>SXGT01702741.1_pt1 | contig 17379 bp, 18 predicted proteins | sample 3176221 | NCBI WGS metagenome assembly SXGT01 (sample SAMN11356862, study PRJNA531348) | freshwater metagenome | isolation source: freshwater sample F1-120 | place: China: Fuxian Lake, Yuxi | collected 2017-12-25
ATATCGAGGTGGCACAGCAGTGCCGCTAGCTACATGATCTGGCAGGGAACTCCGAAACACAACCATGCAGACAATTGCTACCAAGAAAAGCAGGCAGAAAACATCGAGCAAGAACCTAAAGGTTTATGCCGGGAAAATTTCCGCTGGGGATTGGAGCCTTTAGTACACAAAAACACCCCTTGACATTGCGGACGTAAGCTGTATAATTCACACTAGGTAACTCAATAAAATAAAAAATTAACAAAATAACAGCAGACTAGCTAATTATAATTTTTTAAACTTCCGCCTTCTACTTTTTACTAGGAGAACATTATGACTACAAAACAAGCATCCTACTCTTTATTAGTGCTACTGGCCTTTATTAGTAACGCATGTAGTTCACCGGCCGTGGTGGCACCAGCTCCTACCGTCGCTCCAGCAACTGAAGCACCAGCTCCTACCGTCGCTGCAGCGGCTGAGGCACCAGCCCCTACCATAGCACCCACTGACGCACCCGAAGGCGGCGGTTCTGTCAGCTGGACCCGTTTTGCAGAAGCCAATCCCGTGTTTCACCCAGTGGAAGCTCAGAGTAACCAATACTCGTTCTTCTATTTACTTTTTGGGCAGCTCGTTCGACTTGACCTTAGCGACGCAAGCCTTCAAACCATTACACCAGATCTTGCCGAAGCTTGGGAAATTTCAGCAGATGCGACCGTCTTTACATTCAAACTTCGCAAAGATGTCAAATGGCAAGACGGGAAACCATTTACTGCCGACGATGTAGTATATACGGCAACTTGGGGGGCGGAGAACAAAAACGCGTATATCGGATTCTCGCCCGCCTGGTTTGTCCTAAAAGGACAAGCGGACGTGCAGGCTTCGTGCGACGCGGATGTATCGGTCGCTGCTAAGTGCGGAGGTGCTTCGAAATTCGACGGCGTCAAGAAACTCGACGACTATACAGTTCAGTTTACTTTAGATAAGCCCAATGTCACTTTTCTCAGAAGCTTGGCTGACGCCCCCAGCTCGATCATGCCCCTACATCTGCTTGCCGGTCAAACAGCCGATCAGATTAACAAAGGCAACTTCAAGAATAAATCACCAATTGGTACCGGTCCTTTTACCCTTGGCCAAATTGTACCTGACCAGTACATGGAATTTATTGCAAACCCTGCGTATTTCAAAGGTGCACCAAAGTTAGAAAAAGTAATCTACAAGCAAGTTACCCCGGAAACCGCACTTGCTCAGATTGAAACTGGTGAACTGGATATCATTCTTAATGCGGGCGCATCAAATTATGAACGCCTAAGCAAGATCGATATATTAGATACCCGCGTGCTACCAGCCCCAGGTATCTTTACCATAGTACCTCATGTAGAGTCGCAATCGGACCGAACGCGCTTAAATAAAGAACTGTCGCTAGATTTACCGCCGCTAAACTTTGACTTCTCTGACAAGCGAGTCCGGCAAGCAATGTACTATGCCATTGATCGTCGGACAATTAACGACGAGTTATTTGGCGGGCGAAATAAAATTCTGTGGAATCCACCTGGCTTCAAGGCAGATTATCCGGGGTTGAATCAGTATGAGTACAGTCCAGCCAAAGCCAAAGAACTACTGGCAGCTGCAGAAAAAGACAAAACAGTAGATTTAGACAAAACGATGGTTTTTTACTACGCAAACGAGCTCGGCGATGGCGCAAAGCTCGCTCCAATTATCAAACAGCAGCTTGAAGATGTAGGTTTCAAGGTGGAGCTGAATGGCGTGGCGATAGATGCTTGGGAAAAAGTAGTAACCGATGACAGCCAGCGCGGCACCTACGACGTGGGTTTCAGCGCAGGCGGAGCGGAAGGACTGGGGCCGAACCGTTCGCAAATCTACTTTAAGTGCGGCGCAGAACCATTACAGAATCAATCTGGCTACTACAATTGTGATCTCCGTAAACTTTTCGAAAAAGCACTTACACAAGCTAATCCAGTAGAGCAAGACAAAACATACGCAGAGATCGCGAAGCTTCTGAACGACGAGGCCCCGCAGCTGTATCTATGGCAACTGGCAGGTGTTCACCCGGTCAACAAAAGAGTTCAAAATGCAACAGTCCCTGCCTTCGAGCGCTACGCAACCATGAGTGCCTACGAATGGTCTGTAAACCGATAAGATACATTTAGTTACTGGAGGAAATTTATAGCATTAACGTAATGGGCAACCAAAAAGTCGATTTTTGTAATCGCTTTTGAGTTAGTTTCCTTTGCATACTTTTGTTGTCCGGCGGATGCTGTACGCAATTCCGGTGCTCTTCGGAATTACCCTAATTGCGTTCAGCATCCTATCCCTCGCTCCAGGCGACCCTGCTGCAGCGCGAATCGCTCCGGAACAGCGCGCGTCTTTGACGAAAGAGCAGCTTGAAGCGGTGAGAAGGCAACTTGGCCTTGACGGACCTGCTTACATCCGATATCTCCGATGGCTTAATGGCATTTTGCACGGCGACCTTGGTTTCTCAATCAAAACTGGTCGACCAGTCGCCGAGGAGATATTGCCACGCATCACACCAACCCTTACACTTATGGGTGCCTCGATAGTTTTATCAGTTGTGATTGGCATCCCATTTGGTGTGCTTTCAGCAGTTCGGCAATATGGGCACCTTGACTATACTATTTCCACCCTTTCCATAATCATGGTCAGTACTCCCACTTTTGTACTCGGTCTTTTGCTAATCTATACACTCGGGGTTTCACTCAGAATTCTGCCCACGGGCGAAATGGCAACTGCCGGCCAGCCATTCTCTATCCCAGATCTAGTTGCCCACTTAATCATGCCGGCTACGATCCTTGGTTTTGCGCACGCCGCGCCACTGATGCGCTACACACGGGCTGGAATGATCGAGGTCCTCCACTCTGACTATATTGTGACAGCCCGTGCTAAGGGTGTGCGCAACGCAGCCATAGTTATCCAGCACGGGCTGCGCAATGCACTTCTCCCAGTGATCACCTTCTTGGGTTTACTCATACCCGAGCTAGTCGCAGGCGCTATAATTACTGAACAGGTCTTTTCGTGGCCCGGCATGGGCCGCCTCGCCGTCCGTGCGGCGAACGATCGCGATCCATCACTCATGATGGGAATAGTATTACTCGTCGCATCCGCCGTTTTAGCAGCAAGCATCCTCACGGACATTGTTTACATTTACGTGGATCCAAAAATTACACTTTCATCAAAAGATTGAAACAACTATTCTTTTTACATTATCTTGAACCATGTCCCCGTACCAACATATTTTCCGTCGGTTTCTTCGGCATCGGTTGGCTGTATGGGGAACCATAACGCTCTGTATGATTGCCGCCGTTTCGATAGTCGCACCATTTTTTCTGCAAGACCCTAACCGGGTTGATCTTCGAGCTGTCCAAAAGCCCCCTAGTAACGCTCATCTTTTGGGAACAGATTTATCTGGTCGCGATGTTCTCGCCCGCCTAATTACCGGCGCCCGCACATCGTTAATCGTGGGCTTTGGCGCAGTGGCCGTGTACATGTCCATCGGCGTCCTCATAGGTACCTTAGCAGGGTTCTTTCGTGGTGCACTTGATCAGCTCCTAATGCGGCTAACCGATACCGTCTTGAGTATTCCAACCCTGCTCCTCGTGATCATATTTGTATCGGTAGTCGGACCAAGCCTAATATCCGTCATAGTGGTCATTGGCCTGCTCGGATGGCCCTCGGTTGCGCGTATGGTACGCGGACAGCTGTTATCTCTTCGCGAAGCAGAATTCGTTATGGCCTCACGCGCTGCGGGTACCGAAAATTGGAGAATTTTAATTCGACATCTGCTACCAAATATTATGGGTCCTATTACCGTTGCGTCCACCCTCGGCGTGGCCACTTCAATTCTTTTGGAAGCAGCGCTATCTTTTTTAGGGCTAGGAGTGAGGGCACCAAACCCTAGTCTCGGAATAATGATCAATGAAGCCAGAGCGCCAAGCGTGCTACACGACGTACCTTGGCTTTGGATGCCGCCAGGAATTGTCATTGCAATCCTTGTTCTCAGCGTCAACTTTATCGGAGACGGAATTCGCGATGCGCTTGACCCGCGCTCAAAACATAAAGTCCAACTATAATTTGGAAATGTTATTGAAAATAGACTCCTGCGAATTGAGCATTAACAGCTATTACAATAATTTTGGAAATCTCTTTTCCGTCTGCTCAGATCCTAGTTATTGAAAAGGTACAAATCATCCTCCGAAGTATAAAGCTGGTGATGTATTTACTCTGCATTTTTGTGGCCAGATAACATTCTCTGAACAGCCGATCCAAATACTAATCAGATCGGACACAGTGTCTGCCCAGCAATTCCAATCGCAAGGACTAACAACTTATGTATTTTGACATCATCATAAGGGGTGGTACAGTAATTGATGGGTCGGGCGCACCTGCGTATCCGAGTGACTTGGGTATATCAGGAGGAAAGATAGTAGCGATTGAATGCCTAGACAATGCTATTGCTGCGACCACAATAGATCTAGCTGGCGAAGTGATCTGTCCTGGATTTATTGATGTACACCTCCATTCCGAAATTGCGCTCTTACACGGCGCAGAAAGCGATCGCTTCGGAGCACTTCAACAGGGTGTCACAACACATCTCACTGCGCCCGACGGCTTTGGATGGGCACCACTGGCCCCAGACCTAGCAAGAAGTTTATGGGAGTGCACCAAATTTGCTTACGGAGAAGCAGATGTTCCGTTGAACTGGGCCACGGCAGAGTCTTACTTGGCCATGTTCTCTGGAAGAACCCCCGCCAATATTGTGCCGCAGGTGCCGCATTGCTCTGTCCGAATGGCTGTGATGGGCTGGGACCCCCGGCCTGCCACGCTTGACGAACTTGATAAAATGAAGCAAATTACCCGCGAATGGATGGAGGCTGGTGCGGCCGCACTGTGCCTCGGTCTAGATTATCAGCCAAGCGCTTTTGCAGACACCCGGGAACTGGTCGAGCTCTGCAAGGTGGTGCGAGAATACGGCGCGATTTATGCAGCACATGTACGATACTCAGATCTCGGCTACGCAGGAGCCTGGCGTGAAACTATGGAAATCGGCCGCCAAGCAGATATCCCCGTCCATATTTCGCACGCAGCTATTACCGAGGAAACTGTACCACTCTTGGAGGAAGCTGAGAGCATTTGTGACCTGACATTTGAGTCCTATCTTTACCCGGCGGGCTGTACCCACTTGAGCATGATGCTGCCAATTTGGGCCCAAGCTGGCGGACCCCAGGGAATCCTTAAGCGGATGCAAGACCCTATCCAACGGCAATTAATGCGTGACCATTTGCAAACTGAACTCAGTTTGGCAACAGAAGCTGGTGCACGCGCAATTTTCGTGGCAAATAAAACCGGCCGATATTTGGGATTGACTATTGCCGAGGCAGCTATTGCTTCCAGTCTTCCTATTGGCGACTTCGCTATAAAGATATTGGAAGAGGAGCATCCCTATGCCTTGATGGTGTTCCATCGTGCTGGAAGCGCGGACTTACACAGGGTTACTGAAGCGCGAACAATACAGCATCCCCGCATGATGGTCGCAAGCGATGGCGTGTACCATGGGGCATTAGTCCATCCTCGTGGTTTCGGTTGCTTCGCACGGATCCTAAGGCAGTGTGTGCAACAGTCAGATTTTGTATCCCTAGAACAAGCTATTCGCAAGATGAGCGGATTTCCAGCCGAACGCTTCGGTATTAAGAATCGGGGACTACTTTGTAAGGGTTATGCGGCTGATCTCGTAATATTTAACCGTGCGACAGTTTCTGACGGTGCCACATGGGAAAGTCCTCGTCAAAAACCAAAAGGCATTGGCTGGGTCCTAGTCAACGGCCAAGTGGTGGTACGGCAGGGCCAACCGACCGGCCAACTACCGGGTCACGTGCTGCGCGCCCAATTCTGAAATTATCCAAACATTGAATCGTATCACCTTGCTAACCTCCACGGCTGATAACATAGAGCAACATTAAATGGTCTTTTTTATCGCATATTTCCTCCCCCCGCCCCAGTTTGTATCCTCCGTCGAATTTCCGGCATCTACTACTGACGGTCCTGCCACCCCCGCTACTAACCTGGAGTACCCTGCAAAAGCAACATCATCCCCGCCCAACCTTTGAATTCGCACAGCAGTAGAATAAGCTATGTCAACAGTCACTATCGACTCGATAGCCCAGTTTCACAACGGTTAGCCAAATAGAAACATGTGGCACGAGGTGCGCGAAGAGCTAGTGACCCACCTACAAGCCTTGATTCGCATTGATACAACCAATCCGCCTGGCAACGAGACCTTGGCCGCCAGATATGTTGCTGGAGTCCTATCGCAGGAGGGCATTGAATCACAGGTGCTTGAATTCGCCCCCGGCCGCGGAAGCGCAATCGCATGCTTGCCCAGCTCAGGCGCTGACGCACCCTTGCTTTGCCTTTCGCACTTAGATGTCGTACCTGCCAGTCCCAATGAGTGGAAGCACCCGCCCTTTGCGGGACACATTGCTGATGGCTATTTGTGGGGCAGGGGTGCGGTTGATTCGAAGAATACAACCGTCATCCAAATGATGGCAATGTTGCTCGTAAAGCGGTTGGGCGTTTCGCTGCGCAGAAATCTATTGCTTGCCGCCACTGCTGACGAGGAAGTATCAGGCCAAGGTGCCCGGTATCTTGCCGCAAAGCATCCCAAGACTTTGGCGGCACAGTATGCTCTAAACGAAGCGGGCGGTGAGGGCTTCCTTTTAGGAAAAAAGCACTTCTATACTTTGCAGGTAGCCCAAAAAGGCGGGCTCAACCTGCGCATGATCGGCAGAGGTACTAGTGGACACTCCTCGGTACCACATGCACGAAGTGCAATTGCAGATCTCGCCGAAGCCATAGTACGGCTTAAAAAACGAGCCATGCCGCACCGTGTGATCAAGACAACTCGCCGATTCTTTTCGGGAATGGCCGACGCTGTGGATAGTCCAGAGCTAGCAACAGAGCTACGCAACATGCTGGACCCGCAACTGGAAAAGGCATCAGTAAGAAGACTAGGTGTTGACGTTTTTACCCAGCGAATGTTTTCGGCTATGTTACGAAACATCTCGGAAACCACTGTGGTTATGGCTGGCCACAAGTCCAACGTCATTCCAGCTCTAGCAGAGGCTATAGTCAGCGCTCGCCCACTACCTGGCATCACCGAACATGAGATGGTAGCGGAAATAAAATTGATAACCGGTAATAACATCCAGCTGATGACCGACGGTTTCAACCCAGGGCTAGAATTTGACATACACGCGAACGACCCGCTATTTCTCGCAGCTGCAGCAGCAATTACAACCCGAGACCCAAGCGCCATTCTGCTGCCTTATCTCATATGCGGAGGCACCGACGCCATGCATCTCGCACCTTTAGGTACTAAGGTGGTGGGCTTTGTGCCGATGGCACCCGATCCAGCTGGTTCGGTACTAAAGTTGGCCCACACTAGTGAGGAACGGATCTCCATCAGCAATTTGCTGTTCGGTGCACAAGTACTATTTGACACAATCTGCCGACTCAACAAATCGCCTAATCCCCTGGCTTAGAAGATTACCGCCTCATACGAATATTGCCTTCTTCAAATCTCCCTACTAATTAGCCTGACACTACAGATCTAATGTCACTCCCACCAGCAAACCACGATCACGCTCGGCAACTATTATCCAAATTGAAAATGACGCAGAACTACAATTGGGTCAATTAGGCACAACTACTTTACACCCCTGAATTGTAATTAAAATTTTTATATAGACTGCTCCCCCGTCATCGAAAACTGAATACAGCACGACCTCGCGACACCATATTACAATGTGTTGGGTCACCGAGTATTGCATTATCTGTATTTACCAAATCACCAATCAGGAAGCGCCAATTCCAAAAGGAGATTTTTGCAAACTTAATCCCTCAGTGATTACACAACAAACAACAATAGATCGCTATGCATTACAAAACACTCTTTACAATTTCCCCCCCCTTCATTACCAATCCAATTCTCTCAAGACAACCTAATTCATCGCTCGGGTCGCCACGAACCAGTATCAAATCTGCCTGTTTGCCGATCTCAATGCTTCCAATCCTATTGTCAAGACCTAGGAGTTCTGCGGCACGAATTGTAGCGGCCTTAATTGCTGCCATTGGTGTCATACCACGAGCATTTAACAAGCATATCTCGCGCCAAAGCATATCAGGCAAGATTCCTGGCACTCCACAATCGGTACCTGCGACAACAGAAACTCCTTGCCGGATTGCTTCCTCACACGATCTCCAATGAAGCCGCTGAATCTCCAGCATCCGGAGCCGGTAATCTTCCGCCAGGTCAGAGCGCTCCAAAGTAACTTCTGTCACAGCCAGAGTTGGCACAAGAAAAGTGCCACACTCACGGAGAGTACGAATGGCTTGTTCATCAGCCAGAAACGCGTGCTCAACACTGTGGACTCCGCCTCGAGCGGAACGAACAACCGACGTTGAATTTTGTGCGTGACTGAACGACCGCAATCCGCGCCGACTAGCCTCTGAAACTATCACTTCTATTTCGGCTTGCGTCAACTCTTCTACTCCAGCTTCAGGGCCCGTGAGCATAGCCGCCTCGCTCGCGAAGATCTTGACTACGTCAACGCCGTCGCGCATTTCCTCACGAACGGCTTTCTGGAGCTCCAACACACCATCCGCCTCCCGGCTGAACCCGGTACCGTGCCCCCCAGTAATCGTAATCCCCCGACCAGATGCCAGTATCCGGGGCCCGGGTATCAGGCCGTCGTAGATTGCATCCCGCAGCACGATATTTAAACCGTCGGGGGCACCAGCATCGCGGGCTGTGGTCACTCCTGATTCAAGCGCCACCCTAGCACAGCGAGCTCCGCGCAAAACAGACCGTCCATGCGGTCCCCCCATCTCAAGTTTGCGAGGGTCAAACCCCCAGGGGTAAATTAAATAGTGAGTATGGCAATCAATCAACCCCGGAAGGATGGTCATTCCATCTGATTCAATGATGCGATGCTCATTTGAGCTGCTGACACGGGAGGATTCAATCGCAATAATTTTCCCCTGGTCGACAACAACATCGCAGTGTTCACGCGCAAGATCGCCTATGCCGTCAATCATCCGGCAGTCGTGAAATACAATTGACATCTTACGCTCCACACAACTCATCAGCAGCACTTAACGCATAGTCGATTGCTGCGAGGCCTTCGTCGATCTCATCTGCCGAAACGGTCAAAGGTGGAGCGGCGGTCAGCCGGCCCCATCGCAACGCCACCTTCACTCTCTTTTCCAGCAGGCGTCGAGATAATTCACGGGTTGCATCACCTGAAAACACCGTGGAGCTCCACGGCACGAGAGCAGATTTGTTCTTTCGATTCCGAACTAATTCCAAAGTAACATAGAGACCCTGCCCACGCACATCGCCAACAGATATATGCTTTTTCTGCAACGTCAGCATTCCCGACATTAAGTACTCTCCAATAACTTTTACATGCTCAATTATATTATTTGACCGGATATACTCAATTGTGGCTATTGCAGCTGCACAAGCCACTGGATGCGACTGATAAGTTAAACCCGCATCGAGATATCGGGTCTCAAAAAACTCAGCAATCTGTGGCCGCACTATTGCAGCACCCAGCGGCATCATACCAGCGGTAAGTCCCTTGGCGGTTACAATCAGATCAGGAACTACACCATATTGATTGCACCCAAACCAATGTCCTGTACGACCCATTCCAGATACAACTTCGTCAGCAATGAGCAAAACGCCATGGCGATCACAGATAGAGCGCAGTTTAGGCCAATACTCAGGCGGAGGAACTAAGCCACCATTGGAAGCCACGAGTGGCTCAACAACTACCGCAGCAATATTATGCGGACCCTCAAGTTCAATCAGTTCATCAATATGATCGGCACAGTGAACACCGCAGGTTGGATAGGTTAGGTTGAAAGAGCAACGGTAGCAATAGTGATCCAACGCTCTCACTGTGCCAGAAACTGCTGGCTCAAGCGGCAAGCGACGAGGATCACCCGAAATAGTCCCGGCACCATAGCTATTTCCATGATAAGAACGATAGCGGCCAATAATTTTTGCACGCCCCGTGAAGGCACGCGCCATTTTTACAGCGGTCTCAATGGCATCTGTACCACCGGTCGCAAAAAATGATTTGGATAGGTCGCCCGGAGTAATGCCTGCCAGTAATTGACCAAGATGAGATGCCGGCTCACTTGCATAGTCTGGCGTGACGTTGCAAAGCTTTCGGACCTGTTCTACGATCGCATCAATTATTTGTGGCGGCTGATGTCCAAGGGTCAAATGTCCCCAGCCTGAGTGAAAATCAAGATACCGATTCCCGGCACCATCAAAAAAATAGTTTCCTTGACCTCCAGCAATTACGATAGCACTTCGGTCGCGCTGTGCGCGCCACGGGTGGAACACGTGGTCACGGTCCTGCTCAAGTATGGTCGACATTACTTTCATAAAGTTCTCCCAAAAAGTGCTAGTGAGACTAAGCCATTCACCCCAGAACCTCTTGGTTACGTCTCAGTAGTTAGAAATTCTGGCACCGAAATAGAAAATTTGACCATTTCCGCATGCAAAAAAGACAGTGAACCCAAATAGTGAGAACACATGTGCAGAGCCCCTCCAAACTCTGCATCCGTAAAATTAGTCCACATAACCATGGCGTCATTTCAATATCCACTTCCAACACCATCTTACACCACGAACAGTCAGAGGAGGTCTACCTTCGTGTCAGATTTTAGAACATGACATAAGCTCAATGCAGTCCAAGTTGTCTAAGAAGCCAGAATTCATGGGCGAGCCGATCGAGTTATAGAAGGACCAACCCCACTGCGCTACGTTACAAAACTGATCGCCCTGCACAAGCAAGAATCTGCAACCCATGTGATTCACGCTCCGATCGCCGCCAGCATTAAGGGCACTACCCTGCTGGTCCGCTGCATTGGTGTTGCGCCAGGCACGATATACAAGCACAACACTCACGGTACAGCTTAGCGCAGCTCGCATACTATTGGTCGATTAGCAATTACACTAAAATGTGCCTACAAGCTGGTATGGTGCACCCGCCGCTTACCCCTGACGATGGATGAATTGCTGGTGTTAACACGGAAATCGAACTTCACATCCGTTTCGTACCCAAGCCTGGACAGGTGATTGCGACGCCGATGCATGGACAAGCCGAAACCACTCCACCCCGCCACTCAAAAAGATTCACATAAGTCAATCACGCTCTAGGCACCCCGCTCCTTCCACACGCATGGCAAATACCTACTCAGGATGGTCACTACCGCACGCTTCCTATTAGCCGGGCTGCACTGGCACTGCCCAAAAAGTATCCAAGTCGCCGGCTAGTAATAGCACGGAATCAAAGAGTGGTCTGTTTACTGCTCGGAAGCGCCTTCTCAGTGCACGTTGAATTTGACAGGCAGCCCTACGTTAGGCAAAGACGTATCATTGCACTAGCCCATGACCTCCAAAACCGATAAGATAGTTGGCCACTACAATCAGCGAATCACCAATGCACCTAACACCAATCGCTCCAACTCCGCAATCATATTTCAGCAGACCTTGCAGGGTTACGCGCTCTGTACAATTACTGCCTGCCCAAATCCGACTTGAAGGGAAAAACTAGCCTCCGCTCCTTGAAAGACCCCTTCTATTTTACGCCGTCTCAGATACTCAATCGCCCATATTATGGTTCGGGTTATGCTAGTTAGTATGGGAGAACTAGGCGGGCGGATGGAATGAATGAAACAAATGCAGCATAGCCAAGAGTAACCTGAAACGTAGTGAGCATCGAGTTACACTGGAAAGATTTGGTACTTATTAGCCTCACGCCCACTCTAGGACAGCGGCATTCAAACGACAAGAATACAACTCGGAAAACATAATTACGTCCGATCCAACCTTCACAATAATTTAAATGGCAAACAGCATTCAAGAAGATAATAACCAATTAGTGGAGACTTTAGGACGAGTTCAATCAAGGGCTTTCGAATCGCTTGCTCGGGGCGTTCGGGCGCAGCATCATTTGATTAGTGGCTACCCGGTCACCCTGTGCGCGCAGTCGACTCAATCAGCGGCGGGTGCGTAATGCGCCGGCAGGAACTTTGATATCTCGGGCGCGCTTTTGAACGATACTGGGGATCGCCTGCCACCATGCACCAACGGCGAGACCGTCGACGATACTCTAAAGCCATTGCTCAACGCTCCAATTGAAAGTGATATACAAATTTTTGTTGAGGAAGTGCTGTTACATCAGACATCGCAACGAAGACTTCATCCCAAGGACCACTGCAAGAACTGAACAGGAAATAGCGCCTATGTCTGGCTCTGCGCGAAGACAGTTCTAAACTGTTTCGACCCAGCCTTTAAACTATGCCGCGTGACCACTTCGAGCCCTTTGAGGGGTGGTTATTATCACAGCAGCAACGCTTGCACGAACAAAGCAACAGCTAGGCGTCGCAAGCTCTACCGGGAACTCGTGGTGCCGCTGTCGACCAAGCTAAGCTGTGATACAACAGTAACATCTGCCCGATACACATTTGTACGCCTTCCCAAGACAATCATTAGATGTTCTACCCAATGTGTAAAACCTTGCATCTAGGCATTCCTGCTCTGCAAGGACAGATTCGCAAAATATATATAACCTCACAAATGCAATCAAATTCCTGCATGCTCCAACCGTGCTGACAAATAAAACGCCCAAAAAAATCGTGTATTCTATATTACTTGGAAAAACCTTTTGTAGGTACAGACGACTTGTGATGTTTCTAGATATGCTGTTAGCTAGCATTCTGTACAACAGGCTGATAGCAATCCCCGGCATACCCCATTGACAGAGACTGCCTATATCGCGTTGCCCTTACGCATGCTGGGGATGCCTTTCCAGCGACAGTGGAATATGTTGGTGACTCAGGCAAGGAAGCCAAGAAAAACAAATGCATATCTAACGCGCATTTTCAGAACCAGATAACGGGTCGGTGGCAATCCAAAAAAAATAGCACGATGAGGCAGATTCACCATCACTAGTAAACAAAGGCTAGGTTGAAGAAAATGCCCTGCTCGTCTGCTGCAGAGCCAACGCAGATACCACCCGCATCTCAGTAGTGGGTTAGCAAAGAACTTGATCATCAAGCAGGTCTCAGCAATGCAGTGCACGTAAATAAGCCACAAATGATTATTCCGATTTTATGCGCACACCATCATCGATGCCCATGCAAAAAGTTTTTCCCCATTGGCTGCAACAGCAACGCAAGTCAATGATGCAACCCACACGCAAACACTTAACCTCTTGAAAGAATAGAAGGTCTTTTCCGACGCGGGTTACCACATGGCGACTTCAACCCTAGCTCCACCCTCTTACGAAAACAGCGGCCCGAACTCAGGTTCGGCGAACTCCTTTGCAATCACCGAGTTGTGCACGCTACGAAGTAGAACAAACTGGCAAAGATCTACTTTAGAGTGGCCACTCAAAATTTTTTTACAGTTTGTGTTAAATTACCTTGCCAGTGGAAACACTGTTATAAACAATTTCAGAAGTAAGTAATAGTTAAGGGTATGATAAAAATGAAATTAACTCAAGTACGTGGGCTTCTCGTTAGTCCAGCAGCACCGGTAGCTACGCCATTCGATGGCAACTACAAAGTGGATTACGGCAAGATGTACGAGCTTGCCCAATGGTGGGTTGCGAACGAAATTGTAACGGCTAAAGCGGTAATCAAGGTTGCCGCGGCAATTGGCGAAGGCCCAAAGCTTAGTGACAACGAGTGGCCCCATCTGTAAAGAACTGTTGTGCAAGCCGTCGATAACAAAGCAACTATTGTGTGCGGTTTGCACTACAAAGATACCAAACGCACCATCGAGGACGCCAAACGAGCGCAGGTTTTAGGTGCAATTGTGCTTCAGGTCTGCCCCCCGATATTTAATTTACCAAGCCAACGCGATATTCTTGCCTGTTTTGACGAGCTATCAGCAGCGATCAACATTGGAATAGTCGTTTATCACGCCCACTGGTTAGAGGGGGGAAAAATTGACACTGACACTTTCTGAAGAATGTCTGACTTGGAGAATGTCGCAGCCATAAAATGGAGCCCTCACAGCGGCCAAAAAAACGAGGATATGACTGCGTTTGTCAGCAGGTTTAATGTCATTGACAATACTGTCAATCCAATACAGTGTCACCAGCTTGGGGGACATGTTTTTGTCCAAACCACAATCGAAGCATATCCGGCGCATGATTTAATGGTTTATAAGAGCATGCAAGAGGAAAAGTACTGAGAAGCAGAAGCTCTGTATCGAAGTGTGATGGGTCCAATTGAAAATTTTCATGAAAAGATCAGCATCCGTTCCGGCGGACAAGCCAGGGCAATAAAGGGGTTACAGGCTATTCTTGTTCGCCCCATAGAGCGGTCCCGTCCACCATCGCAACCGCTAAATAACGCAGAGCTTAACGAACTTCATGAAATCGCAAGGGGCTTTGGCTAGCCAGTAAACTCTTAATGAACAAGGTGAGGGACCTGCGCAAGCACACGCAACAGCAGGTCCATAAGAGCCAGCAGTTTGGCAATCTCCTTGTCACAGGCACCACCAACACGCGGATGCATGATTGTGAATCGACATGATCGCAATTCTGGCGGGCGAACCCGGAAGCAACGGCGGACGCGTCCTTCAGACAGCCGGCCTGAGCTTCCTTAAAGCAGCGCCAACGCTTGTTTGCTGGCGAGCGTCGCGTAGTTGCCGAAAATCGCGCATTCGCCCAACACTTAACCAGAGGCAGTAATCTACTCGGTCGGGCAAAGCATAAACTTCGGTGCATCTCGACCAACACTGCCGATAGTGGGCGGGTCCGTCGAGATCAGCCTGTTGGCAACGAGCTTGAGCATCACTTCAACCAGCCAGAGGTACAGTTCCCCGGTCAGGGTTCGACGCATCTGTGCGGATAGGACATCTGTAGCCTTTCAATGTTCGCGGTCGGATAAACCAGACACCTCAACCATGGGCACGGCGGTCCAGCCGAAGAGTTCGTCAACGGCGACCTCTACGCGCCGCGACAAGCGTGGTTTTTCGACAACATTTTCCTCGCGAGCGCCGCCGAAGACCAACTGCTGGCACCCATGTTCAACAAGAGGCAAAGACGCTGTCAATACACATCCGAGGCCAGTCGCTCCAACCGATCCCGCGGGTAAACACCGGCAACTATCACAGCCGACGAACACCAGCCACGGCGGTGACGCACAGTCGAGCGATGACCAAAGATACTCGATTTGTTACGTTCAAAATCCAGACCACACTCTCTCAGTGGACGAACAAAGAATCGTAATGAAGAAGTTGCGTATATACCAAGGGTTGCAGGACGGGCGGAATTTAGCTCATGTATTGTGAGCCGTCAACTGTTCTTACTCTTTGTACCTAAAAGCATTGTACAATCTTTACTGGCAAGCCATCAGGGTCTAGCAAGTTTATTACTCGCCGCCTTATTTCTGGTAGTGGAAGCTCTTCTGCTGGAGCTGATACCGCGACGCCTTTGTCGCGCAGAGTACGATACGCCAAGTCGACATTATCGGTACTAAGAGCAATTCCAGTAACAATTCCACGAGAGAGGGGAGGAACTGTTGTTGACGTCCACAGCAGTTCCAACACTGTATCACCGGCCACTACGGTGCTTTCCTGCCCAAGCCGAGTCGTGCGACAAATTGTTTCAGGAAGCTCCAATTTCTGGCAATAAAACTCGCGTTTTAAATCCAAGTTATTAGTGCGAAGGGCAATATGGTCAATCTTGTCGCAAGAAGCCTCCGGCCAACCAAGATCCGAAAAATCAATGTCGCCTGGCTCTGCAGAGGCGCCGTTATCGTCGAGTAGCTGTGCAATTTGCACCAGCAACAGGTCTGGGTCGGTGAATTCTAGTAGACGACGGCGCGTACCATGATGGCCTAACGGTTGATCGGAAGGCGGCTGCAGAAATGGAAAGCCCTTTGACACCAGCTTTTCATAAAAAATATTCGCGTCTCGAGTATGAAAAGAGAAGTGGTTGACCCATGACACCTCATTCATCATCGAGGTTTTCGGATCTCCAGTTACCGGGTCAATATAAGGTCCAGCCGTTGCATCCTCATAAAGTTCCATAAGATGGTGACCCACTGACAAAATTATCAGCGGAAGGCCTTCTGGGGAAGTGCCGGAGGCTACCAATCGAAGATACATTTTTTGATACAGTTCACTGCACGCTTCAACGTCGCTGACACCCATTAGAAGGTGACTTAGCCCGGTGATCATACTACCTCCCTTTTTGTGGCGCAATTGCCTTTGAAACTTCACTTTGCCTTTGCAACTATAACACACGGGAGAGACTTGCAACATAGTACCAACATAAAAGACACAGCGAGCCGCCAACAACCAAAACCGAAGTAAGTACCCCAATTTTTGGTGCCCGTAGTCAGCATAAACACTTTAGCCCTTACCACGGCATATCATCAGGGGACAAGCTATCTAAGCGTGATGGGATCGCTCGGTCTTGATACCCTCGCCTTGGGAAGCAGGAATCTTGTGTAACTCACCTAGGTTTACGAACTCGTTTGCTTTCAACACGTCTTCGTAATTGGTACGCTTGAACTCGCTCATGAGTTTTCCAGGCGGCGGTTCGCGCGACACCTATAGATTAGATCAATCTAACACTAGGAGTCCACGTCCGCTAAAAACCGCAAATCCAATTCGGGCCTATCGCAAAGCCGGAGAGGCAGAAGTTGGGCGGCATTGGAGGAACCGATCCACCATGCGGACTAAATATTCGGCAGGCAAAGTTGCAACAAACTCAATAAACGATATCTCGCGCCCTTAGCCACCCAAAATGTACCGCGTAAATTTGACATGGTCATGATTTTTTGAGGTCCGGTAAGCGGGTTTTAGTGACTAGGACCGGATGCGCCAACAGCCGCATTACCCACGACGGCAGACCCTCACGTGGGTAACGGCGAATATAATCTGCGACATTCACGGATGGATCAGTAAAATACGCTTGTGGTTAGAGTTGGCTCTATAATGTTTCAAATACTCTGGCAGGTTTCCGTAGCTCCTATTGGGAGGGCGGCACACTAGTCTCTGAATTTCCATAGCCACCACACCAGCAGCCAGCCCCTGCCGCTCGTGCACCACCACCCCGTCCCGAATGCCCAAATGCAAATGCACCTGTGAGTTCCCCAGTCATGGAAGGGATCTGGTAAATCAGAAGCAGTTTCAATCCCTGCTACAAGCGGCAATGCGGTTCAATTGCTAATGTTTTGCAAAAACAAGAGATTTTGAAAGAGCGTATAAGGTTGTGGGCGGGCTGCTAGAAAGACATACACTCCCGACGCTGAATATAGGCTATG
>SXGT01801896.1_pt1 | contig 17376 bp, 14 predicted proteins | sample 3176221 | NCBI WGS metagenome assembly SXGT01 (sample SAMN11356862, study PRJNA531348) | freshwater metagenome | isolation source: freshwater sample F1-120 | place: China: Fuxian Lake, Yuxi | collected 2017-12-25
CGATCGCGCGGGCGGCGGCGACGGCGCGCTCGAGCGTGCGCGCGCGCAAGGCCGGCTCGAGCACCGGCGATGGGCTCTCCTCGATCAGCTTCGGGTGGTTGCGCTGCACCGTGCAGTCGCGCTCGCCGACGTGGATGGCGTTGCCGTGCTGGTCGGCGAAGACCTGGATCTCGACGTGGCGGCCGCCCTCGATCAGGCGTTCGAGGTAGACCCGCTCGTCGCCGAACGCGGCGCGGGCCTCGGCCTGGGCCTCGGCGAACGCGCCCTCGACCTCGGCCGCCGCGCGGGCGATGCGCATGCCGCGGCCGCCACCGCCGCTCTCGGCCTTGAGCAGGACCGGATACCCGACGGCGTCGGCGACCGCGCGAGCCTCGGCCGCCGACGGCACCGGCCCGTCGCTGCCGGGGATGACGTCGAGCCCAGCCGCGCGCATGGCCCGCTTGGCCGGGCTCTTGCTGCCCATGAGCGCCATCACGTGCGGTGGCGGACCGATGAAGGTCACGCCGTGCTGCGCGCACAACGACGCCAGGAGCGCGTTCTCCGACAGGAAGCCCCAGCCCGGGTGCAGCGCCGAGCAGCGGGTCTGCACCGCCGCCTGCACCACCCGCACAGGATCGAGGTAGCTCGAGGTGGCGCGGGCCGGGCCCAGGACGACCACCTGGCGATCGCGGGTGTAGGGCGCCCCGCGATCGGCCTCCGACACCGCGAACACCGGCGTGATGCCGAGGGCGTCGCAGGTGCGCGCCACCCGCACCGCGACCTCGCCGCGGTTGGCGATGAGGATGCGATGAAACGTCGGTGGGCTCATGGCGTCGAGTCGGGCGCCTCGGCCGGCACGCTACCACAGCCGTGCTCGACCAGGAGCGCACAGAGCCGCTCGCGTTGGGCCCTGTCATCAGTGAGCACGGCCTCGGCCAGCGGCGCCGTGAAGTCGAGGCAGCGGCCCTGACTCGAGCGCAGGTAGGCGGTGCGGCACGCGTCGTGGATGCGGTCGGCGATGTACGGATCGTAGTCGCCCAGGCACAGCCAGCGACCGCCGTGGAACACGAACAACGCGGGCACCCAGGTGGTGCCGATCTTGGCGACCAGGGGCGGCTGGCCGACCGGCAGCGCCGGGCGGCTTCGGCGGAGGAAGTCCGACGCCGTGGGATCGTCGGCGTAGAGGAGACGCGCGGTGGCCGGCCCCGACTGGTACCAGGCCATGGCCAGGCGGTTGACCTGGAGCGGGTTCGCGCCCCGGTACGCCGGGGTCACCAGTTCGTCGATCTGCGCTTGCGAGGGGACGCAGCCAGCGAACCGGTGGGCGGGATCGACCGCGAGCCGGCCGTCGAGGAACTCGACCAGGCCCTCGACCCCGGGACGTTGTGGCGGCGGCGGTCGGGGCGTCGGCTCGCGATCGCTGCAGGCGGCCCCGGCCGAGAACGCGAGCGCCGCGATCACGCGAACGAGGTCATACACGCGTCGGCGCTCGAGACCTCGAGTTTGCCCGGGGCCTCCATGGCGACGGTCTTGATCACGCCGTCCTCGAACGTGATGAGGCCACGGCGGCAGCGCTCGCCCATCAGCGCCTTGGTCAGGTCGACCTCGATGCCGAGCGCCTTGGAGAACTCGGCGTTGCCGTCAGCGAGCATGACGATCTTGCCCAGCGCGCCGTGGGCTTCGGCCCACGCCTTCATGACCCAGCCGTCGTTGACCGACAGGCAGGCGACGAGGTCGACACCGCGCGCCTTGATCTCGTCGAGCCGGGCGACGTAGCCGGGCAGGTGCTGGTTGGAGCAGGTCGGCGTGAACGCGCCCGGGAGCGAGAACATGACCACCTTCTTGCCGGCGAACAGCGCCGCGGGGTCGACGTCCTTGGGCCCCTCGGCGGTGGCCTGCTTGATGGTGACGGATGGAACCTTGTCGCCAGCGTTGAGCATGGCGGGGTTCTACCCTGGAAATCGGCATGCTGGGATCAGAAGTCGCAGGTCGGGTAGACCGCACACGAGGTGCCATTGTTGCAGTACTGGCTCTCGCAATGGGACTCGCGCGTGCACGCGGCGCCGTTGGCCTGCCCGGCTCGGCATGTGCCCGACGGCTGGCCGGTGAGGTCGCGATCACAGAACAGGCCCAGGTTGCAGGCGTTGGGATTGGTCGAGAACCCGCCGAAGAAGCTCGACGCCGTGCAGGCGTCGCCAACCGCGCCCGGCTCACGGCACAGGCCACCCTCGCAGCTCATGAACAGGCCACACCACGAGGCCACGCCGTTCATCACGTTGCAGGACTGTCCGAGGTCGGCGGCGGGCCGGCAGATCCCGGTCGTCGTCGCGTTCGCCGCCTCGCAGTTCTGGTGGCCGTGACACGCGAAGATCAGGTCGTTGGTGTCGCACACCGCGCCGGCGGTGCGGACGTCGCGGCAGGTGCCGGTGATGGCGGCGAAATTGCCGACGCAGGCCAGCTCGCCCATGCACTCCTCGTCGGTCCTGCACACCGAGCCCACCGCCTTGGCGGGCGTGCAGACGCCCATGACGGTGCCGGTGCCGAGGCCGCCGTTGCAGAACAGGCCCTGCTCGCAGTCCTCGTCGTCGTCGCACTGGGCGCCGGCGTCGCCGGTGGCGCAGAACGAGATGTCGGTGCCGCCCTGGTTGCGGTACACGCAGCGGTCCTCGCGCCGACAGAACGCGCCGGAGGCGCTGGAGCAGGTGGCGCCGGTCGCGGCCGGGGCCTGGCAGATGTAGTCGATGCACTGGTTGGTGCCGCTACCCGAGCGCTGGACGCATTGGGCGCCGGCAGTGGCGCACTCCACGTCGTTCTGGCAGAGCGCGCCGTTGTTGACCGCGCCGATCACCGCGTTGCACTGGTCGAGCGGGTTGACGTCGTTCTTGAACACCGCGCAGCCGCGGGTGGTGAGTATGTCGACGCAGGCCTTCGCTGCCGTCGGGTTCCACTGCACCCGGCCGGCGGCGCTGGCGTCGGCGATCACCACCTTGGCCTGGGTCGGGGACAGGTCGCCGAAGATGTCGATCGGGATGTTCTCGCAGTCGATGTGCACGGTATCGGTGCCGGCGCAGTCCTCGTAGATCGCGCAGACGCCGCGGGAGAGACAGATGAAGAAGTCATCGACCGAAAGCGCGGTCGCCTCGCACGGATCGGGGATCGCGTCGATGTCGCCGGCGTCGACCGCGGCGTCGGGATCGAGCGGGATGACCTCACCGCAGGCGGCGAGCGAGCAGACCAAGGTCGTCAGGGCCCCCAGGACAAGCGTGCGCATATATCGTGATTGTCGCCGACCGGCGCCGTCCGCTCAAGAGATCAGCAACCGCACCGCCGCCGCCGCCGCCGTCATGCCGAACACCGAGGGAACGAACGCCACCGAGCCCTCGATCCGGTGCTTCTGCTCACAGTCGTTGACGCCGTTCTGTCCACCTGGACATACACAGCGAAAGCCGCCCTCGTCGTAGGCGAGGGCCTGGGGTTCGACAGGTGACTCCTCGGAGTAGACCGCGATCACACCCGTGGGTTGGGTGCAGTCCAGGCCGTGCTTCTTGCGCAGGCCCTTGCGCAGGTCGCGCGCGAACGGGCAGATCTTGGTCTGCGACAGGTCGGCGGTACGGACCATGGTCGGATCGAGGCGGGCCGCGGCGCCCATGGTCGAGACCAGGCGCAACCGCTGGCGCACGCAGGTGGCGATGAGGTGCATCTTGGCCGTCACGTTGTCGATGGCGTCGACGACCACGTCGGGCTCGGGCGACAGCAGGCGCGCCGAGGTGTCGGCGCCGTAGAACGCGGCGCGGGCCTCGATCACGGCGTCGGGGTTGATCGCGCGCAGGCGCTCGGCCATGACCTCGACCTTGGCCTTGCCCAGCGTCCCCTTCATCGCGTGGACCTGGCGATTGACGTTGGTCACGCAGATGCGGTCGTAGTCGACCAGGATGAGGCGGCCGACCCCGGAGCGGACGAGGCCCTCGGCGGCGAACGAGCCGACGCCGCCGACGCCGAACACGGTCACTGTCGACGCGGCCAGGCGGGCGACGCCGGGCTCGCCGAGCAGGCGGGCGGTGCGATCGAAGCGACGGTGGAGCGTCACGGCGCCGGATCCGTAGCACGCCCCGGCGGTCGCAGCGCCGGCAATGGTCATCGAGGTGCGCTCCCGGCCCACGCGGAGAAGATGCGCCGGGCGTTGGCCGCCGTCGACGCGGCGACCTCGGCAACGGACCGGCCGCGGATCCGGGCCAGGGCGGCGATGATCTCGGCGAGGTGGGCCGGCTCGTTGCGGCCGCGTCCGCCGGCCTCGCCGCCGGGGCCCGGCGTCTGGTCGGGTGCGTCGGTCTCGCACAGGAGGAGCTCGTCGGGCACCGCGGCCGCGGCGGCCAGCGGCTTGCGCGCGCTGGCGCGGGTGACGGCGCCGGCGAACGAGAAGGCGAAGCCGAGCTCGCGATAGATCGGGATCAGGTCGGGCGGGCCCGAGTAGCTGTGCATCACGCCGCCGACCTCGGCGGCGCGCTCGTCGCGCAGGATGCTCGCCGCGGTGTCGTGCGCGCGCCGCACGTGCACCACCAGCGGCAGCCGTAGCTCTCGCGCGGCGCGGATGTGGGCGCGGAAGATCTGCTCCTGCCGCGCGCGTTCGCCGGTGCCGCCGTCGAGGCCGCACTCGCCGACGGCGACGGTGGCCGGCGTGCGGGCGGTGGCGATGGCGGCGGTGAGATCGGCGATGGCCGTGTGCTCGCCGTCGGTGAGCTCGGGGACGATCTGCGGGTGCACGCCGAGCGCGATGGCCAGCGGTGCCGCCGGGTGGCGGCCCAGCATGGCCGCCAGCGCGGTCCACGTGTCGGGCCGGATCGCCGGCACCAGCATGCCGGTGACGCCGGCGGTGGCGGCGCGGGCCAGCATCGCGGCGCGGTCGTCGTCGAAGACGGCGACGTCGAGGTGGCAGTGAGAGTCGATCATCGGGGGCGTCGCGATCGCGCAAGGCGTGATCGGCGTCGCGTCAGGATCCTACCGCTGGCGCGTCGGGGTCCCAACGTCGAGGTGAGGATCGCGTGAAGGCACGAGCGCGCGTGATCCGCAGTCTTAGCGTGCGTCGAGTGCAGCGCGCTTTCCGGATCGCCCCGCAGGACCTCCACCACGAAGGCCCCGCCTCGTTCGGACCGGTGGCCCGACCGCGGATCGTCTGGCTGGCCGTCTCCGACGGCCGCGGGCACCTCATGCGGGCCCAGCTCATGCGCCAGCTCCTCGATGGGGCCGGGGTCGACGTCGACATCGTGACCACGTCCGACGCCGGCGCCGAGTTCGTGCGGTCGTTCGGCGCGCCATGCGCGGTCGTCTCGCGCGAGTTCGGCATCCACTTCGACGGTCAACAGAACCTGCGCAAGGTGCGCACCGCCGCCGGTATGTTCGCCTATGTGCTCGCGCCCGGCGGCTGCCGCGCCGATCTGCGCTGGCTCGAACGACGCGCCCACGGCGCCGCGCTGGTGGTGAACGACTCCTTTCATCCGGCGCTGCTGGTCGCCGGCCTCGGTAACGGTCCGCTGCGCGACAAGCTGGTCCACGTCTACGGCGAGACGCTGCGCCGCGCGGTGCAGAGCTTCTGGGGCCAGCGCGGGCCCTACGCCGACGCGGTGGCGCGCGCGCTCGGGCGATCGCGCGCCTGTATCGAGCACAGCTTCAGCGAAGGCGCGAGCGCCGACCCCGGCGTGATCCGCCTGCCGCCGCTGTTCGCGCTGCCGCGCCGCGAGCGGGCCGATGTCCGCGCCGCGCTCGGCGTTCCGCCCGGCGGCCGCCTCGCCACCGTCTATCTCAACCCCTACTTCCACGATCACGCGCTCGCCGCCGCGATCGAGCGAAGCCTCGCCGTCGCTGGCTACACCATGCACGGGGTGGCCGAGGGCTTCGCGAACCGGCCGGGATGGCACGCGCGCGATCCGGCGCTGGTCGAGGCGGTGGCCGCCGCCGATCTCTTCGTCTCGGCGGCGGGCATGGCCTCGCTGGGACAGGCCCGCACCTTCGGCGTGCCGTTCCTGGCCATCGCCACCGCCCAGCCCGAGCAGCGCGCCAACCTGGCGCCCTTGCGCGCGGCCCAGAACGCCGCCGGCTCGCGCTGCCGTGTCGTCGACGTCGGCGCCGATCTCACCTCGCGACTGGGCGCGGCCCTCGCCACGCTCGACGTCGACGCGCCCCGTCCCGATCCCCGTCACACCGTGCGCCGTCTCCAGACCCGCTGGATCGCGGCGATCACCGGCCTCATCTCGTCGTCCACACCGCAGGAGGAAACGTCATGACCAGCTTCGCCTTGGTGCTCGAGACCAACAACCTCACCGGCGGCGGTGCCGACGCCGCGCGCACCGCGCTGTCCCTCGAGCGGCTGCTGGCGCGCCTGCGCGAGCAAACCCGCCCGGTGTCGACCCTGCACGAGCTCGTGATCACCCACGACGGCTTGCCGTCGGGCGCGCGGGCTCGCCTCGACGCCATCGCCGGCACCGAGATCCGCTGGGTCGACATCAGCTCGCGCGACGCGACGGTCGATCGGCGAGGGGACGGGAACGCCCCCTCACCGATCGACTACTACGAGGCCAAGAACCGCGGCTTCGACGTCACCAGCGCCGACGTGGTGGCCTTCGCCGACGCCGACTGCTGGCCCGAGCCGGCCTGGCTCGACGAGCTCCTGGCGCCGTTCAGCGACGAGGCGATCCAGGTCGTGGCCGGCCGCACCACGTACCGCACCGACGTGCTCGGCACCGCCGCGTCGACGATCGACTTCATGTACTTCGACAGCCCGCTCGGCGACGGCTGCACCCGGAACTTCTACGCCAACAACGTCGCCTTCCGCCGCGACGTGTTCGGCGCGCGCCGCTACGCCACCCACGACATGTACCGCGGCCACTGCCAGGTCCTGGGCACGCGGCTACACCGCGACGGCATCAAGGTCACCTTCGTCCCGGCGGCCCGCACCATCCATCGCTTCCCCGATCGTCTGTCGGAGCTGATCACGCTGCGGCTCCTGCGTGGCGAGGACACCATCGAGATCGCGCCGCACCTGGTGCGGACGTACCTGCCGGCCGCGGCGCCGCTGGGCAACCTGGGGCCGGTGGTGCCGCTGGCGATCCTGGCCGCGCGCTTCGGCTTCAGCCTGCGCTCGATCAACCGCCAGGACATGCCACCCGCCCACGGCATGCGCTGGCTGCGCGTGGCCGGCGTCATCGCCGGCATCTCGCTCGTCGACGCCGCCGGGACCGTGGCCCGCAGCCTGGGCTGGCGCCCGGGCTCGCGCAACGACTCGGCGGTCAAGGTCACGCTCTCCTACCACCGCGATGCCGATCAGCTGGACCCACGACACCAGGTCGCCGCGTAACGGCGCGCGCGGGGCCGCGGCGGCGTTCGTCGCGCTCGGGCCCGACGGCGTGCTGAGTCTCCTGGCGCTCCTCGCCGTGGCCACGCTGATCGTGCGCGTCGACGAGCTGGTGGTGCCACTGCCGACGGTCTTGCCCTACGCGGTGATCGGCGGCGTGCTGGTGCTCACCAGCGCGCTGGTCCAGCGCTCGCGCCGGGTGGTGCGGGTGTGGATCCCGTTCGTCTTCCTCTACCTCTGCTATCGCGCCCTGCGCGGCGTCCTCTTGCTCATCCCCGACAGCGCCGGCAGACACGCCCAGCTCAAGGCCGCCGACGAGGCCCTCTTCGGCGTGTCACCGGCCTGGTGGCTGGAGCCCTACACCACGCCGTGGCTCACCGAGCTCCTCGCCGTCGCCTACGCGACCATGTTCGTCCTGCCGACGATCGTGCTGGTCACGCTCTCGTTGCGCGGCCACGAGCGCGCGCTGCGGCGAGCGGCGCTGGCCCTGCTCGTCGCCTTCTACCTGGGCTTCCTGGTCTTCCTGCTGGTGCCGGCCAAATCACCCGACATGGTCTACGAGTTCGCCACGCCGCTCACCGGGTACGGCTTCTACGAGGCGTCGATGCTGGCCTGGCAGCGGCTCCAGCAGATCACCTTCGACGCCTTCCCGTCGATGCACACCGCGATCTCGACGATCGCGCTGGTCCACGCCTACCGCCACGGCCCGCTGCTGTGGCCGTCGCGGCCGCGGGCGATGTTCCGCGCCTTCCTGCCGTGCGTGGTGCTCCTGCAGATCGCGACCCTGTACCTGCGTCAGCACTACTTCGTCGACCTGCTGGCGGCGTGGGCGCTCGCCCCGCTCAGCCTCGGGCTGGCCGGACGGGCGCAAGACGCGTGGGACCGCCTGTCGCCACGGTGATCACAAGGTCAGGCTGACGTCGTAGAGCCCGTCGCCGCTGGTCGCGGTCCCGGTGATCGTCGTCGATCCGGGCACACGGCCGACCATCCCCCCACCGGCGTCCATCAGGTTGCCGGTCATCATCAGATCCAGCGTCACGTCGGCCTCGAGGTCGCCGCGAACCCGATAGGTGCCGGTGAGCTCGCCGGTGAACGTGCCGTTCGGGATGTTGCGCAGCGAGAGATGCAGGTACGGCTGTTCGACCTGCACGTCGCTGGTGGCGTAGGTGAGGTTGACCTCCACCTCTTCGTCCTCGTTGACCACGACGGTGAACGGGCCGGCCGAGTAGTCGACCATGCCGACGTAGAGCCGCATGCCCTTGTTGTCGGAGGCCCCTTGATCGACCTGGCCGGTGATCGTGAGTGAGCCGGTCGCCGCCCCGGCGGCCATCTGGGGCGCGATGTTGGCGCTCGACGCACTGTTGAACCCATCGAACCCCAGCTGCAGCGATTGCGGGATCGACGGATCGAGTCCGAGGTAACAGCGGCGTGCCGCCTCGTTCGAGTCGATGCCGTCCTCGCCGCAGGCGGCGGCGAACACCAGCAGGCACACCCCACCCAGGACGCGAAGATCTCCAGTCCGCATGTCACGTTGGTTGCGATCGGGACGGCGGTGGTCGCAGAAATCCGACCGGGATGGTTGGACCGCGATAGATCGCGAGCGAACCCCATGCGTTGGCAGCACACATGCCGGCATCACGCGCTCTGGCCCGGATCGGGCTCACCCTCACGCTGACCCTGATCACCGCCGCGGGCGCCTGCTCGGGCAAGAAGTCGTCGACCGGATCGCCGCTCCAGGTGAGCGGCGATCCCCACCTGGTCGAGCTCGCGGTCGAGCCCACGGCCGATCGCGTGCTGGCCGAGCAGGTCGGCGAGCTGGCGGTGCGCATCCGGGTCTCGGCGGCCAAGCTGCCTCCGGGCGAGCGGCCGCCGCTCGATCTGGCCCTGGTGCTCGACACCTCGGGCTCGATGGAAGGCGAGGCGATCGAGGCCGAGAAGCAGGCGGCGCGTGACCTGGTGGCGCGGCTCACCCCGCGCGATCGGGTGTCGCTGGTGATCTTCCACTCCACCGCCGAGGTCCTGGTCCCGGCCACGCCGGTGACCGACGCCGCGCGCCAGCAGCTGGCCAAGGCCATCGACGGCATCACCGCCCGCGGGACCACCGACCTGGCGTCGGGGCTGGCGCTCGGGATCCAGCAGGCCCAGGCCGGCCGGGTGCAGGGCTCGATCGATCGCATCGTCCTGCTCGGCGACGGCGTGCCCAACGATCCGGCGCCCATCCCGGGCCTGGTCGCGCAGGCCGTGTCGCTGCACCTGTCGATCACCACGCTCGGTCTGGGCGTGGAGTTCGATCCCGAGCTGCTCGGCAAGATCGCCACCGACACCGGCGGCCGCTACCACTACCTCGACGAGCCGGCCCAGGTCGCGGGGGTGTTCGAGGACGAGCTGCTCAAGATGCGGCAGGTCATCGGCAAGAACCTGGCCCTCAACCTGGTCGCCGGGCCCGGCGTGATCCTCGAGCCGATGGGAGGCTTCCAGCCCATGGGCAACGGCCTCTACGCTGTGCTCGGCGATCTCACCGCCGGCGAGATCGTCGACGTGGTGGTGCCGCTCCGGGTCGCCGGCCGCCGTGACGGCGCCACCGTCGAGCTGCTCGACGCCACCCTGACGTTCGAGGACGCCACCATGGGCGCCGGTGCGTTGCGCCGCAACGGCTTCGCCAAGGTGAAGTCCGACGCCGATCCGGCCGCGGTCGCGGCCTCGGTCAAGACCGCGATCGCCATCGCCCGCGATCGGGCTCGCGCCAACAGCGCCATCCTCGACGCCATCGCCCACGCCCGCGCCGGCGACCTGGCCGGCGCCAAGGCCATCGTCGAGACCGCGATCGCGGCGACCCGAGCCGCGCTCAACGAGCACCAGGATCCCGATCTCCAGCGCGACCTCGAGAAGCTCGAGCTCTTGCGCACCGACCTGCCCGAACTGGCGGCGGCGGCGATGCGGGCCCTCGAGGTCCAGAAGGCGTACGCGACCGGAGCCGGCGGCGCGGCGCCCGCGCCGGCCGCGGCGCCCGCCGACGTCGAGCGCCGGACGCGGGCGATGCACGACGAGGCCCTCGACACGGTGCGCTGAGGGCGTGGTACCTGAGGCCATGCGCGCCCATTCGCTCGTGATCGCGTCGCTGGCGCTGGCTGCGATGGCGTCCTCGGCAGACGCCGAGTGCCCGGCCGCGAGGGGCAAGCCGATCTACCGGCAGGAGCGCGGCCCGATCCACCCACCCGAACCGGGCGAGCCCGCCGACGTGCAGACGCAGACGCTCGCGATCTACCCCGGCGGTCGCTGGACGTGGGTCGGGGCCGGCGAGTTCGACTCGGGCGAGGCCATGGGGCGCGGCGGATGCCTCGCGCCGGCGGTGATGAAGGAATTCACGCGGGCGCTCGCGCGCGCCAGGTTCCGGCGTGTGGGCGGCCGGACGGTGGCGACGTGCCAGGCGGTGAACACCGCGAAGGTGACCTACGCGGCTCCGCGGCGGGGCGCGAAGGTGAGCGTGGAGGTTCCGTGCGGGATTCCCCTCGAGCGGACCACAGCGGCGCTGGCGGCGTGCGCGCAGGTGGTGACGAGTGGCTCGACGGTCGGCGTGAGCGACGTGCGGGCGAGCTGCCGCGGCGAGCTCGCCGAGTAGCCTAGCGCGGGACGAGGACCATGCCCGTCCTGGCCGGGATCGTGAGCGGCGCGGTGACCTGCTGACCCGAGGCCAGATCGTCGTAGTTGCCGGCGGGCAGGCCCTGGGACTGCTGGCCCTGATCGGCGCGGTTGAGGGCGATGTAGACCTGATCGCTGCCCGAGACCATGGTGTAGACCAGCGTGTGGTTGGTGGAGCCGAGCACGGTGCGGGCGCCACGGCGCAGCGCCACGTGCTCCTTGCGGATGGCGCCGAGTCGGGCGATCCGGTCGCGCAGGAAGGTCTGGTCAGGGTTGTAGTTGCTCCACTGCATGAAGCGGCGGTTGTCGGGATCGCCGGCGCCGGGCTGGCCGAACTCGTCGCCGTAGTAGACCAGCGGCACGCCCGGCGACGTGAAGAGGAAGGTGTAGGCCACGGCCAGGCGCTCGAAGGCGGAGGCGCCCGAGGGCAGGCCGGGCTGGTTGTTCCAGGCCCGGCCCTTGCCGTCGTCCCAGTCGCCGAACAGCGGTGTGTCCTCGGCGATGTGGACGGTGCGCGGGACGTCGTGGTTGCCGAGGAACGTCGACATCACGGCGCCCGAGCCGTAGAACGCGTCGTTCGAGGCCAGGAAGTTGGCCAGGTCGGTCATCGAGCCGGCGCGGCGCAGGATCTTGCCGAGCAGCTCGGCGCGCAGCGGGAAATCGAACTGACCGTCGAGCATCGTGGTCGGGTTGACGTAGTACTTGATGAGGTCGCGATCGCCGGTGTAGGTCTCGCCGACCAGGTAGAACGGTTGCTCCCACTCGACCTCGCCGTCGAGACGGCCGCGCAGATCGGTGAGCCACGCGTCCTCGATATGCTTGACCGCGTCGAGGCGGAAGCCGTCGGCGCCGACCCGCTTGGCCCAGGCCACGGCGTTGGCCACCGAGTAGCGGCGAGCGTCGCCGTTGCGGAAGTCGAAGTCGGGCAGGTACGAGGTGAACCAGCACTTCTTGCGCTCCCAGCCGTCGTCCCACGAGCAGCCGCTGCCACAGATGCAGTTGCCGCCGCGGCCGTTGTCGTTGGGCCAGAACCAGCCCGGGTTCTGGGTGTAGACCGGGCTGTCCGAGGCGACGTGGTTCATCACGTAGTCCAGGATCACGGCGATGCCGCGGGCGTGGGCGGCGTCGATCACCGCGCGCAGCTCGGCCTCGGTGCCGATGCGGCTCTCGGCGCGCTCGAGGTCGCGCGGCCAGTAGCCGTGGTAGCCAGAGTAGTTGTGGCCGTCGGTGCCGAGGCCGCGGAAGTCGGCGTTGTCGACCGGCGAGGTCAGCCACAGCGCGTTGACGCCCAGCGCGCCGAAGTAGCCGCTCTCGATCTTCTGGCGCAGGCCGGCGTAGTCGCCGCCCTGGTACTCGGCCGGGCTCTCGAGCTGGCCGACCGGCATGTCGTTGCCGGGATCGCAGGTGGCGAAGCGATCGATCATCACGAAGTACAGAACGGCGTCGCGCCAGTCGAGCGGTGGCCGCGCCGGACAGTCGTCGCAGTCGACGCGCACCACCGAGTTCATGCCGCCGTAGCCGTCGGGCGTGCCGCGGGCGTTGCCGGGGTCGGCCATCCAGGTGCCGTCGATCACCAGCTTGTAGACGATGACCTGCTGATCGGCGGCCGGGATGGTCGCCTCCCACGCATTGCCGACCCGGGTCATGGGCACGCCCACGGTCCAGCCGTCGGTGGCGAAGTCACCGCGCAGGATCACGGTCGAGCCCGAGCCGGTGTAGCGGATGGTGTGCGTGCAGTTCGGGATCGGGTTCTCGCACACCGGCTGGACCGAGCTGTCGGTGCCGGCGTCGAGGTCGCCGCCGTCGACGGTGCCGTCGTCGTCGTCGCCCGGGCTCTGTTCGCCGGGGCACCCGCCCAGGAAGAGGAGCGCCAGGATCGATGAAACGACGGACGTCTTGCGGCGCATGAACGTCATTAGATCAAGTCACGTGCCAGGATAGTCGGGGCCGGGTGGATGTCGGAACGGTATCTTGCGCGGTCGGCCGGGGTGTTGTTCCCCGGGTCCGTTGCCAATCGCAACGAGCGCAGGGCAGGCTCGCAACGCCCGATGCCGAACCGGTTCACCTTCTGGCCACATACCCGTGCTGCGGCGGCTTCAACGCGGGCACGATTCGTGCTCACCGCCCTCGCGATGTTGGTGCGTCCTTCGTTCGTCGCGTTCGGGATGCTCGCGGCGATCGCCGCACCGGCCTACGCCCAGCCCGAGGCCCCGCCTCCGGACACCGCGCCCGACGAGCCGGCCGTGCCCGTGCCCGTGCCCGTGCCCGATCTCTCCGAGCTCCGCGCCGTCATCGCGGCGCAAGAAGCCCGGCTCGCTGCACTCGAGTCGAGCACCCGGCCTTCCACGACGCCCCTGGTCGAGCCCGTCGACGCGGCCATGTCGGCCATCGACGTCGACACCGGCTTCCGCTTCGGCTCCTACGGCCGCATCCTCGCCGGCACCGATCTGCGCGGCGGTCGTCCCGAGCCCATCGCCGTCGTCGCCCGCGGTCCGCGCGTGGTCGAGAAGAGCTACCTCGAGCTCGACTTCGCCTACGGCCTGCGCGCGAAGACCGGAGCGTTGCTCCGCACCGTGGTCACGCTCGCGTTCGGCGATCGCCTGTTCCACGAGACCGGCGAGTTCGACGCCCAGCCGGCGCTCCGCAACTTCTACGCCGAGGCGACCTTCGACAGCGCCACCCGGCTGTGGGTCGGCTCGCGCATGTACCGCGGCGACGACATCTACCTGTTCGACTACTGGCCACTCGACGATCAGAACACGATCGGCGCCGGCGGTAGCACGCGCCAGGGAGCGGTCGAGGTCGCGGCCCACGCCGGCGTCAACCGGCTGAGCGACGCCTTCCAGTTCCAGGACAAGGCCGTCGCTGACCCCGAGCTGGGCGCGACCACCGTGGTGCAGCTCGATCGCCAGCGCATGGTCGGCAGCGCCAGCGCCACCTACTACGTCGACGCCGGCTCCGATCTCGACGCCAAGGTCAAGCTGCACGCCGAGCTCCAGGGCCTGCCGTCGGGCACGCGCCTGCGCGACGACGCGACGCCCGAGGCGCTGCCCCGTGACTGGGGCACCACGATCGGCGCCCAGCTCGGCGTGTGGGGCCTGGCGCCGGCGGAGCGCGGGTACCGCCGCCACGCCAACCTGTTCGCGCGCTGGTCGAAGGGCCTGGCCGCGTTCGACGAGCTGGCCCCGCCGTTCGGCTTCGACACCGAGCTGCGCACCTATCCGCGCGCCTCGGAGATCGTGCTCGGGCTCGGCGCCAACTGGGACGATGCCTGGGGCCACGTCCTCTTCGGCGGCTACGCCCGCCGCTTCGTCGACGCCGATCCCAACGTGCGCGACCGCGACGACGGCTGGGAGTACGCCGTCGACGTGCGGCCCATGGCCCACGTCCACAAGGGCCTGTTCGCCGGTATCGATGTCGCCTACCAGGCCCGCTTCCCACGCGGCCTGATGCCGTCGACGCAGCTGGCCGCCGACCCCGGCGTGGTCTCGGTGGCACCGATGCTGGCGTACTCGCCCATGGGCACCTCGGCCTACGACCGGCCGCAGCTGCGTCTGGTCTACCGGGTCGCCAAGCTCAGCGACGGCGCGCTCGCGCTCTACGCCGAGGACGACCCCCGCCGCGCCCACCCCACCGTGCATTATCTCGGCGCTCAGGCCGAGTGGTGGTTCAATTCCAACTCGTACCGGTAGGAGCCGACCATGCGCATGGAACGAACCACACTGCTCGCGATGGTGATGTTGGCCGGCTGCGGCGCCGCGTCGGGGGTCGATCACCCGGCCGATCAGCCGCACGAGTCGAACGCCGGCGACGATTGGCGCGACGAGGTCATCTACCAGATCGTCGTCGATCGCTTCGCCAACGGCGATCCCAACAACGACATCAACGTGGCCCCCAGCATCCCCGGCCGTTACCACGGTGGTGACTGGCAGGGGATCATCGACCAGCTCGACTACCTCGAGGAGCTGGGCGTGACCGCGCTGTGGATCTCGCCGGTGGTCAAGAACACCGAGGAGGACGCCGGGTTCGCCAGCTACCACGGATACTGGACCCAGGACTTCCTGCGCCCCAATCCGCACTTCGGCGATCTCTACAAGCTGCGCGAGCTCACCAACGCCGCTCACGAGCGCGGCATGAAGGTGATCCTCGACGTGGTCACCAACCACGTCGGCCAGCTCTTCTTCTACGACATCAACGGCAACGGCCAGCCCGACGACTGGTTGTCCGGCGGCGGCCTCTCCCACACCTGCGTGCAGATCTGCAACAACCCCGGCCGCGCCACCGAGTGCAGCGACGACGAGCGCGTCTACTGCACCGAGGGCAAGGACTACCTCGAACGCATCATCGAGTGGGATCCCGAGTACGACCCGCGTGGTGTGCAGGGCTGGACCTCGCTCGGCTTCTCGGGGCCGGCCCAGGTCCGCTTCACCGACTGGCCGGAGATCAACCGCGTGCCGCCGCCGCGCCCGCCCGAGTGGTTCGGCTGGCCTGCGGACAAGCCCTGGTTCGACGATCCCAGCTGGTACAACCGCAAGGGTCGCGTCTACGTGTGGTGGCACGAGAACGACTACTCGCGCGAGTTCGTGCGCCAGCAGGAGACCACCGGTGACTTCCCCGGCGGCCTCAAGGACCTCGACACCAACAACCCCGACGTCACCGACGCCCTGACCCGCTCGTTCGAGTACTGGATCGAGGTCGCCGACGTCGACGGCTTCCGCATCGACACGGTCAAGCACATCGATCGGCCGGACATCGCGCCCAACGTGCGCGGCTTCTGGGGTCACTTCACCGATCACATGCGGGCCAAGGCCAAGAGCCTGGGCAAGCAGAACTTCTTCATCTTCGGCGAGGCCTTCGACGGCAACGACGAGCTGATCGGCACCTACACCAAGGGCGGCACCGATGGAGCCGGTGCCTTCGGCCGCTTCGACTCGGTGTTCTACTTCAGCCAGTACTACCGGGTCGTCGAGAACGTCTTCAAGCTGGGTGGGCCGACCCACAACATCGAGTGCCTCTACAACAGCCGCACGGGCCGCAACCCCACCGACGCGTTCTGCATGGCCAACGGTTACCCGGCCGGGCCGACCATGGGCGATACGCCCCACGCCGCGTCGGCCGACGGCGGCATCGGCCTCGCGCCCAACCAGGTCATGGTCAACTTCCTCGACAACCACGACCTGCCGCGCTTCCTGTTCGAGAACGCGACCGAGAACACGCTGCGCGCGGGCCTGTTCTACCTGATGACGTGGGACGGCATCCCTTGTGTGTACTACGGCACCGAGCAGGCCTTCGCCGGCGGCGTCGATCCCGCCAACCGCGAGGACATGTGGCGCGGCAACGTGGCCAAGGGCTTCCCCGCCTTCGACACCACCAACCCGCAGTTCGCGCTGGTCCGCGACCTGATCGCGCTGCGCAAGGCCCGCTCGGCGCTGCGCCGCGGCACCGTCGAGGTCAAGTGGTCGACCTCGCAGCCGGGCGCGCGCCGCGACGCCGGCATCTTCGCCTTCGAGCGCGTCTCGGACGACGACAAGGTGCTGGTGGTGCTCAACGCCTCGCAGCAGGACAGCGAGGCCTGCGCGCCGGTCGCTGACGGCGGCGCCTGCATGATCTCGACCTTCGCGCCCGGCACGGTGCTGCGCGATCTGGCCCCGGGATCGGACGGCGCCACGTTCACGGTCGGCGCCGGCGGCGCCGTGACCGTGAGGGTGCCCGCGCAGAGCGCCCGCATCCTCGCTCCGTAAGAGGGCCCAGGCCGTTGCGCTCGTTCGCCCCGGCCCAACAGCCCCCGGCGCGTCACCAGTGACCCCAACCACCTGAGTCATTCTTGAACGCTCGCTAGTCGCTCGCTGGGCGAGCGTTCTGTTACGGTCGGCTCGACCTTGCTCACGGGCTCCGAGCCGGTGCTGTCGAGCTACGTGCCGCGCTTCCAGCTCGAGCGGCTCGGGCGGATCGCGCGCGCGCCCGATGCCGGTGAGCCCCGCGCAGACGTCGAGCCCGGGGCCATCCTCTTTCTCGACGTCTCCGGGTTCACCCGACTGACCGACGAATTCGACCAGCGAGGCCCCGAGGGCGCCGAGGCACTGGCCGGGGCGCTTCACCGCTACCTGGTGCGGGTGGTCGACGTGGTCACCGCCCACGGTGGCGACGTCATCGCCTTCGCCGGCGACGCGTCGATCGTGCTCTTCCGCGCCGCCGAGCTCGGCTCGCTCTCCGCGGCTGCCCGCGCCGCCGCTGCCGCCGCCGTCGCCATCCAGGACGCGCTGACGAACTGGGAGCCGGCGCCCGGCGTGACCCTGCGGACCCGCGCCGGCGTCGGCGCCGGCGACGTGGGGTTCGTCGACGTCGGTGGACTGGGCGGCCGCTGGGAGTCGCTGGTCGCCGGCCCGGCGCTGTCGGCCGCGCTCGCCGCGCTC
>SXGT01902942.1_pt1 | contig 17374 bp, 15 predicted proteins | sample 3176221 | NCBI WGS metagenome assembly SXGT01 (sample SAMN11356862, study PRJNA531348) | freshwater metagenome | isolation source: freshwater sample F1-120 | place: China: Fuxian Lake, Yuxi | collected 2017-12-25
CGCCACCGCCGCCGCCGCCGCCATCGCCGTTGACCAGCGTGCCCGAGAGCTGGCCGCCGGCGAGCGTCGACGTGCAGCCGTTGGCGACGTTCATGTTGGTCGCCGGATCGACCTGGGTGAAGTTGATGCCGGTCAGCTTCACGGTCAGCGGCGTGCCGAGGGCGCCGACCGCGATGACCTGCACGCTGCCACCGGAAGCGACGTAGACCTGATCGGCGGTGCCATTGTTGCCGGCGCCGATCACGCACACGCCGCAGGTGTTGTACGAGGTCTCGATGCCGGTGATCGGATAGGTGCCCGCCGTCGCCGTGCGTCCGGCGAAGGCGCCGAGGCCGTCCCACAGCTCGACCGCGACGATCTCGTCGCTGCCAGGGATGGTCACCTGGGCGACGTAGTACTTGCGGGCGCCCATCGATCCGGGCTGGTTCTTCATCAGCGCGGTGGCGGTGATGCTGCCCATGTCGGGTGAGCTCTGGGGCAACGCGCACGCGGCGTTGCCGCCGGTGCCGGCGTCGACACCTGGCGACGTGCCGTCGTCGTCGTCGCCGGGCATCTGCGTGGTCTCGCCGCCGACCATGCAGCCGGCGGCGAAGGTGAGGGCGAGGGTGGGGCCGAGGAGGGCAGCGAGGCGCATGGCTCGAGACAGAGCAAGTCGCCTGCCAGCGAAATCACAGGCGTGTTACCGCGCGAACTCCGCGCGCCGGTTCGGGATTGTTGCGCGCAGGTGTGTGGCACGCAGACCGAGGTCGACACGCGCCGGGGACGCCGCCCCCGATCCGGCGTCACCGCCCCCCAGCTGATCAGCGGGCGCCCAGCTCGTAGAGGGCGGCGGCGGCCTCGATGCGGTTCGAGGCGTCCTCGTCGGCGAGGGCGCCCCACAGGCCGGGCGTGATCACGCGGGCGGCGCGGTGGGCGGTGATGACGGCGCGACGGACGCCGGGCTCGGTGGTGGCGGCCAGCTCCTCGAGGGTGGCCGCGCCGCGAGCGTCGCCGAGGTGGGCGAGCTCGGCGGCCGCGCCGACGCGGTCGTCGACTTCGGCGCTCGACAGCGCGGCGGCATACACCGCGATGGCGCGCTCGCGATCGCCCATGTAGGCGAGCAGACGGGCTGCGGAGATCTGCACGGCGACCGTCGGGTCCGAGGTGGCCTTCTCGGCGCGGGGACGGGCGCCCTCCGTGCCGAGCGCGGCCGCGAGCAGGGTCACCGCGCCGGCGCGGATGGTCCAGGCGGCATCGGCGAGCGCGCGATCGACGGCGGCGGCGCCGGCCTGGGGGTCCTTGAGCGCGCGCGCCGCGTACGCCGCGAGCATGGCGTCGGCGTGGGTGAGCAGCGGGCGCGCCGCCGGCCGGCCCCGCGACGCGACCAGCAGATCGACGGCGGCAAGGCGCACGCCCAGCGATTCGTCGGCGAGGGCGCGCTCGGCGACGGCGCCGAGATCGCCGCGTTTGCCCCGGCTGAGGGCGCGCAGCGCCGCGTTGCGGACCTCGGCCGACCTGTCGCCGGTGAGCTCGCTCAGCCGCTCGGTGTCAGCGGGATCGGCGAGGGCGGCGATGGCGAAGACTGCGGCCGCGCGGACGCGCGGATCCGGATCGACGGCGGCGAAGCGCAGATCCTCGGCGGCGTGTTTGCCGACCTTGCGGCCGATGCCCTCGACGGCGATGGCGCGGGCCCGCGGGTCCTCGCTCTTGAGCATCTCGGTGGCGACGTCGGGCGCCTGCGGGAATGCACGCAGGATCGCGATCGACGCGGCGGCGACCACCGCGTCGTCGTCGTCGCCCATGCGATCGCCCACGTCGTGGGCGAAGGCCTCGATCTCGAGGCGCTCGATGGCCTGGATGGCCTGGACTTGTACCTGCGCCGACGGCGAGGTCAGGCCCTGCCACAGCGTCGTCATCGCCATCGTCCGCAGCGCGGCCAGATCCTCGTCGGGACGGCCGGCGCGGTAGGTGCGGTAGCGCGCGACGGCGTCGCGGGCGTCGCCCATGCCCAGGGCGGCGCGGATCCGGATGCGGATGAGCTGGCCGTCGTTGGGGGTCTTGCCCAGCTCCTGGTCGGCGGCGTCGGCGGCGGCCTTGTAGTCGCCGCGGTCGAGCAGCGTCTGGGCGCGCTTCACGCCGGCGGAGGGGCCGCACGCGGCGGCGACGAGGACGGCGAAGGCGAGGGGGCGCAGGACGGAACGCACGGAACGCATGGATCCTCCGGAACGACGACGCGCGGCAGGGGTGAATGGCCGGGGACGTGAACCCCGCATGACAACGATGCTACGGCAAGGCACGAGTTGCGAGCCGCCGTAGAGCGCATCTCAATAACCACTGCCGGCTGCGACCATCGCGCTGCGGGCGCCTCGCGGCGTACGTCCGATGCTCGCTCGTTTCGTGGGGCCACCACGCGCCTCCCTGCGCTTCGGGCGTGCGCCGCGATCCGCCTCACATCGCTTGGTCTCGCTCGACATTGGTTATTGAGATGCGCTCCAACCAGGACAGTGCTCGACCGCTCGCCCGCGGTTACGTGCTAGACCCGGTCCGATGACGGTCCACGCCGTGCTGTTCGACCTCGACGGCACCCTGGTCGACAGCGAGCGCCAGTACTCCGAGGCGCTGGCCCGCGCCCTGCGCGCTGGCCAGGCCGTGGAGATCACGCAGGCCGACCGCGACTATTGTGTCGGTCGCTCCTGGGTCGCCATCCACGAGCGCCTGGCCGGCCTGTACCCGGTGATGACCTGGACCCGCGACGAGCTCATCGCCGAGACCGCGCAGGCCAGCCGCGACCTGTTCGCCGAAAAGGGCGTGGCCGAGCTACCCGGCGCCCGCGCGGCGGTGAGCCGCTTCGCCGATCGGCCGCGCGGCCTGGTCACCGGCAGCTCGCGCGCCGAGGCCGGCCACATGCTCACCCTGCTCGGCCTGGCCGACGCCTTTGCGGTCCGGCTGTGCGCCGAGGACGTACCGCGCAGCAAGCCCGCGCCGGACGGCTACCGCATGGCGTGCGAGCGCCTCGGCCTGGCGCCGGCGCGGGTGCTCGTCATCGAGGATTCGGCCTCGGGCGTGGCCGCCGGCCGCGCCGCCGGGTGCGTGGTCGTCGCCGTGCGCGCCGGCAACTTCGCCGGCCACGATCAGTCCGGCGCCCACCGGGTGATCGACACGCTCGACGACCTCACGCCGGAGCTGGCCGTGGCGGTGGCGGAGGCCGCCGCGGCTGGGTAAGGTGCCGTCTCCTCCCGATGAAGCTCCCCGAGCGCGTCACGGTGTACGAGGTCGGTCCGCGCGACGGCCTGCAGAACGAGGCGCGCAGCGTCCCGACCTCCGACAAGATCGCGTTCATCCACGCGCTCGAGGACACCGGGCTGCGCTACATCGAGATCACCAGCTTCGTCAGCCCGCAGTGGATCCCGCAGCTCGCCGACAACGCCGAGGTCGCGCGCGGCGTGCGCCGCAAGGAAGGCGTGACCCTGTCGGCGCTGGTGCCCAACCGCCGCGGCCTCGACGGTGCGATTGCCGCCGGCATGAAGGAGATCGCCGTCTTCCTGTCGGCGTCGGAGACCCACAACAAGAAGAACATCAACAAGACCATCGCCGAGACGCTGACCGCGTTCGGCGACGTGGTGCCACCGGCGATCGCGGCGGGCATGAAGGTCCGCGCCTACGTGTCGACGGTGTTCGGCTGTCCGTACGAGGGCGACGTCGATCCCAAGGCGTCGGTGTGGCTGACCAAGGAGCTACGCGCGATGGGCGTCTACCAGGTGTCGATCAGCGACACCATCGGGGTCGCCAATCCGTTCCAGGTCGAGCAGGTGCTGGAGCAGGTGCTGGCCGAGGCGCCGGTCGAGAGCGTGGCCGTGCACTTCCACGACACCCAGGGCACGGCGCTCGCCAACTGTGTCGCCGCGCTCCAGCTCGGCGTCACCACCATCGACGCCGCCGTCGGCGGGCTGGGCGGCTGCCCGTACGCGCCCGGTGCGTCGGGCAACCTCGCCACCGACGATCTGGTCGCGATGCTGCACTCGATGGGCATCCAGACCGGCATCGATCTCGACAAGCTGGTCGAGGCGTCGCGGCTCGCCGCCGCGTTCGTGGGCCATGATCTGCCGTCGAAGTATCTCAAGGCCCACCTCGGCAAGCAGGCGCGCGCGCGCCGTCGCGCCGAGCGTGGCGCCTAGCCAGCGATCAGCGAGCGTTCAAGAGGGACCGGGTTCTTCGCGCAACGGCCTACCGGCCCCCGAGTCGCGTCCCCGGCACGGCTCGTGGTAACGACGGCCATGTCCGAGCTGCCGCTGTGCGAGAAATCCGACGGCGTCGCGTGGGTGACGCTCAACCGCCCGGCCGCGCGCAACGCGCTGTCGCTGGCCGTGAACCACGAGCTGTTGCGCCTGGCCGGCGAGCTCGGCGCTGATCCCGACGTGCGCGTGGTGGTCCTCACCGGCGCCGGTGACCAGGCGTTCTGCGCCGGCGCCGATCTGCGCGAGCGCAAGGGCGTGCCGGCGTCGGGGGCCGGCCCGTACATCGACGCGATCAGCGGCGCCATCGACGCCTGGTCGAAGCTGCCCAGGCCGACCCTGTGCGCGCTCAACGGCTCGGCCTACGGCGGCGGCCTCGAGCTCGCGCTCGCCTGCGATCTGCGGGTGTGCGTCGAGGGCGCCGAGCTCGGCCTCACCGAGGTCCGCCTGGGCATCAGGCCCGGCGCGGGCGGAACCCAGCGGCTGCCGCGGCTGGTCGGCGTGGCCGCGGCCAAGGAGCTCATCCTCCTCGGCCGCCGCATCGGCGCCGCGCGGGCCAGGGACCTCGGGCTGGTGCTGGACGTGGTGCCGGCGGCGGCGCTGCGCGCCACCGTCGACGCGCTGCTCGCCGAGATGGCAGGCTGCGCGCCGAGGTCGCTGGCCAAGGCCAAGGAGGCGATCGATCGCGGCATCGACGTCGGCATCGACGAGGGTCTGCGCATCGAGCGCGCCTGCTACGACGTGACGCTCTACAGCGAGGATCGCGACGAGGGGCTGCTCGCCTTCGCCGAGAAGCGGCCGCCCCGGTTCACGGGTCGATGACACGACTGCGTCAGCATCTGACGCAGTAGAGTTGATCGCGGGCCTGCGGCCGGTCCAACCAACCATGACTCACCTCCGCTGGGGAACGCTGGTGTCCGCGGCGCTGGCCGCGTGCAGCGGCGGCGGCGACGGGCCTCGCGACGCCACCACCGACGCGCCGGCGCTCGACGTCGACGCCGGGCCGACCATCGTCGACACCGCCGCGGTCCACCTCGACGACTGCCGCGCGTTCAACCGCCGGTGCGAGGGCGCCGCCGCCACCGATCCGCAATGCGGGACCTGCCAGTACCGCGCGCGCTACCGCGGAGACGTCTGCACCGCCGCGGCCCCGTGCGACGACCTGTTCCTGTACTGGTCGGCGTACGACTGCAACACGCCCGGGCTGATCGACGCCACCACCGCGTTGCTCGCGGCCTACCCGCGCACCATCATCCTGTGCGCCCAGCCGATCTACCCCGGCGAGATCTTGCCGACGTCACTGGGCGCCCCCGAGCGCGACGACCGCGTGGTCACCGCGGCGTTGACCCGGCTGCGCCCGGGCGGCGACCTCGCCGCGTGGTCCGGCGCCAACGTCCTGATGGGCGGGTGCAGCATGGGCGCGACTCGCTATCCGGTGGTCGCCGCGCGCTACCCCGAGGAGGGCGGCTGGCTCGGCACCGGGAAGAACGCGGTCTGCATGAGCGACGGCGTGATCGACATCGGCGCCCAGGACGCGTTCGTCGGCGCCGGCACAGGCCCGAGCTGCGCCAGCCGCCATGGCCGGATCGCCCACGCCTACACACGCGCCGTGCCGACCTCGGCCCACGCGTGCAGCGACAGCGACGCTGGGCAATGCGCGTGCGACCCGGCCCACGCGGCGCTCGCCTACCCCGGCGACTGCGCCGACGGTGACTGCGTCGAGTTCGACACGATCGTCGCCCGCGATTCCGCCGGCCCGCGCTTCGCGCCCGGCGTGACCGCCGCCAGCTTCGCCGTGCCGCACTGGAAGCTGGTGACCGAGGGCGATCGCTGGCAGGACGATCTGGCCAGCCGCTGCGAGCGAGACGTGGTGCCGGCCGGTCCGTTCACCGAGCTGTGCGCGCTGCTCGACGCCGACCCCGCCCACGATTGCACCGTCGCCAACGTGCCCGACACGCCGCACTGCGCCTACTACAACATGCACCTCGGCGAGGTGTGCCTCGACTGGTTCGCGGCCTTGCCCTGAGTCACGCGGCGCCGCGCCGGCGCCCACGACGGCGACCATTCGATCCGGCGTGTAGGTGGGGGAGCCTTACTCGGGACGCCCGACCCCAGCAGGCGCCGCTACCCGAAGACCGCAGCGGCTTCACCGGGTTGCGCCCGAGATCGGGATGCAGTTTCGCCCCGGACGCTGGCCCGCCGCGTGCTTTGACCGAGGCCATGCCGGCCCTGGTGGATGAGCTCCTGGCGAAAGCCGGGTACGTGCGGCTCTCGAAATACGGGCTGATGCTGACCCCGCAGGGGCACATCATCTCGCTGCAACCGTGCGTCCCGGATGATGGATCCAGCGCCCGCATCGTCGGGTGGCGCGATGGCCGCGAGCCGGTCGGGGTGCTCGGTAGCGCCGATACGTTCGTGGTCCCTCCCACGATCAGTCGCCCAGCCATGGCGAGCGCAGGCGCCACGGCGGGACCCCGGGCTCCGGCTCGGCCAGCGCCGCCGTCGGAGCGACGAACCCCACCCTCGCTCCCCGGGGTCCGCCCGGCCGACGAACCGGCCGACGACGAGGCCCTGTGGGCTGCCGCCCTGGCCCGCGCCAAGGCCGCCGCCGAGACCACGGCCGCCGCCACTGCGCCTGCCCCGCCACCCGTTCCCGCCAAGGCCCTCCGCCCCGCCCCCAAGCTGGCGCTGGTCGCCCCGCCGTCCACTCCGCGTGCCGACTCGGCTGGCGACGCCGACGACAGCGACGAGGGCGACGAGTGGGAGTGGCAACTCGCGCTGGCCCGTGCTCGCGTCGCAGCCGAGGAATCCGAGCAGGCCAAGGCGCCCCCGCCTGCGCTGCGTCTGTCGCCGAAACCGGCTCCCCAGCCCCTTCCGCTGTCCGCCACCCGCCAACCCGCTCCCGCTCCGGGTCCCGCGCTTGCCGCGGCCCCGACCTCCACCCCCCGTCAACCGGCTCCGGTCCCCCGGCAGCCGGCCCCCGTTTCCCCCGCCCCTGTGTCCCCTCGCCAGCCGGCCCAAGCCCCCCGCCCGTCGGACCCGGTCTCCGCCCGGCCCGCTCCTGCCGTCCACATCCCGCCCAGGATCGATCGCGCCGATCGTCCCGCTCCGCCCATGCGCGCCAACGCCAGCGGCTGGAAACCGCCGGTGCCTCCGACTCGTCGCGGCGACACGGCGACCAACGTCAACGCGGTCGCGCCGTCCTTCGTCGCCGGTGCCACGAGCCGCGCGGGTCGCATGGCCCGCGGCACCGGTCCGGTCGACGACACCAGTCCGGGGGTGGCGCTGCCGCCGCGGCTGAGCGTCGTGTCGGCGGCGGCGTCCGTCGAGCCACGCCCGTTGCCGTTGCCCGTTCTCGACGAGGACACCAACGTCGATCTCAAGCCGGCGAAGTACCGAGACACGCCGGCAGCGTTGCCGCGGCTTTCGGCGCGCCGCTGAGAGCGCAGGTCAAGGTTCAGCAGCGCACGCGTAGAGCGCTGAGACGGTCACGGCCGCGACGGTGCACTCCCAGACGGGCCGCGGCCAGGCCAGGCATGGCTCGAGCTGCTCGGCGGCGAGCTTCTCGCGGATCTTCGTCACCTGCTCCTGCGTCGGCACGTACTCGGCGGGCTTCTGCGCGCGCTGCTCGGCCATCCCGATCTCGAGCACGTGATCGATCATCTGCTCGCACTCGGCCCGGGTGAGCGGCGCGTCGCTGCTGCTGCCGCTGCCGCTGCTGTTGCCGCCACCGCCGCCTCCGGTCGGCCCTTGCTTCGGCCCGCACGCACCGGCCACGAGGATCACCAGCGCCAGCGCCGGCCTCGACATCGAGCTCATGTCTCCTTCGTACCGCGGCCGCAGCCGCGGCGCCACGTGCTAGCGTGCCTGCCCCGTGTCGCTGTGGTTCGCGATCGTGCTGGGCATCGTCCAGGGTCTGACCGAGTTCCTGCCGATCTCGTCGACCGCGCACCTGCGCATCGTGCCCGCGCTGCTCGGCCAGCACGATCCGGGCGCGGCCTACACCGCCGTGCTCCAGCTCGGCACCCTGGTCGCGGTGCTGGTCTACTTCGCGCGCGACGTCTTCGTCGATCTGCCGCGCTCGCTGTTCACCGATCCGCGCAGCCCTGGCGGTCGCATGGTGCTCTATCTGCTCGTCGCCACCATCCCGATCGGCCTGGCCGGCGTGCTCCTCGAGGACTTCATCGTCGGCGACGCGCGCTCGCTGTGGGTCGTGTCGGCCACCCTCATCGGCGTCGGCGTCGCCATGGCGATCATCGACGCCCGCGCCCGCAACGCCCGCGTGCTCGCCGACCTGACCCTGGTCGATGCGGTGCTGATCGGCGCCGCGCAGGCGCTGGCCCTGGTGCCCGGCGTGTCGCGGTCGGGCGCGACCATCTGCTGCGCGCTCGTGCTCGGCCTGCGCCGCACCGAGGCGGCGCGCTTCTCGTTCCTCATGTCGATCCCCGCGGTCGCCGGCGCTGGCGTCTTCAAGATGAAGGACGCCGTGAACGAGCTCGGCGCCGATGCGATCACCCCGCTGGTGGCCGGCACGATCGCCGCGGGCATCACCGGCTACCTCTCGATCGCGTGGCTCATGCGCTTCCTCGGCACCCGCCGCCTGGTCGGCTTCTCGGCGTACAGGGTGGCGCTGGGTGTGCTCCTCGTCGCACTTCTCGCCACGCACACGCTGTCGCCGTTCGCCGGCGTGTGAATACCGGCGTCGAAAACCGCGTCCATACCCGGTTGGCCGGGGCGATCCCTGGTAACGTCGCACCGTCATGCAGGGGACTCGACCCATGAAATCTTTCCGCTTTTCGGTCAAGCCGTTGGCCTTCTTGCTGGGCGTCGCGACCTTGTTCGCGCTGCTCGTCGCGACCGTCGGCCCGGCCGACGCCCAGACGCACCCGCGCCTGGCCAAGAAGGGCAAGTACAAGATCCGGGTCGAGAGCGCGCCGCCGGGCGCGACCGTCTACATCGATCGCAAGGAGCTGGGGCCGGTCGGTGTGACGCCGTGGGACGCCACGGTGCTCAACGGTGAGTACGTCTTCATCGTCGAGCTCGAGGGCTACCAGCCGGCGCAGAAGATCGTGAAGGTCGCGCGCACCCGCACCCTGCAGCCGACCTTCATCCCGCTCATCAAGAAGCTCGATCCGCCGCGCATCGACGTGCGCGCCGACGCCGACAAGAACGTCTTCGGCGCCACCGTGTTCCTCGACGGGCAGAACCAGGGCTCGGCCCCGGTCCTGCTCACCACCGACCCTGGTCGTCACCTGGTCGAGATCAAGAAGGACGGCTTCGAGACTTTCTCGACCTGGGTCGACGCCAAGGAGAACGAGAAGGTCTCGCTGACCCCGTTCCTCAAGGAGATCGCCAAGGCCAAGGTCGGCACTCTGGTCGTCGACGCCGACGTGCCCGACGCCGAGGTGCTGCTCGACGGCAACAAGGTCGCGGGGACAACGCCGGTCTTCATCACCGACGTGATCGAGGGCCTGCACGTGGTCGAGGTTCGCAAGGAGCCGGCGGTGCCGTGGAAGCAGACCGTGCAGATCATCGCCGGGACCCAGGCCAAGGTGCGCGCCGAGCTCAAGGCCACCATCGGCGGCCAGGGCGGCGTGATCCGCGTGCTGTCCAACGTCGCCGGCGCCAAGGTCTTCCTCGACGGCACCGACATGGGCGCCGTGCCCATCGACATCAAGGACGTGAAGACCGGCGAGCACGTGCTCGAGGTCAAGGCGCCCGGCTACCAGCCGCGCGAGGAGCGCGTCACGATCAACGCCGGCCAGTCGGTGATCCTCAAGCTCGACCTCAACGCCGAGGCTGGCAAGGGCGAGACCGGCACCCTCAAGGTGGTCTCGCCCGTGCCCGACGCCGACGTCTTCATCGACGGCGCCGCCATCGGCAAGGCGCCGCAGGAGAAGGCCGTGTCGCGCGGCGATCACTTCGTCGTGGTCAAGGCCGCCGGCTTCAAGACCTTCGAGCAGAAGATCCGCATCGAGCCCGGCCAGGCCTTGACCGTGTCGGCCGAGCTGCGGGCCGTCGGTCGGGTCCGCGTGATCAGCAATCCGGCGGGCGCCGAGGTCTTCATCAACGGCATGCCGCAGGGCGTGACCCCGATCGATCTCAACGAGGTCGAGGTCGGCACCACCATCGTCAAGGTGGTGAAGGCCGGCTACCAGCCGTGGGAGCAGACCTACGATCTCAAGGGCGGGGCCAGCGAGATCGCCAACGCCGAGATGAAGATCGAGGGCCTGTCCGACGACCAGCTCGCCGCCGAGCAGCGGGGCCTGGCCTCGTTCGGCGCCCGCACCCTGCCGCGCGGCCGCTCGACGGTCGACTTCGGCATCGGTTACCCGTACTTCCTCGAGACCCGCATCAACGTCGGCGCCGGCAAGATGGCCAACTTCGGCTTCGACGCCGGCGTGGGCGTGCGCTCCATGGGCTCGCGCTCGGAGATCGGCCTCGGTGTGCGCCTGATGATGGTCGACAAGGATCCGTTCTCGGCCGGCGTGTTCGGCGATCTGTGGTGGGGCTCGCGCCTCATCGACGACAGCAAGCGTAACGGGCTCACCCTCAACGCTGGCGGCGTCGCGTCGCTGACCGCGTTCACGCGAGTGACCGTGAGCGGTCGCATGTATCTCAACGTCTGGAGCGACCGCCACTGTCCGGAGGTCGTCACCGGCGATGTCTTCGACGGCGACGCCATCGAGACCTGTGACAAGCACAAGGCCGGCACGTTGTCGGCCGAGGACCTGGCCCGGGTCGAGTCGCTGACCGAGCAGATGGGCAGCGACTTCTACGGCCGCGAGACCGGCCTGCGGCTCATGACCAGCGTGATCGCCGAGATCGCGGTCAAGCAGCGCTGGAACGTGTGGTTCGTGCTCGAGGGTGCGCCGTTCCAGAGCGAGCGCGCGCTCTTCACCGACCTGTTCTCGGCGCCGCTGTTCACCAGCGACTTCGGGACCTACGGTCGGGTCGGCGCGACGTACAAGTTCTAGACGCCGGTCGTCTTGCGCAGCGAGGCCGCGGTCTTGTCGTCGATCTGCAGGGCGATCTGCAGGCGGCCGATGAAGGACTTCTCGGCCGCGGCCACGTCCTCGTCCATCGCCACCACGCCCAGGGCGGCGGCGAAGATGTTGACGCGCTCGGCCGGCGGGATCTGCGACACGTTGACCTCGTCGAGGTCGACCTTCTTGGTCAGCCAGCCCAGGGCGGTGGCGCGCTCCTCCTCGGTGAGCTTGGCGATGTTGATCACCGCCTTCATGCCGTGCTCCTCGGCCTCGGTGATCACTCCATCGGCCCACGCGGCGGCGATCCACACCTCGAGCGCGAGCAAGACCTGCGGGTTCTGGTCACTCATGGCGCCATGATGCCCGAACTCGGGCGCCGCCGTCAGCGGGGGCGCCGCGCGAAGAAGCTGATCGTGGGACCGCCGGGGATGGGGGTCTCGGCGGCGAGCTCGAAACCGATGCGCCGGTAGAACGAGTGGTTCTTCGGGTTGGACGACTCGAGCCAGGCCAGGGCGCGGGCCTCGTCGCACGCGGCCAGCGTCGGGGCGAGTACCGCGACGCCGAGGCCCTGGCCCTGACGCGACGGATCGACGCCGAGGACGGCGAGGTAGTGATGGGGTTCCTTGGTGGTGCCGGCGCCCATGGCGCGGAAGAGGCGGAGCGCGGCGGGGACGCGGCGGCCGATCAGCCAGGCCACACCGGGGAAGAGGCGGAGCTGGGTCGAGATCGGGAGATCGTGCTTGCCCGGAGGCGCCCAGATCGCGGCGGCCGCGCCGGTGATGATGTGCGATGCGCCGAGCGCGACGTAGGGGTCGATCGAGCGGCGCAGCATCCGGGTCATGCGGGCGACGCGGGTGGCGTCGTCGGGGAACACGTGGATCCATCCCGGATCGTCGGCGAGGGCGCGGGCCAGGAAGGCGGCGGCGTCAGGCACGCCGGCGCGATCGAGCGCGGTGACGCGAGGAACGCTCATCGATGTTCGACCGTGACGGTCCCGGCCGGGTGGGCAGTTTCCAGGTACGCTTGGGCCCCGGCGTCGCCGCCGAGCGTGGCCTTGAAGAAGGCGGTCACGTACGACGCGGCGATGTCGCGGCCGGAGTCGGCGTCGAGGTACGTGAAGGCCTGGCCGTCGGTCTGGCGGGTGCCGGCGCCACAGCCGGGGGCGAACGCCGGCACCAGCCCGACGAGGTCGGACACCGACCAGTGCCCGGCGTCGGCGACCTCGAGCTTCCAGCTCCCGCCGGTGGCGCGCATGAAGTTACCGCGAATGAGCTCGTTGCCGAGCTCGCTGATCGAGTTGTCCTCCCTGGCGACCAGGAAGCCGAGCGGCGCCTCGATCTCGGTGATGGTGACTCCGGGCAGGAGCGGGTTCTCCATCGGGGCGGCGAGGCCGAACGCGGCGCCGACCTCGGGGTGGCGCTGGGCGTAGAGCCCGGCGGTCACCGAGCCGAAGGAGTGGCCGAAAACGCCGGTGCGCGTCGGGTCGAGCGCGGCACTCACGACCTCGAAGCCGACGCCGCCGCGGATCTGGTCGACCGCGAACGCCAGGTCGCCGACTCGCAGCTCGAGGGTGGTCGCGTCGAGTGGCAAGGGCGTGCCGTCGCGTCGATCCCACAGCGTGTTGCCGGTGTGGTCGACCGCGACGACCACGAACCCGTGACTGGCGATGCGCGTGGCAATGCTGGCGCCCGAGTACCGCGTGCACTCGTGACAGTGCGAGAACGCGACCAGCGGGAACGTCCCGGGCGCCGGAGCGGCATCACGCGCCGCGGTGAGGGTGCGGGTGGCGCACCCTGGATCGGTCTGGGCCAGGAGGCCCGCGTAATCGGTCCGCCGAGGCTCGGCCTCGAGCTCGGTGATCGGAAGCGACGATTCGACCGCCGTGGTCGGATACCAGACCTGGATCGTGAGCGGTCGCTGCCGCGTGCCGTCGGTCACCGTCTGCCAGCGCGTGGCGACGCCGAGCTCGCCCTGCGACTCCACCGACAGGTCCGGCGTCGGGCCATCGTCGCCGCCGCAGGCCGCGAGCGTGCCGGTGAGGGCCAGGGTGACGAGCAAGGCAGGGACAGCCAGCGCGGGACAACGGCTCATGTGGCCGCATCGTAACGAAGTATGAAGCGGCGTGCGCGGGAGGCGGGGGTGCGCTACACGGATGTCCGGTGCCAGGCCCGGTGGTCATCGCCACGTACGAGCTCTGCAAGCGATACCGCGGGCGCACCGTGGTCGATCGGGTGTCGATCACCGTCGAGCGCGGCGACGTCTACGGCTTCCTGGGGCCCAACGGCGCTGGCAAGAGCACGACCCTGCGCATGCTACTCGGGCTGGTCCGGCCCACCGCGGGCCGGGTCGAGCTGTTCGGGCGGCCGCTGGGCGATCGGCGGGTGCTGGCCCGGGTCGGCGCCATCGTCGAGGCGCCGTCGCTGTATGGCTACCTCTCGGGTCGCGACAACTTGCGCATGCTCAGCGACCTGTCGGGCGGGGCGCCGGCGGCGCGGCTCGACGAGGCGCTCGATCGCGTCGACCTGCGCGATCGCGCCGACGATCCGGTGCGGATCTACTCGCACGGCATGAAGCAGCGCCTGGCCATCGCCGCGGCGCTGCTCCCCCGCCCCGAGCTGATCATCCTCGACGAGCCCACCAACGGCCTCGATCCGATGGGCATCCGCGACATGCGTGCGCTGGTGCGCAGCCTGGCCGCCGACGACGGCATCACCGTGCTGCTGTCGTCGCACCTGCTGGCCGAGGTCGAGCAGGTGTGCAATCGCGCCGCCATCATCGCGCGTGGGGCGCGGGTGTGGGAGGGAGAGGTCGCGGGGTTGCTCGCCGGGCGCCGGCGAGTGCGCCTGCGGGCGCGACCGCTCGAGGCGGCGCGGGGGGTGGCGCGCGAGCTCGGCGCCGAGGCGCGCGAGGTCGAGGCCGGGGTGCTCCACGTCGCCCGCGACGGCACCGGCGGCGAGATCACGCCGGCGACGCTGGTCGCGCGGCTGGTCGCGGCCGGCGTCGAGGTCGACGAGATCGCCGAGGAGGCGCCGACGCTCGAGGAAGTGTTCATGTCGCTGGTGGCGGGCGCGGAGCCCGGCGCTGACCGGACCGAGGCCGCATGACCTTCGTGCGCCTCTTGCGCTGGGAGTTGTTCAAGCTCTACCGCCGGCCGTCGTCGTACATCGGGTTCGTTCTTTGCCTGGTGTTCTGCGCCGTCACCCTCTTCGGTTTCGGCTGGACCCAGTACAAGGGCCGCGAGGTGCAGGGGCTGAAGCTCGACCCGAGCCAGTACCTCAACGGGCCCTTCTACGCCAACTTCGTCCTCAACATCGCGTTCTTCGCGCTCCTGCCGCTGGTGGTCGCCACCGTCGCCGGCAGCCAGATCGCCGGCGAGGCCAAGGACGGCACGCTGCGCGCCTTGCTGGTGCGGCCGCCGTCGCGGGTGGCGCTGTACCTGGCCAAGGCGCTGGCCAGCTTGCTGTGGCTCGAGCTCGTGATCTTGTTCCTGATCGCGCTCGCGCTCCTGGTCGGTCACGTCGCCTACGGCGGCGGCGACCTGCTGGTCTACATCTGGGAGTTCAAGACCTCGGGCTTCTGGCGGGTGCCGGCGTCGGACTGGCCGCTCGTGTTCGCGCTGTGCGCGCTCGGCGCCGGCGTGTCGCTCGCGGTGGTATCGGCGGTGGCGATGATGCTCTCGGCGATGACCGACAACCCGGTGGTTGCGCACGTCGGCACGTTGGGCGGCTTCTTCATCTCGACCGTCCTCCAGCGTCTCCCCGATCAGGTCATGGGCAGCTCGTTCAAGGAGCTCCTGCCCACCACGCACATGAACTTCTGGCACGAGATCTATCGGTGGGCCGATCCGTCCGGCGACGGCATGAACCGCGGTCGCCTGGTGGAGGATCTGGCGTGGTGCGGGAGCTTGACCGTGGTGTGCTTCGGCATCGGCCTCTTGATCTTCGTGCGACGCGACGTCACCTCGTGACCCGTGGCGCCTCGGCCGTGTCATGATGTAGGTCATGCCCGAGGCGCCAGCCCCAGGGGACCTCATCGGGGGGCGCTATCGCCTGCTCGAGGTCGCGGGTCGTGGCGGGATGGCCGACGTGTGGCGAGCCGAGGTCGAGGGCGACATGGGGTTCCGCCGCGTGGTGGCGGTGAAGCAGATGCACCCGGCGCTGTCGGCGCAGCCCAACTACGTCGACATGTTCGTCGAGGAGGCGCGGCTGGGGGCGCAGCTCGAATCGCCTCACCTGGCCGAGGTCCGCGACTTCGTCGCCGAGGACGGCAACTTCTACATGGTGATGGAGTGGATCGAGGCGATCGATCTGGGGAGCTGGACGCGCTGGCACTACGAACGCGGTGAAGGTCCGCGCTGGGAGCTGGTGGCGGCGATCGGCGTCGGCATGCTGCGCGGCCTGGCCGCCGCCCACGAGCGCCACGGCCCCGACGGCGCGGTGCTGCCGATCGTGCACCGCGACGTGTCGCCGCACAACGTGCTCCTGACCACGCGCGGCCTGGTCAAGCTCATCGACTTCGGGTTGTCACTGGCGTGGGATCGCGAGACCGAGACCACCGACCCCGGCGTGGTGAAGGGCAAGATGTCGTATCTCTCGCCCGAGATCGTGAGCGGCCAGCGCCCCATCCCACCGTCGGATCAGTTCGCGGTCGGCTCGGTGCTGTGGGAGGCGCTGGTCGGTCGCAAGCTCTTCGACGGCGCCAACGACTACGAGACCTACGTGCGCCTGCGCGACTGCCAGGTCCAGCCGCTGCGGCCGCTGCGCCCCGACGTGCCCAGCGACTTCGCCGCGCTCATCCACCGCGCCCTCGCGCCCCGACCCGATCAGCGCTTCCCCAGCTCGCGCGAGTTCGCCCGCCAGATCGGGACCTGCCTGAGGAAGGTACAGCTCCGCAAGGACCTGCACTCGATGCTCTCCCGCAGCGTCAACGAGGCCCGCGCCGCCATGGGTCTCGGATTCCGCACCGGCGACCTGTCGGCGCTGACGCCGGTCGCCGAGCTCCGCCCCGAGGAGCCCGCCGCCATCGGTGAGCGCTTGCGCGGCCTGCGCCACAAGCTGCCCGGGCTGTTCGGCCGCAAGAAGGCGTGAGCCCCGCCTCAGGGCTCCGCCCACGCGCCACCGTCGAGCACCCGGCGCGCCGCCCGTCGGCTCTGCGGATCGTCGTCCGCGAGACGGGCCCCAACAGCCTTTCGTACGTCGGGGTGTCCGCGCAGTCCGACGTGCCCGTTCTTCACGGTCAGCCTGGTGAGCAGCGCCGGGCCATTGGAGGCGAACGGCGGACCTCCGTCGAGGCGCGGTCAGCCCGCGCTGCTTGAGGACGCCGGCGATCGCGCTCGCGCTCGGCACCTGGCCGGGGTTCGGCCACGGCCGCGACGTCGAGCTACGCTGCCGAGGCCGTCGACGATCGCGGGCGGCACCGACCCTGGTGTCAACGATGTCCGTGGGCAACAGGCGCCGAGTGTCAGCGGTGTCCGAAGCGGTGCGCGTCAAGGTAGTTGTCGCCGGAAAGTTCATGCTGCGGCCTGATGCTGTGCCGGCGGCTCGGGGTTGAGCACGACGGCGCCGACCGGTGTCCAGTTCCTCGTCGAGCGCGACCAGCGCTCTGGGTTCGTCAGCCGCGCGCGCTGGTACAGCACGTGACGGCGCTGGAGGATCGTTGGCGTTCGTCCGTCGTGCCGCTCGTCGGGGGTCACGTCGCGGATCGCGCTGTGGCGATGCTCGCCGTTGTACCAGCCGACGAAGCGGGTGACCCAGCGCGAGGCTGCAATGGCGTCGGCGAACGGGAGACGCGGATAGGCTGGTGTGTGCTTCAGCGTCCGGAAGAGCGCCTCGGAGCACGGGTTGTCGTCGGAGACGTGCGGGCGACTGAACGACGGCACAACGCCGAGCCTTTGCAAGGTCGACAGCATCGTCGCACCCCGCATCGCCGCGCCGTTGTCGGAGTGCAGGACGAGGCCTCGCGGATCGATGTTCGCCGCAGCGCATGCGCGCGGGATGAGCTTCGCGGCAGCGTCGCTGTTCTCGCTCTCCTCGACGGTCCAGCCGACGATGCGACGACTCCACACGTCCATCACCAGGTACAGGTACAAGTAGCGACCTCGTATCGTCGTCGGCAGCCAGGTGATGTCCCAGCTCCAGACTTGGTCGGGGCCGGTCGCCGTGTGTATGACGCGAG
>SXGT01301419.1_pt1 | contig 17373 bp, 18 predicted proteins | sample 3176221 | NCBI WGS metagenome assembly SXGT01 (sample SAMN11356862, study PRJNA531348) | freshwater metagenome | isolation source: freshwater sample F1-120 | place: China: Fuxian Lake, Yuxi | collected 2017-12-25
GGCGAGAAGTTCCCGCAGGCGCAGTTCATGATCACGGGCGTGCTCGGCCCGCAGAGCAATGCGCACGGACCCAATGAGTTCTTGCACCTCACGATGGCCAAGCGCCTGACATGCTGCGTCGCGCAGGTGATCGCGGATCACTACTCGAGAAAGGATCTGCTCGCCAAGAAGGGGAGTGAGGGGCCAGCGAAGAAGAAGGCCGCGAAGAAGCCGGCATCAAAGCAGAACGCAGCCAAGAAACCGTCCCGCTCGCGCTGACGCGCCTTGGCGCAAGCCCAAGCTGCGCGCACGCCGCGCGCCGCTTGCCACGTAGGGCTGGCCAATCGCATGACGCACCTTGGCGCAAGCCCCATCTCCGCGGACGCAAGCGACCAGGTCAGCGCGACTGCTGCAGCGCAAACGCAAACCACTCGGGCTCGCGCGCCTCGTGATGCGTGATGTGCAGCAAGGCAAGCCGTCGGCCCGCTTCGCTCGCCGGGATCGCGTAGCCGAGTCCTTGGCCGTGGGCATAGACGACGAGCATGGGTCGACGCTTGCCGTGGCGATCGGCGTGCACTTCGGGGCGGCTACCCGGCAAGACGCTGGTCATGTCGGCGTTGTGCACGAACGCATCGGGTTCGCGTTGCGCGAGGGTGCCGAGCTCCATTCGCACCGCTTCGAGCGCAGCAGCAAAGGCTCGTTGTTCCAGCGCAATCAACGCGGCAGCGAGTTCTGGCGACTGCGCAGACGTGCCGATGGCACGCACCCTGTCCAAGAACACACTGTCCAAGAACAGCTTGTCCAAGAACTGGCGCGCGAGCGGTGCGATGTCGGGCTCTGAGCTGGCAAGCAACTCGAGGGCGCGAGCAAAGGTCGCGCTCGCACTCGCATCGTTGGCCTGATCTGTCGTTGCGCCATCCGCACGGCGCGCGCTTGCATGCACGGCGATCGCATCGCGAGGCGAGTTGGGGGCCAAGATCGGCGCGAAGGACACCACCGCCGGCACGCAGTTCGTGGGCGCTTGTAGTGCGACGTACTTCGCCGCGTATTCGTTGCGTTCTCGAACCCACAGCAATGCCGCGATGGCGAGCACCGCGAGTACGGCTGCTGCCGGAAAGAGGTCGATCTGACTGTTCGGCTGTGAGTTGGCCATGACAGACGTCTCGCGCGGACTATGGCACTGTCAAACATGAGAGGGCAGTGAGTTGACCCCAACAGTGCGTGCCGCGGCTCAAAGGCTGATCGACCACGGCGTCACTTGGGCTACAGCAAGACGGGCTGGCAAGATGCCATGGTTGCAAGGGCTCGGCGGTGATCCGGGCATTTTGGTGACCGCCATTCTGAGTAGATGCAGGCCGCCACCATGCGGCCAGCTTGCCGTGTTGTGGCATCGTCGGCTGATGCCCTTCCGCCTATAACCCGCCGCATGCTCGCCACGCTTGTGTTGTTGTTTGCCATACAGGTCGTTGCCATCGGGCAGCAACCGATCCCACCAGTTGCGGAACTGCGTGAAGAATGCGCAGCGTTCTTGGTCACATCGGGCGCGGTCGGGATGACCGTGGCGGCGATGGTGGGCGGCGAGGTTGTGTTCGACGAGGCCTTCGGAGAACGCGATCGCGAAGCCAAACTGCCCACCGAGCGCACCACGCTGATGCGGCTCGCATCGGTGTCAAAACCGGTGACAGCGACGCTGGCGGCGATGCTCGCGCACGAAGGCAAGCTCTCGCTCGACGCTGCGGTGTCGCAGCATGTCAAAGATCTGCCGCTCGCCGTGCAGTCGCTGACGATGCGACGCCTGCTGTCGCACACCGCCGGCATGCGTCACTATCGGCCGGGCACCGAGGAAACCGGTGACCGCAGCTACACGACGAAGGAGGCGCTCGCGTTGTTCGTCGGCGATCCACTGATCGCAGAACCAGGCAGCAAGTATTCGTACTCGACGCATGCCTTCACGCTCGTCGCGGCGGGCATCGAAGGCGCAACGCTGCGCACGTTTCGCGACTTGCTGAGAGAACGCATCTCCACGGTGTGCGCACCGACGCTCGATTGCGAGGTTCTGAGCGAAGCGAAGCCCTTGCGTTCTGCGGTCTACGAGCTGCGCAAGGGCAAGGCCGTGCGCGCAACGCCGCGTGAAGACCTGTCGTGGAAGCACGCGGGCGGCGGCATGGAGTGCACGGCTTTGGACCTCGTGCGTTTTGCCGACGCGGTGCTGCGCGCAAGCCTTTTGTCTGCCGAGGTCCGCGATGCCATGTGGACGCAGCAGACGCTCACGTCAGGCGATGCCGTCGATTACGGCCTCGGTTGGGGCGTTGCCAAGGGCCGCCCCGTCGTGAGTCACTCCGGTTCGCAGCAAGGATCGAGCGCGATGCTCAGCGTGAATCGCGAGAGTGGCTTCGTCGTCGCGATCCTGTGCAACACGACTGGCGCAAAGGCCCCCGAGCTCGCGCCGCGATTGCAGCGGATCCTGGGTGACGCGATGAGAAAGAAGTGAGAGCGGCGTCGTGAGCGCGCGCGTCGGGGGATGACCCTCCACTCACGCCGCTGCCCGCCGATTCGGCCCGCTGCGCCGCGCGCTTCAAAGGTGCCGCTTGACGTTGGCATTCTGGCGCCAGGGGCGCGCACCGAGCATGCGCGGCTCGCGCACGAGGCCGACCACCCGACGCCTGCGGCCAGCAGCAGCGGCACAAGTCTGCCGCCGATGGAGCCGGTGACGACGGTGACGACGGTGACGACGACCGTGCGCCGCGGCACGCCATTTGGCGACGAAGAGTCCTAAGGCGCGTCGGCAGTCATGCGACGCTGCTTGCGGGTTGTGGTGGAACGGATGCGAAGGCGCGCGCGTTCGAACCCTTGACCCCTCAGTCCGAAAGCCAATCCAACACCGGTCGTCGCAAGAACACCTCGGCCGGAATGCCGTCGGCTCCGACGAGCAGCTTCTTGTGGACGCGGTGCGCATTTGCAAACGCGGCGAGCCCGGGCAGTGCGTCGCGACGGCGACCTGACTTGACTTCGATCGCCACGACGCGGCGCTCGGCTCTTAGCACGAAATCGACTTCGCGATCGCCGTCGCGCCAATAGGACAACTCGCACTCGCCGCGCGCCGCGGCGTGCAGGAGATGCGTGCCTACGGCGGATTCGACGATGCGCCCCCATGCCTCAGGGTCCTTCTTCGCTGTCGCAAAGGGCACGCCCTCCATGGCAGACAGCAGACCTTGATCGTGCACTTGAAACTTGGGGCTCGAAGAACGGCGGCGAGCTGCATCGCCCGCGAACTTGGGCAGGCCTGCGACCATGCCAGCAGCATCGAGGAGTTGGACGTAATGAGCGACGGTCACCGTATTGCCTGCGTCCTGCAGTTGGCCAAGCATCTTGTTGAACGAGAGTTCGCGCGCCGAGTAGCGGCACGCGAGCTCAAACACCGCACGCAGCAGCGCGGGCTTGTCGACGCGCGTGAGTTGCAGCACATCGCGAGAGATCGTCGTCTCGATAAGCGAGTCGCGGACGTAACTCTGCCAGCGCTTTGCGTCCTTGCGCAGCGATGCGGCGCCCGGGTAGCCGCCGTAGTAGAGGAATTCCTCTGGAGTGAATCCAAACGCATCCTCCATCTCTCGAAGCGACCACTGGCGAAGGTGCAGGATCTCGAAGCGCCCTGCCAAGCTCTCCGACAGGCCCTGTTGGATCCTCAGCGGAGCGGATCCGAGCAGGATCACGACGAGCTTCCTGCGCTTGCGCGTGTCCTCGTCCCACAAGCGCTTCACCGTCGCCGGCCAGTCGGGAGCCTTCTGCACTTCGTCGATCACCAGGACGGCGCGTTTCTTGTCCGCGAGCGAACGCGCTGCCTCCCAGTGCTGCTCGATCCAGGTCGAGGATCGCTGGCTTTGGTCATCGCCGCTCGCCCAGTGGAACTCCAGCCCAGAGCGCTCCACGCATTGCTGCACCAGCGTGGTCTTGCCGACCTGACGCGGGCCAGCCACGACCTGCAAGAACTTGCGAGGTTCGTGCAGGCGTTGGATCAGGATCGCGGCATCGGGACGCGTGAACTCGGCCATGGTTGAGTCATCGGAATATTCTCAGGGCAGTGAGCAAAAATACTCAGAGAACTGAGCAAAACGGGCGTGGGATGGGAGCTGTGAGGTGGATCCGGATGGTGCAACTCGCAACAAGCCTCGATCCCGATGCTCTGCGTGCACTGCGAGCGTGGCGCCGTCGAAGCGGCTGCAACGGATCCTCGGCGCGGCGATAGCGAAGTAGCGATCCGGGTCAGCGCATGGCTAGACTTTGAAGAGTTCCTAGCCATCAACGGTGGCAATGAGCGTTTCGGAACTGAGAGTCCATCCATGAAACGACGCAAGAATGCCCGCGTGCTTACGCCTGTTCGCTTCAATGCTGCCAGGGTGGATGCCACAGTCGGCTCAATCAGGCGGCGCATCGAGCGCGATTACAAACTGCCCGAAGGAAGCGTGGCGCTCATGTTGGTTACGAAAAAACCGGCGAGGTCCGACAAGAAGATCGGAGAGCTGCTCAGACACTGGGGTTGGTGAGTGACGTTTGCCGACCGTTCATGATCGTGTGTGGCGCGAAGAAGGTGGGGGGCCTGCTGGTCTGGCCAACTGCTGCCGACGCGCTCGTTGGCGCGAGCTTCGGCCTTGCTCGCTTCAGTTCGTCGCGTCGCGCCTCTCCCTCGCCAGCAACCCGTAAACACGCTCGTCGACCCATTCGCCGCCAAGCCTCGTGTGCTCGCGCAACGTCGCCTCGAGCGAGAATCCCAACTTTTCCACCAACCGCCACGAAGGCTCGTTGGGCGCGGCGACCCAGGCCGTGAGCTTGCGCACCGACATCTCAGCGCACAGGAACTCGATCCACCGCGACATCGCCTCGAATGCGTAGCCCTTTCGATGCGCGTCGGGGTGCAAGCGGTAGCCGACTTCCATCGTCAGGTCGACGATCGAGGCGAAGCGCGCGACGACGATGCCGAGCATCGCGTCGTCATCGCGCAGCGTGACGGCCATCGCCAAGAACGCGCCTGCCTCACCCGTCCACGGTGACAGCAGACTCTGCGTTCGCGCAAGGATCGCGTCGAGCGGTTGTGGATCGCGGATCCAACGCATGATGCGGCGATCCTGCTCGTGCGCGATCGCCACGCTCTCGTCGCGCGCGTCGAGTCGGCGCAACACGAGTCGAGCCGTCGTCAGGCGAAGCGTCGGCGCCAGCGCCACAAGGCTGGCGGCGACTTGCGCGCCGATCACTTCGTCGGCTGCAGCCATTGGAGCCCCGACTTCTCGACGGCCTCGATGAATGCCCGCTTGGGTCCGTTCAAGAACGCGTCGATGCGCGCCGCAGCCTCATGGGCCTTCGCGATCGCGCGATCGACGCCGATGCGTTCGCTCTCGTTGGGAGCCTCTGGCGTCTCGTTGATGCGGCCCATCTGTTCGAAGTAGTCGTGCTGGAGGCCCTCGCCGAGTGCGATGCCTTGCTGCGGCTTCTTGCCAAACAGGGATTCGTCGCAGGCGTCGATCTCCTTTTGCACGGCGTCGATCGCGTCGCGCAGCGGTTTGTTGGGATCGTCTTGGCCTTTCTTGGGCTTGGCTTCGGCGTCGAGGCGTGCGCGCACCAGGTCGAGGTCCTTCTTGGCGCGCGCGTAGCGTTGCAAGGCTTCGCGGTAGACCCGAACTCCTTCGAGCGAATGGACGAGCAGTTCGTCCTTTTGGATGCGGTCCTGCATCGTGATCTCGACGCGCGGATCTGGCCGCACCTTGAACTTCGCCGACTGCTCGACGCCGAGGAAACTCACCGTCGCTTCGTATTCACCCGGCAGCACGGGGCGGCCGGCCGGCGGGAACTCCGGCGTCTCGGTCACGAGGTCGCGCTGCGGCCACGCTTCGCCGTCGCGCTCGAACTCCCACACGACACGATTGAGGCCGAGCTTGAGCGGCGCGCGGAACGTGCGCACGACTTGGCCCGCCTGATCGCGGATGGTGATGGTCGCCTGGTCCTTTGGTTCCTCGGCCTTCTTGCCGTCCGCCTTACCCGCGTCCTCTGCAGGCGTCGGCTCTTTCTTGGTGTCGGCGTTGGTGTCGTCGGGCTTCTGCTCTTCTGGCTGCTTCTCTTCTGGCTTCGCGGCCTCCTCGGCCTTCTTCGCATCGTCGGCGGCCTTTTGCGCCTTGCGCTCGCGCTCGATCTTCTCGTCCGGGTGCGCGAGTTCGTCACCGCGCGCGACAAACTGGATCAGCGCACCGCGGCGCAGCGACTGGCCGCGAAACTCGTCGTTGCCGGGAAAGCGTTCGGCTGGTGATTGCCGGCGGATCCACTGGTGCGCGTCGCGGATCGGAAAAAGCCGCAGCGTTTCGCCGAGAGTGTCCTTCGTCATCGTGCGCAGGGGCGCGATGTCGTCGACGACGAACAACGCGCGGCCGTGCGTGCCGATGACGAGGTCGCCGTCGCGCGGGTGCACCAGCAGCGCCATCGCTGAGCACGCGGGCACGCCGTGGGAGAAGCGAAGCCAAGAGGCGCCGCCGTCGATCGAGAAGAACACGCCAAACTCGGTGCCGAGGAACAGCAGGTTCTCCTGCACGGGATCCTGCTCGATCACGAGGCAGTAGCCGTCGATCTGCGGCGTTGCGAGCGTGCGCCACGTCTGGCCGTAGTCATCGGTCGCGTAGACGTAGGGCGTCCAGTTCTTGCGGCGATGGTCATCAAAGACGACGAAGGCGGAGCCGGGGCGAAACATGCTCGCCTCGACGTGCGGGCACCAAGTGTGCGTCGGCAATCCCTCGATGCGGTCCTCGACGCTGGCCCACGTCGCTCCACCGTCTTGCGTGACGTGAACGCGACCGTCGTCGGTCCCGACCCAGAGCACGCCTTGCTTCACCGGGCTCGGCGCGATCGAGAGAATCGTGCAGTGGTTCTCGGCGCCGGTCGCGTCGAGCGTGAGGCCGCCGCTCTGCGATTGCTTCTGCTTCTCTGCGTCGTTGGTCGTGAGGTCTGTGGAAATCACGCGCCACGATTCGCCGCGGTCGTTGGATTGGTGCACGAACTGGCTGCCGTAGTAGATCGTGCGCGCGTCGAATGGGTCCTGTGCGATGGCGGAGTTCCAGTGGAAGCGCAGTTTCTGGCCGTCTCTTGCGGGCGGCTGGATGCCCTTCTGCTGGCCCGTGCGCATGTCCCATCGAACCAACGCGCCACCTTGCGACATCGCATAGCCCTGCATCGAATCCTTGGGATCGGGCAAGGTGGCAAAGCCGTCGCCAAAGCAGACCTCCTGCCAGTGCAGGTTGCGGATGCCGCCGTTCTCCCACACGGTCGACGGGCCGCGCCAGCTGCCGTTGTCCTGCAAGCCGCCGTAGACGTGGTAGGGAACGTCGTGGTCGACGGCGACGTGATAGAACTGCGCCAACGGGAGATTGGAGCAAAAGCGCCACGAGGCGCCGCGATCCTGGCTCGTGTAGACGCCGCCATCATTGCCGATCACGACGCGGCGTGGGTCGATGGGGTCGATCCACAGCGCGTGATGGTCGGGATGCGCCTCGTTCCAACCGACGAGCGTCGAAAAGGTGCGAGCACCGTCGGTGGAGACGTCGATGACCGTGTGCAGGTTGTAGACGCGGTTGCTGTCGCGCGGATCGACGTGGACGTCGCAGAAGTAGAACGGGCGCGGCGCGATGTTGTCGCTGCTGTTGCGCGTCGAGAAGCGGAAGCCACCGTCATCGCTGCGCAGCAACGCATTCTTGCTGGCTTCGACGAGGCAGTAGACGACGTTGGGCTCGCTAGTCGAAATCGCAAAGGAACTGCGACCCAGTTCGCCGTCGGGGATGCCTTCGTGAGCCGCCAACTTGTGCCAGGATGCGCCGCCGTCGAGCGAACGATGCAGGCCCGAGCCCTTGCCGCCGCTCTTGAAGTCCCATGCCGTGCGTCGGTGGTCCCACATGCCGGCGAACAGTTTGTCGGGATTGCGCGGGTCCATCGCGACGTCGCAGCAACCGGTGCGCGCGTCGACGTAGAGCAGCTTCTGCCACGAGGCGCCGCCATCCTTGGTGGCAAAGAGCCCGCGTTCTTCGTCGTCGCCCCACGTCGAACCGAGCGCCGCGACATAGGCGACGTCTTTGTCGGTCGGGTGCAGGACGATGCGATGGATGTGCTCGGTCTTGTCCAGGCCGAGCTTCTGCCACGAGCGCCCGCCGTCCTTCGTGCGGTAGACGCCGCGGCCGACGCTGGCGCTATTGCGTGGATTGCCTTCGCCGGTGCCGACCCAGACGATCTCGGGCGTTCGCGGGTCGATCGCGATGGCGCCGATCGACGTGACTGGTTGGTCATCGAAGACCGCTTCAAACCGCACGCCGCCATCGGTGGACTTCCACACGCCGCCAGAAGCCGCGCCGGCCCAGATCGTCGTCGGGTCACCGGGGATCGACGCGACTGCGCTGATGCGGCCCGACATCGCAGCCGGACCGATGCTGCGGGCCTTGAGGCCGGCGAGCAGCGACGCATCGAGCGCGTCAGTTGCAGCCGCGGAGGACTTCGTTGCGTCCTGCGCCAGCGAGCAAGCCGCGGTCAGCAGGGAGACGAGTGCGATCGTTCGGAGCGCCATGGGCGCGCACCATACGGATGGCACGCGCTGATGTGCGAACGCAACGACGCTGCTTCTCAGTTGCCGTCGTCGTCGCCGTCATCCGGCTCGAGCTTCGGCGACGGGGGCGGCGGCGGTGCCGCGACGGTCGAAGGCTTCTTGGTTCGCACGCGGCGCACCTGGATCGGCGGTTCGCCGCCCTGAGCCGATTCGGTCTCGACCTGGACTTCGATGTGTCGCTCTTGCTCTTGCGGCGCGATGACGCGGCCGCGGAACTGCGCGCCCTGGCGGCGCTCGGCGATCCTGTTGCGAAGGGCCTCGAGCAGGCGGTCGATCTCGGGGTCATCGAGACGCTCGTCGCCGCGGCGCTGGTCATCGCGCTGCTCGACGCGTCGGACCGGTTGGCCGTCCTCGCTCACTTCGAACACTTGCACCTTGCTCCGTTGTGGTTCTTGCGCGCTGCGGACTCTCACTGCGCGGACTTCCTGCGGTTGACCCTTGCCGGCATAGGAACGCACGAACATCGGCGAGCCTTCGGCGGGTTCCTTTCGCGGATAAGGCTGCCGTTGCGCGACTTCGCCTTGGATCCGCTCGATCTCGCGCTGCGCGTTTTGCTTGATGCGCGCGATCTCGTCCTGCGCGCGTTTCTCGACCTGCGCGATCTGGACGGCGGCGGCGCGCTTGCGTTCCTGCTGCTCTTGCTCCGCCCGCGCCTGCTCGAGCAGCATGCGTTCGCCATCCACATCCAGGCGACGCACTTCGCGCATCTCGCCCTTTGGTTGTTCGGCGCGCTGCTTCAGCTGCTCGACGAGGATCTCGAGGTGTGCTGCTTGCTCGCGCAAGGCGCGGATCTCCTGCTGCAGTTCGGAATCGGCCTTCGGGTCTTGCGACGCCGCCTCGGGTTTGCCTCCTGGTTGACGCACGACGAGGCCTTGCGCGCATGCGGCGGAGCAGGCGAGAAGCAGAGCAGCGAAGAGCGAGGGCGCATTCATTCTGGGTCGGATCATGGTGCGGGATCGAAGAAATGTCCGCGGGTGGGCAAGACAGGGATTGTCCCCGGAATCGCGCGCTTGTCGCTACCCGGCGGCGACAGCTTGGCAACAAGGTTGCCCAGAGTCTGGCCTTGCATGGCAATCCTTGCCGGCCAGGCGGACCGGCTTGGCCTCAGGAGTTGCGTGGTCGAGCCAAGGTGAGCGACATCGATTTCGCTTCACCGACTCGACGCTTGCGATCGGGGTTGGGCGCGCCGCTAGCTCGATGCGCGTCCCATTGGCCTGCTTCAGCCGACCCAGTCGAAGGTGATCGGTGCGTCGATGTCTGGGTGCAGGCTCTTGTGCACGGGGCATCCGTGCGCGGCGTTTTCGAGCAGCTTCTGTTGTTGCTCGGTGAATGCGCCCGGGATGCGCACACGGACTGGCAATCGCCCGATGCGACGGGGCGTCTGCTGCATGTGCTTCTCGACTTCAGCGGTCGCGCCTCCAAACGGCAAGTCGTGGCGTTTGGCGACGATGCCCATCGTCGTAAGGATGCAGGTCGCGAGCGCTGTCGCGACGAGATCCGTCGGCGAGAAGAAGCGGCCGAGGCCTTCGTTGTCTTTTGGCGCGTCCGTGACGAGTTGCGACTGGGAAGGGCCGTGGGTCGCGCGACACGAGAGGCCACCTTCGTAGCGAGATTGAATCAAGACCATGGGAGAGCTGTTGGGGCCGGCACAGAGTAGCGGCACGCAGGCCAGAGCCTCATTGCGTTTCTCGATGCTTGATCGTGCGCGCGGGCGGCGGACCGCGGCGGCATGCCCTTACTTCGCGAGCACTTCGTAGGCGCGTTGGATCGCCTTGAAGCGTTCGGCGGCTTCCTGCTGCGCGACCGGGCCAAGACGCTGGTGCGCGTCAGGGTGGAACTTACGTGCGAGTTCGCGGTGTCGTTGCCGGATCTGGTCCAGCGTCGCGCCTGGCGACAGGCTCAACGTCTGCAGTGCGAGTTCGCGCGGCGTGCCGTAGTTGCGCGAGGGCGAATGCGTTCGGCGATCGCCGGCGCGTTGCTGGCCTTTCGTGTTGCGCTCGTCGTCGGCTGGCGCCTTCTGGCCGCGACTCTGCTGCGCCGAGTTCTGCGCGTAGTCGAACAAGAACTGCGCGTATCGCGGTGGGATCGCGAGTCCTTTCGCTATCGCTTGCAGCGCCTGGAACTCCGTCTGGTGCAGTCCGCCGTCGGCAAACGCGATGAGGCAGCACCACGAATACACGGTCGCGCACTCGCTGCTCGCGAGGCGCAGCGCGAGCGCCTTGGCCAGCAGCTCGAGGTTCTTGGGCGGCCTTGCGGTCGCGATCCAACGGTCGATGTCGGCGATCGCGCGCTTTGACGGAAAGCGCGCGAGCACGAACTGCCGCACCAGCGTGCGTTCGCGTTCGCCGGGTTGGCCGTCCGCCTGAGCGACGCCAAGCAACAAGCACGTCACTTGCTCCTCGTGGTTGGCGCGCAAGAACGACGCGCTCTCGGATCCGCCCCACAAGTCACCCAGCTTCTGCTGCACCGTGATGCTGCGCATCAGCGGCGAGATGGAAGTGAATGCGATCCAGAAGCCACCGATCCCCAACGCAAAGCGCAGGAGGTTGCGCGTGGGGCCAAGCACGTCCAAGTCGCGCAGCCATTCGTCGCCGCCGCGCATGCCGGCAAGCGCGAGCAACAGCAGTCCGAGCAGGAGGCGAATCGACCAGTAGGCGACACGCGGCACCGCGCGCTCGATTGCATCGCTGCGCAACCAGCCGGATTTTTCGGCGACGAGCCACATCAGCGCGATTGCGATGATCAGAGACGTCACGCTGGTCCGCGCGTAGCCGAGGATGAGAAGGCTCAGCATCTGCAGCGTCGGTAGCGAGCCTGAGCGCGAGCGCTGTGTTCACAGCGGCTGCGGGCAGTGCGACGACAATGGCTCCGGCTACGCATGCGTCGGCTCCGAGAAGAATGCGGCGAACTCCGCGCGCACCCGTTCGGCGGCGAGTCGGCTCGGGCGCAGTTCGCGCGTGATCGCGCCGTATGCCTGTTCACAAGGCAGTCCGAAGTAGAGCTCGGGGATCGGTTCGCTTGGCGCGTCGACGCACCACCTTGCGCCGTCGCGTGGCGGCTCGAGCGCTTCGAGCCGCGAGCGCAGCGGTCGCAGATCGCGCCGCGGTGGTGCACGGAAGGTGAGCAGTTCGAACCAGCTCTCGGTGCGATCGTGGTAGCGGTGCAACGGTCCGTCCTTGGTCAAGACGGTGTGCAGCACGCGCCAACTGCCGGCAAGGGTGTTGAGTGTCATGCGCGCGATCGGCTGCTGAGTGACAACGTGCGACAGGCCCAGTTGGGGCAGGATCTCGCGTTGCAAGGCGCCGCGGCGGCACGCGTCGATTTGGGCCGTGACCTGCGCCCGTTCGTCGGCGAAGAGCGGAGCAAACTCCGGCGGCACGCGCAGCACGTCGTCGGCGTGGTCGATGAGCCAGCGGTAGCGCAGAAGTGACTTCTCGGCGCCGGACAGTCCGCGGAACAGAGCCGCGACCGGCGACTCGTCGTCGCCCAGACGCGCAACGATGCGGTCGATCGCGAAGGCTCGCGCGGTCACCCACATGCCGAAGTCGCCGGTGGCTGCCGCGGCAAGCAGGAGTTCTTCGTGCGCGAAGGCGGTGCCTGGCTCGAGCACGGCGAGCAGCGAACCAAAGCCGTCGGTGTCGTAGTGGTCGTTGCAAACGACCGTGGCAGAAGCCAAGAACTCCACCTGCTCCCGCGCATCGGCCCGCGCCTAGGCGAGGCAGATCGACGTGCTCAGGTCCTGCTTCCACTTCGCCGGCGTGCGGTTGCCTGGCCAGTGGCTGAGGTTGGGTCCGCTCGGGGTCATCCCGTCCACGGACAAGTGCAGGTTGGGGGTGCCGGGTGTGCCGTAGTAGCCAAGCGTGAGGCGCGGAGGGGCGGCGTATGCGTCCAAGGGCGGATTGGCTCTGGTCTGGAATCGGGCTAGGAACGGGGACGACAGGCGTGCGGGCACCTCTGCGAGATGGTGTCCGCTGAGAGAGCGTCTGTCGGACACGAGAGAGCGAAGAGTGGCTGCCGGCCGTCGGGGCGACCTGACGGCCGGCTTTTTTTATCGGGGGTGGGGGCGTGCGCCAGTCGGGCCGCAAACCGGTTGTAGGCCAAGCCTGCCGCGAGGATGTGCTCCCTTGCAAACCAAGCAGTCACGGCTAGAGTCCCCGGCCCTCCTTGGTGGGGGACCCCAGGCGTGGGGGCGTAGCTCAATTGGTTAGAGTACCGGACTGTCGATCCGGTGGTTGCGGGTTCGACCCCCGTCGCCCTCGCCAAAAAAAGCCCGACGGCAACCCAACTTGCCGGCGGGCTTTGTTCTTTCTTGCAGCCAGAGAGGGCGCGTCGATCGCAGGTTGCGCGGCCGGTTGGCCTGGACGCTGGTGGGCTGTAAGTCACGAAGTCACATGGGGATGCAGCTTGAGCGGGCCGCTCGATTGGCGGGATGCCAGCGGCCGCTGTTCGCGGTCTCGGGCTCGCAGCCGTCACGCACGAGTCGCACTGAAGCCGTGGCTGACTTCGCAGTGCGACTCGCTCGCTTCGTGCCATCGCCTGCCTAAGCACATCGACAGGAGAACGCCATGGAACCTGCCGCCCCGCTGCACCCCCTATTCGTCCACCTGCCGCTCGCGCTCGCGATGTTGCTGCCCCTGCTGCTTGGCATCCTCTGGGTGTCGATCCGAGCCAAGTGGTTGCCGTTGCGCGCCTGGACTCTCGCGATTGCCGCGCAGGCGGCGCTGGTCGGCGGCTGTTGGTTGGCGATGCAAACGGGCGAACAGGATGCCGAGCGCGTCGAACGGGTCGCCACCCGGTCGGCGATGGAGACGACGATGGAGACGCACGAAGAGCGCGCCGAGTTGCTCTTCGGCGTCGGCATCGCGGTCCTCCTGCTTACCGGCTTGCCCTTGCTCACGGGACGCCTGCCGCGTGTCGGCGCAGTGGCGGCCTATGCCTCGATCGCAGCGTCGGTCGGCGTGTTGGCACTGGCGTGGTCCGTGGGCAGCAGCGGCGGCAAGCTCGTCTACGAGCATGGCGCCGCGGCGGTGTGGTCGAGCGCCGCAACCGCGCCGGCGGCCTTGGGCGAAAGAGAACGGCACGATCACTGAGGATCACTGAGGATCACCGAGTCTTGGACCGAACTCGGCTCGGCTCGGTGAAGGCAAAGCCTCGAGGTTTGCCGGACTGGATCGAGGCACCTTGTGCGCGTTCTCTGACCGCGCGCAAGCCAGCGACTGCAGCGGACTGCTGCAAGCAGGTCGCGAGTTTGCTTCGAGTGTCCGGCGTGCTCATCGCAACAAAATGGAACGAACGTCCAGGCTGGCCGATCGCCGATGACTCGCCGCGCGCGTCAGTGGCGTTCTGCAAACAGCCGGATGATGTCCATCGCCGAGACCACACCGACGAGCTTGCCGCGGTCCGTGACGAAGGCGCGGTGCACGCCGCCATCGACCAGCGAGCGGCAGACGGTCCGCAGCGACGCGTCGGGTGACACCGCGACGACTGCATTGGACATCCACTCGGAGACCAAGGTCTCGCCGAGGACTTCCGGGCTGTAGTCCTCCTTGCTCGCGAGCTCTTCCTCTTCTTCAAACTCGTCCGCCTCGACGCTGGTGGTGACGACGCGGACTTCTTCTCCCGGCTGCGTGTGGATGCGGTCGCGGTCGGTGTGACCGGGCTGCGCGATGTCGGTCAGCGTCAGCGCGCCGATCAGCCGACCGTCGGCGCGCATGACCGGCGCGCCGGAGATGCCAGCGTCGCTCAACGACGCCACCGCGTCCTCAATGGTGTCGTCCGGCGACAGAGTCACGAGGTCGGTGCGCATCACGTCGCGTGCGGTCACACGAGAGAACGGCGTCATGGCTAGCGCCCTCAGGCTTCGATGCAGATGCGGTTGTCGACTTCGGAGACGCCAGGCGCGGCCCACGCGGCATCCTGAACGATGTCGCGCTCGGCCCAAGAATGGACCTTGCCGCGCAACACGACGCGACTGCCTTCGACTTCGGCATTGATGCCTTCCATCTCAACGCGCGCATAGCGATGCAGAGCGGCGTTGAGCTTGCGGCGCAAGTCGATCGGCGCGATCGCAGGCTTGACGACCAAGCGGTTCAGCACCGACTTGACGCCCGTCAGTTGCTCGACGGTGTTCTGCGCCGCGGCGCGCTGGTAGGCGTAGCCAACCTCGCCTTCGAGCGTGACAGCGCCGTTGCTGATGGTCACCTGAACACGGTTCTGCGGCACCATCACGTTCCACTGCAGCGCCTGCACCGCGGCCTTCGCGATGTCAGCGTCCTCGCGCGCTTCGAGGCGGCCAAGATCGACCGTCAGCTCGTTGGCGACGGCCGTGACGCCGCGAACGCGCTTCGCAGCACGTTCGGCGATGCCGCGTTCGACGAGGTTGCGGACATGGCCCGTCAAGACGGCGACACCCTTCTCGATCGAGATGCCGATGCGCGAACTGTCGAGGCTCGGTTCCCACTGGAGTTCGTCGAGGATGTCCTTTTGGAGCGATGTCTGGGCGGTCTTCATGGCGATGTGGTGGTCGGGCGGGTTCTGGGAGAGCGGTCCGACGGCGTGTCGGCCTGCTTCGTTCGCCACGCGCATGGGACGAGTCCGGTGAATCTGCGAGTCCGCAGAGGCGCGCATTGGCTCGGGCTTGGGTGCGCAGCGGCGCCACCAGACGCGCACTGGCCCGAGTCCAAAGGTCGCGTCGACGTGGCCGAAGTGCGGCCCTGCGACGCACCGGGCGCAGGCCTACAGGCAATCGGCTCGGCCGACGTGCGAGGCAGGCGTCAGCGCGGACCGGAGTCGTCGCCGCACGAAGTCAAAGGAGGCGCAATGCGCAAGATCTCATCGAATCGGATCTCTGGCCTAAGAGGCCGTCGCGTGTCCGGCAACGGACTCGACCCCTACATGGATGCGCACAAGAAGGAAGGCGTGAGCGTCTGCACGACGTGCCGCGCCGTCCATGAGCGCGGCAAGTGGCGCTGGACGGACGCGCCCAAGGACAGTCAGCCGATGGTTTGCCCCGCGTGTCGTCGTGTCGAAGACCACTGCCCCGCGCATCTGCTCAGGATCGACGGCGTGCCGCAAGAACAGCAGCATGAGCTCGTCGCGATGATCCATCACGCGGCAGACGAGGAGGCCCGCCTGCATCCGATCGAGCGGTTGATGTGGCTGCGGGAGGACAAGGAGCGCATCGAGGTCGCGCTGACGGGGGCGCACATTGCGCGTCGGTTGCGCGCAGCCATTGCCCGCAGTTGGCGCGGGAGCTTCGCGTCGAAGCTCGGCGTCGAGCACACGGAGTTGCGCTGGAAGCCAGAGTCCAAGCGCGGTGGCAAGCACGCAGAACCCACGGACTCCTAGGACGAAAGACGCCCGCTTCGGGCGGGCCCCTTCAAGCGGGCCCTTCAGGCAGGCGCGCCGCCGCGCCCATCCTGTCCATCGGTTGCGTGCAGCTTGACGTCGCCACGCAGCATCGCGGAGCGGTCCTGCAACTGCCGACGGACTTCGTCGAAGGTCTCGCGGACGATCAGTTCAGGCTTCTCGACGCCGTGGAACTGGCGCTTGCTGCGGTCGACGACGATTTCGTGGCCGGGGATCGTGAGTCGCACGCGCAGGTCGAAGGGCTGCGCGCTGCGGCGATGCCGGTGCGGCAAGCTCGCGGTGACGTGGCAGCTCGTGATGCGTTCGAACCAGCGTTCGAGCTTCTCGGCCTCTTTCCAGCACGCGGCGCGCACCGGTTCGCTGACGGGGATGCCGTGGAAGGAGACGGTGAGCGGTACTTGCATGGCGGTGCGTAGGACGGCGCACGCGCACGACCATGGCGCGAAAGGAGTATGGCCCTGCTCACGAGTGCAAAGGCGCAGGCGGCAGCTCGACTTAGTTCCGGCGCTTCTTCTTGCCCTTCTTCCCCGGCGTTGCGGCTTCGGCGGTCGCTGCGGCATTTTGCTTCTGCACGAGGTCGAGCAGCATCTGCTGGCTGCGCATCGCTGGCTCGCCCGGGGCCGGCACGATGCGTTCGCTGCGGCCGTCGGCAAGCACGCGATGCGCCTTCTGGTTGTCCTGCAACGACGGCGTGAGCACCTCGTCGATGATGCGCTTCCGCAGTTGGACGTCGTTGACTTGGACAGCGACTTCGACGCGGCGGTCGAGGTTGCGCACCATCCAGTCGGCCGACGACAAGAAGACCAGCGGTTGGCCCGCGTTCTCGAAGCAGTAGACCCGACTGTGCTCCAAGAAGCGGTCGATGATCGCGCTGACCTGGATGTTGTCGCTGAGGCCGGGCACGCCGGGCCGCAGGATGCAGACGCTGCGAACAGCGAGGCGCACTTCGACGCCGGCGCGGGACGCTTCGTACAACGCCAGCACGACCTGCGAGTCCGCCAGGTTGTTGAGCTTCGCGCGGATGCCGGCCGGCTTGCCGACCTTCTTGTTGTCGATCTCCTTCTGGATCAACGCCAACACGCGATCGCGCATCGTGAACGGCGCGACGAGCAGGTGCTCCATCGGCGGCACGCGCGCATAGCCCGTGATCATGTTGAACGTCTCGGCGACTTCTTCGCCGACGTCCGGGCGCGCGGTCAGGATGCCTGCGTCGGTGTAAAGGCGCGCGCTGGTCGGGTTGTAGTTGCCGGTGCCGATGTGGCAGTAGCGCTTGATGCCGTCGTCCTCGCGGCGAACGACGAGCGTCGTCTTTGCATGCGTCTTCATGCCGACGATGCCGTAGACGACATGCACGCCGGCCTTCTCCATGCGGCGAGCCCACTGGATGTTGGCTTCTTCGTCGA
>SXGT01824419.1_pt1 | contig 17371 bp, 14 predicted proteins | sample 3176221 | NCBI WGS metagenome assembly SXGT01 (sample SAMN11356862, study PRJNA531348) | freshwater metagenome | isolation source: freshwater sample F1-120 | place: China: Fuxian Lake, Yuxi | collected 2017-12-25
AAATAATATTCAAACCTGTTTCTCGAATATTACTCCACATATATTTAGCATCAAAAGACTCAACAGGTAACCCAGTCACTGTAGAATACATTGGAATTCTACCCTCTCTAGCGGATAGCCCTGCAGGTACTGCTGGAACCACAGCAGCGACTCGAGGTCGAGGTGGGTGGTCGGCTCGTCGAGCATCAGCAGGTCGGGCTCCTGCACCAGCAGCCGCGCCAGGTGGGCGCGCATCACCTGGCCACCGGACAGCTCGCGCGCCGGCTTGTCGAACTGCTCGGGCTTCAGGCCGAGACCGGCGAGGATCTGCTTGGCCTTGGCCTCGACCATGTAGCCATTGCACTCGTGGAAGCGCTCGTGCACGTCGTCGTGCAGGTCTTCCGGATGCGCCGCCTCGACGGGATGGCCGGCGTCCCACGCCTTCACCCGCCGCATCAACGACACGAAGTCGGGCGTGATCGCGCAGGCGATCTCGACCACGGTCTCGTCGCCGATCGGCGCGCTCTCCTGCGGCAGGTAGCCGATCGTGGCGTCGCGTTCGCGGTTGATGCGGCCTTCGTCGGCAGGTTCCTCGCCGAGGATCAGGCCGAACAAGGTCGACTTGCCCGCCCCGTTGGGGCCAACGAGGCCGATGCGGTCACCGCGGTTGACCTGCAACGTGGCGTCGGCGAACAGCACGCGATCGCCATAGGACTTGGAAACGCCGGTCAGGGTCAACATCGGGGGCGAAGAGTATGCAGATCCCGCCGGGCGCGAACCACGGCGCCGGGGCGAATGCGCTGCAACCGGCGCATCTATTTCGCTAGCCGCCGGCGAGCTTCACGGTGTGCCCGGCCTTCTGCAGCAGGTCAACCACCCGCTCGCGATGGTCGCCCTGCAGCTCGATCGCGCCGTCCTTGGCGGTGCCACCGGCGCCACAGCCGGCTTTGAGCTTGGCCGCAAACGCCGCCAGGGCATCGGCGCGCAGCGGCAGGCCGAGCACCACCGTCAGCGTCTTGCCGTTGCGCACCTCGCGCCGCACCCGCACCACACCGTCGCCGGCCGGCACCGTGTTGGCGGCGATCTGTTGCGCGCAACGGCACTTCGCCAACGTCTTCTTGCAGCGCGGGCAGGTGCCGCCGGTGGCCGAGTCGTAGACGAGGCGCGTCATCGCCGCAGTGTGAGGACCGCCCCGTCGGTGCGCAACGCCGACGAGCTGTCCCATACTTGTCGAGGCCGGCACCGCCCACCCCCCGCGGCGCCCGCGCGCACTACGCTCGGCCCGCCTCGGAGAACCCCACCATGCGAATCCTCGCCCTGCTCGTCGCTGCCAGCGCAGCTCTCCTGCCCGCGCAACAGAACATCATCTACCACGATGACCCCACGCCCACGCTCGGCGCGGCGAACGCGTTCCCGTTCGGCGCGCAAGGCGTGCGCACCCAGCAGCTGATCCCGCAGTCGGTGCTCGGCAGCACGCCGGGCTGGATCCAGGACCTGTTCGTCAACCCGCAGGTCCACAACTCGTACTCGCAATCGCAGGTCTACTACGGCGACTTCGAGATCCAGATGGGCATCACCCAGCTGACCACGCTGACCAACACGTGGGCCACCAACTCACCCAACCCCACCACGGTCTACCGCGGCCCGCTGCTGGTGAAGTTCGTGAAGGACCAATGGGTGCCGCTGGGCCTGCCGAACTCGTACCTGTGGCTGCCGTTGTCGAGCGCCGACAACCTCGTCATCGACTTCATCTGCTGGAACGTGATCGACGCCGGGGCCGTGCCGTGGAGCGGAACGGGCTACTTCATGAACTCGCGCAGCAGCGCCACGCAGACGATTTCGCGGGCCTACCGGCTCGGCTGGACGACCTCGCAACCGACGACGTCGGCGGGCGTCGACGGCTACGGCATCAAGCTCGGCTTCCTGTTCGACGACGGCAACTTCATCGCCCACGACGGCCGCTGCGCCGGTTCGTCCGGACAAGTGCCGGCGATCGGCACGACGCCGGGCGCGTGGCCGCAACCCGGCCAGACCTTCCCGGTGAACCTCGCCAACGGCCCCGTCAACTCGTTCACGACGCTGGTGCTCGGCGCCGGCACGGTCAACTACCTCGGCATCCCGCTGCCGTTCGACATGGGCGTGCTCGGCGCTCCCAATTGCCGCTTCTGGCACGGCTGGGACGTGCTGCTGCCGGTCGTGCCGACCAGTCCGACGGGCGCGGCGACCTTCCCGCTGGCGATCCCGCCGGGTTCGTTCACGACGTTCCGTTTCTACGGCACCTGGCTGTCGCTCGACGTGCCCGCCAACGCGTTTGGCCTGGTGCCGTCGGGCTACGGCACGTTCATCCTCTGATCCGACCGCAGCGCTCGATGGTTTCCGCGCGGGGCTTCCGGTAACACACCCGCCCCATGGCCAACCCCCGCGTCTTCTTCGACATCAGCATCGGCAGCAAGCCTGCCGGTCGCATCGTCTTCGAACTCTTCGCCGACACCGTTCCCAAGACCGCCGAGAACTTCCGCGCGCTGTGCACCGGCGAGAAGGGCATGGGCAAGCAGGGCAAGGCGCTGCACTTCAAGGGCAGCGGCTTCCACCGCATCATCCAGCAGTTCATGTACCAGGGCGGTGACTTCACGCGCGGCAACGGCACCGGCGGCGAGTCGATCTACGGCGAGAAGTTCAAGGACGAGAACTTCCAGCACAAGCACACCACGCCGGGCCTGCTGTCGATGGCCAACGCGGGCCCGACCACCAACGGCTCGCAGTTCTTCATCACGACGGTCGTCACGTCGTGGCTCGACGGCAAGCACGTCGTCTTCGGCAAGGTCGTCGAAGGCATGCCCGTGGTGGCGGCGATGGAGAAGGTCGGCTCGCGCGACGGCCGCACCTCGGCTGACGTGGTGATCGCCGATTGCGGCGAAGTGAAGTGACCTGAGGTGACGTGAGCGCGCGCGGCCTGGCTACTGGATCGTGAACGCAAGCCCGCGCGACGCCGAGAACCCGCCGGGGGCGCACCCGTCGAACCAGGCTCCCTGCACGTAGTAGGTGAGATCCACGAGGCCGGGCACGTTCGGAATCGGAATCGGCATCGTCGCCGATCCCGTGGCATCGCTGAGCAGTGCCACCAGCAACGCCGGCGGCGCCAACAACTCGACGTGCACCGACAAGCCGAACAGGGGCAGGTTCGTCGGCGCCGTACCGAACACGCCGAGGCCCACCCAGCTCAGCGGCGCATTGCTGTGCAGGATGGCGAAACCGGGTGTGTTGACGAAGGGAATGCCATTGCCGCCGATCGACGGCACGCCCGGGCACCCGGACGTCGCCGTGCCAAACGGCACGAGCGCCGGCCCGTCTTTGACGCGACGCACCGACAAGCGCAGTTGCTGCCCACCAAACGGCAGGTCCGGAATCGTGAGCACGCCATCCGCACCCGCCTGCACGCCGCCGCTCCAATACACCGTGCTCGGCGTGGTCGCGTTGGCGAGTTCCACCCACAGGACTTCGTGCGGCACCACCGTGAAGGTCTGCAGGCGACGAAGCGTGACGCTGGCGCGCGCCGTCGGCAGCGGCGCATTGTCGGCCGGCCACGTGGACGCCGTCTCGAGCCACAGCCGCGCCGACCAGGATGCGGCATCGTCGACGATGGAGGCCGGATCCCAGCCAAACCAACCACCCCACGTCCCGACCGGCGAGCCGTTGGCAGGGACGACGGGATCGCCAGGATCCGGCTGCTGGCCGGCCTGGGCGACATTGTGGTCGATCGCGTGGAAGGCCGGGAACGACTGGTTCTGGCGGAACGTGGTCAACGACTCGACCGCGTGTTTGGGTGACAGCGTGAAGTAGTGGCCGGCCCACCCGGCCGCACTGCCATGCGTGTGGCCGCGCCCATCCCAGTACATCGAAGCACCGGTGCGCAACGCATCGAGATGGTCGTAGAGCGTGGGCTTGTTGGTCCACGGCGCAACGGTGTCGTTGGTGCCGCAGACGATCCGGGTGAACGGCTGGTCGGCGGCACTGAACAGGTCGAACGGTTCGAGCACGTCGGTGACGAGCGGACTGCCCGGCAACGTGGTGGGCAACGGCTGCGTCGGGGTCCCCATCAGGGCCGGTCCCTCGCCGCCTTCGAACTCGGTGGGCGGCACGATGGCGAGGGCGGCGCACAGTTCCTGCGGGAACGCGCGCGCGAACATGTGGGTGCCGCGACCGCCGAGCGACAACCCCGCCATCGCCGTGCGTTGCGGGTCGACGCCCTGCGTGCTCTGCAACCAGTCGATGATCCACTGCAGGCGCCGTTGCGCGTAGTTGACGACGACGTCGTTCGCGGCGGGCGACCCCAGCACGTCGGCGAAGCGATCGAACAGCTGGCAGGTGCCAAACCACCGGGTCGCGGCGCCGTACACGGTGCCCTGGTAGTTCAGGTACAGGTTCTCGTCGCAGCTCACGTAGAGCCCGTTCTCGACGTCGAGGTCGAGCAACAGGGTCGAGCCACGCGAAGGCCGGTAGCTCCAGTGCGACCCGCCGCCGCCATGCAGGAACACGACGGCCGGCATCGGCGCCGTCGGCAAGCCCGCTTGTGGTTCGTACACGCCGAACAGGAACGGCACGCCGTGGCACGAAGCGCTGCCCATCACCGGGAACCCCGGCACGCCACTGGTGTGGTCGCTGCGGCCGTCGATCCAATACGCGTACACGTCGTACGGATGGCCACCGTCGGTACCGCTGTGCTGCAGGTGTGGCTTGACGCCGCCGACCGTCTGCGCGATCGGCACCGACAGCTTGTCGAAGGTCGTCGCCCCGGTCTTCAACACCGCGAAGTACTCCGGCACCGCCGCGTGCGGCGTGTAGACGAACATCGACTCCGACGTGGTGAGCGATCGGGTGCCGGTGACCGCGGCGGGAATCGTCCACGTGCCCCCAGGCAACGACGCGTGCAGCCGCTCCGCCTTGCAATCGAACGGATACAGCTGGCCGATGCGTTCGGCGGCGAGCACGTCGGCCAGCGTCACGAACGGAGTCGGAGAACGGTGGATCGACCAGTTCTCCACGCCGGTGAACGTCACGCCGCCGTCGTTCCAGACCAGCCAGGTCTGGCCATCGCGATGCCACCCCTGAAACCCCGATTGGGCACTGGCACCCACGCCCGAACACGCCACCGCAAGCGCGGCACTCAGAGGACAAAGCGAGAAGCGCATGAGGAATAAGAACCGGCGCCGGCAAAGCGCACGCAGAAGGATGGCCCAAAATCGGAACGGGCGCAGGCCCCGGCCCCGGAACTTCCTGCGGGCAACGCCCACCCGCCGATGCCAGCGACTCCTGCCGGGCAGCATCGCTGCGCGGGACGCCCATCCGGTAGGCAACGTTTGCGGTGCTGCGACGAGCCGCCGACCAGAAATCCCGAGACTTGCTGCCGCCGGTGTGCCCCCGGGTCCCCCACTAGATGGATGGGTCGCATTTCCCCTTCCCCCATCCGGGAGCCCGCATGCAACGCAGTCCGCTCGTCCTGTTCGCCGTCCTTGGCACCTGGTCCCTCGGCCTTTGCCAATCCCCCAAACACATGGTCGTGCCCGCCCATTGCGACCCGCTCGGTGGTGGCTCGCACTTCTGGTTGCCCGGTGGCAGCGCCGATCTGCGCCAGCAGACCATCGTCGGTGCGAGCCATCTGACGGCGCTCGTCGGTCGCACGCTCACCGCGCTCGAATGGCGCCGCAAGCCGGTCGCCGAAGCGTATGCCGGCGGCCAGGCGACCTGGACCATCACGCTGTCGACGGCGGCCAACGCGCCTCTGCGCTGCTCGCACGTGTTCGCGGCGAACATCGGCCCCAACCCAACCCAGGTGTTCAGCGGACCGGTCACGTTCCCCGCGTCGTCGGCGGCAGCCGGCGCCATTCCGGCCTGGTCGCCCGCGACCTCGGTGCGCGTCGTGTTCACCACACCCTTCGTCTACCTGGGTGGCCCGCTGTGCATCGACGTCGTCGGCCAGCCGATTGCCGGCATGCACACCGGTTGGTGGGTCGCCGACGCGGCCTTCGACAGCGTGAGCGGTTCCCAGGTTGAACGCAGCACCGGCTGCGGCAGCAACTACGCGCAGGGGCGCTGGATGCACGTCGCCAACCGCGACCTTGTGCCCGGTGGCCATCCGGAGTTCGTCATCGGCCACACGCCGGGCAGCCCGGGTCTCGTGCTGTTTGGTCCCGCCGCGTCGCAGCCCGTGCCACTGCCGTTGCTTGGCGTGCCCGCCCCCGGCTGCAACCTCGGCCTCGCCGGCATCGACACGGTGATGCCGGTGTTGTTCACGCCGATGATCCCGCCGCCGCTGGCCGCCTACGGCGAAGCCTGGGTGCATCTGTGGATCCCGGACAGCCCGGCGATGTTCGGGGCAACCGTGGCCACGCAGTCGTTCCACATCGCATCGTTGACCTCCAGCAACACGATCGAATGGACCGTGGCCAGTGCCTTCCCCCAACTCGACATGGCCTCGATCGACGGCGTGCCGGCGTCGCCCGACGGCCACCTGTCGACCGCGATCGCGCACGTGCTGCGCATCGAGCACCAATGAACGCACGCGACGAACGCGGCCTGCGCGTGGGTCTCGTCGTGCTGTTCACGGCAGCGCGAGTGCTCGCCCAGACCAGCGATGGTCCGCTGCGCGTCACCGGCTGTGCCACCGCCGGCGGCACGGTGCAGGTCGATGTCGGCGACAACAGCCGCACGATCACCGTGCGCTGCAACGGCGTGCACACCAGGCACACCGTGCCGCCTGGCCAGACCATGCAGGTGCCGTTGCCGGTCGTGCCAGCCGGCACGATCGTCACGATCTTCGCCGGCAATCGACCGCGACACGCCGTCGCCCTGGAGATCGTCAGCCCGTGACCGTGGGCCGCTCGGCGCTCAGCGCCGCCGGCAACCTGCCGGCAACGTTGCCAGCAGCTCCGGCAGATCGCGCCAGCGCAGCAGCTCCGGACACAGCGGCGTGCGGTTGCCATTCTCCGCGTAGCTGGAACCGAGTTCGGGCGCCGTGAAGCTGGTGATGCGCGGGCACAGGTGTGCCGCGAGCAACGCGACGACACCGGCTTCGCCGCGGCCGACCACGTGCACGTCGCCGTCGCCCGGCAAGCTCGCACACACGAGCGCCACGTCGAGCGCCGCCCGATAGCCCTCGCCGCAGCCGAGGAAGATGCCGTTGCGCTGCCACGCCGAGCGGAACGGCGCCCACTCGCCGTACGGCCGTGGATCGACGAGGACCGTGCCGGCGGCCGCATCCGTGTCCGGCAACGCCGCTGCGCTGCCGGCGGGATCGACCACCACCGTGAACGCCTTCGGCGCCACGTCGCCGACGCGGGCCATGCGCAACGGGATCGGCACGCCGTCTTCGGCAACCACGACACCGCGCCGCCATGCGGCGTCGTCGCCATCGCGCCACTCCAGCGGCCGGCGCTGCACCGCGAAGTCGAGACCGGGCGCCACCTCGGCCAGCGTCGCCACCCGCGGTCGTCGCACCAGGTATTCCTTCGCCAGAACTTCGGCAGGCAATGTCGCCACCGGCCGCGCCGCCAGCAGCGGCCGCAGTTCACCGCGAGAAAACGGCTGGAACGCCGGCTCGGCGACGCGCGCGCGCTCGGCGCCATCGGCGGCAGGTCCGAGCAGGACGTCGTGGAAGAAGCCGTAGGCCACTTCGCGCATCGGCTGGTCGTAGTTGTGGCCTTCGTCGGCATGGCGCGCCCGCGGCACCGGCCCGCCCGACCGCTGCCAGTGCGCGACCAGCTCCGGCAGACCCTCGCGTGGGAAGTTGCGCGTCCAATCCCCGGTCACGCTGCCGAACAACACCGGCCGCGGCGCGAACACCGCGCACATCTCCGGCACGTCGGTGCGCGCCGCCAGCCGCGGCACGTGGTTGCAGCCGCAGTGCGCACTGGTGTCGTCGACGATCTCGGCGAGATAGCAGGCCATCACCATCGGTGCGGCGGCGGCGATGCGGTCCTCGAGCGCCATCAGGTAGTAGGTCTGCTGGCCACCGCCCGACGCCCCGGTGCAACCGATGCGGGCCGGATCGACGTCGTCGCGCGCCAGCAGCAGGTCGAGCGCGCGCTGGTTGTGCCACGTCATCGCCCCCACCGAGTTGACGCCACTGGCGACGTGCTCGACGTGCACGGAGTCGATGGCGAGCGCGACCCAGCCAAAGGCCGCGAACGCCGCACAGCGCGCCTGCACGACCGGATGCTGGGCGCCGTCCTGCCAGTGGCCGTGCGGATTCAGGATCGCCGGGCGCCGGCCCGCCGGCGCCGCGACCGGCGTCCACAACCAACCCGTGGCCCGCTGGCCGGGGAAGCCAATCCAACTCACCCGCTGCAGTCGCACCGCACCGCGCACGAGTTCGCCGTGCACCTGCACGTCGAGCGGCGCGCGCGCCGGTTCGGGGACAAGGCCGAGCGCGTCGGCGACGTGCGCGCGCACCGTGACCCGACGCGCCGGCCACTTCGCCGTGGCAGCTTCGGCGAGACCCGGCGACTGCGTCGGCAACCGCTGCGCGCGCAACGACGCCAACACCGCTGCCCGCTCCGCGCGCGACACCACCGGCAGATGGGCCCGCATCGCCTCCTTCGGCGCCACTTCCGGCAACACGACGACCTCGTCGAGGTCGCCGGCGAACGGTTGGTGCGCACCGATGTTGTCGCCGAGCCGCAGCTGCGCCGTGCGCGCTTCGCCGATGCCAAGTTCAGCGTGACCCTGGACCGCGCCATCGACGAACAGCAGCGCGACGTTGCTGTCGGGGTCGAAGCGGACTTCGATCGCATGCCACCTGCCGTCGTCGACGCGCACCCGCGACGCGATGCGCGCCGTCTGCCACGACCACGCTTCGAACGACACCGTGCCCGGCGTGCGGCCGAGCACCAGCGACAGGCCGACCGCATCGCCGTCGCGCGCCATCAACGGCGTGCAGAAGGTCGCCGTCGTCGTGCGCAATCGGCAGCGCAGCGTGAACGGCTGTGCCGACGACACCGGGCACGGCCCGACGTCGATGTGCGCGCGGTCGCCGTCGAACCGCGCCGCCCCGCCGACGGCGCCATCGGCGATCGGCACCGCTCCCCGCCACCGCGCATCGGCGGCGTCCAATGCCTCGTGCACTCGCGCCTGGGCCAGCAGCGGCCCCGACACGGCCAGGACGAACAGCGGCAAGAACCGCCACGACGAGCAAGGCAGCATCCCTTGGACGATAGCGAGGCGCTACGCTCTGCGCGTTCCTCTCTCGTCCTCGGAGCGACTCATGACGCACGGAACGCGGCGCGAATTCCTGCTCGGCACCGGCTCGACCCTGGCACTGGCAGCGGCGGGCCCGTTCGCCCGCAGCTCGTGGTACGACGAACTGCGGATCGCCTGCGTCGGTCTGCGCGGTCGCGGCGGCGACCACATCGAAGGCTTCCGCCGCCTGCCCGGCGTGCGGGTCGTCGCCCTGGTCGACGTCGATCGCGACGTGCTCGGCGCCGCGGCGAAGAAGTTCACCGACCGCGGCGAGGCGGTGGCGACCTACGCCGACCTGCGCCACGCGCTCGAGCAGAAGAACATCGACGCGGTGAGCATCGCGACCCCCAACCACTGGCACGCGCTGCAAGGCATCTGGGCCTGCCAGGCCGGGAAGGACGTCTACGTCGAGAAGCCGGTGTCGCACAACGTGTACGAAGGTGCGCGCCTCGTCGCCGCGGCGCGCAAGTACCAGCGCATCGTGCAAGCCGGCACGCAGTGCCGTTCGAGCCACGGCATCGCCGAAGGCATCGCCTGGCTGGCGGCGGGCAACCTCGGCCCGATCGAGCTGGCGCGCGGCCTCTGCTACAAGCCGCGGCGCAGCATCGGCAAAGTCGCCGCCGAACAGGCCGTTGCCGAATCGGTGGACTACGACCTGTGGACGGGACCGGCGCCAAAGAAGCCCTTGCGCCGCAAGAGCCTGCACTACGACTGGCACTGGGACTTCGACACCGGCAACGGCGACGTCGGCAACCAGGGCATCCACCAGATGGACCTCGCCCGGTGGGCGCTCGGCGAAACCGGGCTGCCGCGACGCACGATCAGCGTCGGCGGTCGCCTTGGCTACGACGACGACGGCAACACGCCGAACTCGCAGATCGTCTGGCACGACTACGCCAAAGCACCGCTGGTGTTCGAAGTGCGCGGACTGCCACGCGACACGAAGGCGCAAGGCGGCGACTGGAACAAGGGCATGGACGACTTCCTCGGCGCGCGCATCGGCGTCATCGTGCACTGCAAGGGCGGCACGCTGCGCATTCCGGACTACACGCGCGCGACCGCCTACGACGACAAGGGCAAGGAGATCCGGCGGTTCGCCGGCGCCACGGACCACTACGCGAACTTCGTCGCCGCGGTGCGCAGCCGCAAGGTCGAAGACCTGCGCGCCGACATCGAGCAAGGCCACGTGTCCAGCGCGCTCTGCCACCTGGGCAACATCTCGCACCAACTCGGCGTGCGGCAACCGCAGGCGGCGATCGAACAGGCGCTCGGCAAGCACGCGGGTGCGGCCGAAGCGGCGACGCGGCTGTGCGCGCACCTGCAGAACAACGGCGTCGACACCACGGTGGCGGCGCTGCACCTCGGCGCCGAACTCACGCTCGATGCAACGACCGGGGCGTTCGTCGGCAACGACGCGGCCAACGCGCTGCAGACCCGCGACTACCGCGCCGGGTTCACGCTGCCCGAGATCGCCTGAGCTTCACGGGCGCGCCGCCCACGCGCGCCACGCCGCGTCGAGTCGTTCGCGATCCCAGCCGTCGCCGTGCAGCAACACGCGGTAGCGCAGCCGCAGCTCGCCGCCTTCCGGCACGACCAGGTCGCCAGTGCCCTTCGGCTTCTTCTCGAAGTCGCTGACGCCGAAGGGATTCGCCGCCAGCAGCCCGTAGGTGCGGGCATGCCACCAGGTCGGGTGCGCGTGGTTGGCGGGATGGTCGAACAGCGCGATGCCGACGGGCGCGCCATCGACGACGCCACGATCGTCGATCCAGCGCGCGCGTTTGCCCCACACGGCCGCATCGACGCGACCTTCGCTGTCGAGCAGATGCCCCGTCGCCGAAGCACCTTCGACGCGCAACGCTTCGTGCACGCGCACCGCGAAGGTGCCTTCCTTGGTGTCGCCGAATCGCCGCGCGGCACCCACCGCGCGCAGCGTGATGTCGATGTCGATCGATCGCGAGCCGGTGGCGGCATCGTCGGCGAACGTCAGCACGCGCTGTTCGCGGCACAACTCGGCGTCGTCATCGACGAGCCAGCGATAGTGGCAGCGCACTTCGACGCCCTGCGCCCGCGCCTCCACCTCGGGCTCGCCGATCCGCACCAGGCGTTCACGGCGTCTGGTGCCGTGCCAGAAATCGGTGCCGTCCACCGCCCCGTGCGCGAACCACAACGACACATGGTGCGGATGGTCCTTCGTCTCGCCTTCGCGCGGCGCGATCGGATAGCCGCGCGTCATCGGCACCTCGCCGGGGCCCAGCAGCGGGAACACGTACGGGCGCGGCTCGGCGGCGGTGTGCACCGACGCGAACCGTTCGCCGGCAATCGTCACGTGCACGAGATCGCGCTCGCGATGCGCACCGACGCGAGGCCCGGCACACGCGGCGAACACCAGCACGCTCGACGCAAAGGCAAACCGGCAGGCGTTCATGCACTCGCTCCCGCTGTCGTCAAGGATCGCAGGAAGGTGACGGCGCGCGGCGCTTCCTCGGCCACGGCGGCCGACACTGCTTCGACACTGATGCGCCCGCGGTAGCCCGCGGCCAGCAACTCGGCGACGAACGGCGCGAATCGCGCATCGGCGCCCTCGGCGCGAGGGAACACGCGGCCACGCGGCTCGGCGACCTGCACGTGCACGAGTGCATCGCCGACGACGCGCAGGACCTTCGCGTCTTCCTGTTCGCTCGCGAGGTGGAAGAAGTCGACGGTCAGACCCACGCCAGGCCGCCCGACCTCGCGCACGATCGCCAGCGCTTCGGCGACGGTGTTGACGAGGTTGCATTCCTGGCGGCGCAACGCTTCGAGCCCGAGCCGCAGCGAGTGCCCGCCGCGTTCGATCGCATCGGCGCACAGACGCAGGAACGCCACCAGCTGCGCGCGGGCGCGCGGCGGCGGGAAGTCCGCGGGGAACGACCGCGACGCCGGGCTGCCGAACACGACGGCCTGGGTGCCGAAGGCATGCGCCACCGCGAACGCACGCGCGACGTACTCGGCGAGGCGCGACTCGTCGACGTCGGGCCCGGTGACCTTCAGCTCCGGCGGCAGGAACCAGTTCATCGCTTCGGCCGCGAGGCCCGTGGCGCGCAGCCGGTCGCGCGCGCGCTCGACCTGGTCGCGCGGCAGCACGGCGAGCTTCGCCAGCGCCGGTTCGACGTAGTCGCAGCCGGCCGCGGCGAGTTGCGGGGCCAGCGCCAGCGGATCGACGGTGTCGAACGCGGCCACGCCGAAGCGGAAGGCGCGCGGCGGCAGCGGCGGAGATTCACGAGAGGGCATCGACACGATTCCTGCGACTCGGGGACCGAGCCGGTGCAGCGTAGCTACTCGGCAGGCCGCGTCGCCAGCTGACGGTCGGGTTGCTGCGCTAGGGAATGAGGTGCAACCACGCCTCGCGGCTCCACAAAGCTCGCGACCAAGAGCCGGCCGCAGGCCTGTCGCTCCAGCTTCCCGCGGTGATGAGGGTGTGGTCGAAGCATGCACATTGTGACGACGACTGATGCTCACGACGCCGCTCTGGTCTAGAGTCCGGCGCATGACGCGCAGGATGTCCAACCGGGATCGCATCGAACACATGCGGGCCGAAGCCGATGCCACCGCCAAGGAAAAGGAAGCGGCGAAGGCAGCGAAGGCCGCAGCTCCCAAGACCGCCCGCTCGTCGACGCGCAAGGCCGCCAGTGCCCCGACGCCACGTCGCGTGCGCATCGTGTGGAGCGTCTGCGACCAGAGCGGCAAGGAAGTGCAGCAGTTCCCCTACGCCCAGGAAGAGCAGGCGCGCGCCGAGGCAGCGCAGCGCACCGCGTCCTCGGGCCGCACGCACTTCGTGAAGCAGGCGGACGTCGCGGTCGAGTGAGCACGGCGGTGGCGACTCGCGCTCGCCGCGGCTGCGCGTCGGTCACTCCGCGCGGATGCGCAGCTGCACCGTGAGTGCCATGCCCAGCAGAGCTCGCGCGCGCCAACGACTGTTCATCGTTGCACCTCCGCCGCACCACCCCGCGCCCGGATCCAGCGATACACGATCCAACCCACCAACAGCGCCACCACGTCGATCGCGAGCGCCTGCGGGTCGGCGGCGAGGAAGCTGCCGAGCAGGAACAGGCCGATCGTCACCTGCAGCCCGACCACCAGGGGCGCCCACCGCACGCGGAACGGCCGCGGCCGGTCCGGCGCCTTGGCGCGCTGCACCAGCACGCCGATCGCCACCAACGCCGTCGTCGCCGAGATGATCGGCACCGTGATCGCGTACAGCTGGTCGAACGTGTTCGTCATCGCGAACGCGATCGCCGCCACCATGATCCACACCGTGCCCGCAATCGGCGCCCCGCTGTCACCGACGCGACCGAGCGCCGGCAGCGCGAGGCCTTCCTCGGCCAGATACCGCCCGATGCGCGGGCCGGTCAGGAAGTAGCCGTTCACCGCCCCGAGCAGCACGACCAGCGCGATGACCGTCAGCACTTGTGCCCCGGACGGCCCGAACGCCCGCACGGCGACGTCGAGCGCCGCGAACTGCGACTTCGCCAGGCCATCGACCCCGAGCACGCACAGGAACGTCACGTTGGCGAGCAGGTACAGCCCGGTGATCGCAATCAACGCGGTGAACAGCGCGCGCGGCAACGTTCGCCCCGGGTCGCGCGTCTCGCCGGCGAGGTAGACCGCATCGGCGTAGCCGTCGTAGGTGAAGATCACGGCCGCCATCGCACTGCCCACGGCCGCGAACAGCAGCGCGGGCGAGGCCGGGAACGCCGGTGCGACGCCACTTGCCGCCGTCGGCGCGGCGATCGCCGCCGCGATGCAGATGCCCGCGAGCAAGGCCACCTTCAGCGCGCTCAGCAACACTTCGAAGCGGGCACCGGCGCGCAGGCCGAGCAGATTGATGCCGCCCATCACGGTGATCACGGCCACCGCGAGCACACGACCGGTCGTCGTCGTCGCGGCACCAGGCGCCAACGTCTCGGCGCCGCCAGCCAGCAGTTCGCCGGTCGCGACCGCGACGCCGGCCAACGACGCCGGCCAGGTGATCAGCAGCATCGACCAACCGACCAGGAACGCGGGGCCGGGTCCGAACGACAGCCGCACGTAGGCGACGAGGCCGCCGACGCGCGGCACCATCGCCGCCATCTCCGCGAGCAGGAACGCATCGAGCGTCGCGACGAGCGCGCCGAGGCACCACACGGCCATGATCCAGGCGGCGTCGGGCAGTGCGGCTGCGACCGGTCCGGGCGTGCGCAGGATTCCTGCCCCGATCGCCATGCCGCAGCACACGGCAATGCCGGTCGCGGGCCCAAGGATGCGGCGCAGTTCGGCGAACTTCATGCGGCGACCTCGCGGCGGTTCCTCGTCGGCATCACGCGCGGCATCGTCGCGAGTGGCATGGCCTGGGGCAACGGCGGACGCAGGCGAGATTCCCGGCGACGAGCGTACGTTCGCGCGTGGGGACCTGTCGCGCGGCGCTCCCGGCGGTAACTTTGCGCGCCGCCCCCGACCCCACGCACGCTCTCGCTACATGCTGAAACGAACGCTCGCAGCGGCCCTGTTCGCAGCGCCGATCCTCGCCCAAGCCAACGCCGTCCCGGGTCTCGACATCCGGATGTGGGAACTGACCGACATCAACTTCGAAGGACGCCGCGGTGCCACCTTCCCGAACGGGGAAGCCGGTTTCATGGTCGGCCACTCGTGGTGCAACGGCGGCACCGTCAACTTGCCGTGGCTGTCGCAGAGCGGCGGCCTGATGGTCGACCAGTACCCGCGCATCGCCTTCCTGTTGGCGCGGGAAAGCGGCGGTCGCATGGTGCAGGTCACCAGCCAGGGCCACAGCAAGCACTCGCCCACCGCCTACAACTTCATGAACGGTCCGTGCGCGCCGTGCCAGGCGGGCGGCAGCTCGTTCTTCTACGTGGGCTGCTCCGACACCTACGGCAGCGGCATCAACAGCAGCCAGTTCGTGCTCGGCCCGAACTACGAACTCAACCCGTGGCTCGGCACGTGGAACCCGGTCGGCAGCTACTTCGATCGCGGCGATCCCGCCGTGGTCGGCCCGGCCGCTGTCGACGGCGTGCGGTCGCTGACGTCGACGCAGGTCGCCGCGTTCGACGTGGTGAAGAACAAGATGATCGTGCGCGAACAGGAATTGGTGGCCGGTGCCGCCTACTACGCGCAGGTGCAGGCCGTCGTGCAGGGTGAACCGGGCAGCGCGCGCGCCAACAACATCATCAACAAGGCCGTGACGATCAGTGGCGGGCCGAGCTGGTCCGCCAGCGCGAGCGGCGTCGACACCGTGGGCTCCGTGCTCACGCGCTGGCAAGGCGCCCACACGAGCAGCAACAGCAACGGCACCGGCGACGGCAGCTTCCTCGTTGCGGTGAAGGTGACCGGCCCCGTGGCGGGCATGTACCACTACGAGTACGCGATCCACAACATCGACAACTTCCGCGGCGGCGCTTCGTTCCGCATCCCGGTGGCGCCCGGGGCGACGATCGCCAACCCGGGCTTCCGCGACCTCGACACCGATCCGCTCAACAACTGGACCTACGCGGCCTCGGCCAGCGAGATCTCGTTCACCGCGGTCGGCACCAACTCGCACGACTGGAACACGATCTACAACTGCTGGTTCGACTGCTCGATCGCGCCCGGTGCCGGCACGATGACGATCGACCAAGCGCGCCCGGGCACGGGAGCATTGGCGGTGCAGATCGCGAGCCACGTGCCGAGCGGCCTCGCGTTCGCGAGCAAGGAATCGGTGGGCACGCCATGCGCCCAGTGTCCGGCTTCGTTCTACCAGCTGTTCCCGGCGAACAGTTGGGACCTGAACGGCCGCACGATGACGATGACGCTGAACAACGGCGCCTACACCGTCAGCGGCGCGCCGGTCGCCTTCGTGCCCGCGGCGGGCACCAATCTCAACCTCACCTACAGCGGCCTCGTGAACGTCACGCTGCCGTTCGCAATGCCCTATCCGGGCGGCTCGACCACGCAGGTGCAGGTGTCGGCGAGCGGCTGGGTGTCGCCCGGCGCCCAGAACCCGCTGCAGATCGTGCCCTCGGTGGCGCAGCTGCTGAACGGGCAACCGCGCTGGGCGGCGGCTTGGAGCGCCTTCGCCCCGAACGCCAGCGGCAACGTCTGGTACGACCAGAACGCCAGCCGCGCGATCATCACGTGGAACAACGTTCCCATGCTGACCGGAGCGGGCACGAGCACGTTCCAGCTCCAGCTCGAACCAAGCGGCACGGTGCACGTCGTGTGGCAGAACGTGACGTCGACGGTGTTGTCGAGCATGGCCGGATGGACCACCGGCGGCGGCCAGGTTGACCCGGGCCCGCGCGACCTGTCGGTGGCGTTGTCGACACCGTTCACGCTGTGCGCAGCCGCGTTCGACGGGCTCACGCTCGGCACCAACGCGTTGCCGGTGCTCGGCACGACGATGCAGTGGCAAATCGGTGGTGTCCCGGCCGGCACCGGCTTCGGCGCGCTGATGCGGTCGCTGACGCAGGCGCTGCCGCCGGTCGACCTGACTGCGGTCGGCATGCCCGGCTGCTTCGCGCACGTGGTGGCACCGGAAGCCTCGGTGTTCCTGTCGCCCGGCACGTCGCTGCAGATCGCCGAAGTGTTGCCGAACAACACCGCGCTGGTCGGTGTGAAGCTGGTCGGCCAGGCGATCAGCTTCAATCCGCCGCTGACGCCGCTCGGCTTCGTCGCGTCGAACGGCATGGTGCTGTCGCTCGGACTGTGAGCCGAGCGCGGCCGCCGCGCTGCGTCACAGCAGCGCGCGGCCAGCGCCCAGCGCACCGCCTGCCACCACGGTGAGCACGACGCCCACGCGTCGGCTCGCCAGCGCTGCATACGCAACCCCCGCGAGCAGCAACGCGGGCACGTCCAGGTGCATGGCCCCCGCGGCGTCGACGGGCAGCAGCACGACCTTGCCGAAGGTGAACGCGAGGTGGGCGACGACGCCGAGCACGGCGGCGGTGACGCCCGCGAGCGCGTGCTGGGCCTTCGCGTACCCACGCAGGCGCTCGACCCACGGCGCCCCGAGGAAGACGAACAGCATGCTCGGCAAGAACGTGGCCCAGGTGGTGACCGCGGCCCCGAGCGTCGCCGCCGCGATCGGCGTGCACGTTCCGGGATGGTTCCAGCCGGTCGCAAAGCCGACGAACTGCAGCACCATGATCAACGG
>SXGT01830546.1_pt1 | contig 17370 bp, 10 predicted proteins | sample 3176221 | NCBI WGS metagenome assembly SXGT01 (sample SAMN11356862, study PRJNA531348) | freshwater metagenome | isolation source: freshwater sample F1-120 | place: China: Fuxian Lake, Yuxi | collected 2017-12-25
CATTCAGCCGCTGGTTGATACGCTTGCCGTCGGTAAGCGGATTGTCAAGCCAGTCTGCCAGCAAGCGGGAACCCATCGGTGTGATCGTGCGATCCATGACGTCCAACAAGGTTCCCGATCGCGAACCGCGCCGCAAGGTGCGGGTAATTTCCAGGCTGTGGCGCGTCGATTCGTCGATCTCCAGCGCCGTGCCGGTGGAATATCGCGTGAGCCGATCGATGTGGGCCAGCGAGGCCTTGTGCGTTTCTTGCAAGTAGTCCAGGATCGCGCCAGCGGCGCGCACGGCGGGACCGTCGGCGCCTGCGGAATCGAAGCCGAATCCGTCGAGAGACGGCATGCTGAAGTGTTTCGACAGCGCCGATTCAGCGGACTTCGTGGCGAAGGCCCAGGCCGGGCGACGCGTCAACGTCGCACCGACGGATGCTTCCACTTGCGAAACCGCAAGCGACGGCGCATCGTCGGCGAGCAACACCTCGGCCGGATCAATTCGTGCCAGTTCGTCTAAAATACGGGCGTTCGAGAAACTTGCCGCGGAAAATCGCCCTGTCGACAGCTCGACCCAGGCGAGTCCGACATCGGTCGTTTTGCCGTTCGGGGTCGCGACGGCCGCCAGGTAATTGCACGAGCGCGGGTCAAGCAGCCCGTCGTCGGTCAACGTGCCGGGTGTGACCACGCGCGTCACCTCTCGCCGCACTAATCCCTTGGCCTGCTTGGGGTCTTCCACCTGGTCGCAGATGGCCACTCGCAGGCCGGCGGAAATCAGCTTCCCCAGGTAGCTCTCCAACTGATGGTAAGGAAACCCGGCCATCGGCGTCGGATTTTCATGCTTGTCGCGACTGGTAAGCGCCAGCCCCAAGACGCGGGCCGCTGTTTGGGCATCTTCGTGAAACAACTCATAGAAGTCGCCCATGCGGAACAGAAGCAGCGCCTCCGGGCACGATGCCTTGGCGTCGTGATACTGCTGCATCATGGGAGTGGCGGGCATGGGGGAACTCACAACAAAGAGCGCTCAACGCGGCAACGGGGAAACGGGAAACGTACGAAAACAGTATCGCGTTCCCACGAGTTTCCAGCTCGCTTTAGGAAATGGCAAGAGCCTGCCAGGAGGATTGCCAGGTGGACGCACTTCGTTCGTCCTGACGGAACTGCCGGAAATCGAGCCACGCAGGATGCCGCAACGGCACAGGAGGTGTGCCTGTCAGGACGTGGCTAATCGACGAACTGCTCGGCTTTTTCGCCGGTTTCCAAGGTGATTTCGCCGCGATCTTCCATGCCGCGCACGATATCCACCACTTGCTGCTGGGCCTGCTCGACGGCCGACAGCTTGACAGGGCCAAGATAGTCCATCTCTTCCCGCAACATATCGGCCGCGCGTTGCGAGAGGTTGCCCAGAATTTTTTGTTTGAGCGTTTCGCTGGCCCCTTTCAGCGCCATCGACCACTGCGAGTTGTCCACGCTCTTGAGGATCGTTTGAATGTCCTTGTCGGCAAACTTGCCAATATCTTCGAAGACGAACATCAATCGCCGAATTTCCTCGACCAGGTCGGGGTCTTCCTGCGCCAGGTTCTCCAGCAGAGCACGCTCGGTCGTGCGATCCGTCACGTTGAGGATTTCCGCGACCGTGGGCACGCCGCCGGCCTTTTCAAACTGCTGGCTCATCACGGCCGACATGCGCTTTTCGAGCCCCCGTTCGACTTCCTGGATCATCTCGGGATTCGTTTGCCCCATCGTCGCCACGCGACGAATCACGGCCAGTTGCCGCTCGCTGGGCAAGCCCGCGATGATTTCCGCTCCGTAGGAGGGGGGCAGGTGCGAAAGAATCAGGGCAATCGTCTGCGGATGCTCATCGATGATGAAGGTGAGCAGGTTCTGCGGATCGGCCTGATGCAGAAAGCTGAAGGGCAAGGCCTCGATCTGTTGACGTACATGATCGAACGTGTTGCCTGCGCGGCTGCCCAGCGCTTTCTCCATCAGAGATTTGGCCACGTCCAGGCCCCCCCCGCCGCCGGAGAAGGATTTAGGATCAATGTCGGCGAACTCGTTGATGACCGTCGACTGTTCCTCGCCGCCGACCTGTCCGAGTCGAGCAATTTCAATGCTCACGGCTTCCAGCTGCCTGGCATCAAGCTTGGAAAGCAGCTGTGCGGCCTGCTCCTGCGGCAGGCTGGTCAGAAGCACGGCGGCTTTGCGAAGTTCGGACATATTCGAGCGTCAACGTTGAGCGGGCTTCGCTTCGTCACGACGCAGCCAATAGGCGAGCACACCCAGCACATCACGAGGTCGCGCGACCGCGACGTGTTCAAGTCGACGCAATAGAACCGGACGAGCAGCAGGCAAGGTTGAGCGCATCGAGGCACCGATCGGGGGGATTCTGAAATGTCCCCATGATCGACCGTCGGCGCCTGTCCACTTGAGTCAAAATTTGGCTTTCGCTGAAGGAACCGTTCAGGGGCCTGGGACTGGCTCATTTTCCCGGCGAAATTGCGAGAGGTGCGTCGTCCGGCTGGGTGCTTGACCAAGGTGGAAATGTGCCCCCCTCGCGTTGCCCGGCCGGCTAAGCCGGCCCTACAGGCGTTGGCTGGCCCATTCTTAGAACTTGAGCCAGTCCAGATGGATCATGAAATCGGCGATCCAGGGATGTTTCCAGGGCTGCCAGGGATAGGCCGCCGACAGGCAGGAGAGCGCCAGGAGGACCAGCAAGAGCCCCCTGCCCCATTTCGATCGGGCGGTCCCATCGGCGGCAGGCAAGAGCGCCACGAGCCACAGCGGGGCCATCCAGAAGGTCCAGCGGAAGCCGCTGGTCATGCCGCCGTAGTTGCGGTCGATGTCTTTGAGCGGGAATAAGTAAAACGCCAGACAGGCCAGCGAGACGGAGGCGATCACAAGCGCCAAATCGCGCGTTTCGCGGCGGGCGAGCATCATCGCCAGGCCGGCCAGGGAAAACAGCCACATCGGTGTCAGCGAAAACACACCGTGATGGCCGATCAGGGAGTGGAATGCGTATGCGGCGGGAGACTTTTCACCCGCGTCGATGCCCTGCGGATTGCTCCAGTAGCTTGGCCGCACTTTGCCGTCCCGTTCATACTCAAACTTGTACCAATTCTGTGCAGGGTCAGTGTCGCTGCGAAACGCATAGGCGGGCTTGAACGTCCCGTGCGACCAATAATTCGTGGCCAGCGAGGCGGCGAAAACAACAGCCGCGGCTGGAAGATAAGCGATCAGCATTGGCTTGGGTGCCTTCCATGCAAGTGGCAGCGTGATGGCGACCAACAACGCCAGGGCGGGCAATTCGCACGCCACGAGCAAGGCGCCAAAAAAGCCGGCCAGCGCAAAGAGCCAAAGCGAGCGCCGGCCGTCATACCAAATAGCGGCGGCCGCGGCGAGGACAACAGCCGCGCAGGCCGCGCCGTGAAGATGGTTGTTGATGGAAACGGCAAACAGGCTGAGAAACGTGCCGAAGGTGGCCGTTGCCAGCATGGTGATGCGTCCCCAGTCGGTTGCGCCGAAGCGCTCGGCCAGGCGCGCCAGGATCACGAAGTACGCGATCATCGGCAGCAGGTTGAAAAGAATCAACATCAAGCGGCCGATTTCGTAGGGATGCGTACCCAGCGTGACCGTCGTGCCGCTGAGCCGGTGAATCACCCAGTACGGCCCTGCCATGATCGTCGCCAACAGCGGTGGCTTGCTGCTATACAAATGCGGCTCGCCGTCCCAGACCGTGTGCTTGACCATATCAATCGTATCCCAGCCGGGCTGGTTTTGGATGTCGTCAATTTCGTAAGTGCCCAGCTCGACCAGTGCGCGCACGGTGCACCAGCGGCTGCGGTCGTTCGCGCTGAGAAACGGCCGCTGCTGGCGCACCTTGGCGAGCGCGTCGGCAGCAAGTTTCGCTTCGTCGATGGGTTCTCCCGCGGCGGCTGACTCTTTTTTGCGGCTGGAGACTTCTCGATCGACCAGCGATTTTTCGAGGCCGACCTTATCGAGCGAGTTGACCGCCAGAATGTCCCCCGTCATTTGCCCCACCGAGACCGCGATCAAGATGGAATAAACCGACCAGCGCAGCGATCGCGTCGCATCGGAAGGAAGCTGCGGTGGTTCGTTGGATCGCATGGGGCCTGGCGGTCGTTGACCGCCGGCTGGAAGGAAGACTCGGTAATCACGAATCAACGCGTGCGACGACTTCGTCGCCGACGCGCTCGGCGATCGAAAAACTCCTGCCGCGGTCCGCGTGCTCAGCGACAACGACTTCGGCGATAAGGCCCATCACGAACAACTGCACGGCAATCACAATCGAGGCGAACGCGAACCAGCGCGCGCCGAAGAACCAACCGGTGAGGCCGCACACCAGCAGCACGGCGGCAATCGAGCCGAGCAGGTGCTGCGGCTTGTCGCCGAATCGGGTGCGGAACCAAACGGTGATCAGGTCGAGCATTCCTTTGAACAATCGCGAAACACCGTAATGCGAATGGCCGAATTGCCGGGCCCGATGATGCACGACGACTTCACCGACCTTGAAACCGCGCGACGCGGCCAGCACGGTTGTAAATCGGTACATGCCGCCATGCAGATCGATTTCGTCAAGCACTTCCCGGCGATAGCACTTGAAGCCGCAGTTATGATCGTGCAATGCGACGCCCGTCAGCCGGCTGACCAGCCAGTTGAACACATACGAGGGAAACACCTTGTGCCAAGGATCGTGGCGGACTTGCTTCCAGCCGCTGACCATGTCGTAGCCCTGCGCAAGCGCGCCCAGAAATCGGGGAATCTCCTGCGGATCATCCTGCAAGTCGGCGTCCATGGTGAACACGATCGACCCGCGAGCAGCTTCAAAGCCGGCGGTTAGCGCGGCCCCCTTGCCAAAATTGTTACGGAACCTCAGACCTCGAACACGCGCATCGTCAGCCGCCAGCGTGCGAATCACGCCCCAAGAGCCGTCGGCTGAGCCATCATCGACAAGAATAATTTCCAAGTCGTCGTCGCAATGCGCCGCCGCCTCGCAGATTTCGCGATGCAAGGCCGCGAGGCTTTCCACCTCGTCGCAAACGGGAATGACAATGGAAATCAGCACGGGAAAAACACGGAATTGGGTTCAGGGAGAGCGGAACAGAAATCAACCCATGGAATCGTGCGGTCGGGCAAAGGAATACGGATTGGTGCACTGCCAGTTTGCTCAGTTGGGCACTTTGCGTTCCTGGGTCCTCTCAGGGTGGCGCGTTCCAAGCTTGTGTCGCAGTCCGCGCGGACCTGATAGGTATAGGATACTCGAAACAATCACCTCCGCCACCAGCATCACCAGCCGAAAGATGATCGTCGAAACGAGCGCGGGGCCCTGACCGTAATCGCGGACCATCAATTCCGTTTGCACCAATTCACGGACTCCCGCCCCTCCCGGTATCAACGACAGGAAACCCGCCACGCTGGCCATCGCCACCGTGGCAGTATGCATGGGCAGATCTGCGAGCGAGGTGGACACGTCCAGGGATCGCAGCGTGGCCCACAAGCCTAGCCCCTGCAAAAACCATCCCAACGCGATCGTCAACCAGCCGCCAAGGTAGACGCTGTAGGGGACGGCTCCCAGCTTGTGCTCCGCCGCGGCATTGAACCTACCCACCCCCAACAGGCGAACCAGCCATTTCATGATTGGTGGATAGGTGGGCAACCCCGTGACTAAAAACATTCCCAGCGCGGCGATCAGAGTTATCACGATGTTGTGTTTGAGCAACTCAGCCAGTTGATCGAAGGAGTGGACGCTGCCGGCAAGCTGCGCCAGCTGAATTCGATGCACCGCGAGCAGGATCACAAATGACACGAACGAACCCACGGCCATCATGGTCAGCGTTTCGACAAAGACACTGGCGGTGACGACCGTAATCTCTACTTTGGGATTTCGCAACATTCCTGCCCGCATGACCAGCACCATGGCTTTGCCGGGAATGTACTTGACGATTTGCGAGACCCACCAGGCGCGGATCGTTTCGAACAGGCCAACCTCCTGCCCGGCCGATCGCATCACCCGGTGCCAAAACACCGCGACCGGCATCAATCCGGCGAAGTAGCACAGGCCCGAGAGCACCAGCCAGGCCGGTTGCACATGCCAGGTGTGTTTGCGCAGATCGGCGAGGGCTTGGGTGAGCATGTCGCGCAGGAACCAGACGAGCAGGCCAAGCACCGCGAGCTTGATCGCGGCCAGGAGCCATTTCTTAAAGCGGGGACGATGCGACATGCTGCTCGACCAGTGGGACGATGGGACGATAAGGTGGCGGGACGATTTTGGCCGCGGGTTGCCGCTCGGCGGCTGGCAACACGCACAACCCGGCGAGGCGGATTTTCGCGAGAATGGGCGATTCGCACAAGTCGGATCGTGGCGCGACGGCATGGGTTTGGTATAATACCCGGCTTTGTAGGCGCTCGGCTAAGCCGCAAGCGGCGATCTATCATGGCGAAAACGCTTTCTTTTATTGTGCTTGTCGCGCTCGTGCTGTTCGTGGGCGCGGTGTTCGTGGCCGTCATGCGGCAGTTCTTGCTGCCGCTATTCTTGGCGCTGCTGTTGGTGATCATGTTTCGCCCGTTGCACGAGTGGTTTCTGAAGAAGTTGCCCAGGCACCCTCGCGCCGCGGCTGGAGTGACCACGCTTGCGATTGTGGCCATTGCGCTCGTTCCCCTGTTCTTTCTGTTTCTACAGGCCGGCATGGAAGCGGTGGCGGTGGCCCAGTCCGCCGACCCCGATGAATTGGTGGCCGCATTCCAACGAGAGGGCGCAAAGTGGACCGGCACCTTTCGCGGTTGGGCCCTGCGACTTGATGTCCACGTGCCACCGGACCAGGAGATCGCCGCAGCCGTCAGCGGATTTATTCGAAGCTCCATCGCGCCGGCCGCACTACGCACGACGCAGTTTCTCGGCAGCTTCATGTTTGGGTCCATCATCATGCTGGTGAGCATCTACTTCTTCTTTGCCGACGGGCCGGAAATGATCGAGGCGATTGTCAAATTCACCCCCATGGACGCGCATTACGTGCGGCACCTGTTCGAGCAGTTCGACAAGGTGAGCCGGGCGGTGGTCTCGGCTACGTTGTTGAGCGCCGTCGTTCAAGCACTGCTGGCTGGAATGGGATACCTGGCCGTCGGCATGCCTCACTTTTTTCTGCTGACGGCGCTCACGGGCTTGATGGCGCTGGTGCCCTTCGTTGGCGCGACCGCCATTTGGCTGCCGTGCTCCCTATGGCTGTACTTTTTTGCCCCCGTTACAACGGACGCGGGCATTGCGCACGGTCGACCCGGGGCAGCCATTTCGTTGGCAATCTGGGGAGTACTGGCGGTTGGTATGGCCGACAATTTCATCAAGCCCTATGTCCTTCGTGGCCAGTCCAACATTCATCCGCTGCTGGCCTTATTGAGCGTCATCGGAGGCGTTCAGGCATTGGGGCCGATCGGCATTTTCGTGGGACCCATGGTGGTTGCGTTTCTGCACGCCCTGCTGGCGTTGTTGCGGGGCGAGCTGAAGGGAATCGAGGCTGCCGAGCAATCGACGGGCAGGATCGCGCCGCCCGGGCCCGGCAACCCAGCTCCGCCGCTGGCCGGACCGTAAAAATGTCGCCGGTCCCTATGGCAAGAAAGGGCGACGTAATGCAGACTGGAGGGAAGGGGGCACGACTTGTTTTGCAACGCCGCCCAATCAGTTCTGCTCCAACGGAGTCATCCCCATGAATCCTGCTTTTGCGATGCTTACCGCGGCTGTTCTGGGAATCGACGTGAGTTGGCAGCCGCTTAACGAAGGAGGAGTGGAGTACATCATTCAGATCGAGCCCGATCAAGTTGATCGAATGGTGAAATTTGACGATCTGGTGAGCGAGGTGCCCAAGGGCCTCGATGTACGGCGCTATCGCATCACGATTGGCAGCGAAACACTTCCTAAGCCGACGGCGTCAGCAAAGTCGGTTCTGAAGGAATCGGCCGTGGGAAAAACGAAGAATCCCACGCGAGAGGTGATCGCCGAAGGCGCGATCCCCGCCCCAGCCGCCGGGACTGCTGCTGCTGCGGAAGGCCAGGAGAAGACGGTCGCATCTTCCGACGTAGCGGACCCCAAGCCAGCGAAACTTCCAGAGTCTTCACCCGCCTTGCCGAGTGAACCGGCCGACGGCGAAGGCCCGATCCTGCCGCCGACCGAAACGACCGTACAGAAGCCCCCGTCGGGCACCATCGGCGAGCGCGACCCGGCGCCGCAGGACGAGGAAGGCGGCCCGAGGAGCGTTTCGCGGTTCGACGACCGACCGGCGGCCAGCGCCGACAAGACGGACGCACTCTTCAGAAGTCCTGCAACGCGGCCGATGAAGTCTCGGCTGATGGAAGAACCGTCGGACGAAACATCGACGGAGCTTCCCGCTCGAAGCAATCGGTATGCGGCCGACGAGGCCGATGAGCGTCCCGCGCTTTCCACGGCGCTTCGCGCGGCTAAGGCCGACTCGCGAAGCAGCGGTAGCCTGCTGGGTGGCAAGGATGGTCCCGCGGAATCGTCGTGGATCGTTGCGATTTTCTTCGCGCTGTTGCTGTCGGCTGGGCTGAACATGTATCTGTTCTGGCTGGCTCACGAAGCACGCGTGCGCTATCAGTCGCTATTGGAGAAGCATCGGGCGGCAGGCGGGAAGCTGGCGGTGGACGTCGCATAAGTCGCTGGAGGGCGGCTTTCCTGACCCGTCCCAATTCGGGCGCTCGCGGTTGGTTGCTTTGCCCGATCCGCGACCGGGACAGCCTGGAATTCCGTGCTACGAGACGCCGTTTCCCTCGCTAAAGTCCACTTCAACCACTTCGTCGGCCGCGGAGAGTCGGCCGTTTTTGTTGGCCACGACCACTCGTCGGCCGATCTGGTCCTTGAGTTCGCCTTCGAATTCTTCGGCGTCCCATTCCACGCGGTCGACCCGGGTGGCGAACTTTCGCATTGATTTACGGACAGGTTTCGGTTGCGAGATTTTCACCGTTCGCTCAACCGGCTCGAGGCGCTCGGCGCGATCGATGCGCACGCGCTGCGGTTTAATGCGAGGCGCCGGGGGGGGCGGCGCCACGTGCGGTGCGGCATCGTACTGGAGGCGATGAAAACGAAGTTCGACCGGCACCACGGTCTCCGCCGCTTTTGGCTGGATGAACGTGGGGGCGACGATCGTAGCCGGCTCATCGACCGACTTCGGATCGCGCTTTTTCTTGGGAGGCGAAGCTGCCTCGGGTTCAAGGTCGAGCAGTCCTGGTGTCGTGCCGTTGACGGGCAGCTCACGGACGTCGACTTGCAACTGCTTAAATATCCGTGCGATATGTTCATGGCACGTGAAGACCATCAGCTGATGGCCTTGCTTTGCGAAATCGCGGAGCACGCCGGCGGCGGCTTTGGCACGCTGCGCATCGAAATTCACGAGCAGGTCGTCGAGCACCAGCGGCAGCTTCACGCCGCGCTCGGCGTATCGTTTGACCAGCGCCAACCGCAGGCTGAGAAACAGTTGCTCGCGCGTGCCCGCGCTTAGCACCTCGACCGAGAACGATTTGCCGTCTATCTCGTCGATCCGCAATTCCGGCTCGCCGAGCGGCGTCCAGACGCGGTTGTATTTCCCGCCGGTCATCTGGCTCATGAATTCGGTTGCCTCGCGCAGGGCAAGCGGCTGCCGATTGCGCTCGTAGCTTGACTGCACCTCGCCGAGTAGCGCACCGGCCACGGCGAGTGCCCGCCAGCGATCGACTTGCTGTTCCAGACGACGCTCGACGCTGGAAAGTTCGAGGCGCTTCTCGGCGGGACGGCGGTCTTCGGCCAGGGCCCGGATCTGTTGCGTGATCTCCGCACGTTGTTCAAGCTTGGATTGCAGGCTGATGCGGATGCCGGCGAGCGAATCTGCCAATTGAGCGTGAGTTTCGTTCAGGTCGCGGCCGTCCAGATACTTGCCAATCATCTCTTCGGTCACGGTCATACCCAGCACCAGAGCGATTTGCTGCGTCACGCTTGCGCGCTGCCGCTGCAAAGTCTGACATTCGGCGAAGCGCAGCGCGCGCTGTCGGGCCTCCTCCTCATTCGCGAACCCGGATTCGAGTAACCTATGCTCGCGCTTACGGGCCAGGGCCGCGATCGACCGTTCGTACCGCACCTGGCGACGATGCAGCTCAGTGCTTTGACGGCGCAGTGCCGCTCGGCGTTCGCGGCGCTGCATGTGCTCGACGAGCGCCTGTTGCAGTTCCTTGAGCCTGGCGACCGCATCGCCGCCCGTCGCCGGCATGGCAACTTCGTTTGCAAGCTGAAAGATGCGATCGGCCACGCTGCGGTAGTCACGCTGGCGGCTGGCAAGTTCGTCCCGCTTGATGCGTAGCGCCGCGACGGCCTCTTTGGCCCGCGCTTGGTGGCGGCGATACTCGTGGAATTGCCGTGGCGTGACCTTGATTGGCCAACCGGCGGCTTGCAGCGTCGCCTGCCAGCGCTTCCGGGCAGAGATAGCGTCTGCCTTGGCCTGGTTCTTTCGTCGCGAGTGATCGCGGGAGAGATGGGCTGCTGCCTCGCGTTGGGATTGCAATGGCAGTAGTGCCTCTAATTCGGTGAGATCCTTCTCAGCGTCACGCAACCGTACCGCCAGGGGGCCGCCACCTTCGGGCAAGCGTTCGTCGATGGCGTCGCGCTCCTGGCGAGCCGTCTGCAGTTGATGGGCCAGGGCATCGAGCTGACGCCGGCATTGCTCCAGTTCCAGGGCCGCTGAGCGTTCCATTCCCGACTTGCCCAAGGCTCCCATCGCCATCAGGGCCAGACCCATGTAGGGAATCGGCCAACCGAGACTTCCGGTGACCGTTGCCGGCAGCACCCAACTTGCCACGTACAACAGCACCAGCGCCGCGCCCAGCACAAAGCACGCTCCGAAGGCGACGATCATCCAGGTGGGTAACTGCTGCTTTTCGCAGAGCTCGCCCGCTTCCACGTTGAGGTCCTGCTCGCGGCGGAGTATCTGTTCGAGCTTTTCTTCGAGCTGTATTCGACGCCGCAAGAGCGTTACGTTCTCGCCGGCACGCTCCACGGCTCCGTGCAGCCCGTCGTCGGCACGGTCGCCCAGCACCGCGCGGATTCGGGACTCCACCGTGCCATGTTCGCCCGACAAGCCGAGATCACCCTGCAGTGAACGATAACGTCGGCTCGCTTCGCCGAGCGTCTTGGCAGCCACCCGAAGATCTGACATTTGCCGATCGGTCAGTTGTGGCGCGGCGAACCTGTCACCGGCCGGTTGCGGGATGCCTTTGGGAACGGGTTGCGTTTTCTGAGAGTTCTCGCGATCTCGCGGTGCGTCGGGATCACGGCTCAAAATGGGCAAATTGCCCGTGGCCTCGGCCGCGAGTTCCCACTCTGCCACTTCATCATCGAGCTTCTTGATTTGTGCCGAGAGCGACTCCATCCAGGCTTGTTGTTCGCCGAGCGCTTCGAGTTTTGGTCCTTGCTGGCAGAGTGCATCGTTGACGGAACTGGACTTCGCCTCGCGATGCAGCTTGCGGCGACGATTTCGCAGGATGCGCCGACGGCGGCGACGCTCTTTCATCTTTGCATCAAGCCCCTCAAGTGCCACAAGCAACTCGGCCGCCGACGCGTCGTGGGGTCCGTATTCGGCTAACTGGCGGTCGAGCTCGGTTCGCTGCCGCCACGGATCTGCCACGGCCTTTGCCAATTCCACGGCGCGAATTTCGCGGTCGATATGTTCGGTGCCGCCGTGCTGCTCGATCTCGCGGTCGAGCTGGCCCCGTCGGGCAGAGAGTTCCAGGTAGCGTGGGGTCAGCTCGCCCAGCGAGTCTATCTCCGCGCGCAGCCGATCACGGTCGGCAAGCAGTTGCGGAATGGACGAGTGGCGAATATCGCCCGACAGCAGCCGGCTGCGTTCGGCATCCACTTCGCGAGCTGCTGCCGAAAGCGAGACTCGATCCGTGCCCAACGTCAAATCGTAAAGCAACGTCGCTGCCGCGGTATCGCTGAGCGTGCCAAGTTCCTGAATCTCGCGGAGACCGCAGGCAAACACATTCACATACGTGGCCTCATCCACGCCCCCCAGCAAATCCGCCAGACGCCGCTCGTTGAGCTTTGCATTCACGTGGTCGGACACGACGAGCGTGCCTGCATCGTCCAAGCCGCTTGCATGCCGCGCGAGCGACAGTCGCTCGTGGTTGTCGGTCACGCGCACCCGACCGCCGACACGACCGCCGAGAAACGACTGAAGATAACGACTGCGGCGTTCAGGAGTGAATCCGTAAAGCACCGAGCGGACAAACTGCATGAGCGTGGTCTTGCCGGCCTCATTGGGACCGTAGAAGACCGTCAACTGGTCCGAGAGATCGCTGAGCCTGAGACCGTCCCAGACGCCGAAGCGATCGATTTCCAAATCGGTAATTTTCACAAGTGGCTCCTACTTGGGTCAGTCTTTCCAAGCGGACAAAGAGCTGCCATTGGCGGCCGGGCCGTGTGCGAGTTGCTTGCGACCGTCGGTCGGCAGTGCAGGCCCCAGGGCATCGTCGCCGCCCAGCAGATCGAGGCCCAAAAGTGCCGCGTCGCGCAGCACTTTCTCGCGCTGATCGAGCGATTCAACGGCCACCGCCTGCGGCACCCCGCCAACCAGAAACCGTTCGGGCAAGTACGGATTCATATCCAGATGCGAAGGGCTGGATTCGTCGAGTTGTTGGAGCAGCCGCAGAAACTCGCCTCGCAGCGACTGTTCTTCAAAGAGCGAATCCGCCACGTCGCCAAGGGGTTCGGCCTGCACTTCAAGACTCCACAGCGCCGGCTGCCGGCGGCCCCAATCAGTACGCAGGCGATTGAGCAGTTCGGCCTCGATTGCGCCGCGCCGCAACTGCCTAACCGCCGCCCCGCGGCCCACGACAATCCACGTCACCAGCAAGTCGGGGCCGACGCCGCTGAGCGACGTCGCACGCTCGGCCAGCAGATGTTCAAGTGCTTCCCGCGATGCCGTATCCACGCCGGTCACGCGTTCGGTTTGGTAGCGGACGACATCCGTGGGAATAAAACTGGTTTCTACCTGTCCCAGCTCGTCAACCTGCACCAGCGTGCAGCCGTGCGGACCGCTTTCCTCGGGCGAACGACCTTGAGGCGAACCGGCGTAATGGGCCGTTACCGGCGCGGTAAACAGATTGCGACGTTGATGCTCGCCACCGAGTGCCCAGTAGTCGACTTTTTCGTGCTTGGCGGCAACCTCCGCGTCGATCTCGCCGTGGGCCAGCGCGATCGTGAACAATCCTTCGTGCCCGGGCCGGAAGTCGGCGGCGCGCAACATGTCCTGGGGCCCATGGCCGATGCCGCAAATTTCCGCGATCGGCGTGCTCGATCGCTCGTGAACAATTCTTGTCACGCCTTCGCGATCAAACCGCTCGACGTTCCTGGGCAGCGGAAACAGGGCCGGCCATTCCAGCGATGCGTCGTCGCGCCCCGTCCCCCAAAACACGCCAATGCCGTGCTGGCGAAGCCGCTCGAAGTATTCGGTCAGGAAAAACCAGCCACGGGGACCGGCACTCGGCGGATGCAACAAGTCGCCGGTCAGCAGCATGAAGTCCACCCTTTCCGACAACGCCAAATCAAATACCCGGCTTGCCGCGCGGTAGGCCGCTTCGACCAGAGTTGGTTTAAGATGATCGGGCAAATCCGCGACGCCGCCCGGTGGCCGATCGAGATGGAAGTCGCCGGCCTGAATAAACCTGAAAGGCGGGATCGACATGCTGCCTCCTTGCGCGCGGAATCACGCTGAACGATGCGTGGTAGTTTAGCGAATTGGGGCAGCGGCGACCATGCGGGTTTTGCGTGATTCCTGGGCAATTCAGGCGATTGCCGGCTTTTCCACAAGCCGTGTTTTCCGGCAGTTACACTCGGGAACGAAAAGCACTTACCCTTCCCATTCTCCAGGGGGTCAGAAACTGGTGCTTTGAGCACTTGGAACTTACGGGTGCAAGACCTCCTGAAGTGCTGCAAAGCGAAATCGCTGCCGGTGTCTTGCACTTCGTAAAATCGTTAGGGACAAAGCACTAGACAGGGCGTCTGCCACGTAACTTCTTCGCCTTGCCAGCCGCAGCCCGACGGATGGCATGCCCTTTTTCGGCCTGGCCTGTGACCTCGAACAGAAAGCGGCTGGGGATGGTCGGCCGCGCTTTGCCCCACTTCATCCGCGCGAGGGCCAGGCTGATCGTCAGCCGGTCTTTTGCTCGTGTGATGCCCACGTAACACAGCCGGCGTTCTTCGTCGATCGCAGCCCCGTCCTGTTCCACGGCACGATGATGGGGCAACAATCCCTCTTCCAGGCCCACCAGATACACTTGGGGAAACTCCAAGCCTTTCGCGCTGTGCAAGGTCAACAGCGCGATTGCGTTGCGCGCAAGCTGCGATTCTTTTTCGTCCACGTCCCCTCGCTGGCCGGTGGCGACTTCGTCGAGGAAGCCGCGCAGAGACGGCGGGCGGGCGCGCTTGACGTAGCTGGCCAATGCATTGATGACCTCTTCGACCGCCGACCAGCGGGCCTGGGCTTCCTGCGGGTCTTGATAAAGGCGGGCGAGCTCATCTTGATACTTCACCGCTGCCACCAGATCGGTGACAACCGGCAGCGGGGATTCCTGTTGGAGCCGCGTTCGAAAACCATCCATCAGCTTGCAGAACTGCTCAATTGCCGCGGCAGCAGCCGGCGAAACGGACGCCTGGCGGTGCGTTTCGACGAGCGATTGCCCGAGGGGCACTCCGCGGCTGACGGCGTCCTGCAGCAGCGCCGCCACGCTGGCCTGGCCAATGCCCCGCGGGGGCGTGTTGATAATCCGCAACAGCGAGACTTCGTCGTTCGGCGCCGCCAGTAACTGGCAGTACGCCAGCACGTCGCGGACTTCCTTGCGATCGTAGAACGACATGCCGCCCACGAGCACATACGGCAACCTGGCCTTTCGCAGTTCCATTTCCATGGATCGCGACTGTTCGTTGGTGCGAAAAAGTATCGCAAAATCGCGCGGCTCCAGGCCGGGTTCGCCCAGCCGCGCTCGAATCTCGTCGATAACGAATTTCGCCTCGGCGTCTTCGTCCTGGGCTTGATGGATCCGGGGTTTCTCGCCGCCGGCGCGGGCCGCTCGCAGCACTTTGTCGTGCCGCTCCCGGTTAAACGCGATCAGCCGATTGGCCAACGTCAGAATTGCGTCCGTCGAGCGGTAGTTGTCTTCAAGGCGAACCACCTTGGCCTCGGGCCAGTCTTTCTTGAATCGCAAGATGTGCGTAACGTCGGCGCCGCGCCAGCCGTAAATTGACTGATCGTCGTCCCCCACCACACACAAATTGCGATGCCCTCCCGCGAGCGCCTTCACGATGCGATACTGGCTGCCGTTCGTATCTTGATACTCGTCGATCAGCAGATGACTGAATCGATCTGCTTCGGCCTGGCGGACCTCGGGAAATTCGCGCATGAGTTGCTCGCTGCAGAGCAACAGGTCGTCAAAATCGAACGCCCCGGCCGTCTTGAGTGAAACCTGGTAGCGACGATAGGCGGCACTGGCAAGATGCTCTTTGTCGGTGCGGGCAAGCGTTGCGGCCTGATCGGGTCGAATCGACTGCGACTTCCAACGGCTGATTAGGTTGATCAGATCACCCGGCCGCAGCAGATTGTCTCCTACCTTGATCTCGCGCAGTGCCTGGCGCGCCAGACTCTCCTGGTCGCCACGATCATAGATGGCAAACTGCTCGGGATAACCTAAGCGTCTTGCGTGGCGCCGCAGCAGGCGAACGCAAAGCGAATGAAATGTTGAGATTTCAGGCTTCTCTTTCAGTCGCTTGCCCAAGAGCGTGGCCGCTCGCTGCTGCATTTCCGTCGCCGCCTTGTTGGTAAACGTGACCGCGAGAATTCGGCCTGGCGGCGTGCCGTGCTTGATCAGTTCCGCAATCCTGTACGTCACCACCCGAGTCTTGCCCGTGCCGGCGCCGGCCAGAACCAACAGCGGGCCCGTAAGTGTTGTGACCGCGTCGAGTTGTGCGGAGTTGAGATCGTGGGGCATAGGAAGTCAACGAGGATACGCTGGTCGGACGGGTTTTCAATCCATCCCGGTGGGGCAGGCAGGGCTCGAGCGCTTGAACATCGAGAAGGCACCAGAGAGGCGGGAAGCCTGTCCCGCGCGCGGCCTTGACTGCTTTTGCGACAGATTCCTATATTACTGGTTTTGCCAACTTCCCGGCAAATAGAGAGTTGCCGCGGCAGGAAGGGTCAAGTGTGCGATGAAATCGGAACGTAGGCATGAGCTGCAGCATAATCAACTGGCAGATACTTTGGGCAGGTGGGTGGTCAAGCTGAAGCCTCATGCACAATTGATTGCTGGCGTCGTTGTGCTGCTGTTGGTCTTGGGGCTGGCGTATGCCTACGTCAACGGAAAGAGTGAAGCCAGCGCCGCCGCCGGTTGGGATCAGTACTTTGAAGCCCTCGACGCGAACGATCGTGGCCGGCTCACGGAAATTACTGAAAAGTTTCCGGGAACAAGCGTTGCCATCTGGTCCAGAGTGGTTGCCGCCGACATGGCCTTGAGCGATGGTTGTCTGGCGCTGTTCAGCAACAAAGCGGAAGGTCGCGATTTGCTGCGTCAGGCCATCAACAATTATCAAACCGTTTTGAACGAAACAACCGATGATACGCTCACGCAACGGGCGTTGTATGGCCTTGGCCGCGGTCACGAGGCGCTGGCCTCGCTCGACGATTTGAAAAAGGCCCGCGCAGACTACCAAAAGCTGTTCGACGGTTGGCCGGACGGTGTGTACGCCGAGGTGGCAAAACAGCGACTGCGCGATTTGGCGAGGCCGGCCACCAAGGAGTTTTATGATTGGTTTGCCAGGCACGAACCGCCGGCGAAGGTGAGCCCATCGGGCAAGAAGCCTGAGTTCCTGGAAGAATCGCTGAATCAGGACATCCGACTTCCGTCGGCGTTCGACGACCTAAGAATCGACGGGCCGGCGCTCAAGGGGGACGAGCCCGCGGAGGAACCGCTGCTTCCTGGCGACGCGCCCAGCGAGACGAAGTCGCAAGAACCGCCAGCGGAAGCGGCGCCACCGACCGAAGCGCCCCCCCCCGCGGAAGGATCCGAGGCGGTTTCGCCCGAGACCCCGCTGGAAAAATCGGGCGACCAGGCGGAGCCATGAGCCCCGCGGAAGCGGAGATCGAGATCCTTGTCCCGCCGGAACATGATGGGGCTCGATTCGACTGGTTCGTGGCTTTGCAGTTTCCGCAGTACAGTCGCGTCAATTTGCGCCGTGTCATCAATGCGGCGGCCCTGGTCGTCAATGGCAAACGACAGAAGGGTGCGCACCGACTTAAACTGGGAGACCGCATTTCCGGCACACTCCCTGATATCAAGCGGGAAGGC
>SXGT01643543.1_pt1 | contig 17367 bp, 14 predicted proteins | sample 3176221 | NCBI WGS metagenome assembly SXGT01 (sample SAMN11356862, study PRJNA531348) | freshwater metagenome | isolation source: freshwater sample F1-120 | place: China: Fuxian Lake, Yuxi | collected 2017-12-25
CAAACGGTGCTCCGTCTTGCCTTGGCGGGTCCATCCCTCTAAGGTCTTCATCTCTTCGTCGCTGAGCTGAAATTTCGCGGACTTTCGGCGCATGACTCAACATACAGTAGTACCAGAACTAATGCAACTAGACACTAGGCCGATTCGAGTCTTTTCGGTATCAATCGCGCTGAGTATGGCGTTCTGGTCTTTTAGCGCCTCATTGGAGCGGCTTTCGGCGCAAGACCAGAAAGCGTCCGGCACGATGTACTCCTCCAAGCGTATGGCGGACGGCAAACAGTGGACGACACGCAATCTGGACGTAAAGATCATGCCATCCTATTGCTACGAAGGCGCAGAACAGAATTGCCGCCGGTATGGGCGTTTGTACACGTGGGAGTCGGCGCAGCGAGCGTGTCTATCCCTGGGAGACGGATGGCGGTTGCCAACGGACGCCGAATGGCGGCAGATCGCGAAGGCCTACGGCGGCGTCAGCGAGGATTCGAAGGACAAGGGGAAAGCAGCGTACAAGGCGCTCTTGGCCGGAGGCAACTCGGGATTCAACGCCTTGCTCGGCGGTGGCCGCTCCGAGGACGGCCAGTATGCGCGATTGGAAGCGCACGGATTCCATTGGACGGCATCGGAGATCGATTCGGCGCACGGATGGAACTACAACTTTGGTCAAGGCGGGCTGGCTCTGCACCGTCAAAACGGTAGTGAGAAGGAGAGAGCCCTTTCCGTTCGGTGTGTCAAAGAGTGACTGAGTAGTTTCTTTCCTTCAACGAACGTCGCCGGAAAGCAGCACCATTTGCCGCACTCGCCTGGTGTTTTGCGCATCGAGACGAATCTGGCGCAAAGGCGTCTGTGATCGGGGATGACGACTCGCGATCTGGGATGTTCCCGGCGCAGGATCATGCAGATCCCCTCTCAAGGGAAGCGCCCCGGGGAGTACCGGGACGGTTACGACACACGCACTTCGCCGTAGAAACGGGAAAACCATGACGAGCGGGATGACCTCTATTTGAAATTCGAATACGCTCCGGCGGCTTTCCATTCCGCCGCTGCCAGACCCTCTGAATCCCACACGATCTGTCCGGCGCGGATCGTCATTACGCAGCGAAGTTTCCTGGCGCCAATCAGCTTCCCGTGGCCTGAATCGACGTACCCGAACTTGCCCCGCCGCACTTCGATCAGCGCGATGTCGGCCTCCGCGCCTTCAGTCAGCTTGCCAAGTTCAGGCCGCCGGATGGCGCGCGCCGCATTGACCGTGCTCCGTTCGATCACCTGCTCGAGCGTCATTCCGGCGTTTAACAGCTTCGACATCGTAGTGATCATATTCGCGCGCGGCAGCATGATGCTGCTCGTGTGAATATCGGTCGATATGGTGTCCGGCAGAAAACCCTGCTCAATCGCGGGCACGGCAATGCGAAACCAGAAGCTCCCCGATCCATGCCCGACGTCGAACAACACGCCCCGCTTGCGAGCCTCGATCATATAGGGTTGCAGCTTCTTGTTGGCGTCGAGTTGCGGCGTGAGCCTGCCGTAGAAGTGTGTGTGAATATCGCCGGGCCGCATGTGCTTGAGGATCAGGTCCTGGTAGAGGCGGCCGGGCTTCTGGCTGAAGTCAACCATAGCGATGGTGCCGCTCTTTTCGGCCGCTTGAACCGCGCGATCCACCGCGTCCCATGTCGCGGGCTGAAAGTGCGCCGTCTTGATGCCGACGATGATGCCTGGATACTTCCTGACCATCTTCGCGGCGGCGTCCACATCCATTTCGTTGACGTCGTCCTCCACCTTGCTTCCGTACATACCGGCGCCGACGATGTTCAAAAACGCCAAGAGCCGGGTCTTCGACTTGTCGATCACCCTGGTCTTGAATGCTTCGAAATTCTTCCAGCCGGAACTGCCCGCGTCAACCGCGGTGGTGACGCCGCTGGTAAGCGTATTGTGATCCGGGATCAGATTGAGCGATGCTCCCTGCGAGTCGAAATGGGTGTGAATATCGATCAGGCCCGGCGTCACATGGTATTGCGACGCTTCAACTACAAGTTTCGCGTGTGAGGCCGGAAGGTCCTTGCCGATCTTCACGATGCGGCTCCCGACGATGGCGATGTCCAGGCGTTCGTTCCTCTGGTTCGCCGGATCGAGGACGTGGCCGCTCTTGAGCAACAGGTCGTACACGCCCTCCTGGGCCACCAGAGGAAGGGCAAGAAACAGCAGGATCGCGCGGCTCACGGAATCACCTCGTACTCGCCGGCTGTATTCCATAACGGGAAACCGAGGCCATCCAAATCGTAAACTACACGGCCGTCACGGACCGTGAGGACGCATTCGATGTTAACCGTTCCCATTAGTTTCTTGTTCCACGCGTCTTTGTAGGCGAACACGCCTTTGGACTGCCGCAGTACCGCGATATCAGCGACTTTGCCCTCACCCAGCGTGCCGATCTCAGGGAAACGCTTGATGGCCCGGGCCGGCGCGGCGGTCGATTTCTCGATGGCGTCCTGAAGCTTCATTCCGAGGGCCATCATTTTAGAGATGCAGTTGGGCATGTCGGGCTGTCCGGCGCGGATGCTGCTTGAGTGAAGATCGGTGCTGATGGTGTCCGGAGCGAAACCCTGCGCCATGGCGCGCGTCGCAACGGGCCAGAGGAAACTACCGGCGCCGTGGCCAAGGTCGAAGAGAACGCCGCGCTTACGCGCCGCCCACATGTAATCCTGGACCTTGCCGCTGAAGCGGTCTATCACTTCGAGCTGCCGGTCGTTGTACATGTGCGTGTGCAGGTCGCCGGGACGCATGACGTCGAGCAGTTTGTCGCGGCTGGTTCGGGCGGCGTTGGTGAAAATCTTGTCGTCCACCATGACGGGCTTTCCGGAGAGGCGTCCGGCTTCCACCGCGCGCTTTAAGGCGTCCCAACCGGGCTTGCCGAAATGCGCGACCTTGATTCCAACGATCTGGTCCGGGAACTGCTTCATCTTGGCGGCCGTCTTGTCCGGTTCCATGTCGGGAACGTTGTCTTCGGCGGCGCTTCCCACCATGCCCGCGCCGACGATGTTGATCAGAGCCAGCACGCGCGTGGCGGATGTGTCGATGACGGTCTTTTTGAACCGGTCGAAGGTGCGCCAGCCGCTGCCTCCGGCGTCCACAACCGTGGTTGTGCCTGCGATGAGCGACGAATCGTCGGGCGCGAGCGAGCCTTCGTAGCCGAAAACATGAGCGTGCAGATCAATCAGACCTGGCGTCACGTAGAGACCTGCCGCGTCCACGGTCTTCTTCGCTTCGGACACCGGAATGTTCGCGGCCACGCGGGCGATCCTATTCCCGCTGACAGCCACGTCCATCACGGTGTCGATTCGATTTGCCGGATCGATCACATGGCCGCCCTTCAGGAGCAGGTCGTAGGTTTGGGCATCCAAGGTGCATGCGGCGCCCAACAACAGCATGACGTTTCTCATCGTCTCCATGATAGTGCAAGCGCCTCCCGGCCTGGTTAGTGTGGCCCTTGATGAGGCGTCAAACGGACTCGCCGAAGTTACCGCTATGGACGCTGATGATCACAAGTCTGGAGGTCCTTCAGGGCCGCGCGGGACCTGCTCGTTCCGCCGGGGGACGCGGGAGCCGTTCACGCGAGCAGAGCCGCCCGCCCCTCGCGGCTTTACTCTGAAACAGTTGGGCGCCTATGGTTCACTGCAATCGTCTTATACTTGACCTATGCGTCTCTTGGTTCTTGCGGCCGCGCTCGCGGCGGCCGGCACGGCGGGTCCGCCGGTCATAGGCGAGGAACGCGCCCGGGAGTTGTACCGCGCCAGGCGTACCGAACTGCGGAAGTCGCTTTCGAACGGCGTCACCATTCTCTTCGGCCACACCGAGCACGACGCCGGCGACGCCCTTAACGGCTTTTTTCAGGAGGTGAACTTCTACTACCTCACGGGCTGGAGCGAGCCCGGCGCGATTCTGATGCTCCTGCCGCCAATCGAGGCGAACAAATCCGGCCTCCCCGAAGAGATCCTGTTCCTTCCGCTGCGCAACGCGGAGCAGGAAAAATGGACAGGACGCAAATCCGACCCCGGAGACGCCGCCGTACGCTCCAGGACCGGTTTCGCCGCCGTTATGCCGGCCGAAAGCATGGAAGCACAGCTTCGAACGGCGCTTGAATCCTATGCGCGGGTTTTTACGCTCAAGGATCAGGCGGCCTCGTCCAAGATCGCAGCACTCGCCCCCCTGCGCGAAATCGGCGATGCCCGGCTCGCCATCGCGCGCCTCCGGATGAAGAAGTCGCCCGAAGAATTGCAGCTCATTCAGTACTCAACCGATGTCACCCTGGATGCTCATCGCGCGGCCTGGAAACGCGCGGCCGATGGCTTGTACGAGTATCAGGTCGCAGCCACCATGACCGGAATTCACATGGACCGGGGGTGCGCCCGGCCACCCTATGCTCCCATTGTCGGGTCTGGACCGAATTCCGTTTATCTGCATTATTCCCGCAACTCGCGCCGTATGGACCGGGGCGAAGTCCTGCTCATGGACGTCGCCGCGGAGTGCGACATGTACGCGAGCGACATCACACGCACGGTCCCGGTGGGCGGGAAATTCAGCAAGCGCCAACGCGAAATTTACGAGATCGTGCTGGGCGCGCAAAAGGCCGCGATCGCGGCGGTAAAGCCCGGCGCCACTCTGAGCAAAACGCATCCGGACAGCATCTACAAGGCCGCCTTCAACTACATCGACTCGCATGGCAAGGACCGAAAGGGCGAATCGCTCGGCAAGTACTTCCCGCATGGTATTGGCCACCATTTGGGACTTGAAGTGCACGATGCGAACGATCCGTCGATGCCGCTTGAAGAGGGCATGGTGATCACGATCGAACCTGGTATTTATATTCCGGAGGAAAATCTCGGCGTGCGGATCGAGGACGTTGTGGTGGTTACCAGAGACGGATGTAAAGTGCTAAGCGGGTCTTTGCCGCGGGAAGTGGGAGAGATTGAACGGGCCGTCGGAAAGTAGCCTGATATGAAGTTGAACCGGCAACACGTGGAATCCACCGCGCTGGTGCTGGGGTTTCTTGCGGTCGCGCTCGCGAGCAGTTGGACGTCGCTCGGCATGCAGATCGACAAGGATGCTTACGACTGGATGCTCCGACTCTACGAGCCGCCGCCGTGGAAGACGGAGACGATGCTTCTCGCGATCGATGAGCAGTCGCTTCAGACTTCGGGCGGTGTTCGCGGCTTGCGCACGGCGTTCGCGGAAGGTCTCACTTTCCTGGCGAAGACTTCGCCGAGAGTCGTGGCGCTCGATGCAACCGTAGCCGACACAACCGACCCGGAACCCGACGCGGCTTTGGGCAGCGCGTTGCGGCAGATTCCCCGCCTCGTGCTGGCGTGCGAGTTGCTGCCGGACGGTTCGGAGTTTGAAGATCCACTCACGCGGTTTCAGCAGTGGGGTGCGGCAATCGGGCACGTGCATGCCGATGCCGACGCGGTCAATCGCGCCATCCCGCTCGAGAAAGCTACCGGGAAGAAGCGCCGGTGGGCGCTGGCTCTTGAAGCTTTTCGTCTGAGCCGGAACGCGCAGATCGTCGAAAGCCTGAACGACCTTGAAGTAGCGGGCATCGTTATCCCGGCGCGCCGGGCCGACTCCCGGCGCATGTGGATTCGCTACCTGCCCCCGAACATGCCCGCGGTTCCGCGCATTTCGCTGAAACAACTCCGTGATAATCCGGCGCGCGCAGGCGAGTTTCGCGACAAGGCTGTCTTTCTGGGCGTTACCGCTCAGACCGCGACGCGGGACCGGCTGATGACGCCGTATTCGGGCCTTCCGATGGCCGGAGTTGAGATCCATGCACAAGCGTACGAGACCATCGCCCAGGGCCGCTTCCTCACTCCCGCGCCAGGGTGGATGGAACTTGCGTTTTGCCTATTGCTGACGATCGCGTCCTGGGCCGCCTTTACGTTTCTCACGGGAGCGCGCGCGTACCTCTCAGCCGCGGGTGTGCTGGCATCCGCTCATGCTGTACCCTATTTTCTGTTTCGCAACGGCACCGTATTTCCCTATGCGCCGGCTCTCACTTCCTCCTGGCTTACACTTGTTGCCTCGGCCGCCTATCAGCATTTCATCGTTCGCCGCCGCATGGTCCGCGCCGAGCTTGATCGAGGGCGATATCAGCAGGCCATGCACTTCGTCACGCACGAGATGCGGACGCCGCTCACGGCGATTCAGGGTTCGAGCGAACTGATGGGCCGCTACGCCCTTACAGAAGAGAAACGCAAGCAGATGGCTCAAATGATCAACTCCGAGTCGAAGCGCCTGGGAAGGATGATTGAGATCTTTCTCAACGTGGAGCGGCTTTCGGCCGGCGAAATCGAATTGAAACAGGAGAGCTTCAGCGCGCGGGAGCTGGTTGCGATTTGCGTGGAGCGCACCTTGCCGCTCGCGGAGCGCAAGCAGATTTCGGTGGCCGTGGAGAACATCCCGGATGAAACGCTCACCGGCGATCGCGAGTTGATGGAATACGCGCTCTACAACCTTCTGACAAATGCTGTGAAGTACTCGGGCGCACACACGCGAGTCACCGTGCGAGGACACCGTGATGGGGACCGCCTCAGGCTCTCCGTTGAGGATCAGGGTATCGGGATGGATGAAAAAGAGACTCGCAAGATCTTTCAGAAGTTCTACCGGACAAGCGGCGCGGAGCAGTCCGGTGAAACCGGCACGGGTATCGGACTGTCGATTGTCGAGGAGATCGTAACCCGGCATCGCGGCGCGATCGAAGTCGCCAGCAGGCCGGGTGAGGGATCGTGCTTTACACTGGTATTACCGGCTCACTCGGCGGCTCCGCAAGATGCCACGCTTACTAATAGTTGAGGACGACTCGAGCGTCCGAACCACGATCGTCACGTTTCTCGAGCTCGAGGGTTATGAAGTGGATGCGGTTCCCTCCACTCAGCAGGCCATCGAACGGCTAAATGAGACCGATTACCCGGTCGTGATCACCGACGTCTACATCGACCAGCGCACCGGGCTCGACGTGCTGCACGCCGCGAAGGAGAGCAATCCGGCTTGCTGCGTGATCCTGATGTCGGCGCGCGGAACCATGGAAACGGTGATGGCGGCCACGCGCGGGGGAGCGTTCGACTACATCGCCAAACCCTTCGAACTCGACCGTATACTCGAGACCGTGAAGCGAGCCGAAGCGTCGCTTGAAGCGCAGGAAGACGAAGCGGAACCTGAGGAGTTGCCGGAAAGCGAAATGATCGGCAGTTCCGCGGGCATGCTCGAGATCTACAAGACGGTGTCGCTGGTGGCTCCGAAAGATGCAACTGTTCTGATTGAAGGCGAGACAGGCACCGGCAAGGAACTGGTGGCCCGGATGATCCACCGCTACAGTGGGCGAGCCGGCGGCCCGTTCGTGGCGGTCGATTGCGGGTCGATCGCTTCCAATCTGCTCGAAAGCGAACTCTTCGGAAGCCTTCGCGGTTCCTTCACGGGTGCGGATCGCGACAGGACCGGTCTCCTCGAATCGGCGCATCGCGGCACCGTGTTTCTCGATGAAATCGGCGAGGTCGAACTCAGCTTCCAACTCAAGCTTCTGCGTTTCCTTCAGGAGCGTGAGATCCGGCCCGTGGGCGCAACGCGTTCCAAGCAGGTGGACGTGCGCGTGGTAGCCGCCACCAACAAGAACCTCCAGAAGATGGTTGAAGATGGAAAATTTCGCGAAGATCTGTGGTACCGGTTATTCGTTGTGCGCCTGAAAATGCCGCCGCTCCGCGAACGTCGCGGCGATATCCCGCTTCTGGCGAATTTCTTCCTTCAGAAGTACAACGGGCGCTACGACAGCAACGCCCGGATTACCGATTCGGGCGTGAAGGCGCTTGAAGAGTACATGTGGCCAGGCAACGTGCGGCAGCTTCAGCATGTGGTGGAACGCCTATCGATTCTCGCGCCGCAGGGGCGTATCGATGGAGAAGCCGTGAGCGATACCCTTGCCGCCGGCGAGTCGCGGGAAGCTCCGGTCGAGACGCTGGAAGAGGCGGAGATGGAGCAGATCAGACGCGTGCTGGCGGCGGTGGGAGGGAACAAGAGCCGCGCAGCCCAGGTTCTTGGCATTGAACGCAAGACGCTGTACCGTAAGCTCGAGCGGATGAACCGGACGAAACCGTGAGTGTACCGGCGCCTGGTTGCGCGTTCTTCGCCGACAATGCGCTCGATTTGCTGCAAGCGATGGTACTGGCGGGTGAGGCGCTCCGCGCCGGTAAAAGGCCGGTGCTCATTTCGACGTTGCCGTCCCGTGATCCCGCGCGCTACAAGTCGAGCGCACCGCAAGCCGCCTGGGAATCGGTGATTTTCCGGGAGATTGGGGGACCGCGCGCGAAACTCCCCGCCGCCATCGCCGGCATTTGCGATGCAGACGCCATCGAGTCGATCACCGTTTTCGGGAGCGGCCCAGATTGCCCCGCATGGCAGGTTGGAGTTGCGCGGTCCCTACCCGTGACCCGCGTCGGCGCTCGCGACACGGGACGAATCCTGACGGCCGAACTTCCAGCCGTGCTGGACGCAGCCCGTGAGGATGCCGGTCAAGGTCTGATCGAGCAGCCTCCTGAAACAAGCTACATTCTCGCCGAATTCCCCACGTATCCACGGCTCCGGTTCATGGGAGCCGGGCGGCTGGTCTCCACGCTTATTGAAGTCGCCGAAGCCCACGAGCTTCCCGTGGTCTGGCCCCTCACGCAGGTCGAGAGGCGGAAACTCGGCCTGACTGGCAGCTTCGCTCCGCTCGAGTGCGTCGAGCGTCCTGAAATCGGTTCATGGACTCTGATGGCATCGGGCGCGCGGCTCATCATCACCCACATTACAAGCGTCCAGATCGCCGCATGTATACTCGGGATACCCTGCGTCTCGGCTCTTCAGAAAACCGAAGCTCCGGAGACGGTGCAGGTGGGAGCGAACCTGCTCGCCGGAGCCAATATCGCGCAGCTTCACCTCTGCGTGGGCATCATGGCGAGAAAGCTGAGCCGGTGGAGCAATCCGTACAAGTGAATGCGCCACTCCCCACAAGTGATCTGGCGTGGAGGCCGCACGCAACGCAGGCAGCGGGCATTTGGGTCGCAACCTCCGAATTGCCGATAGATTTCAACCCCAGTTAAACGGGGTCGCCAGGCACGACGTTGCGCCGTGTTCGGCTGAGAGTGGTTCCGCCCATAGCGTCCGCGGGTGCATGCCGTTTGCGCCACCAATGCCGCCCGAGGACGTGCAGCGCGGGCAACCAGCCGGACCAAGTTCGACGGCAATCAAAAAACAGGGTCCGTAAGCAATGCACAAAAACGGGGAAGCTCAGGAACTCGACATGGATTGCCCAGGATCGCGCGTTACGAAACGTTACCGGCCTGCTCTTGCGGGCTCGGACGGAGGTTCTTGCGGGCCACAATGCGCCGTGTCCACGGTTTTGGCGTCTCCTGCTTGATGCGCGGAGTTTCCGGGGCACTCGCCGGCTCAAGTTCCGAGGTTTCGGACGGAGGTGCAACCCTTGGTTGGCCTTCGGGCCATAGGGACGGTTTCCGATCGGGGAGGAGCCGTCAGAGGAGCGCCGGAGCGGACGGTTCGAGTTTGCCAACGGAGTGGGAGCGGACACGGTGAGCCGCGGGTGGCCGCACACGTGGAAGTTGACGGCTTAAATTAAAAGGTAACCCGCGCGGCCACCGTAATCTTCCGCTGCTCACTCCAAATCGTTCCGTTCGCCGTTCCAAACAGCGTATTCGTAGGCGCCGTATTCGGCCCGCTGAAGTGCGCATGATTCAAAGCGTCCACGGCTTCGGCTCGCAATTGCAGCTTGCACCGCTCCGTGATGGAAATCGTCTTATAGAGCGAAAGATCCCAGTTGTTCCATCCATCGGCTCGCAGACCGGTAAACCGCAACGGGAACGTCCGTAGGTTGTTTTCCAACTGCTTGCCCGGGTCGCGTTCGAAGCCGCTAGTATTGAACCAGAGCCCCACCGCCCGGTCGGCGTAGGGAATCACCATGTCCTTCACGTTGCCACGATAGATCACGTTGCCGAAGTTGATGGGCGGGCCGCTCTGCCACTGATAGATCGCGTTGATGCTCCAGCCGCCTGCCACCGCGTCGAGCCAGCGCGAGGCGCCGTTCATCCAAGCCCTTCCCTTCCCAAACGGGAGCTCCCACATCCCATTAAGCGCGATGTGATGCGGCCGGTCCTGCGGCGAGATCGCATGATGGGGATGCAGGTCCTGCGGGTTCAAGCGATCCACCGCTTCCATGAACTTCGACCAGGTCCAATGCCCGCCCACCGAGAAGCCACGGGCGAAGCGGCGCTCCACGCGCAGCGTACCGGCGTGGTACCAGGAAAAGCCATCGTTGATCGTCATGGTGAGGCCGTTAAAATGCGGATACGGACGCAACAGAGATGCCCGGGAAACGAACTGATTGTTCAGGAACGCCGGGCTCTGCGAAAACTGCGGAATCCCGCGAAACGGATTGACGATGTTCGCACTCAGGAAGTTCACCGTGTTCACATCGCGCTCCGGGCTGCGGCTCAGGTACTGCGCGGGCAGGAGATTGAAATCATATGGCACGCCCAGTCCGGTGCCGCGATTGGCCAGATAGCCAACCTCCACCACCAAGTTCCGCGCCAACTGCCGCTGCACATTCACGCTCCAGCGCTGCATGTACGCGTTCCGCCGCCGCGGATACACCGAGGAAAGCGCCAGACCGAGATTCGTGGCCAAGCCGGCGGAAGAACGCTGCGCCGCAATGAAGCCGTCCGGATAGGGATTGGCAAGGGTCGCACGAAACGTCTGGCCGTTGTCGATAGATGGATTCATGTTCGTGCGCTGGCTGAATCCCACTTGTGTCGAATCGGCCCGATCGGCCCCAAGGGGCTCGAAGAAGATGCCGTAACCGGCCCGGACCACGGTCGTTGGAGTCAACTGATAGGCCAAACCGAACCGCGGCGAAACGTTGTTCCGGTCCGGATCCCACAAGCCTCGCGGTTGCCCGCCGGCGCCGGCGAACAGCAATCCGCCGCGCAGATTGAAGTTGGCCGGGGCCACTTCCGGAATCGGGTTCCGTGCGTACGCGGCGCGAACAGCGGCATTGGCCGGATTCTCCGTAGTGAAATCAATCCCGCGGTTGGCGCGGTTATATCGCTCCGTAATCCCCTGCTCCAACTCGTAGCGAAGTCCGATATTCAACGTCAGTTTCCGCGCCGCCTTCCAGTCGTCGTGGACAAAGAATCCGGAGTAAGCCGACTTCTCGGCGATCGAGTCCTGGACGTCCACGAAACCGCTTGCCGGCAGGCCGAACAGGAACGACGCCATGCCCTGGCCGATCGGCGCGACCGGCGAATTGTCCAGAGGCCCGCGTGTCCACGCGCTGCCAAACGAATACTGGCCCGAGTAGTTGCCATAGTTGAACGAGTTGTCCAAAACCGCTCGGTACTCCCCGCCGTAGCGCAACGTGTGGTTGCCCTTCGTTTGCGACATCGTACCACTGACAATCTGGGCCGTGAATCCGCTCTTGCTCGGCAGGTTCGTCCCAATGGTCACCATCCCGCCGATGTCGATTTCCGGCAGCGAGGTAAGCGTCCTGTCCAAGCGGTTGGCAAAGGAGGACGGCAGCCCGAGGGTGGTCAGGTCAAGCCCCTGCGTCGGCCCATTGCCGCTGTTGGATTGCCGCGTGACACCGTAACGGAAGTTGGCGACCGTGGCGGGGTTCAACGTCCAGACATAGTCGAATGCAATGGAGTTGTAGAGGTTCACGGTGATGGCGGCGATCGCGTCGTTATTCAGCGTCCGGCCCTGGTCGCCATCGGTGCGCATCGTGCTGAACGACACGTAGAACCGGTTCCGTTCGTTGACTACCTGGTCAGCGCGCAGCATGTGGCTCCAGTAGTCAATCAACGCCGGCGTCGCGGTGACGAAGTTGTTCCGGAAGTCGGCCGTCCCGGCGGTGTTTGGCGGAGGGTAGTAGGCAAGCAGGCGCTGTGAAATCGGGCTGATCCGGCTGTTCGGCACGATATTGCCGGGCAGAGGCGTCCTTTGGAAACGGCCGCCGGCCACCGGCATCACCGAGGCTGGATCGTAGATCTGATAACTCGCCCCGAGCGCCAGCAGCCGCGAAAAGTCTCCCCGGCGCTGCTCTTCGGTCGGCACAGTCGTGTTGCTCTGGTTGTTAAAATTTCGTTCCATCAACTCGTTGCCATAGCTGAAAAACGTCCGGTTACGTCCGTCGTAAAGCTTGGGAATGCGAACCGGGCCGCCCACCTGAACGCGATAACGATTGGTGCGGGAAGCCGGCCAAAGCCGGGAACGTTTTGCCTCGAAGGTCTCGCCCGCCCGGTTGGTGGCCGTGCTGTGGAGATTGCTGTTGATGAAGAACGGATGCGTCATCAACGGGCGGCTCAAGTGGGAGCCCCACAGGGTGCCGTGGTAGGCGTTGGCGCCCGACTTCAACACCATGTTCACACTGGCCCCGGCGAAGCGGCCGAGGGAGGCATCATAGGCCGCGGTTTGTACCCGGAACTCCTGAATCATCTCCGGCGGCGGCTGAAACGCGATCACGCCGTCTCCACTCATGTTCGGAATGCCGTCAAGGGTGAACTCGCTCGATCGCGTCCGCGTTCCGGCCACGGCGACGTCCGATACCGAACCGCGCGCCTGCGGCAGCCATCCATGCATCGGAGCGTTGGTGGAAACCGCCCCGGGCGAAAGCTGCATCAGATAGTTGACTCCGCGTCCGGCCAGCGGCATCTCGCTGATCATCCGGTTGTCTACGACCTGTCCCAGGCTAGCCGTGCTGGTCTCCAGGATTGGGGATTCACCGGTCACGGAAACACTATCCGTAACAGCGCCCAATTCCAGCGCGACGTTGATCTCGACGATATCGCCGACCCGCAGCGCCAGGCCCGAACGCGTGTGTTTCTTGAAGCCCTCGAACTCGACGGACAAGACATAGGAGCCCGGCAATTGATTGAGGAAATCGAAAACGCCTTCCTGATTTGTGGCGGTAGTGGCGGTTCCGTTGGTCTCCGCCTGCCTGATCATAACTTTCGCACCAGAGACAACGGCCCCCTGTTGGTCGGATACGCGGCCCGTGAACCGGCCGTAGGAGTTCTGCGCCCGAGTGGTCAGAGGATGAAGCACGGCGAATAGGAGCAACAGCAATCGGGGAGACATTTGAGGGAATTATAGCGGGAATGTGGTGCATCTGCGTGGCCGACTGAAGTCTTCCCCGTCGGAGGCCGGGACCGCCGCCGTCCTACCTGTCCGTGGCGATTTCTATAGATCAAGCGGCGACTGGAGTCTGGTACAGCCCTCGGCAATGAAGGCGCGTTCGGGGACCTGAGGAGCCTCCCCACCAGTGATCTGGCGTTGAGGCCGCAAGCAACGCAGGCTGCGGGCATTTGGGTCGCAACCTCCGAGTTGTCGATAGATTTCAACCCCAGTTAACCGGGAATCGCCAGGCACGACGGTGCGCCGTGTTCGGCTGAGAGTGGTTTTCCGCCCATCTCGCAGCAGAGAAGCGTCCGCGGGCGCATGCGTTTGGCCGCGTCGAGCCCGGCCTATTTGAATTTCGTATAATATAGTGACAGGAAAGCCACCGGGGAGCTATGCTGAAGTCATGGTGATTCAACGTCGTGACTTCGAGGCTCTGGAGCAGAGACGGAAGCAGGCTGCCCGTCTGTTCGCCAAAGGGGAGACTGTGCTGGCATCAGTGGCCCGCCAGCTCAGGACCAGCCGGCAGAGTGTATGCCGTTGGTATCACGAGTGGAAGAAGGACGGCGCCAAAGCACTGAAAAGCGCGGGGCGTGCCGGGCGGAAGCCGCGTTTGTCGCCAGGCCAGCTCCGAAAGGTGGAGGAGGCACTGCTGGAAGGAGCCGGCGCACACGGCTATGGGGCCGAACTGTGGACGCTACCACGAGTGACCGAAGTGATCCGGCGTGTGACCGGTGTGCAGTTTCACTCCGGCCACGTATGGAGGATTCTCGGATCGATCGACTGGACCGTGCAGAAGCCCATTCAACAGGCCCGGGAGCGGAGCGAAGAAAAAGTTGAGTACTGGAACAACGTTCGCTGGCCAGAGTTAAAAAAAACGCTGAGCAACAGAAAGCCTGGATCTACTTCCAGGACGAGTCCGGCTTCACCCAGAAGCCCTCGGTCCGGACCACCTGGGCGCCGCGGGGCCAAACCCCGGTTCTGAGATCGAGAGGCAATCACTGGAGTAAGACTTCGGTCGCCGCCGCACTGGGATATCGCTGGGACGGGAGCCGCAGCCGCCTGTTCTGCAGAACCAAGCCGGGAAGCTTTGACGCCCAGAGTCTGATCGGCTTCCTCAAACAACTCAAGACCTTCGTGGCCCGAAGCCGGGTCATTCTGGTTTGGGACCGGCTCCCCGCCCATCGCAGCCGGCTTATGCAGGATTACCTTCGAGAGCAACGCGCCTGGCTGACCATCGAATGGCTACCCAGCTACGCTCCCGATCTCAACCCCGCCGAAGGGATCTGGAACAACGTGAAAAGCCGCGAGATGGCCAACTACTGTCCCGACAGGATGACTGAGGCGGCTGCCCGCTTTCGGCGTGGCTTACAAAGAGTCAGCTACACTCGCCTGCTGCCCTTCTCTTTCCTCCGTCACGCCGGTCTTTCTTTTTGATCCTATTGTCACTGTATTATGCGAGAGCCAATAATATTCGCCGTCCGGCGTCTCCATGCAGACGTACTCCACCGGGTCTTCCGACCGTACTTCGCCGCGAAATCCAGGGTTGAGCGCACACGCCAAGCTGAGGCTCGCGGCTGTGCCAGTCTCCGGCGCATAGGCCCATTCCGCGCCGGGGACAGCGTGATGTCTTTGCCAGCCGAGCTTCGCGCAGCAAGGCTGGGGACAAAGCCTGGCTCGCTGGGCGCGGGGATGGGCTTCTAGCCGCCCGCCGTAGCGCCGGAAGCCACTTTTCTGGTCTGAAAGCACTCGCGGCAAAATACAGGGCGGCCTTGCGTCGGCTTAAACGGTACCGTGGTTTCGCGGCCACACTGAGAACACAGAGCCGATGTCTCTACTCTGTGGTTTCCCCCTGAATGGTTGTCCTGGCGCTTGGACTTGCAGTTTTTGCAGCGCTTTGGTTCGTTCTTGAAACCCTTGTCGTAGTAGAACTGTTGTTCACCGGCTGTGAATACGAACTCCGCATTGCAGTCGGCACAATTGAGTACCCGGTCCCGAAATTCCGACATTGCTGGCTCCCTGGTCTAGTCCGGCGGAAGGAACTTCCATCCGCCGGTATCCTTAGTCCCGCCTATCTTATGTCGAATTGAGCCGGGTTGCAAGGGCTATTTTGCAGAATTATTCGGGATCGCGACGGCTCTTCTTGCGGTTCCGCTTTCGCGCCAGCGCCTGCTTGACCCGCTTGCGCTCGCCCGGCTTGAGGTAAAAGGAGTGCTTCTTGACCTCCTTGATAATGTCCTCCGTCTGGACCTTACGTTTGAAACGGCGTAACGCGTTCTCCAGCGTCTCGCCTTCCTGAAGTCTAACTTCAGCCAATGAAAATACACCCCCCAACGGCTCGAAATTCGATGAATCCAAGGGTTCAATTACCCAAAGATGCTAAGATTGATTCTTGAGTCTACCAGTCCAATTCTACACTAGTTGGAATCGGAGCCGCTCAAATACCGCCTGCGTGGCAACGCACAAATGAATAGCGTCCTGGCGATTCTCCTGGCTGGCGGCGCGGGGGAGCGGCTTTACCCTCTTACCCGCGACATGGCGAAGCCCGCCGTCGCGTTCGGCGGCGCGTATCGCATCATCGACTTCACGCTCTCTAACTGCATCAATTCCGGAATCCGCCGCATCCTCACTCTCACCCAGTACAAGTCGCTCGATCTCACCCGCCACATTCGCGGCGGCTGGAATATCCTGTCGCCCGAACTTGGAGAGTACATCGAAGTGCTTCCCCCAATGAAACGCATCGGCGATGACTGGTACCTTGGCACGGCCGATGCCGTGTTCCAGAACTCCCAGAGCATTACCGCGGAGGGTCCCGAGTTAACCCTCATCCTGTCGGGTGACCACATCTACAAGATGGATTATCACGAGATGATTCGTTGGCACCGCGAACAGAGAGCTGGGATCACGGTGGCTACGCTCGCCGTGTCTCCGGAACAGGCGGAGCAATTCGGCGTCGCGGAAATCGACGCGAGCTATCGCATCACGGGCTTCGAGGAAAAGCCGCGCCACGGCCATCCGGTGCGTTCGCCTTTCAATCCCGACGCCATCAGCGCGTCGATGGGTATCTACGTCTTCGACACTGAAGTTCTCCTGCGCCTGCTCTCCGAAGACGCCGGCAATCCCGCGTCCTCGCACGATTTCGGTAAGGACGTCATCCCGAACAGTTGCGCGAGCACGCGCATCGTGGCCTACGACTTTCGCGACATCAACGGAAAGGCCGCCCGCTATTGGCGCGATGTGGGTACCATCGACGCATTCTACGAGGCGAACATGGATCTGGTATCCGTCGACCCCGAATTCAATTTGTACGACCGCTCCTGGCCAATCCGCACGTACGTGGAGCAGCAGCCGCCGGCGAAGTTTGTCTTCGCGCAGGAGGGCCGCCGCATGGGCGTCGCTCTCGACTCTATCGTCTCGTCCGGATGCATCGTTTCCGGAGGACGCGTGGTTCGCAGCGTGCTCTCACCCGGCGTCCGCGTCAACAGTTTTTGTGAAGTGGAATTTTCAATCCTCATGCCTGGAGCGGAAATTGGACGTTATAGCCGTATCCGGCGAGCAATCATCGGCGCCGGCGTGAAGATTCCGGAATCGAGCACGATCGGCTTCGACACCGAAGCCGATCGCGCCAAAGGCCACCACGTGACCGATTCGGGAATCGTGGTCGTCGCAGCGTCATCGTAACGCAACACACCAAACAGAGGAGTCATTCGTGGTTTCAGACATCGTAAAGGTAGTTGGAAGAGAAGTTCTGGATTCAAGAGGAAACCCAACCGTCGAGGCCGACGTTCATTTGGCCGATGGGAGCATGGGCCGCGCCGCGGTCCCGTCCGGCGCATCCACTGGCGCGCATGAAGCCGTTGAGTTGCGCGACGGAGACAATGCCCGCTATCTGGGAAAGGGAACGCTCAGGGCTGCGGCTCACATCAATTTCGACTTGGCTCCCGCGCTCGTCGGCCTCGATGCCTCGCGGCAGTCCGCCATCGACCACCGCATGATAGACGTCGACGGCACTCACAACAAAGGACGTCTCGGCGCGAATGCCATTCTGGCCGTTTCCATGGCCACCGCGCGCGCGGCAGCCGCGAGCCAGGGAACTCCGCTCTACCGCTACCTGGGCGGAGTCAACGCCTGTATTCTCCCCGTACCGATGATGAACATCATCAA
>SXGT01036164.1_pt1 | contig 17366 bp, 10 predicted proteins | sample 3176221 | NCBI WGS metagenome assembly SXGT01 (sample SAMN11356862, study PRJNA531348) | freshwater metagenome | isolation source: freshwater sample F1-120 | place: China: Fuxian Lake, Yuxi | collected 2017-12-25
AACGCCACTTTGCTCACTCGTTCGCGACGGCGCGCCTGGCCATCGCGCAGGTGCTGGCGCTCTGGCTGCCGCGTTGCCCTTTCTGTCATCGCGATTGCGCCTGCGCGCCAAGGGGTTCGCCGGCCGCACGTCGTCCGACGAAGAACCCCATCCGCCCGCCCTGAGCCACCCATCCCACAGTAGTGCTAGCAGCGAAGGTCTGGCGCTCATGAAGGACGTGGGGCCCATGGACGGGGTTGCCTGCTGCGCTATCGACTATCGCAAAGGCGGCAAAGTCGAGCTTTGTGGAACGCGCAAGGGTGGATCTTGCTGCACCACCGACTGGCCCGCCGACGGGTCAGCATGTGCGGCCTGCTGGTATTATGAATGTCAACCGCAGCCACCTGCCCCCCAGCGCCCCCGGGCCGCGAGCCAGCGTCCGTCCGGCACGGTGTCGCGCTCGGTGCCGTGACATGGCGGAATTCACTTTCACCGAGCCGACCGTCATCCCGTTCGAGACGTTCTGCCGGCGCGAGAGGGTGCTCGCAGCGCGACGGTGACCTGTCGTACGAGGGCGCAGGCATAGCCTGCGCCCGGATCGACCCCGGAAGGAATCGCGTATGACGTTCCGCCGTGCAACGTCTCCTCCCCGAGCGGCTCGAAGAGGTGGCATGGGGGCATCGCGCACCGCCCCTGGAACTTCTCACAATCCCCTCAACCCATCCCCCAAGGCATCGATGGCAGCCACCCGATTCGTCGATTTCAACGCATTACCCCGGACCGTACGTGAGCGCCTCGTCGCCTGCCTCCGCCGCGAGACCAGACCCGAGCCGATCCTCGCCGACATTTTCTGGTCCAACGGCCCCACCGTGTGGTGGATCTTCCTCGGTATCACCAGCGGCCTGGTTGCCCTCGTGGCCGGCCTCGTGTTCATGAACCAGCAGCGCAGCGATAGCCCCGCGGTCGTCGTGACGGCGGTCGCGATCGCGCTCCTGGTCCTCTCCGTCTTCGGCGTTGTCCGGCGGGTCCAGCTCCATAGGTCGCTCCCCTGGGAGCCCGGCCGCTACCTCTTGCCGATGGATCTCGTCGACGCCCGCAACGGGATGTTGCGCCTCGTCCCGCTGAGCACCCTCTCGGACATCCGCGCCGTCCACCACTATTACAATGGCAGCTACGGGGGGACAGGCATTACGTTCACCCTCGACGGCTACGTCAGGGAGACCTTTTCCGTCCACAGCAAGCACTTCGCCGAGAGCTCGCTCAACACCCTGCGCGAGTGGCAGGCGTTCATTCGCCGCTCGATCGAGCACAACGACCTCAACGCCATCCACGCCTTCGATCCGTTCTTCGAGGTCCGGATGGAGAACAGCTGGTCGAGGCCGACCCCCGCGCTCGTCGAGGGCCCGACCGCCAAGCCCCTCGCCCCGATCTTCCGTGGCCATGTGATGCTGGGCGTCGCCGCGCTGTCGGGAGTCCTGAGCTGCGGCCTCCTCTTTTGTGTGCACCGGATCGCGACCATCCTCTAGCCTTCCAGTCCGGCGCACCCCGTGTGCAGCGCCCGCGCCTTCAGCGCGACGGCGCGGGCCCGGGCGTGGCCCACCTCGGGGAGAGCTCCGAGCACTCGCAGCGCGGAGCCGACTCACATCGCGACGGACACGCGACGGCCTCGAAGCGCGCCGTCGTCCCGCACGGGAGCAGGAACCGCGTCTGGTGCCGCGGCTCGATGTCTCACCGAGGATGACGTCGCTCCGGCGCGCATAAACCTTGCCGGACAAAGAAGACAGATCCTCGCCGCAGCCGAAGCGCAGGGCCGACGCGTCCTTCTCCGCGCCGCAGCTGTTGGGGTTCCTGGACACGGTCCATAGCCTCCTCCGCACGGAGAGCGAGGGAATGACCAGCTCGATCGACGGCTCTGGCTGAGTGACGAGTTCCAGCACGGTCCGGTCGGCAGCGCCCCTTCTCGGAGCACCTGGGTCTGTGGACAGAGCCCCGCTGGCCTTGCCCACCGCCCCTGCAGGGCAGTCGGTGGAAGGCTCGGCCGACTGGGCGAGGGCCACGGAAAGGGCGAGGCCGCGAGGGCGGGAGGCTTCACGGTGCCCCGAAGATAGCCGGTCACGCGGCGCCTTTGGGACGAATACCGATTTCCGCGCTCTCCTCCTGGCCTCGCGCTACCGATTTACGCCCTCGCGGGGAGTCAACGGCATACGAGGTTGCAGCCCGTCCCCAGCGGCGGGTGGATCGCGCAGCCCCAGGTGGTGCAGGGATCGCCCGTCTTGAGGTTCCCGTCGCTCGTGCCCACGTCCACCTGGCCGCCGCACGCCGCGAGGACACCGAAAACCGCTGCGGGAGAGGGCCAGATCTTCATCTTGTGCTCGTTGGTCCCTCCGAGCTTGCGGTCCAGGGAGGCCGAGCGCAAGCGGGACATCCGGCGGCCCGCTGGACGTGGCTCGGAAAAAATCGTGCATGACGGCCCGGCCTGCGGAGTCTCCTACCCGAGAGGTTCGAGGCGACGTCGAGAGCCGGGCCGGGTTCAATATCCGCAAAGGACTATGACCTCGCAAGCGAGGTCCGATGGCCGCTGTCCCCGCAACCATCCGCCCATCTTTTCTTCACGGCCAGATATGGCTATCACACATCCCAATCGAGAGGATAATGTCATGTTCAATTGGACCCTGAGTACGTTCGTGGTGAGCCTGATGGCCTCCGCCCTGGCGGCCTGCTCCGTAGACGCGACCGAGAATTCCTCGGACACGGAGTCGGAGGTCGACGAGACGAGCGAGGCGCTCTCGGCAGCGACAGGAGGTGGAGGCCGCGGCGTCGCGCCGCGCAAGTGCCTGAAATGCGAGGGCTGCTCCACGTCGAGAGGATGGAACGCCTGCTGCTCGATCATCGAGGTCGATTGCTCTCTGGTCAGGAAGTGAGATGACTCGGAGCCGGGCGCGGGCCTGGCCCCGAGTGTCGAGCGGACAGCAGGGACCGCCGCGACTCATTCCCGGAGCCAGCGGACGAGGCTGAGCTCGAGCTGGCTCCTGATCAGCGGGACCAGGGAGTGGAACTCCGAGCTGCTCACGTGCAGCTTCTCGCGCAGGTGGCGCTGGGTGCTCTCGGCCAGGGTCTCCATCGCGTGGGCTATCCAGCGTGAGACCGTCGATTGGTTGACCTTGTAGATAGCGCCGATCTTCTCGTGGCTGAGGCCGTTGATCAGGTGGAGCCGGAGGTTCATCCGCTCCTTGGCCGAGAGGGCGGCGACCGCCTGCCCGAAAGCCTCCTTGAACTCGGCACGATAACGGAGCTTGAGGTACTCCAGCTCAGGATCGTTGCCAAGAGAGAGCTCCTCGGCGAGCTCCTCCGCTCCTCCGCGCGCCGGCGCGCCCTCGCGGCGAATGAGGCTGAGCGCGGTGCGCTGGGCGGTGATCCCGACCCAGCTGGAGAGGGCGCCTCGTCCGGAGTAGCTCGCGATCTTCGGGGGGCCCTCGCCCTCCATGATGAAGAGTTTGTGGCGCAGGATCTGCCGCACCTCGTCAACGAACGAGGGAGCCTGGCTGACGCGGCTTATGAACGCCAGGATCGTCGGAGAATACCTGGATTCGAACTCCTCGATCGCCCCTTTTGTGCCATGAGCGCAGGCGCAGGCGAGGAACATGTCGCCGGCGTGCAACCCCTCGAGAGCCCGGGACACGTCCTCGTCCTCGGGGATACGCTCGGCCAGGTGACGCACGAAGAGCTTTGCTTCGAGGGAGAGCTGAGGCCACTCCCCGGAAGCCGACCTCCACAAACAACCGAGCGCCTCGCCCAGATCCTCCGGCAGCGGCCGCTCACCGAGACCGCCAAGCAGGTGGGTGAGGAATATCGCTTGAATGTCGTCGCCCCCAGAGACCCTGTCCCCCTCGCCCTGCATGGACTCCTCGACTATCGATTCCTACCGGATGTTCATCCTCCAGGCAATCTCCTTGCATCGGGGCTGTCTCTCGAACCTATCCTGCATCACGGTGCGAACGGGCGTTCTCCTCCCGAGCGGATCGAAGGAACGTCTTTCATGGATCCGTGTCCTGATGAAGAGACGATCCTGGCGTTTGTCGGGGGTCGCCTCTCGAGCGCCGGGATCGAGCTACTCGAGCATCACGCCGACGCCTGCGCGGCGTGCGTCGAGCTGATCGCCGCCGCGGCGCAGGATCTTGCTCGGGAGCCTCCTCCCGTCACGCCGGGAGGCGCGCCGGGCGACCTGGCCCAGGAGCCGGGCAGCGGGCTTGGCAAATACCGCGTCCTCGGATCGCTCGGTCATGGCGGAATGGGCGATGTCCATCGCGCCGTCGAGCTGGCGTCCGGGAGGCTGGTCGCGCTCAAGAGGGTACGCGCAGGGACCCCCAGCGCGAGGCACGCGCGGCACGCGCTGGCGTCGATCCTCCGGGAGATCCATGCGCTCCGCCGTATCCAGCACCCTGGCGTGGCCTGCATCCTCGACCAGGGGATCTGTGACGGGAGCCCCTGGTACACGATGGAGCTCATCGAGGGAGAGACGCTCAGCGCGCGCCTCGCCGCCCTGCAATGGGCCCGGGCGGAGGCCGGCGGAGGAGCCGAACCTGTAACTCTGCAGGCGGAGATCTTCGCCATACTGCGTGGGCTCTGCGAGACGCTCTCGTTTCTCCACGGCGAGGGCATCGTCCACGGCGACCTCACCCCGCGCAACGTCGTGGTCCGGCCGGGAGGCGCGCCGATCCTGGTCGATTTCGGCCTTGCGATAAGGCACGATCGCCTCGCGCGCGGCTTCCTGGAATCAGGCGCGTTCGCGGCTGGCACTCCTGAATACATCGCTCCGGAGCAGCTCCGGGGAGAGCAGGGCGACCCTCGCACCGATCTCTACGCGCTCGGGTGCATTCTCTACCAGACCGTCGTCGGCCAGCCGCCCTTCGCCTCCGGGCCGAGGGACAGGAGAGCCCTCCGCCACCTCGATGAGATCCCGGTGCCGCCGTCCACGCGGGTGAAGGGGATCCCTCCTGCGCTCGACGCCCTGATCCTGTGCCTGCTCGAGAAGCGCCCTCGTGATCGCTTCGGCTGCGCGGAGGACGTCGCCGCCGCGCTCGCGCCGTTCAGCTCACCCGTGATCCGCACCGTCGCCTCGCGCCGGCCCAGGCCCTACGTGTACCAGCCCGCGCTCGAAGGGCGCGACGAGCTCCTCGCGTCGCTCGACCGGCTCCTCGCGCTCTGCTGCAGCGGCCGAGGAGCGCGGGTGTTCGTCGGCGGCGGGAGCGGGATCGGCAAGACACGGGTCCTCGCGGAGGTGGCCTCGAGGGCGCGGGCGCGCGGGCTACGGGTGATCGTCGGCGAGTGCGTCGCGCTGAGCACCAAGCCCAGGCGCGACACCGAGCGCTCGTCGGCGCTCCACCCTTTTCTTCCGGTATTGCAGGCCATCGTCGACGCGTGCGGGCCGTCGCCCGAGCTCGCCGAGCGCCTGCTCGGCCCGCGCGGCAGGGTGCTGGCCGCCTACGAGCCAGAGCTCCGGGAGCTGCCTGGCCAGGACGCGTACCCGCCCCCTCCCCTGCTCTCCGCGCAGGCAGCCCGCTACCAGCTCCTCGGCGCCTTGCAGGAGACGATCGCCGCCCTCGCCGCGGAGGGGCCGCTCCTCCTCGTGCTGGACGATCTCCAGTGGGCGGACGATCTCTCGCTCGATCTCCTCGAGACCTTGCCGCCCGACTTCTGCGAGCAGCGCGGGATCGTGGTGATCGGAGCCTACCGGAGCGAGGAGACGAGCGCCCACCTCGAGAGGGTGGTCCATGCCCCGGGCGCGCTGACCATGCCCCTCGGCCGGCTGGGCGCGTCGAGCATCGCCAGGATGGTGGGAGACATGCTGGCCCAGGACGACGCGCCCAGGGAGCTGCTCGAGCCGCTCGCCGCCGCGTCCGAGGGAAACCCCTTCTTCGTGGCCGAGTACCTGCGCATGGCGATCGACGAGGGCTGGCTTCGCCGCGAGATCGGCGGCGCCTACGCGTTCGCTGTGAGCGGCAGAGACCCCCGCGTCCAGACGCTCCCGGGCTCGCTCAGGGAGCTGATCGGCCGCCGCATCGACGCCCTCGGAGTCCAGAGTCGACACCTCATCGAAATAGGCTCCATCCTGGGGCGCGAGTTCGAGAGGGACCTCTTGCTGGCGACCGCCGAGCTGACCTGCACCCTCGGCATGGATGCCCTGCGGGAGCTCGTGACCCGCCACCTGCTCGAGGAAGTCTCCAGCGAGCGGCTCCGCTTCGTCCACGACAAGCAGCGAGAGGTCGTCTACGAGCAGATGCCCGAGGCGAGGCTCAGGGAGCTCCACAGGCGAGCGGCGGTGGCGATCGACGCCCGGTACGGGCCCGTGATCCCCCCGCTCCTCTACGGGACGCTGGCCCATCACTGGGCCAGCGCTGGCGCCCGCCACCAGGCCATCGACTACCTGGAGAGGGCCGGCGAGCGGGCCCTCGGGACAGCCGCCTACGCGGAGGCCGCCGGGTTCTTCCAGCGCGCCCTGGAGGTGGATCGAGAGAGGCTCGGAGCGAATGGCGAGCGCGCCGACCTCGAGCGCCCGGCGCGGTGGCAGCGCCTCCTCGGGGAGGCGCACTACGGGCTCGGGGACCTCTCCCGCTGCGCGCTTCACTCTTCGGTCGCGCTGGCCGGCTTCGGGCATCCGCTGCCACGATCCCAGGCCGGGTGGATCCTCGAGCTCGGCTTGCAGATCGGGATACAGCTCCGCCACCTCGCCTCGCCCTGGAGCGACGCTGAGCGGTCCCCGGAAGGCCGCGCCCGGCTGGAGGAGGCCTCGCTCGCCGCCGCGCGGATCGCGCATCACTATTACTTTGCCCACGAGGCCGTGGAGCTGATGGCGGTCTCGCTCCTCTCGGTCAACCTGGCGGAGCGCGCCCTGGCGGAGGAGCAGCTCACTCGCCCCTATGCTCAGCTCGGCTATTTCTCCGGGATCGCCGGGCTCCGCGCCCTCTCCAGCTCGTACTTCGCCCAGGCGCGCCGCAACGCGGAAGCCGCGGGCGACCCCAGCGAGCTGGCGATTGCCATGTATCACGAGGCGACCTTCCATGTGGGCGAAGGCGCGTGGGAGCGCTCGCTCACCACCGGGACTCGCTCGCTCGAGCTCCTCGAGGAGTGCGGGAACCGACAGGAGAGCGAGATCGTGCACACCGTCCTCGCCCACGCCGAATATTGCATGGGGCGCTATCGCGACTCCCTGGCCCGCTGCAAGATCGTCTCGGACTCGGCGCACGCCCGCGCCAATACCCAGCACGAGGCCTGGGGGCTCTACACCGGCGCCCGGAGCCTGATACGCCTCGGCCGCCTCGGGGAAGCCCGAGTCCGCCTGGAGAGCGCCCTCTCGCTCCTTCGCAAGCGGCCAGAGCTTCCCTCGGAGCTCCTCTGCTTCGGCCTGACCGCGCTCGTTCATCTCCATGAAGGAGACCTCGCGTCGGCGGAGGGCGCCGCGGATCAGGCGCTCGATCGTATGGAGCGGCGCTCGTCGCCCACGATCTTCTCCGTCGGAGACGGCCACGCCGCCGTCGCCAAGGTCTACCTGACGCTCTGGGAGCGGGCCTCCGGCCTACGGCCTGGAGCCGTGAAGTCGTTGTCCGAGCGCGCCGGGCGCGCTCTCTCCGCGCTGCGTCGCTTCGCGAGGGTCTTTCCCATCGGGCAGCCTGACGTCCGCCTCACCTCGGGGCGCATCGACCTGCTGCGAGGAAACGAGAGCCGAGCGGCGCAGCATTTCCGGTGCGCCGCGGAGAGCGCCCACGCCCTCTCGATGCCCTACGAGGAGGCAACGGCGCGGCTGCTCCTCGCCCGCCTCCAGGGCCAGGACGAGCAGGAGCGGAACTCGCACCTCCCCGCCGCGCGGCGAGCGTTCGAGCGGCTCGGCTGTATTCATGACTTACGGAGAATCCAGGAGAACGAAGATGTCCGGTCCTGACAGGAGCAAGAAGCAGATCGCCATCCTCGGAGGAGGCATGGCAGCCCTCACGGCTGCCTTCGAGCTGAGCTCCACGCCGGAGCTCCGTAATCGTTATGCGATCACGGTCTACCAGATGGGGTGGCGCCTGGGCGGCAAGGGCGCGAGCGGGCGCAACGCCAAGAAGGCCGATCGTATCGAGGAGCACGGGCTGCACGTCCTGATGGGCTTTTACCACAACGCCTTCAAGATGCTCCGGGCCTGCTACGAGGAGCTGGGGCGCGCTCCGGGCACCCCGCTCGCCACGCTCGATGAGGCGGTGAAGCCTCACAGCTTCATCGCCGTGACCGAGGAGGTCGCCGGCCGGTGGGAGACATGGCCGATGCTGTTCCCGCACAAACCCGGGTTACCCGGCGAAGGAGCGTCCGATATCCTGTCGCCGCTCGATTCTCTGAAGAAGCTGCTCGCGTGGATGAACGGCGTCTTCACGAGCTCGCCGGAGACGCAGCAGATCGCGCCGGACATCGCGCTGGACATCGCCGACGTGGAGCGCGATATCGATGGCCCCTCTGCCCCGAAAGCAAAGGCGAGGCAAGTCGACAATCATGCAGGAGGGCGATCCCTCGAGCAGCATGAGCCCCCGGACACGCTGCCGGGTCGCACGATGGACGACGAGAGCGAGGAGCGGCGGATCCGGGTGGAGAACTTCGTCGACGATCTCTATGCCGCCCGTAGAATCGTGCCGCCCCTGGTGTACTTGCACCTCGCCAACCTCCTGACCAAGTACCGCATCGAGGACCCCGGGCCGAAGCTCGTCTGGCTGCTCCAGAAATTCTGGACGTGGCTCCGGAAGAGCATCAAATTACATCCTGGAGTCTCGACGATCCTCCGCCGGCTATGGCTCCTCCTCGATCTTGGTATCGCCACGCTGGTCGGCGCCCTCGAGGATGGCGTCCTCACCGCCCCTGATGGCTGGCTCTCGCTCGATGAGGTCGACCTGCGTGCCTGGCTGGCTCGCCACGGCGCTTCGGAGCTCGCCTGCGACTCGGCGCTCGTGAGGGCGATTTACAACGCGGCCTTCACGGGGCCCGGGCAGGCCGCGGCCGGGACCGCGATCCACGGGACTCTGCGGCTGCTCTTCGATTACAAGCAGGCCATCTTCCACAAGATGCAGGCGGGGATGGGGGACACCATCTTTGCTCCTCTTTACCTGGTGCTCAAGCGCCGCGGCGTCCGCTTCGAGTTCTTCCACCGGGTCGACGAGCTGGTGCTGTCCTCGGATCGACGCAGGATCGCCTCCGTGACGATGGGACGGCAGGCGCGCCCCAAGGGCGAGGAGTACGATCCGCTCTACGACGTGGGGGGGCTCCCCTGCTGGCCGTCCCTGCCCAGGTTCGAAGAGCTCGAAGGGGGCGCTGAGCTCGAGGCGAGCGGACAGAACCTGGAGTCATGGTGGAACACCTGGCCTGACGTCGAGCATCGAAGCCTCGAGGCGGGGAAGGACTTCGACGCCTTGATCCTGGGGATCGGGATCGGCGCCTTCCCTTCGCTGTGCAAGGAGCTGATCGCCGCCAGCAAGCCCTTCGCGGACATGGTGAAGCACGTGAAGACCACGCAGACCCAGGCGGCGCAGCTCTGGCTCTCCCGCGATCTGGCGGGCCTGGGCTGGCTCCTGGAGTCGCCGGTGCTCGACGGCTATGCAGAGCCCTTCGACAGCTGGGGGGACATGACGCACCTCCTGCAGAGAGAGCGCTGGGTCGACGGCGCGCCCAGGAGCATCGCCTACCTCTGCGGCCGCCTCGAGGACGACGAGGCACCTCCGTCACGAGGGGAGAACCCCTTCCCCGAGCGGGAGCGAGCGAGGACCAAGGCCAACGTGATGGCCTGGCTGACCAAGGAGGCCAGGGGGCTCTGGCCAGGCGCGGCCGACCCCGAGAGCCGCGTCGGGTTTGACTGGTCGGTGCTGGTCGATCCCGAGGACAGGGAGGGCGCGGGGCGCCTCGAGGCCCAGTACTGGCAGGCGACCTTCTCGCCCTCCGAGCGCTATGTGCTCTCGGCGCCAGGGAGCCGCCGTTACCGGCTCAGGGCTCACGAGTCGGGGTTCACCAACCTGGCGCTCGCCGGCGACTGGGTGAAGACGGGGATGAGCATGGGATGTGTGGAGGCCGCCGTGATGGCGGGAATGCAGGCGTCGCGGGCCATCTCGGGCAGGCCCCGGATCATCCCCGGGGATGACTGAGCTTCGGATATCCGGCAAGATGCGAACATGCGAATAGATCTGCCCTTTTACCTGGAGCACGGGGGCGACATCGTCATCCAGCAGCCGCTCCTCCTCCACGGGGTCACCATGCACGCCTTCTTCCTGGAGGCGGATCGCCTCAGGCTGGCGGCGCTGGCGGATCGCTTCCTCAACGGGCCGGCCGGGGGCGCCGTATCCTATGTGCCGGCGGCCTCCTTCGTCGTCCTGGTCTGCGCGGACATCGCTCGAGGACAGGCGCGCTACGAGCCCGATCGTGGCAAGGGATGGATGTCGGAGCGCGACGTTGCCTTCTGGGTTCCGCTCTGGGCAGGCAGGCATGTCGGGCCCCTGTTCGTCCCCGAGCGCCTGGTCTACTTCCTGCCGTATGTGTTCGTCGACAACGGCGCCGCCGTGGCGACAGGGCGAGAGATCTTCGGCTTTCCCAAGGAGCTCGGGGACCTCCGCTTCGCGGGGGATCCGGGCGCCGATGGGTTCTCCGTGGATACCCTTGTGATCCGCGAGTATGGCTTCGAGTCGAGGGGTGAGATCGCGCGCTTGCTCGAGATCACCCCGCTCGCCGACTCCCCGGCAGAGCCCGGGTGGGAGGACGTGACTGCGGGCTTTTCGGCCCTCCAGGATCGGTTCGCCGACCTCCTGGTCAAAGGGGCCTTCATGCCCACCGCCGGGGCCCTGGTCGAAGCGCTCCGGGGCTCGAAGGACGTGGGCGCCAGGCTGGTGTTCCTCAAGCAGTTCCGCGACGCGGAGGATCCGGAGCGGGCCTGTTACCAGGCCGTCATCGAGGCTCCGGCGGTGATGGACACGCTCCACGGCGGAGGGAGCCTGCCGGCGCACCGGATCACCATCACGGCCGCGGACAGTCACCCCATCGTCCAGGATCTCGGGCTCTCGGGCCCGGTCGTCCAGAGCGAGTTCGCGGCCCGGATCTCGATCGATTTCACCATGGAGAGCGGGGTGGTGATGGGGAGCGCTGCGCCCTTCAAGTAAAGCGGGCGCCCTGCCTCCAGCCGGGCGGCGCTCAGCCAAAGCGTGGAAGCTTGGGCAACCGGCCTCCTCGGGTGTTGATGACCGGCTGCTGAAGCCCGTCGGTCCGGTCGGAGACGAGCTGGGCAACGCGCTCGTAGAGCTCGAGCACCCCTATCGTCTGTCCCCCGACAGGCGACGCGCACTGGAGCTGCTCCAGGACGAAATGCGTGAAGACGCCGTGGCCCAGCCCCGGATCCTCCCTCGCTATCTGCTGGTCGTCGGCCGCGCAGAGGATCACGTGGCCTCTCCCGAGCTTGAGGTTCATAAGCGAGATGGGCTTGGGATCATGGAGGAAGCCGGGAGCGGAGGGGCGCTCCATGAAGACGGGGCCGGCGAAGGTGCGCCCACCGACGGCCCCGCTAAAGCAGGCGTCCACGAACAGCACCACGAGGCTCGCCTCGGCCAGGCGCTCGAACCACCTCGGTATCTCGAGTTCCATGCTGATGGCGCTGCTGTAGATCCGCCCATAATCGGTGTCGTGGGGGATCAGGTAGAGCGACGTACGGTCCTTGGCGCCCCGCCTCTCCGGGCTGCCATGGCAAGCGAAGTAGAGCATGACGATATCGCCAGGCCTGACGCTACGGTGCAGATCGTCCCCCACCGCGGCCATGATCGCGTCGCGCGTCGCCGCCCCGTCGAGCAGACAGCGGACGCTACGCTCGCTGGGTTCGACGCGCTTCTCGATCAGGTCGGCCATCGCCCTCGCGTCCGCCCTGGCGTACGAGAGCCCCGAGATGGCAGCATCCTTGTACTCGTCGATACCGACCATCACCGCATGAAGCATCGTGTCCTCTTTCTCCCTACTACTGCCAGGCCGCGCCTCCTATCACGGGACGGCTACGTGGTGGATGCGGCCGTGGGAGCGCTCGCAGGCTTCGTAGGCCTTCTGGGCCTCTCCCGGATTCTCGTCGAGGTAGGTCTGGTGCTCCTGGGGAGCGAGGCAGTCGGTGGTCGCTTCGAGCAGGAGGCGCTGGAGCGTGGGGACGTCCACCGTCCACACACGAGCCGTCCTGTCGTGGGACGCGGTGACGATGCGCCTTCCATCCGGGCTCCACGAGGCGAAATAGACGCGCTCCTCGTGGCCCTTGAGGAGCACCGGGGTCCCCGAGCCATCGGCGCTCCACACCCTCGCCATCTTGTCCAATGACACGGTGACGATACGCTTTCCATCGGGGCTCCAGACGGCAGACGTGACGGGCCCCTCGTGGCCGGCGAGGATGAGCGGGACCTCGGAGCCATCGGCGTTCCACACCCTGGCCGTCCGGTCCGAAGAGGCTGTGGCGATACGCCTTCCATCGGGGCTCCACGACGCGAAATACACCATTTCCTCGTGACCCTTGAGGACGACAGAAGTTCCCGAGTCGGCGTTCCACACCCTGGCCGTCCGGTCCGAAGAGGCTGTGACGATACGCCTTCCATCGGGGCTCCACGAAGCAAGATAGACCCCCTCCTGATGGCCCTCGAGGACCAGCGGTGGACCCGAACCATCGGCACTCCACACACGAGCTGTCTTGTCCAAGGACGCGGTGACGATACGTTTTCCATCCGGGCTCCAGGCTGCAGAAAATACACCCTCCTCATGGCCCTCGAGGAGCACGGGAGTTCCTGAGCCATCGGAGTCCCACACCCTGGCGGTCTCGTCGTCGGACGCGGTGACGATGCGCTTGCCATCCGGGCTCCACGCAGAGGACACCACGGGCCCCTCGTGGCCCCTGAGGAGCACGGGGGTCCCCGATCCATCGGCGTTCCATATCCGAGCCGTGAGGTCGTCGGACGCGGTGACGATGCGCTTTCCATCCGAGCTCCACGAGGCGGCCCTTATCCCCTTCTCGTGGCCCTTGAGGAGCACCGGGGTTCCAGAGCCATCGGCGCTCCACACCCACGCCGTCTCGAGTGAGGCCGTGATCACGCGCTTTCCATCGGGGCTCCACACAGCGGACGAGACCCCCTCCTGGTGACCTTTGAGCAGGACTGGAGCCCTGGAGCCATCGGCGTTCCACACCCTGGCGGTCTTGTCCTCGGACGCGGTGACGATACGCTGACTATCCGGGCTCCACGCCGCCGACCAGATAGGCCCATCATGGCCCTTGAGGAGCCCGGGGGTTCCTGAGCCATCGGAGTCCCACACCCTGGCGGTCTTGTCCCTGGACGCGGTGACGATGCGCTTACCATCGGGGCTCCACGCCGCGGACCAGAGGGGTCCCTCATGACCCTTGAGGATGAGCGGCGGACCGGAGCCGTTGGCTTTCCATACACGAGCCGTGTGGTCGTCGGACGCGGTGACGATGCGCTTACCATCGGGGCTCCAGGCGGCAGAAAATACGCCCTCTTCATGGCCCTCGAGGATGACTGGAGTCCCCAGTCCATCGGCGTTCCATACCCGGGCCGTCTTGTCCATGGACTTACGGATTTCCCCTGACGCGGTGACGACGCGCTTTCCATCGGGGCTCCAGGCGGCAGTCGTGACGGGGCCCTCGTGCCCTTTGAGGATCACTGGAGCTCCCGAGCCATCGGCGTTCCATACCCTGGCTGTCCTGTCCGAAGAGGCTGTGACGATACGCTTGCCATCGGGGCTCCACGAGGCGGAGGTGACTCCCTCCTGATGGCCCTCGAGGAGCACGGGAATTCCCGAGCCATCGGCGTTCCACACCGACACCCAGGCCGTGTGGCGGAACGACGCGGTGACGATGCGCTTGCCGTCCGGACTCCAGGCGGCAGTCGTGACGGGCCCTTTGTGATCTCGCTGGGTGAAGGTCGGAGTTCCAGCCTGGAGCATCTCCACGGCGAGCTCGGTCCATCCTCGCGTATTTTCGGGGTCCTTCACTTCCAGGAGTAACCTGGACATGGGCGCAAACTGGTTACGGACCTGGAGCTCCCTGACGCTCGCCATAAGCGCCTCCTTGCGCGCCTTGACCGCTTGCTCCCTTGCCTCCTGGGTCGCTCTGTTGGCCGCGGTCGCCTGTGACCACGCCAGGAACGCGAGCGCCCCCATGATCACCGCCGCCAGCCCCGCCGCCATGGCCAGAGCGCGCGCCCGCCACCTCCTGCGCTCAAGCTCGGCTCGGCTCTTCTTGGCGAGCTCTCGGGCGGCGATCAGGGGGCGCTCGGGGAAGGCCCCGAGGGCTTGCTCGGCCACCTCCAGCTGTCCCTCGGTCAGAAGCGTCCGAAATTCTTTGTAGGTCTCGACCCAGCTCTCCACTTGCTCCAGAGCAAGGAGCCAGGCTCGCTCCCTGGATATCCATTTTCCCAGTCGCTCCCACTTGCGGATCAAGGCCTCGTGGGCCACCTCCACCGTCTGCTCCCTGCCCTCGCTCCCCGAGCGCACCAAGAGGCGCTGGTCCACCAGCTCGCTCACCACCTGGTCGAAGCGGGCCGCGTCCTCGCCTCCCACGGGGCGCAACCGGAGCAGAGGCTCGCGCTGGCGGGTGTCGGGAGCGTCGCCTCGACCCAGCCGGACCAGCCCCATCAACAGGCGGCGGGCCAGCCTCTGCTTCTCCTCGTCGAAGGCGTCGAACACCCCGTCGGCGTGCTGGTTCAACGCCCCTCCCACACCCCCGAGCTCGTCGTAGCTGGCCTGGGTCAGCGTGCGACCTCGACGCTTTTTCCACATGAGCTGGAGCGTGTGCTGCACAAGAGGCAGCGCGCCGGGTTCCCGGTCCACGCCCTCCAGGATTCGCTTGGTCAGCCCGGGTTCCAGGAGCAAGCCCACCCGCGCCGCCGGCTTCTCGATCGCCTCGCGAAGCTGCTCGCTATCCATCTGCGCCACCAGGATCTGGTGGGCCGGATCGCAAGCCACCTTGTCGAGCCGCAGGCCGCTCTCCCTGTCGAGCACGATATCCCCACATCGCCCCAGGAAATCGATACGAATCGTCACGATGACGCTGGGGCAGGTCTCCCCACTCTGCGAGGCGCGCTCCCAGAGGCGGCGGACAAATCCTGTTTGCTCCTCCCCCTTGGCGACGCTGGTGAACAGCTCCTCGAGCTGATCGACGATGAGCAGGCTCCGAGCGGCTCTCCCCGTAACGCGCTGCTTTGCCATCTTCTCGTCGAGCGCCTCGAGCGCCTCGTCGAGCGCGGCCAGGGGTGCCGAGCCTGGACGCATGCCCTGCCAGACCCATCCCTTCCTCTCCAGGTGAGGGACGGCGCTTGCAAAGACCATCGAGGACTTGCCGGTGCCGGAGTCCCCGGCCACCACCGCCAAGCGAGGGCTCCCCGGCGTGCTCACCAGCTTGTCGAAATCGCTCAGCAGCTCGTCGACCTCCCGGTCTCTGCCCTTTGGGTCCTTGCCCTCACGGCCAAAGAAGAAGCGCTCGTGCCGGCGCTCGAAGGCGAGCAATCCCCGATAAGGGACAAAGACCACGGGGCGGGTGTCGAAGCCCCCATCGGCCCGCCCGTAGAGCTGGATCGAGCAGGCGTCGAGCTTTGCGGTGTCCGCGCCGAGCGCCTCTCGCGCGGCCAGGAAAGCCGTCTCGACCGAGCTGGGATCGACCAGGAGGCGCGTATAGAACGTCGTGGTGAAGAGCGCCGAGCCTCTCTTGGAGAGAGGAAAGCGCGAAGCCACCACGGCCTCCAGGCCCGCCCGATGGACGCCCTGGGCTACGCCCCCGATAGGATTGCCAGGATCGCCCGCGTCCCCGCCCAGACAGGCGCAGAGCACCACCAGGCGCAGCGTCGAGGCGTGGGGAGCGAGCAACCCTCCGAGGGTGATGCCATCGATCGCCTGCGCCTTGCGTACGCTCGCGCCGCACCAGATCAGACCGAAGAGGTCGCGATCGCCAGTGAGTCTGTCCCCGTGGCAGAGGACATGCAGAATCGAATAGGGCTTTTCTTCCTGGCTCGCCTCCTTCAGCCTTGCAAAAAGGGCACGGGACGAGACATCCTCCAGCACGTCGCTCTCGGGATCGAAGTCGATATACCCTTCTTTGCAAGCCTTCCTGAGCGCATCCAGGTGTTCGGAGTGGGGCACGCTCCCCCCCGCCTCGGACCAGACAAAGAGGATACGCCCCCCCTCGACCCTGGGGTCGCGCTCGGGCGGCCTCGTGCCCTCGTCCGGCCACTCGTAGCGGACCAGGCAATCGGGCAATGCAGCCAGGGGCTGCCCGCTCGCCTCCAGGGTGGCGAGCTCCCACGGCAGCGAATAGAGCTCGGTTGCCGACGAGCGGATCGTGAGCCGGATGGGGCGCAGCTCCCTGGCCGCCAGGGCGAGCTCCCTCTCGTACCTGTCCCATCCGCTCCGCCGCAGGAAGTCGCCAAGCCGATGACCAAGGCGACGGATCACCTCGGGGTCGATCTGGGTGCCCTGGAGGGCCTCGAGATCGTCGCGAAGCTGGTTCCATTCGAGCTTGGCGACGCGCATGGAGCCATCCGGTTCGCGGCGCTGGTAGGTCTGGAGCCGGAACTGGAAGGCGTAGGGATCGTCGCCGGCCTCTACCCGGGAAAACTCGAGGGTGTGCTCGAAGGGCTCGGCTCGATTCATCGCGTTCTCCGGTCACTTCCTGGCGGACGCCGCGCGCTTTGTCATCGAGAGGACGCTACGCAGACGGTGTTCATGCACAACAGAAAAAGACCGGTGGGCGAAGGCTGGAAGAGCTGGTGTTCGAGGTAACAAAGGACGTTCGGGCCGACGAGCGATTCGACGGCGTCCACGACGGCGGGGTGGTGGACGAGCTCGTCGGCCCAGTCGAAGAGGAGATGGCTCGTGCTGCACTGGGCGCGATCCATGGGGTGTCCCTGCACCTCCTCGATCCCCTCGAGCTCCCCGCGCAGGCGCGCGGCCTGCACCGGCCTGAGCACGTCGATGGGGCGCAGGCCGCCTCGGTCACCGGCGAGAAGGGCGCCAGCAGATGAACCACGCTATCTCGCCCGACCGACGAGCGAGAAGCCCGGGGCGCCCGACAGCGTCGGCGGCGCCTGGCGACGGGGCACCGTCACCTCGTTCTCCACCCTTGCCGTCCGGAAGACGAAGTCCCATAGCGGGATCGTGAATCCAAAGTTCTTGCGAGCGTCGACGAAGTGGTGAACGTGGCGATATCTTCTTAGCACTACTGGGAGAGGTCGCCCGCGCTACTCACGCAGACCTCACCCCCCGACCCCCTCTCCCACGCTGTCCTTGTAAAAACTGTGGCGCTGGGAGAGGGGGAGCGCAAGAGACACCTGGAGTCAAAAGACTCCTTGTGAACCGCCCCTCTC
>SXGT01927633.1_pt1 | contig 17361 bp, 8 predicted proteins | sample 3176221 | NCBI WGS metagenome assembly SXGT01 (sample SAMN11356862, study PRJNA531348) | freshwater metagenome | isolation source: freshwater sample F1-120 | place: China: Fuxian Lake, Yuxi | collected 2017-12-25
CAGAGAATACCACCGGAAAAGAACGCCCGCTCCTCCGCTCTGTGGCCTCTCTTTTCCCTCCGTGATCTCTGTGGCAAAAAATCGTCTCAACCAGGATCGATTGTGAAGTGGTCAATAATGTGGAGCTCCACATTAGCGATCGAAATGGATCAATAGTAGCCCACCGCGGCTCAGGGCCGCAACGCGCCAGAGGACGCGCAAGCCAAAGGCGCACGGGCAATCTTCACCACGGATTTCACGGATGGGCACGGATAAAGGCAGTCTTCATCCGGGATTGATCCGTGTAATCCGTGGTTGCTTGCCCGGAGCAACGCCCGTCGGAAAATCGTCGCAGACGTGCACGTGACGATTCGGACGGATATCAATCCTTGCATAAGTTCATGCACCTCGTCGAACCGTCTACGTGTTGTACTCCCAAGAATCGTCGGATTGAGGGTAGGAAGATTTTTTTGGTAAGAAGATTTTTCAAACCACGGAAAAAGATTTCGCTCTTTTCCGATGGTGGCGGGTTCCGTTTGCTCCGGCGCACTGCGCCCCAGAGGAAGCTCAACGACCAGCTAAGCAGAGGAAGCATTGGTTGTTCTCCGAAAAATCTTCCTCCCAAGAAAATCTTCCTACCTAAATTTCCGGTGGTGTTTTCGAGTCTTCCCGAGGCACCGGTGGCATCGATCTTTGCGGGAGTTCAAATGCGTCTTTGCACAAGAGCCAAAACCAGAATCCGTCAGTGATTAATTGGTTGAGCGTCCCTCGAAATGGCGCACGTACTTATGCAAAGACGGATAGCAGCCCACTCTGCTGTGAGTGAAGCGCCACGGTGCCCGAAATTCGTTGCTGCATTCGCCGCCCGAAAGTCGTCGAGCGCTGGGAGAATTCCGCGGAGAGCGTGAAGATTGCGGACTCAGGCCTTGAGCAGCCCGCGTTCGAAGCCGCGGGCGACCGCTTCGGCGCGATCGGCGGCTTGCAGCTTGGCCAGCAGCGCGCGCACGTGAGCCTTGGCGGTGTTTTCAGAAACACCCATCAGGCGGCCGATCTCCGCGTTGGTAAAACCCTGCCGCACCAAACCCAGCGTTTCCAGCTCCCGCCGGGAAATGGTGCCGCCCTCCTGCTCGACCGCCATCTGCTCGGCGACCGCCTTCCCGATCACCTGACCGCCGGCGTGCACTTTCCGGATCGCGGCCATGAGTTCCGCCGGGTGGACGGTTTTAGTGACGTAGCCGCAGGCGCCGGCGGCGAGCGCATGGCGCACCTCCTCGGGCGCCTCCGAAGAGGTCAGGATCAGCACCCGCGCGGCTGGAAACTCCCGCCGCAAGCGCTGCAACGTCTCGATCCCATCGATGCCGGGCATGCAGAGATCCAGCAGCAAAACGTCCGGTTGGTGCTTCCGGTAGAGCGCGAGCGCGACCTCGCCATCGTCGCCTTCCGCGACCACCTGCATCCCCGGCTCAAAGCTCAAGACGTTGGCCAGACCAGCGCGGAGCACGACGTGATCGTCCACCAAGATCAGGCGGATGGAAGAGGGGTTGGGCAAGGGAGGCACCGGAGAATTTGGACGGCGGAGCATAACGAAAGCGGCGGAGGGAGGCAATTGCCCGATCGGGTAGTTGGGCGGAGAGGACGTGTCTGCAAGGGGACGGCTGCCTTCGCGGGGCCCAAGGAGCGGCGGTTTGCAACCGCCGGCAGCGGTGCTTGGAAAAGCGCCGATCCGTTCGGACTCGACCCGTGAAACGTGCCGCCATTCGGGAAATGCACCTGGGCGGAGATCAGGCAACGGTTTCGTCGTAGGAACGCAAAGGCACTTCAATCCGGACGGTCGTGCCGTGGCCGGGTGCGCTCTCGATCCGGAGTGTGCCATCGAGCCGTGCGATGCGTTCGCGCATGCCGACGAGCCCGAAGTGACCGCGATTCGCGCCGGCCTCCTGTCCGGGGGTGAAGCCCACGCCGTCGTCGTGGATGATCAGCACAATCCAATTGGGTTTTTCCGCGGGCCGGGCCTCGAGCGTGATCGCGTGTGGCGAGCCGTGCTTGAGGGCGTTGTGCAGCGCTTCCTGCGCGGCGAGCACGAGATTGCCGGCGACGAAGTCGGGCACATGCGAGAGATCGCCATCCGTGCGCAATTCGATGTGCACCGGGTGGCCGGCTCCCGCGCGCTCCGCCACGGCGCTCAACGCCTCGGGCAGGCCCTTCCCGTGAAGCGGCAGGCTGCGCAGCGCCCACACCGAACTGCGCAATTCTTTCACCGCGTGATCCAGGATCCGCCGGGTCACCGCCAGGTGAACCAGCGGTTTGCCGTCCCGGCCCGGCAACGCGGCTTCGGCCTCGCAGGCGCCGATTTGGAAACCGATGCCGCCCATCGTCTGGAGCAGCGTGTCGTGCAGATTCGCGGCGAGCCGGTTGCGCTCGCGCAACGTCGCTTGAAATTCCACCGCGGCATCCCGGCGCGCACTCATCTCGGTGGCGAGCTGCTGGGTCTTGCGTCGCACCTGCCGCCGGAGTTGCCACGCCCAGATCAAAGCGGCGCCAAGTCCGATCACCACCACCGCCACCGCGCCAAGGAGACGTTCGGGGGTCCACCAGGAGGGCGCGCTCACCACGGCGATATCTGCAGCGCTGCGCAGCACAAGCTCGAGGCGGGTCGGCATCAGTGAAAGGCGGGGTGCGGCCACGGGCGTGTATTCCAATTGCACGATCCCCGTCACCTCCAACTCGCTACCCGGCCGCAGGGCGTCGATGGCGTGCATGTCGCCTTCGTGCAGGAGCGCGCTCAGGATCGTCTCGCCGTGCTGCAACGTGAGGCGCCGCCACGGTTGCTTGGCATCGGGTGCGGCTTGCACGGCGAGCAAACCGGCGCGAAAGCGAATGAGATGGCCGTCGAAATCGTGCGGTTGGGCCAGCCGGTAGGTGTTCATCGCGAGTTGATTCAAGGCGATGATCTCCTCCGGGCTGATGTCCACTGCGTCGGGCGCGGTCTCGGTCCCGACCTTGCGCACCTGCGCCTCGACGAGCATGCCCACGTAGCGTGTCATGTTGACGAAGCCGGCGGCCTCGACGCGGTCTCCGACTTGGAATCGCTCGCCGGAGCGCGTTTCCACCCGCACCGCGCTGCCGCCATCATACAGGTAGAGAAATTTACCCGGCAGAGAAAAAGTCACGGTGCCGATCACGCGCAACCGGTGTGGTCCCGTAGGCTCGGGCCGATAGGGCAGCAACCGACTGAGCGGGACGAGCGGGGCGGCGAAGGCCGGGGTCGCGGGCACTTCGACCACCAACTCGCCAACTTGGTTGCTGAAGATGCGCGGCATCGTGAGTTCTCCGCGCGAATTCACGCGAGTGACCGCGACGCCCGTCACGCGCACCTCGGCGTCCACCAGCGCCGCCGGATCGGCCACGGCACTTTCGGGCACTTCAGCGGTGAACCGACCGGGGTTCGCATTGAACTCCAACAACCAGCCCGTTTCGGCCCGTTGAACCCCCTGCACCACGCCACGCACTTCCACCCGCAGGCCGGCTTCGGCGCCGCTAAAGAAACGCGTCGGATTCATCGGGCGACCCGCTGGCAGAGGCTGCTCACCGACGATTCGGAGCGCTTTCGGCATGATGCCCGGCGCGTAGCTGCCCGGGTCGCTGCCGCCCTCAATCTCCAAGACGTGACCCACTCGGATCGATTGGAGCACGGCATCGTCAGCCGACAGCACTTTGCGGCTGCGGGTATCGTCCGCGTAGACCCAACAGCCCCCGGTGTCGTCCTGCACGATCAATCGCCCGCGAGAACTACGCCACGTAACCACGCCACGAACGTGCACCGGCAGGTTCTTGGCCGCGTCCGACCGCGACAGTGAATTGATGTCCCCGATGCGGGTGAGCGGTTCCTGCGCGCGGGCCGTGGGGCGCGAGCCCACGCCCACGAAAAACAGAATGGTCAGAAGGGGAACCCAGGAGCGATAGAGCATCATCATCGGGATCAGCGCGACCAACGTGGAACCGCCGGCCCGCAGCAGCTTCCGGCCGAAACTGAGCGTCGATTCATCGTCATCTTGGCAGGAGAATTCGTCGTCGGCGCACTGCAGCTAAGGCCAAGATCGCAGAACCGACCCCACCTTCGATACCGGGCTTCAGTCATGCAGGCGGCGCCGCTCAGAACGTAAACGTGTTGCTCAGATACCAGCGGGTCTCGTTGGGAATGCGGATCACGGCGATCGTGCCGTCGGGGTTGGCCTTCACCGGCAGGTCGTGGCCATTGCCCCAGGCGTTGCGGACGTTGAGCTGCACCCGCCAATCGATTCCGCGAAAAATTTTCCGCCGGTAGCCGAGCCAGAAATCGCCGGTGAGTTCTTCCGGGCCATAGAACGGATTCGCGATGTCGGGAAACTGGGACTGCATCACCGGATCGGTGTCCCGGATCTCGCTCGTGCTCTTGAAACTCGTGTTGGTGGCGACGATTTTTTGCTTCAGGCGCTCGCCGGTGAGGAACGGATTGCCGATGGCGATCTTCGCCTGCCAGCGCACGGCGGTGCCGACGCTCAGCTTGTTGAGAAAAGAGTTTTCGATGCCCCGGAAATCCTGCGTGGCGACGAAGTTCGCGCGCCACTTGCGCTGCTCCTGCGAGACGGCACCGTCGCGGGCCACGGTGGCGGCGAGCGGGTTGTTGATGACAAAATTGAACCGCTGCGCGGTGGTCAGCCCTTCGGGTAGGGCCGGCGCACTGGCGGTGCCGAGGAGGTTGGCTTTGACGAGATTGGCGTAGACCGCATCGGCGACCTGCTTGGTGAGACGGGCGGAGCCGTTCACCACGGTCTCCTGCTCCGCCACGTTGAACGACACCCGCAGTCGCTTCGTCAGCTGGCCGACGAGTTCGGCCTCGAAGCCACGGGCTTCGAGATTGCTCGTATCGGTGAGGCCCGGAAGCGCGTCCGACAGCAGGGCACCCGCGGCGTTGAAGCGCAGGTTTTTCAGGGTGTTAGTCGGCTCGGGGAGGATTTGGAGCGCGGCGGCATAGAGCTGCTGATACGAAGTGTAGCCCGCCGCAGTGACGCCGGGGATGGTGGCAAAAGAGATGCCCTGCGTCTCGGCCGTCCGGTAGCCGCCGATGATCAAATTCGGGAAATTGTAGACCTGCGCCGTAGCGCCCTGCGCGTTGTTCGAGGAATTGGTCTGCAGCGTATGAAACCAGTTCAGGCGCAGGGAGGCTCGTCGCTCGAAAAATTCCACGAGGAAGCCGTATTCCTTGGTCGTGCCCGCGGGCGTGGGAATGATCGCACCGTGGAGATTGGCGCGAGGGCTCACCGGATTGAAGTTGCCCGACTGATTGTAGAAGGCGCTCAGCTCGAGACCGAAGGGCAGCTTCGGAAGCAGGTGCTTCGGATAGCGACCGACCGCGCTCCACGTGAAATTGCGCCCGCTTTCGTCGAGGTTCGTCGTGTCCCGCAAACGAAGATTCGGATCAAGCGTGCCATCGGCGAGGCGGCGGTTGGCCTCGTTCGCGTAGGTCTGCAACCGGTCCCAGCGCCAGCCCACGACCGTGACCAGCGTGTCGCGGAAGAAATCGCTTTTTGCGCTGAGCGATTTCGAAGCGACTTTCTGCCGGCTGAGCGCGCCACCGTTGAGGTAGCGGTGGATCGTGAGTTTTTCGGTGACGAGCTGCTTCGTGACGAAGTCGAAGAAAGTCACGTTCTGCCCGTCGCCGTCCTGGGGGATGCGTCCATTGAAGACGTCGGTGACGCGCAGATCGCTCGCGGAATTCGCGTTGAGCACGGAAGGCCCGAGGTATTGAACGAGCACAGGGCTGCGGCGGTAGACGCTGGCGAGCGTCTCTTGGAAGACGGTCGTGTTGAGGTCGCGCGTGCTGCTTTCCCAAGCCGATTGGAACGACTCGGTGCGGGCATCGATCGTCTGCGTGTTGTAGAGGCCGGAGAGCATGTGATTCCCGAGGGGCAGGCCGAAGAGCGTTTTGCGGCGGTCGTCGAAATCGAGTTTGTAGAATCCGGTGGCGCGAAACGACTCGCGCTCGCGGCGGGTGGTGCGGTCCTGGATACCGAGCTGCTGCATGAAGGGGCGGCCGAGGTTGGGGTTGGGCTGGTCGTTGGTGAGGTAGCGCGAGACATCGATGTAGATATCCGAGAGGCCGTTGGCCGAGCCGTTCTGCCCCGCGGAGAAAGGCAGCACCCGGTTCGAGCGGGTGGTCTGTTGGTCCACCGCCAGCTCGAGCCCGCCGCGTCCATTGAACAACTCCTGGGTGACGGCGGCATTCAGGGCGGTGAAGTTCTGCTCGATGCGGTTGGTCGCACCGGAGATCAGCCGGCTGCGATAGTCGAAGACGTCGCGATTCTGCAGGACCGGCGTGGTAAAGCCGGGGATGAGGTTATACGACGACGTGGTTGAGATGGCGTCGATCGCCGGGCGATTGTTGGGGTTCGTCGCGTAGCGGATGCGGCCCATGATGCCGGCGATCCCGGTGAGTGCGGGATTGTTGCCGTTGAGGTAGCCCGGTTCCCGCTGGCCGGGCGTGTCAAACACGAGCGGAATATGGATGAACCACGGCACGAAATAATACGCGCCGTTATTCTGCGGGATACCGGCCGAATTTCCGCGGTTGTCGACGGTGACGCGTGGCGCCCAAATGTAGCCGGGGCTGCCTTGGAGCACGGTGGGGTTGAGGTCGACTCCCGGCAGGCTGTCCAACGCGGGGTTGGGAGGCTGGAAGAAAATACTGTAGGCATTCGTCGGCGGGACGACGTTGACCGGCGTGGACTGACTGTCGCCGGTCTCGCCGGCAGCACGCACGGAAGTCTTCCCGAGGATCGTCGATTTCCTGCCGTCGCGCAGCACGGCTTCGACGGTGCCGTAGAGGCGGCGTTTGCGATCGAAAGCCGGCTCTTGATCGAAGTTGTTTTGCTCGCCGACCGTAGCGAGACGGAACGCAAGGCGGTCTTTCACGAGCACACGGTTGAGATCGAGGGAGCTGCGATACGAGGCGTTCGAACCGTAGCGCGCCGTGACCTCGTTGCGGTTGCGCCCGAGCTGGGCCTTGCGCAACGACGTGTCGATGGTTCCGGCCGGATTGCCGATGCCGAAGAGCAGGGAGTTCGGCCCGCGGTTAATCGTGACGCGCGCCGTGTTGTAGGCGTCCATCGGAATATCCGAGAGGAAGAAATCACGCGTGGTGGAGGCGGGACCGATCCCGCGGACGCGCTGGTTGCCCTCCGGATTTTCCCGCGCCTCGCTTTGGTCGGGGCGGCCGAAAGCCTCCGCGCCGCCGGCGAAATTTCCCAACACGCCGCCGACTTCCGTGCCGGTCGTGAGGGTGAGAAGTTCGCTGAGGTTGGTCGAAGCCGTGTCGACCAGAAACTCCGCGGTGATGATGCTGATCGAGGCGCCGACGTCGCGGAGGGCGGTGTTGAGGCGCGTGCCGGCGAGCGTGCTGTTGGCGGAGTAGCCGACGGAATCATCCTCGCTGACGACAAACGGCGACAATTGGACGACCTCAACGGGTTCAGGAGCCGGGTTTGTTTTCGGGCGGTCGCTGGGCACTGCCGGCGCCGCCCGCTCGGCTTTTGGGTCGGCGGCTCCTTTTTTCACCGCCAGTGCGCCCGTCGTGGCATCGCGGGTGACGACGAGCGGGGTCCGCGCCACGAGCAGATCCAAGGCGTCGCTCGCGGAAAAGTCGCCGCGCACGGCGTTGGTCTGCACGCCGCGCACCGTGGCCGGGGAGAACACGATCTCACGATTTGCCTGCTCGGCGAAGCGGGCGAGTGTCTGCGTGGCGTCGCCCGCGGGAACATCGAATGGGCGCTTCGCCTCGGGCGCGGGCGAAGGGGCGGCGGGGGCCAGCGCCGAGGTGATGGCCAGCACCAGCGCGGAGACGAAAGTAGGGAAGCGGGATGAAACCATGAGTTAGCGGGTTTCACTCAAGACACGCGGCAGTGTCGTTTCCGTTATCCCGCCAATCGACAAATTCAGCGTGCGGCCCGCAGCACGATTTCGCCGGCCGGACCGGACTCGGCGACGACGCCAAAGTCCGAGGCGAGGAGCCGCAGGAAACCGGGGACGTTGTCGGAGCGGAAGCGCGCGGTGAGGCGCAGCTCGCGCAACGCCGGGTCGGCCACGCGCAGCACCACCGGATTGTGGCGGTTGAATTCGCTGAGGATTGTCGTGAGTGATTCGTCGGTAAAACCGAGCAGCCGGGGCTGCCACGCGAGCCGGCGTTCGAGTTCCTCCTTGGACAGCTTGCCGACCACGGGGGCGCCGCTTGCCGCGCGCGGCACAAGTGCGCGCTCGCCCGCGGAGAGCGCGCGCAAGTCGCCGGTGCCGCCCGCATCGCCGCGAGCCACGGCGACGATTCCTTCGGTGACGATCACCTCGACATCCTGTTCGGCGAGGCGAACGTTGAACGCCGTGCCGACGGCGCGGATTTTGACGCCGCCGGATTCGACCACGAACGCCCGGACGGAATCCTTCGCGACAGCGAAGTCCGCCTCGCCGCGGTCGAGGCGCACCCGGCGCTCGCCGGGCGAAAAGGCGACGTGGACGTCGGCGCCGCGGTTCAACCGAATCGTCGAACCATCCTCGAGCGTGCGCTCTTCGATGGGAGTCAGCTGTGCCGCCGCCGCCGATGCACTGGCCGAAGCGATCGCCACGGGTGCGGATCGGTTTGCAACGACGAGCATGATCGCAGCGGCCGCAGCCAGGGGCACGGCCACCCAGGCTAGCCGCCGCCAGGCTCGCTGCGGCCTCGCTCGCAGGCGCGGTGCGAGCAAATCGGGGTCCTGGACGGCGGGCATCGACGCATGCAGTCCGGCGAGGCGGTCAAAGCTTTCCCACGTGCGGCGTTGGCGGGCCATCGCCTCGCCGTGACGCGGATCGGCCGCGAGCCACTGCAAAAAAGCATCCTGCTCGGCGGGCGAGAGCCCGCGGTCCTGGCGCATCACCCAAGCGGCGGCGACATCCGCCGGATCGGAATCATCGGACGGCGCTGGTTTCATCGGTCGGGTGTCGGCACGTCGCCGTGGCGTTGGAAATACTCGGCACATTTGCGGATGCCGATGGCTCCTTGCACCTCGACGGTGTTTTCCGAGATACCCAACCGCGCGGCGATTTCCTTCTGCGAAAGACCGTAGATCTTCCGCAGCGTGAAAACCTGGCGGCACCGTTCGGGCAGCGACTGGATGGCGGCGATGAGCATTTGGATGTCCTCGGCGTGGGCGACCGCTTCCGGCACGCCGATGCCATCGTCCAAGACACCCGAGAGGTCGGTTTCCGTTAACTCGATCGGATGGGTGTAGCTGCGGTGGCGGATCTGGTTGAGCGCGAGGTTGCGGGCTGTCTGGAAGAGCAGCGCCCGCGGGCAGACCACTGTGCCCCCGGCGTGTGCCCGCAGGACGCGGGCGAAGGCCTCCTGCACGATGTCGTCGAGGTCGGGCAGCGATGGAAAGCGCACCCGCAGCCAGCCGCGCAGCATCGCCTCGTGCGGGAGCACTTCGGCGGCGAACCAGGCGGCGTGATCGGGGCGGGGCGAATCCACGGCAAGACGGATGCGGGCGCGAAGCGCGGGACTCAAGTTCGTTTGCGGGCGGGTGGCGGTCCCGCGCGTTGGCGGGTTGGACCTGGGATTGAACAAGATGCCGGAGAGGACCAAGGAGCTGGATCGGACGTTGACGGCCTTTCTCGCCGAAGTATAAGCGACGACGGTGCAGACGAAGATTGGGAAGGACGAGTGAAAGTTCCGCGAGAATTCCAACCAGCTTTTCAGAGTAACTCGACCCAACTCCGCCTGACCCTCGATGCCTATGAAAACCACCCCTGCCATCATCCGGTGCGCGATCGGCCTCGCGATGTCCTTGCTTTCGCATCCCGTCGCGCGTTCCGCCGAAACCCCCTCCACCGGCACCATTGAGGGCCGCGTCCTCAACCCCGCCAACGGCGAATATGTCGAACGCGCCCGGCTGACCGTCGAGGGCGCCGCGGCGGAGGCCTTCAGCGACACGGCGGGCTTCTACCGTCTGACGGACGTTCCCGCGGGCACGGCGCGGGTGAAGGCGTTTTTCACCGGGCTCGCCGGGCAGACCAGCACCGTGACGGTTGCCGCCGGCCAGATCGCGATCCTCGATTTCAATCTGGCCGCGCTCCCGGATCAGCCAGGCGCGGGCCGGCAGGGCGAAGTCGTGAAGCTCTCGGAGTTCCTCGTCACCACCTCGCGCGAGATGAGCGGTGCGGCGATCGCCATCAACGAGCAGCGCTTCGCGCCCAACACCAAGAGCGTGGTTTCGACGGATGAGTTCGGGAATGTGGCCGAAGGCAGCGTGGGCGAGTTTTTGAAATTTCTCCCGGGCGTTTCCATCGACTACGAGGCGGGTGCGCTCGCGCGCGGTATTTCGATCAACGGGGTGCCAACCGAAAACGTCCCGGTTACGGTCAATGGCTTCGGTCTGGCAAGCGCCGGGGGCAACAGCGTCATGGGCCGTGGCACCCAGATGGACATGACTTCGATCAGCGCGACGTCGCGGATTGAGGTGGAGTACTCGCCGACGCCCGAGTCGCCTGGCATGGCGTTGGCTGGTTCGGTCAACATGATTCCGCGCAGCGCCTTCGAACGATCCCGGCCGGAGTTCAAGGCCAGCGCCTACCTCATGATGCGCGACGACGCCCGCGACTTCCGCAAGTCGCCGGGACCGTTCGAGGCTTACACCCGCAAGGTGAAACCGGGCTTCGATTTTTCGTATATCAGGCCGGTCAATAAAAACTTTGGCTTCACCCTTTCGGGCGGCCACTCGGACAACGGCACGACGGAGAGATTCATCCAGAATCAATGGCGCGGCGTCCAGACCGGGACCAACGGCACCGCCTTCCCGCATACCACGCCAGATCAGCCGTATCTCACCCAGACGGCGGTGCGCGACGGTACGAAAAAAGCGGCCCGCACGTCGTTCGGCGCGACGGCGGACTACCGGCTTTCGCCCAACGACCGCCTCTCGTTCTCCTACCAGCACTACTTCATCGATTTCCTGGTGCTGAACCGCACGCTCACCCACTCGATCACGGGCGTCGCGCCGGGCAATTTCTCGCCAACTTTTACGCGCGGCTCCGCCGGGCAGGGCAATTTGCAGCTCGGAAATGTCTACCGCGATCGCACCAACTCCACCGCCACGCCGTCGCTCGTCTGGCGCCACCACGGCCCGGTGTGGAAGCTGGAGTCGGGGGTGGGATATTCCCGGGCGAGGAATACGTTTCGCGCCACCGACAAGGGGTTCTTCAGCAACTCGACCGCGCAGCGGTCGGGTGCCACGATTTCGTTCGCCGACATTTCCTATTTGCGTCCGCACACCATCACGGTCGCCGATGCCGCCGGTGCGCCGCTCGATCCTTACAACATCAACAGCTACGTTGTCACCCAGGGGACGTCCAATCCGATCACGACGTATGACCTCCAGCGGGGCGTAAACGCCAGCGCGCAGCGCGACTTCTCCGTGGGCGTGCCATTCGTGGTCAAGGCGGGGATCGATTTCCGCCACGACGAGCGCGACCAGCGTCAGGCAAATTTCAACTACCAGTTTGTCGGGGCGGATGGCCGGCCGAGCACGACGCCGGTGGGCAACGATGATGGCGCGGCGCGATTCTTTGCCCCGGGGTATTCGCAGCGTAATCTGCCCCACGGCTTTCCCCGGGCGCAGTGGATCGACAACGTCAAGCTCTGGGACGCCTACGTCGCGACGCCGAATCAATTCACCCTCGACCAGAACGCGAAGTACCTGTCCGAGACCAACGGCTCCAAGCATTCGACGGAGCTGATTTCCTCCGGCTACATTCGCGGCGACCTGCACCTGATGCAACGCCGGCTCAAGCTCGTCGGCGGCATCCGCGCGGAGCAGACCAATGTGGACGCCGAGGGCCCGCTCACCGATCGCACCCGCAACTACCGCCGCGACGCCAGCGGGAAGGTGATGCTCGTCAACGGCGCACCTTCGCTGATCGTTCCGACCAGCAATGCGCTCGGGGTCTCGCAACTCACCGTGATTGATCGCGGGGCGAAGGTGGAGAAGGAGTACCTGCGGTGGTTCCCCAGTCTGAATGCGAGCTTCAACCTCCGGGAAAATCTGATCGCGCGTGCGGCATATTACCATTCGGTCGGTCGACCTGGGTTTGACCAGTACGCCGGCGGCCTGTCCCTGCCGGACGACTCGATCGCCCCGAGCCCGACCAACCGGATTGCCGTGAACAATGCGGGCATCAAGCCGTGGAGTGCGAAGAGTGTCAGTGCGCGCCTTGAGTACTACTTTGAGGGTGTCGGTCAGGTTTCGGTCGGGGCTTTTCGCCGCGATTTCGAAAACTTTTTCGGCAATGTCACCTTCCGGCCGTCGTCGGAATTTCTCGCGCTCTACGGGCTCGATGCCCAGACCTACGGCGTCTACGACGTCGCCACGCAATACAATATCGATTCCACGGTCCGGATGTCGGGCGTCGATCTCAGCTACAAACAGACGTTGACGTTTCTGCCGCGATGGGCGCGGGGTGTAAACGTGTTTGCGAATGCCGCCGTCCAGCGGACAGAGGGCCCGGCGGCGTCCAATTTCAACGGCTACATCCCCCGCCGGGTCAACGCGGGCGTCGCGCTCGTCCGCGAACGGTACAACCTCCGGGTCAACCTCAGCCACCAGAGCAAGAACCGCCAGGGTGATGTCTCCGGCAGCAGCATCGGCCCCGGCACCTTCAACTGGCAGTCCTCGCGCAACTATTTCGACATCCTTGGCGAGTATGCGCTCACGAAGCGTTTCGGCGTCTACTTCACCCTGCGCAACGTCGGCGACACGCCCGCCCAAAACGAAATCGAGGGCCCGCTCACGCCCAAGCACGCGCAGTTCCGCAGTCGCGAGGAGGCGGGGTCGCTGTGGACGTTTGGCGTCAAGGGCACGTTTTGAGTATTTCCTCTTCTTCACCGCAACCGTTGGTCCTCCGCGCATGATCTTGCTGACCCGCACCCTGCTGCTTGGCCCGTACCTCGCCGCCGCCGCTCACGCCGCCGCTGTTTTTCAAGGCAACGGCATCAAAATCGGGGAAGTCACCGCCGACTCCGTCGTAATCTGGACGCGCCTGACCGTCGCGGCCGAGGCCAACTGGTCGGGCACGCCGTGGCTCGCCCCGTCGCTCGACGGCAACCGCGATGCCGCGAAAGCCGCGACCGAGATCGCCCGCCAGTCCGGCCTGAGCGAAGCGGCGGGCCGGGCGGAGAAAACCGCCAAAAAAAAGTCGGGTGATTTGACGTCGGCGGAACTCCGCAACCTCGTGATCCAGGCCGACTGGCGATCCCAGCTTGCCCCCGGTCGTTCGCTCGCCGACATGCACGGCGCGCTCCCCGGCGCGGCCGGTACGGTGCGGGTGACGCTCACTCCGGCGGGTGGGGGCGCGCCCGTCACGACGGCCTGGATGTCCGCCGATCCGGCGCACGATCACACGCGGCAGTTTAGAATCGCCGCGCTGCGGCCGGGCACGGCGCATCGCGTGCGCGTCGAGTCCCGCGATGCGCAGGGAGCCTCCGGTGCATCGACCGAGGGTGAATTCAAAACAGCTCCCGCCGCTTCGGCGGCGGCGCCGGTGAGGTTTGCCGTCGTGACCTGCGGCGACTATCCGCGCCGCGATGATCCGGCCAGCGGCCATCGCATCTACGACACGATGAGCCGCCTGGCGCTCGACTTCGCCGTGCACACCGGCGACGTCGAATACTACGACAAACCCGATCCGTGGGCCACCTCCGCCGCGCTCGCCCGGGTGAAATGGAACCGGCTCTTTGCGCTGCCGTTTCAGCGCACGTTTCACAACCGCACGCCGGTTTATTTCACCAACGACGATCACGATATCCTGAAAAACGACGCGTGGCCCGGCCAGACCTACGGCTCGCTCACGTGGGCCGAAGGTCTCGCCATCTTTGCGGAGCAGACCCCGACGTCGCCGCTCCCTTATCGTTCGTTTCGCCACGGGCGCGACCTCGAAGTTTGGGTGATCGAGGGCCGCCGCTTTCGCACGCCCAACGATGTCCCCGACAGTCCGGCGAAAACGATCCTCGGCGCGGAGCAGAAAGCGTGGCTCTTCCGCACCATCGCCGCGTCGTCGGCCACGTTCAAGGTTCTGGCCACGCCCACGCCGATTGTCGGCCCCGATCGCGACAGCAAGAATGACAACCACGCCAACACCGGCTTCAAGCACGAGGGCGACGAGCTCCGCCGATTCCTGGGCGCGCAGAAAAACCTGATCGTCACGTGCGGGGATCGCCATTGGCAGTATTTCTCCATCGATCCCATGAGTGGCACGCGCGAGTTTGGCTGCGGCCCGATGTCCGATGTCCACGCCGGCGGCTACAAACCCCAGCCGGGCGACGAAGCGATCCAGAAGTTTTTCCGTCTCGGAGGCGGTTTTCTCACGCTCGCGACGAGGCCCTCGGGCCCCACGGCCACGCTGGAAATCCGTCATCACGCGGTGGACGGCACCGTCACCCACACCGCCACCCTCCAATCGGACGGCACCATGGTGGCGCGAAAATAGCGTCGCCCCGACTCCTCCATGACACCAGATGCCCGCCAGAGCTGGTTTAGGCCCGCTTCGTTCCGGATTGGCTGGGCCGTGGCGGCGCTGCTGGTTCTGCGTGGTTTTGCGGCCGAGCGGTTGGATGCTCCGCCTCACCCCGAACTCGGACAACGCTCGATTCCGGCGGACGTGGATTGGGCCAATCCGATTTACCAGACCGCGTTCAATAATGAGGGCGAATTGAAGCACTGGCAGCTCGAAGGCGGCCAGCGCATGAGTGTCGCGGACGGGAAATTTGTCCTCGAAAACGCGAGCCGGGAGAACCACCTCGTGTGCTGGTTGAAGCAGGAGGTACCGGCGGACTTTCTCCTCGAGTTCAAGGTCCGCCCCCAAGACCGGAAGGAGGGCCTGGCCATCGCGTTTTTCAGCGCGCGCGGCCTCAACGGCGAAAGCGTGCTCGATCCAAAGCTCAAGCCGCGCAGCGGCGAGTATCGGCAATACAACCGCGGCGACCTGAACGCCTATCATGTCTCCTATTGGAAAGGCGGCGACAACACGCCGAACCTGCGCAAGAGCGCCGGATTTCACCTCGTCGCGCAGGGCGTCAACCTGGTGAAAGAGGCCGCGGCCGACGCATTTCAAACGATCCGCGTTTACAAGCGCGGCGGGAAAATCCGGCTCATGGTGGACGATGTCGTCGGGTTGGCGTGGGATGACGACGGCACGAGCTTCGGCCCCGTGCTGGGCTCCGGCTGGATCGCGCTGCGGCAAATGGGGCACACGGTCCGGTGCGAATACGACGACCTGAAAATCTTTCCGCTCAAGTCCGGGTCTCCCCTCGGTGATGGCCAAGCCAACGCCACGGGCGCCGAGTCGCTGCCGGCGCCGCGGCCGCCTACGGTGGTGCGCTTCAAGGACAATCCGATCATCCGCCACGAGATGCTGCCCGGACCGGCCGGCGCCAACATCTGTTATCCTTCGTTGATTCGCGTGCCGAGCTGGCTGCCGAATCCGCTTGGCAAATATTATCTGTATTTCGCGGATCACAAAGGCACCTACATCCGCCTCGCCTACGCGAACCAAGTGGAAGGGCCTTGGAGCATCCACGAGCCCGGCACGTTGCGGTTGGAGCAGATGCTCGCGGTGGCGCGAGCCGCTTCGCCGGGGAAGGAAGCCGAAGTCGAGGGCAAGCATGTCGCGTCGCCCGATGTGCACGTGGACGACGAGAAGCGGGAGATCCGCATGTATTTTCATTTTTCGATCACGCCGCGCGCGACGTGGGGGCACCGTTCGGGGGTCGCCGTTTCGCCGGACGGACTGCGCTTCCGGCCGGTCGGCACGAAGCCCATCGGGCAGCCCTACATCCGGGTCTTTCGCCGCGCCGGGTTCTACTACGCGCTCGACCGCATCGGCGGGCTCACCCGCTCGCGCGACGGGCTGACCGATTTCGAACCGGGCAACACAGAGTTCGCCGCCGCCGTCGGCTACAAGGTGCGCGGAAGCGGCCTTCCGGCCATCGGGACAAGGAACGCCCTGGCCCGGGCACGGGGCGAAGAGGACGTTCTCCCCGGCGAAATGCGCCACTCGGCCGTGATCATCGACGGCGACGTCCTCACGGTCTTCTTCAGCCGCGGCGGCGATCTGCCGGAGCACATCATGAGCGCCCAGGCGAGTTTGCAGGGCGACTGGAAGACATGGCGCCTGTCTCCCCCGGTGACGGTGCTCCTGCCGGAGATGGACTACGAAGGCGGCAAGATGCCGCTTGGTGCGCCGACGAACCAAGGCATGCAGAAGCTGCCGCGACCGCTTTTCCGCGAACTGCGCGATCCCTTTGTCTTCCGCGACCAGGGGAAGACTTATCTGCTCTATTCCGTGGCCGGCGAAGGTGGCATCGCCGGGGCCAGTCTGCACGATTGAGCTCCGCCTTGCCCCTGCAGGTTCGCCTGCTCAATCACAGTAACCACGTCCGCACGGCTCCCGCCCGCGCAGAATCAAGGCCCCCCGACTCCGCTCTTTTTTTACCAACCCTTTTTCTGCCCTCCGGTTTTTTCGGCCCATGACCTGCAGCGACCCCGAGCCACGACTGCGTTCTCCAATCTCTGTCCATGCGTGGTTTCTCGTCTGCCGCCCGACGACGTCGCGCATCCGCACTCTCCGCCGACCAGCCTGGAGGCAAAAAATGTGGGGTAAAAAATCCAAGCGCGATGCCTGCATCTTTTACCCGCCATCTTTTTGCCAAAATGATCGGCGGATTGGGGTTTTATTCCCCTGCCACCGATTCCTTTGCCATGGGATTGGTCCTGGTTCCTGGTTTTGGCCTCCCGCAGATTCAGAAAGACCACAGATGGTCGGATTCCGGGGTTTGCATCTGTGGCCTTTCTGAATCTGTGGGCGGTCCTGTATTTTCAATCGGTAGCTGGGACCGGCCACCAGACCATCAACTCGCGCAAACCAGGCCGCCGAATTTAGGTTTGGTTGCGGCTCTGCCGCGCTCCGCTGCGCTCGCGACGTTCACGGATGACGGCAGAAACAGGATGGGCAGAAAAAGGGAAAACGCCTGAACCACGTCCGCACGGCGCGCGCCCGCGCAGAATCAAGGTCCCCCGACTCCGCTCTTTTTCTGCCAACCCTTTTTCTGCCCTCCGGCTTTTTTCGCTCCATGACCTGCAGCGACCCCGAGACACGACTGCGTTCTCCCATCTCTGTCCATGCGTGGTTTCTCGTCTGCCGCCCGACGACGTCGCGCATCCGCACTCTCCGCCGACCAGCCTGGAGGCAAAAAAATGTGGGGTAAAAAATCCAAGCGCGATGCCTGCATCTTTTACCCGCCATCTTTTTGCCAAAATGATCGGCGGA
>SXGT01703960.1_pt1 | contig 17358 bp, 14 predicted proteins | sample 3176221 | NCBI WGS metagenome assembly SXGT01 (sample SAMN11356862, study PRJNA531348) | freshwater metagenome | isolation source: freshwater sample F1-120 | place: China: Fuxian Lake, Yuxi | collected 2017-12-25
CGAATACAGCCACCCAGGGCGTCTCGGCCCAGTTGCCCTTGCCAGGGCTCCCGGTGACGACGTAGTTCTTGCGGCGTGCGTGCGATCGTGCGACATGTCGCTCATTCTGTCATATCGGTCGCGGCATGAGACGGCGTACTTCGTGGCGGGACCTTCTGTCTATGTGAGCACCTTCCATTCGGGCGCGCCATGGCGAGTCGCCGAGGCGGCGCTGCTGTCTTATGGCGCGCCGCTGACCATTCCGGATGCGCTGGCATCGAGTCTGGCCGAACACTGGCTAGTAGGAATGGGCGCGCCGCCGGCGCCAGCCTCACGCTTCGACACGGAGCTCCAGCGGTGATCGCTCGTAGTCATAGGGCCCCCTTGTGCGGAATGCGGAAGATAGTCATCACCCTAGGCGCCAGCGTCAATCTTCGACCGCTGCCGCCCCTGCATGGCGCCGTAAGGTTTCGGTTGGTCCCACCACGACCTGCCTCGGGTAGAGGGCCCCCAACTGAAGGACCGATGCGCGATTCTCAACACCGGGCGCGTGAGCACCATTTGATGACCCGCCGGCCAGCCGGGTGACTAGCCAACCCGCCTCCGCACTCGGCTGGCTCGACTACCGAGAGGATGACGCACGCCGCGTGCGAGAACTTCTGCGCGCCTTCGAGGAGAAGAGCACCCTCGACTCCATTGGTATCGGCACGGTGCGCGACGCCGCAGCCGCTGTGCTGTTTCCGGGGCTCAGCACCCTGCGTACACGCGCTCGGTACTTCTTCTTTATCCCGTGGATATACCAAGGGCTGGAGCACGACGTCCGAGCGGGGCGAGTTGGCGCGAGCCGCCTGCTCGCGGTAGCCCGCGAACGCGAGGTTGGGTTGATGAAGGCGTTGTAGGCCGGCGGCGAGGAGCAGCTCGGCATCATCGGCGCCCGAGCTGGGGCGAAGGTGCGCACGCTCCCGCGCGACATCTACTGGGGCGGTCTCCGGCGCTTCGGCATGTTGGTGTTTCAGGGGCCTTCGCGCTCGTACCTGGAGGCAGCTGCGCAGGGCAGGCGGTCGCGCACCAGCATTACGCGCAGCGATGACGGCGAGGCGGTGACTGGCGCACTCGGTGCCTACTGGCGGCCGGGTATTCCGTCAGCACTCGATGGGTTGATGGAGGGCACCACCTTTGACCTGACCGGGCAGGAGGCGGCGTATCTGCTGGAGCGCATTGTCGACACGGCCCCCGGCACTCTTCTGGCAGAGCTTGCTCAGCGCAGGCCCGCCCTTCAGGACGCGAACCAGCCGTGGCAGATTCCGATACTCGGCGACTTGCCTGGGAGCGTTCGTGATGCCACCCAGCACGCGGAGTGCTTCTCCACCGTCATCTACGGCGCGCAGGTGCTCTACAACGAGTTGCTGCTCAAGCGTATGCACGCCGACGCCGGGGGAGGCACCAACGAAGGGCTCGATGTTGTTGTTGACGCGGTGGCGGAACAGCGAGCGGCGTGGCTCTCGATGATGGACGACGAGCAGCGGAAGATCGACGCTTGGGATCGCAACGAGTTCTGGCACCTCGTGCTGATCGAGAACCCGCGAATTCCTCCGCCCACTCGTGGGTTCATCAACGGGTGGGTTGATGCGGCCCGTACCGATCCCGAGGGAGCGCTTGCTGCCCCCCAATTGCATCGTGCGGTCGTTGACCGGGAGGCCCGGCTTAAGGGCGGGCTCGCGCGCCTCACTAACCAGCGGGCGCGAGAACAGGCCGAGCCGCCGTATGGCACGGAGCCTCTGAATTACCGGTGGCTCGCGGTGGCGCGTCAGCTGATTACGGACATCTCCGCAGGTATGGATGCGGGTGGTGCCAATGCTTGATCCGGGGACTCGCTTTGACCTGATGGACAGTCTGCACCCACCAGAGTGGCCTTCGTAAAGTCGGCCATGCGCAGGTCGGCCCCGCGGAAGTCCGCGTTCCTCAGGTTGGCGCGCGAGAAGTCCTCGTGGTCGAGGTTCTCGCCGCGGAACGAGTGGCCCGCCAGGTTGCCGCCCACGTAGTGCGAGTGGGCGGTGGCCACGGCGGGCACGGCCAGCAGCGCGCCCGCAAGCGCGGCGGTGATGGTGAGGCGGGCGGAAGGCACAGCGGACTCCCAGGGTTGGCTACTTCTGAATGCGGGGCACAAGCGCCGTCTTGATGGTCGAGCAGTTGCTCGCAGGGTTGGGGTCGTCCATCGTCACCGGGGCGCACACGTGCAACCAGTAGCGCCCGGGCGGCATCACCGACGGCAGGCGCACGGTGGCCTTCACCGTGCCCCGCCACTGCTGCAGCGGGCCACCGGGCAGCGGCGTGGGCTTCAGTGGCCCGGTGGGGATCTTCCCGATGATCCTCGCCGAGTCGGTGATGCGCTTGCCGATGGTGAGGAAGATATCCCAGGGCACGACCTCGGGGGCCTTTGTGAGGTCGGGCGTGATGGGTGTGCGAGGGTCGATAATCGGCGTCACGCTGCCACTGGCGGCCACCACCACGCGGGCACCGGGGCCGATGCCCCCGGTCACCGTCGGGTCGGTCACCGAACGGTCTCAGAGTGGGCCCGAAAGCATCATCCCCGTCTTCATCGTCCACTGCACGGTGACGGCCGCCGAGGCCGCGCAGTTGTTGCTGTCGGACACCTCATCAACCGTGGTGGGGTCGTCGGCGCATGCGATGACGAAGTAGCTGCCAAAGGCATTGTCGGGCAGCGTCATCCATTGGTTGATCGCCAGCGATGATGCATTCGCGCTGGGCGCGCCCACCGAGCGGTCACCCAGACGGACGTCGGCCCCCGACAGCGAGGTATCGCGCGACAGGTAGTACGTGGTGGTGGTGGGACCCACGCCGGTGGCACCAGTGTTCCAGGTGGTGTCGCCCACTGACAGCGTCCCTCCGCCCCGGAGCGGGTCGGTGCTGCCAGACGGCGGGCCGGCGTTCACCCCGCTCACCTGCAGGTCCACGCAGGCATCACGTTCGCGGCCGAACCACGCCATGCGGTGCGCGGGCCCCGCGCCGCTGCGGTTGGTCTCCTCCACGATGGTCGTGGCCAGCAGGGTGTTCGAGCATCCCGTGTAGGCCGCGGCGGTGAAGTAGTCGCCGAGACACTGCACACCGGTGGTGCGAGAGGTGCTGCAGGTGCCGTTCGGACCCTCATCGGACGACGTCACACCGGCCAACGCAAGTGGCGACCAGTCGGAGAGGTCATCGGAGATGAACGCCTGCGTGAAGGGGTTCATCGAGCCGCCTGCAACGATGAACATGCCCCCCACATCGCCCCGCGCGGTGACACCGGATGAGGGGAAAACCCACGCATAGGACTCGTTCCAGATGTCGGTCTCGCCCTCGATGTCGAGCGACGATGGGTCAAAGCGCACCACGCGCGTGTAGGGGTAGTCGGTGCTGCTGCTGCCGGTACCTGCCGTGAACATCCAGCCGACGCGCGACGACGTTCTGAAGCCTGCAAGCACCTTCATCCCGCTGAGCCGTGCGCAGGGGTCGTTCGAGCTGGTGGAGCGCAGCGGGCAGGTGATGGTGCCCGTGGGCCAGTCAGTCACGTTCTTCTGCCTGTAATTCACGGTGGCGGAGCTATCCGCCACCCAGTAGATGTCGAACTCCTTGCCGAAGGTGTCACTCCACATGGGCATGGCCCCGAAGTACATGGTGCTGCCCGCCCCGTCGACCGGTCGCAACGTGCTCGCGTCGTCGATCACCACACTCCCTGCCGACCCGGAGCAACTCTCGAGGCTGGTCAGGGGGATGCGCCACAGCACCGCCTTGTCTACGGAGCTGGCGGCGATCCGCCCCGCGTTCGCCGACAGGTACAGGTACTTCGATGTGGGCTGCATCGAGGGGTAGTCGAGCATGTACTTCTTCGGCAGGTCGAAGTCGCCGCTGTCAATGACAAACGAGCAGTACTCCAGGGTGCCATCCAGCGCCTCGATGCCCGACCGGTTCTTCAGCACCACGATGCGGTACGAGTTCGGCGTGGCGGTGCTTGCGTTTTGCATGATCCACGCGATGTTGTTGTACCCATCACGCGGGATGGACACCGCGTACTGATCGCAGCAGAACCCGCCGTCGAGCACCGGGAAGGCCATCGCCGGGTCGATATATCCCCAGGTGCGGCCGTTGTCGCTCGAGTAAGCGGCATACCAGTTGGCGGTGAACAGCACGGCGTTGCGATCGTTGGCAGCGGTCGGCTCGCCCGTCCAGCTGGGGCCCCCGCCCGCCCCGCTGTTCGACGGGTCGGTCACCGTGGACACCAGAAATGGCGTGAGATCGCCCGACGCCGTCTCGCGGTGGCCATTGGCCTGCATCGATCCGCGAACGACGGGTGCCCCCCCTGCGCCGCCGGTGTTCGTGCCCGGCCCCTCGATCGAGCCGCCCCCGGTGCTGGGAGCCCCCTCATCCCCGAGTGCGGTGGGCGCACCGAGCGCGGGCCCGCGGTACGGGCTCTTCACGGTCGCAGTGGGCTTCTTCAGATCGGGGTTGGCCTTGGCAAGCGCACGCTGCCGCGCCTTGTTCCCCTGGGTCTGCGTGCCGGGCGGAACGCCTGGCTTCAGTACCACCACGCCCACTGACGGGTGCGTCGGCGTGGGGATGAATGTGTGGGTGCGCGGTATCTTCGACTGCTTGGCGCCAAGAAGCCCAGCCGAGCTGGCCGTGGCCGCCGTGAGCTCGATCGCAGCCACCACTGCGGCGGCCATGAGGACGAAGCGGGGGGGTGCAATGCGCATGGGGGTCAGCCCCCGAGGTTGACGAACGAGATGGCGTGGTTAAGTCCGGACACCGCCGACGGCGCCACGTTGTTGCTGCACCCCACCCGCAGGGTGGTGGTGTGGGCGCCAGCGGTGATTGACGCGCCGGTCACGCCGAACAGCGAACTGTCTGTGCTCGTGTCGTCCTCCGTGTCGAGCCCGCTCTTGGGCACGCCCACGCCGTCGACGTAGATAGCCATAGCGGGGCTGCCGCCGGCGCAGGTGCCCCGAAAGCGCCCACGCCCGAGCATCAGCAACCTGCCCGCCGCGTTGAGGGTGAAGGCGTAGCTCTCCACCGTCACCGCGTTCGACACTGGTGGGTCGGTTGCTTGCTCGCCACTCACGCCACCCTGCGATGCCGCGCCCGATACACCGGTGGCACCGGTGGCCCCGGTGAGGCCGATGGGGCCCTCCGACCCGGTCGCGCCCGTGGCCCCCGTCGGCCCGGCCGGCCCTGTCGCGCCGACGGCACCAGACCAAACACCTTTGCCGAACATCGCGCGCACCGCGGGCGCCAGGTCGGCCACCGCCACGCTGCCGTTCTTGATCTTGGGCGACGTCACCGCGTTCGCCTTCAACTGGGGTGTGCCCACGGAGTTCCGCGGGATTGACACGACGGCATACGAGGTGCCGCCAAGGGCCACGGCCAGAGCTGCCGTGGCGACGATTAACGCCGGCGAGGGCGCCATAAGAGGAGTAAGCCAAAATCGGCGGCCCGTTGGGGCCGCATTCCCCCAATTCGCGTGTGGTCACCGACATGACGTACGACGATGCGGGCCCCTGATCGATGCTCAGCAGGGTGCCGCTGCCGGAGATCCAGCACCCGGTGTGCCCCGCGCGAAGCAGCCGCTGCACGCGCGCCGGGTCGTGATTTCGCACCACGCGCTGCTCGCCGCCATGCAGGCGCAGGTGGATGTCGTGCCCCTCCACGTGCGTGACGGTCACCGGCCGCCACTGGCTGGCGCGGTGCACCTGGATGAAGTGTGGGTCGTGGCCGGCGCTCTCACGGCCGCAGCGGTGCATGCTCAATAGCCCGAGAGCACCTGGGCCCCGAAGATCTGCACCAACTGGATGGACGAGTTGCCCGCCTGCTGCTCGACGTTCTGGATGATGGCCTCGAGCGACGCCTGGCTCACCTCGTGCACCGGGGTGGCGTAGGTGATGAGCAAACGGGCGTACTCCTGATCATCCGGGTACGGCCACAGGCGGTGCGCGCCCAGCGGCACCGGTGCATCGGTGCGGTCGGCGAACCACGTGAGCAGCCCGGGGGTCACGTGCACGCGGGTGGTGGCGAGCGCGTGGATCTTCGTCAGGCGGGTGGCCGGGGAGCCCTTCGTCTTCGCTGGGCCGGTGGACTACGTGTCGCACGAGGGCGATCGACCGATCCGCTTCAGGTGGCGCCTGCGTCAGTCGCTTCCCGAGCTGGTATTTAAGCACAGTCGCGCGGTCGTGTGATGACGAGTTCGCTGCCGCTGAGCGCGCCCTGAGCTAGGCGCACAGCTCATCACGAGCACTCGCTGGGCAGATGCGGGCCAATCCGGGGCACCCGGTGCATCTTGCATCACGTGTCGAAACGGCGTTCGCGGGCCTTGCGCTAAGCGCGGTCGTTACCTCTGTAGCGAGCGCCTCGGTCAGCAGGCCCGCATCGAAGTGCTCGTTAGAGCGGCGCTGCTCGTTCCCCTCGCCCTCCAGGTGCACCCACAGCGTCTCGACACTCTCGGGCCCATTCTCGAGCTCCAACATCGCCAACGAGTAGATCCGCCTCTGCAGGTCGTAGTCGTCCTCGTGCTCGTCGAAGTGCGCCCCGGTCTTCCAGTCGACGATGAGCGCGGAGCCGTCGGGCAGTGTGGCCAGCACGTCGATCACACCGGTGATCAACTGCCCGCCGATGAGCGTGGCGAAGGGCACCTCGGTCTGAATGTCGGCGGACTTCAGCGTCTCGGCCACCGGGTGCGCCTTGGCGCGCTCTAGGCATGCACGCAGCCTTTTCTCGTCCTCAGTCGTCACTGGGCGCGGGTGGGTGCGGGCCGCCTCGCGCTGCTTGGCCCGCTCGATGGCCTCGTCAACGTCAAGCCCTCTGGCCCAGTCAACGTGCTCGAGGGTCTCATGCACCAGTTGGCCAAACTCGCGCCCGTCGCGGTCGGGGTCGCCTGTGGTGAGGGTGTCCTCGCCCGTGGTGTCGGCCGAGGTTCGCTGGCCCTCGCCCTGTAGGCCAAGGTCGCGCTCCAGGTAGCGGCGCAGGCCGCACTTTCGCCACTTCTGCAGGTTGCTGTAGCTGATGGCGCCGCTCGCCATCGGCTGCGGGATGGTGGCGTCGTCTTCTGCCGCCTCTGGGTCGGGCTCGGGGGCGGTGGCTGCGGCCACGGTGATTGCCGGGGGCGTCGGCGGGTGCGCCGGGTCGAGGCGGCGCACGCGGATTGGCACCTTGGTGCCGGGCACGTTGATGATCTCCGTGGCGCCTGCCGGAATGTGCTCGGTCAGGTCGAGGGCATCTTTGAACACCATGGTGGCCATGCCGGCCCACGACAGCTCATCTTTGGTGGTGATGTATCCGGTGCCGATGAACATGAGGTGGTCTTTGGCGCGGGTGATTCCCACGTAGGCCACCCGGCGACGCTCCTCGCCCTGGGCCAAGTTGATGGCCGCTCGTGCCGCGAGCAGCGGGGTGGTGGCTGCCCCCTGACGCGCGATGCCCACTGAGCCATCGCGGCCTGCCAGTGTGCGGCCCTTCTCAGATGGCGGGGCCCACGACATGCGGGTCATGGCCACCAGCGGGAACTCCAGGCCCTTGGCGCCGAACATGGTCATCAGCTTGACGGCGTCAACGCCTGCCGGCACGCGCAGGTCCACGTTCTCCTTGTCTTCCGGCAGGCGGTCGAGCACGTCGCGGATGGACGGGCCGGTGAAGTCGCGCTCGACGCGGGCGATGGCGCCGATGAGGCGCTCGATGTTGCGAAGCTGCGCGCCCGTTGGGTCGTTGGCTTCAAGGACCAGATCGTATCCATGCTCGGTGACGATCGCCTGGGCCAGCCCCGACACCGACACCCGGCCCACAAGGGCGGCCACGCGCTGGTGGGCGTTGAAGACGTCGGGGTTGATCAGCGCCAGGTCGTCAATGGCCGGGGTGGGCACCACCAGCGCCTTCTGCTCATCCCACGTGAGCGAGTGCTTCTTGAGGATGGGGTTGATCTCGGTGGTCGAGAGCCCGGCGATGGGGCTGGTGGCCACGCGCAGGAACCAGTTCTGGGCAGGAGGGTCTGCGAACAGCTCGAGGTAGGCGATGAGGTCCTGGCACTCGGGGCGGTCCAGCAGGCCGCCGGACATCAGCGAGAGGTTAGGGATACCAAGGCGACGGAACTCTGCGGCGTAGATACCCAGGTACAGGTTGGTGGGGCAGAGCACGGCGATGTCGGAGATCTTCAGGCCAAGGTCTTGCGCCTGCTTGAGGATCACCGGCACGGCCAGGCGGGCCTCGGTTTCGGCACTCAGGTTGCGGCCGTCGCCCAGGGCGTAGATCACGTCGACCGATGGCGGCGTGAGTGGTGGATCCTTCGGCGTGGCCTTGGCCTTCATGGTGATGAGCGCCTTCGCGCCGCGGGCCAGCGTTGACGTGGGGTCGATGTCGTCGGGCTCGAGGATTCGCCTGGCCAGGGCGTTGATGCCATCGAGCACCGGTGGCTGGGAGCGGTAGTTCTCGTCGAGGGTGACGTTGCCCATGTCGGGCGACTCCACCAGGCCGAGGAACACCGTGACATCCGCGTCGCGGAACCCGTAGAGGGACTGGTTGGCGTCGCCCACGGGGATGAGCGCGCCGCCCGGCGCCACCAGGTCTTCGAGCACTGCCATCTGCAGTGGCGAGGTGTCCTGTGCCTCGTCCACGTACACGCGGCGGAACTTGCGGGGGGAGGGGAGGGTGCCCAGCTTCAGCGCGAGCTCGGCGATGTCGGTGTAGTCGGCGATGCCCTCCACGGCCTTCAGCGCGCGGTAGTGGCCGTCGTACAGGTCGAGTGCCTCGGCAATGGCCAGCGCGGCAGGGCGCAGGTGGGCGTCAATCTGCATCTGCTTCAGGCGCAGCATCCCCGCCTTGGCCTGCTCGAGCAGCGGCTTTAGATCTGCCTTCACGTTGCCTGGGCGCCCGTGGGTGCGCATCACCTCGCCAGCCTCCAGCAGGGCCAGGTCGCTGGCCAGCTTCGCTGCGGCCTTCTCGTTGATCTCGGGTGACTTGACGAGGTGCCGGAGCAGCTCCATCACCTCGTTGATCTCGCGCTCGGTGGGTGGGTGGGCCTCGGGCACGTGCAGGTCGGCCATGTCGAGTCGCATGCGCACGGCGCGGTCGTGGAACTCCTGGATCTCGCTGGCAAGCCGCTCGGGCATCGGGCTGAAGGCCTGCTCCAGCACCGTGCGCTTCTCGGGCGCGATCTCCGCCAGCACCATGGCCGCTGCCTGCTGGCGCAGGCCCACCCGCAGGCGCTCTTCGCCGGGCTTGAGTGACACCGGCACACCAAGGTCGAGCGCGTGCTCCAGCACCAGGCGCTGGCACACGGCGTCGATGGTGCCGCACATCAGGCGAAGGGTGGCCTCGCCCGCGCGATCAGGTGCAAGCTCGCGCAGGCGCTCCTCAATGCGGGCGGTCACGTTGGCGGCGGCTGCGCGGGTGAAGGTGCACACCAGAATGTCTTCGGGCGCGATGTCGTGGTCAATGAGGTCGCGGGCCACCAGCGCGGTGAGGGTGTGGGTCTTGCCCGATCCCGCACCAGCGGTGAGGGCAAAGTTGCCGGTGGCCTCAAGGGCGCCCGCCTGGGTGTCTGACAGGCCAAAGCGGTCGGCAAGCGCGCTCATGTGGTGCTCCACGCGGTGGTGGAGATGTACTGGTGTCCACACCACGGGGCGTCGCAGGTTTCGCCGGTGCCCCACACCTCTTTGTTCTTAATGCCGTGGCAGGCGAGCGCTGCGCGTTCGGTGGCCCGCTTGTTGTCGGCCACCCATTCCACGTCAACCTCGCCGCCTCCGCCAATGGGGCGCGTGGTTGATCCCACGTGGTCCTGGTGGGCGACCGACACGTACAGAAAGCCCAGAATCTCGCGGGGCAGGCCTGCTTGCGGGTCGCCTGCGGCCATGAACGGGTACAGGCCCTTCTGCAGCTCGTCGCGGCGCTTGGCGTAGTCGGGCAGCTGGATGGTGCGCTGCAGCTTCCAGTCGATCACCAACACGCCGCGGTCGGTCACGTCGACGCGGTCGGCCACGCCGCTGATGGTGAAGCCCTCCACGATGTTGCCGCTGCGAAGCCACATCTGCGCCGCCACCGGCCGCCACCCCGGGGCGATCTCGTTCATGTACTCCGGGTCGTAGTACTTGCGCGCAGTGGCCTCGATCCAACCCTCAAGCATGTCGCGCTTCTCGCGGGGCACCATGGGCCATGCGGGATGGGGGTGAATTGCGGCCATGGCTGCTGCCACACGCTTGTCGAGTGGGGCACCGTGCACCGGGTGTTTGCCGCCCAGGGTGAGGGCCATGCCAAGCGCCTCGTCGGCCACGTTGCCCATGTGCAGGTTTACGCCGCCGCGGCTCCACGGACGCATGTGGCGGCCCACCATCCAGCCGAGGGGGCAGCGCAGGTACTCCTCGAGAGTGGTTACCGAGATGGTGGTCTTGGGGGTATCCGGGAATTCAGGCGGGCGCCGGTGGCGGGCGAGGGCGTCGAGCGCGTGGCTCACAGGGCCGGGGTCGGCGATGCCTGCCCGGGCGCGGCCCTGCATGCGGCGGCGGAGGGCGGCACCGTCGCGCACGGAGATCACCTCTGGGGTGAGGTCGTTTGCTTTCTCCACCTGCGTGAACCACGGGGACGGGTCGCGCTCGATGCCGTCGGCGCCCTGTGGCTGGCGAATCATGGTGAGGGCGCCGATGGCCACTGCCTGAATCGCCTGGAAGTCGGTGCGCTCGTCGCGGGGGCGGAGGGCCGGTGCGGCGTCGATTAGCCCGCGGCTCACGAAGGGTGATGCCGATGGGGTGCGGGGCAGGCTGCCGGCCAAGATGCCCGTCATCACCACGTGGCTCGCGCCGAGGGCGGCCACTTCGGTGGGGCGGAGGATTGCCACGCCGCCGGTGGTGCCACGGGGGCGGGGCACGGCGACGCTCTCTTCCAGAATGACGACAGCGTGCGCAGGCGGCTCGACGCCGTGGGCGCGCAGGGTGTCGATCTGGGTGCGAAGGGCATCGAGCCACAGGTAGGCCTGCTGCAGTTGGGGGCCAAGTGCGTCGGGGGTGCCGCCTGCGGCCTGGTACGCGTTGTTGGCAAGGCGGAGGCCAAGGGCGTGCAGGGCGTCGGCTTCGGCGAGTGAGCCGGCGGCGTGGGTGGTGGCTGCTGCCTGGATGTCGTCAGTCGTAAGACCGAGGGTGAGCGCGTCGGAGTCTTCTGCCAGATCGGCCAGCAGGTCGGCGCGCAGAGCGGGTTGCTCATCGGCCACCTCAAGCGTGAGGGCCACACGTTCGAGCACCGCGCCCACCAGGGAGTCGCGCATGGCCGCACCGCGGCTGGCCACCACCGGGAGGCCGCGGCGGGACGCGGCCTTTATCGCCGCGTCGCCGGCTTCGTCATTCGGTACGCACACCACGATGTCGTCGAGCGGCGTACCGGCATCGGCCCAGTCGGCTGCCACCTCAATGGCCACCTCAACCTCATCGTCGGCCTCGATGAGCCGAGGGGTGACGGCGTGCACCTCTGTGTCGGGGACCGTCCCCGACACAGAACTCACGTCAACACGCGCGGCATCGATACCCATCTGCGCCAACATCAACTCGGCGTCGTTGGGCGATGTTGCCAGATGCAGGGTGACCGGTGCGTTCTCTGCCAGTGCCATGAGCAGGTGGCCCGTGGTGGGGCGGAAGGCTGACGGCGGTGCCACCACCAGCGGGCGGTCGTAGGTGATGCCCTCGGCAGCGCGTGCGGTGAGCACGCGGAACCTGGCGCGGCTCACCACGCCCATCTCGTTCAGTACATGGCGCAGTTCGGCGATTCCGCTCTCAGTGGGGGTCTGGGCGGGGTAGTCGTCGCCCACCAGGTCGTCCAGCTGCTTTAGATGGGCCACGAGGCGGTCAACATCGGCAGGCCTTTCGGCAACTGCACGCAGGATGGGGGGGATGGAGTCGTGCCCGAGCGCGTCGGTGACCTTGGCGCGAAGTTCGATGTCGTCGAGCGGCGCAGGAACCTCAGCGCGGCTGCCCACATCGCGCCACAGTCGCTCCATGGTGTCCACCGTGCCGCCGAGAAGGGTGCCCTGCTCGGCAGCGGCCCGGGTGAGCACGCGGTGGCGGGCAAGGGCACTGGCCACGATGAGACGGCTGTCGGGGCCGTTGCGCCAGCCCTCCAGCAGGGAGTCCCACACCCGGGCCGGTCGGCTGTACGTGACCACCTGCAGGCGGCCAGTGGTTGGGCGAGGTGACGTCACGCTCTCATTGTCCCGCATTCACGAGAGTGACCTTACGGGCACGGAACTGCGGCGGTCGCAACCACCGCCCACCTCAGCCCCCCGGAGGGGCCCGTGTGGCTGAGGTGAGGGGGGACGGCGCTCCGGCGCATGGCGACGACGGCTCTGGGCCGTCGTGGTTGTGGGCTTCCGCCGATGCTGGGCGTATCCTTGCGCCCATGAAGACGAGCGCGCTCTCTCTTGCGGCCGCGGCCGCCACTGTGCTCGCCGCTCCCGTCATGGCCAGTGCCTCGGCCCAGGTGCTGTTCTCGCAGTCGGCCGCCACTGCCACCACCTCTGCGGTGCGCGGCGCCTCGGGCACCGTGTCGATGCGCACCGCGCACAAGGCCGTGCTTGCATTTGAGGAGCGCCCGGGCACCCGCACGGGGTTGATGTCTGAGGCCGCGTTCTCGGGCCTCTGGGGCGGTGCATTCCACACCGACCCTCCCAACGCCATTCTCACCGGCGTTGACCCGCTCGGCCGCAACCACCGCGTGGTGGTGCGGGTGACGAGCGCCGCGCGTACCGCCCACGGTGTGCGCTACCAAATGCGTGCGCTCCGCGGCTCACTGCCCGCACGGCTCAGCCCCGCCAACCTGATGGTCGACAGCGTGCCCATCACGGCCATCTCCGCCGCCTTGAAGGCGTACCTGGCAGGCAGCTCGGCGAAGGCAAACACGTACGAGACGCTCATCAACGCCCTTCATTTCCCCATGATGGCCCCGGTCACCACCAGCCCGCAGATCGTCATCTTAAGCGGCAGCCCGATGGTCGGCAGCTCGCCGAACTTTCGGGCGCAGGTGATCAACGGCCAGCAGATCGTGTTCGAGCCTGGCGCCCAGATGGTGTTCCCGCCCAGCACGACGGCCGTGTCGATTGTGTCGCCGCAGGGCCCGGGCCCATGTGCCTGGCCCGACGGCCTGCAGGGGTCGGCGCAGGTGCTGGCAAGCACCGGTGGCACTACCGACTATCCGGGCACGTCGCTTCCGGGCGTCGTGATCACCAGTACGCCCCTGTTCAGCGGCATTTGCCAGCTAGTCTATGACATCACGACGATTCCGGCCAAGAAAGCCGCGACCACATTTCAGGTGGGAATCACCTTCACCAACACGTCGTCACAGCCCGTGGTGCTGCAGCCCGTGCAGATAAGCGCCGACTAGCCCCTCGGGTGCGGCGCCCTCTTCTCCCCAAGGACTCCTCATGGCACTGAAGTCACCCTCTCCCGCGCTCATCGTGTCGTGTGTCGCGCTTGCCGTGGCGCTCGGCGGCACTGGCTACGCCGTCACCAATCTGCCCAAGAACAGCGTGGGCAACTCGCAGATCAAGAAGAGCGCCGTCACCAGCGCAAAGGTGAAGGATGGGTCGTTGGTCGCCGCCGACTTCAAGGCGGGGGTGCTCACCACTCTGGCGGGTACCCAGGGGGCGAAGGGCGACGCCGGTGCCACCGGCGAGGCAGGAGCCACCGGCGCAAGTGGGGCGACGGGCCCCACTGGGGCGACCGGTCCCACAGCGTCGGCGTATGGGGTGAGTAATTTGGTCGTCGCTCTGAGTGCCGGAGGGGCCGCCACCGAGGTGATCCGTCTCACCACCGCGTCCCCCACATCAGGTGCGCTGGTGCTGCCCACCGCAATGCGCGTGTTCGTCATGGCCGACGTCAACGCCTATAAGGGCACCGGCCTCGCCTCCACCGTGGGCAACCTCACCTGCCGCGTGCGCTGGGCAGAAGGTGCGGGTTCGTTCACCACGCTCACTCCGCTGCCCTCGTCCACCTTCCCCAACGTTTCTAACGGCACAGCCGTGTGGCAGAGCATGTCGGTCACCGCGCAGGTTGACCTTCCGGCTGGTAGGTACGACTTCCAGGTGCAGTGCTCTGCGTCAAACTCAGTGGGGTTGGGTACTGCTCAGCTCTCCGTGCAGGATGCCGAGATGAATGTGGTGGCCGCCGCCGCCTAGGTGTTGTGCCTACACCGGGATGGTCTCGGTGGTGCGTGAGCCCTTCTTGCCCGCGATAATTGCCCGGAGCGCCGTGCCCTTGGCGGGCTTGCCCTTCATGACCACCTTCACCTTCACCACCTTGCCGGCCTTGGCGTTCTTCACCGCAACGGCCTTGGTGGTGGACTTCTTCACTGCCACGCCCGCGATGTCCGACCCGGCGAGCATGGGCAGCACCTTGCCTGCCTTGGTCTCAAGGCGAAACGAGTAGTTGCCGCTGGCCGCGTAGCGCAGGGTGAAGGTGATGGTGGTGCGACCGCCCTTGGTGGCGGTGCGCAGGTTCTTGGTGACCGGCGTCACCACGTTGGTGGGGCCGGTGGGCGCAACGCTTGGCGCGGGTGCCGGGGCGGGCGGGGGTGCCGGGGCGGGCGGGGGTGCCGCGTTGCCGGTGGTGATGCTGCCCACGCTCGCGCTGTTCTCGTTGCTGAACCACATCAGGCCATTGGGGCCCGCAGTGATCACCGACGGGTACGAGTTAGGGGTGATGCCTGCCGAGTATTCGGTGATTGCGCCGGCGGTGGTGATTGACGCCACCTTGCCGGGCATGGGCTCGGTAAACCACAGGTTGCCGTCGGCACCCGCTGCGATGCCGCGGGGCATGGCGTTTGCGGTGGGCACCGCGAACTCCGTGATCACGCCGCTGGTGGTGATGCGGCCGATCTTGTTGCCACCGGCCTCGGCAAACCACAGGTTGCCATCGGCGCCCGAGGCGATGTACTGCGGCTGGGCACCGGCGGTGGGCAGCGTGTACTCGGTGATGGCGCCAGCAGTGGTGATGGCGCCAATCTTGTTGCCCGTGGCCTCGGTAAACCACATGCGCCCATCACGGCCTGGGGTGATTCCGATGGGCGCCGCGTTGGCGGTGGGGATGGGGTAGTTGCTCACCGCTCCGGCGGGGGTGACCGCACCGATCTGCCCCCCACTCTGGGTTACCCACTGGCGCCCGTCGGGGCCCGCCGCTGATGCCCACCCGGCCGAGGTGAGGCCCGTGATCTGCGTGGTGGTGCCTGCGGTGGTGTCGAGGCGGCCCATGGCGGCGGTGAAGTTGTAGGTCATCCACATGGCGCCATCGGGGCCCGGGGCGATGCTGCTCACCAATCGGCCGCCAGCTGCCACCGACACCTGTGCACCTGGGCCCGCGGTGGTGAAGGGCACCACCGCGTTCAGGTCGGTGAACGTGCCGTACACGTCGCCATTGGGCGCCGCACCGATCCCTGAGGAGTCAATGGCGCCCGTTCCAGCGGGGTACTCGGTCACGATGCCGGGTGTGGACGCCGTGGCAATTCCTGCTGCGCACAGCGCAATTGCGGGGGCTGCGATTACTGCGGCGATGAGCCTGAGCGAGCGGGGCATGTGTGTCCTTGGTGAGTGGGGGCGCGGTGGTTCCATGCTGAACCCTAGCGCCACGTGGCTATGCCTCAAGCAGATCCAGGAAGCGCCGGGGGGTCATGATTGCCGGCATGCCGGGCAGGTCGAGCAGGTGGCGGTCGCCGGTTACCAGTGCGGCATGCCACTCACGGGCGAGGGCCACCAGGTCGTCGTCATCCGCATCGCCCGGCACATCGCCGTGGTCGACGGCGAGGTCGGGCACGAAGTGCGCGCTGTGTACCAGCGCGCTGATGATGTCGTCCATGTCCTTTGGCGACGGCCGCCTGCCTCGCATCGTGGGCGAGTTGAGTACGTGCGCCACCTCACTGAGCAGCGCGCCTGTGGTGATGCACTCGAACGCACCCTCACGGAGCGCGTTGATCAGTGCGGCCGGGGGCCCCGTGCTGCCGATGGCCGCTGACACGAAGACGTTGGCGTCAAGTACGGCGCGCACGGGCCTGCTTGCGGCGCTCGTTCCTGATGCCGTGCTGCAGATCCACAACCCAGTTCATCAGCTCGTCTTCGCCCATGCCGTCGAAGTCGGGGTCGGGTTGCTGGTCCTCCCAGAGGCGCTCAAACACGCCGAGCCCCAGGTGCCGGTTGAGGGCTTCCTCAATAAGGTCGCCCTCCTTCATGCCGCGGTGGGCGGCGGCCACCCGAGCCGACCTGAGGATGTCCTCATCAATGGTGAGGGTGGTGCGGGTCTTCGCCATGGCCCGACAATATCACTTCTGCATCACTGCATCATGATGCAGTGCGGGAAATCAGCCCTCGGTAAGGCTCTTCCGGATTGGCTCCACTGCCCGCAGCGCGAGGGCCGCAACCGTAAGCGTGGGGTTCGCGGTGCCGGCGGTGACCATCGGGCTGGTGCCCACCACAAAGCAGTTGCGGGTGCCGTGCACGCGCAGGTTCTTGTCAACCACCGAGGTCTTTGGATCGTTACCCATGCGGGTGGTGCCGATGTTGTGGCCGGCTCCCTGAAAGTTGTCGATGGGGTTCTGCTGCACGCCGGTGGCACCCAGGGTCTGCAGCACGCGAAGGTGCAGCGTTCGCGCGGCCTTCGATCCGTTGGTGGTGTATTCGCCCATCTCGTAGGTGATGGCCGGGCGCGGCACGCCGATGGCGTCGGTCTCGGTGGCGAGGGTGACGCGGTTTGTTGCCAGAGGCTCCTGCTCCACGCAGCTGGCGATGAGCGCATGGCGCAGTATCTGGTCTGTGAAGTCGGCGAACCCCGCGGTGCCGATGTCGTTCTTCTGCGCCCAGGTGGCCACCTGCTGGGTGGGGTCGCCCATCATGTAGGTCCAGCCGTCGTTGTGCACCTCGGGGCGAAATGCTGAGTACTGCGAACGGAATGCGCCATCGCGCACCTGGTCGATGCCGCTCGTCGATCCAGGCCCCCGGTACGGGTGGGTGCGCTGGGACAGCAGGCCCCATGCCAGCTGTACCGGGTGATCCATAAGAAACCTGCCCACCATGTCGGTGGCGTTGCCAAGCCCCTGGGGCTGCTGGTCGCTCTTCGACATGAGCATGAGCTTGGCGGCCTCAATTGCGCTGGCGGCAATCACCACCGTGTGCGAGGTGATGGTGATGGGGTCGCCACCCGACGGCCGGTAGGTCACCGTGGCTGTGCCGGGCTGCACCTGCACATTTACCACCACTGCCGACGGGATGAACGTGGCACCCGCGGCCCGCGCCTTCTTCACATGCACCGTGCCGTCGTACTTGGCACCAATGGGGCAGATGGGCACACAGGATGAGTTACCGCAGCAGGCCGGGCGGCCGTC
>SXGT01378114.1_pt1 | contig 17352 bp, 9 predicted proteins | sample 3176221 | NCBI WGS metagenome assembly SXGT01 (sample SAMN11356862, study PRJNA531348) | freshwater metagenome | isolation source: freshwater sample F1-120 | place: China: Fuxian Lake, Yuxi | collected 2017-12-25
AAACCTGAAATTGATACCCAGTGGGTAAATCACTCCCACCCGAGAAAGGTTGGCAGCCACTCGGAAGCGAACATTGCATAGCGTTTCCGCAAGGAGCGCATGAAGCGTATGGAGCAAGTGCCAAAGCCGTGTGATTGACTCCCGAAATCCATTATCTCGTCCGGGTCTTCCTGTTTTTGCCAGGGGGGACAGCATCGTACCGCACACAATCAGACGCCACCCGCCGGTGGTGCAGGCCAAGTGTGGCATGACCGGGCCGGGGGCTGAGAGCAGGGCAGAGGCATATGGGGGTATTCTGGAAAGCTGGGAGAGCCGCACCGTGGCCACCGCACATCGCCGGACAAGGATGACACCGGCTCACCAACATCCGGGCGCACGGGTCGAGCTTTCTGCGACCTGTGCGAGCGAAACCGCGGAAAGCGCGTGGGCACCCGCCAGCGAGGGAAACCGAAGCGGGCGGGCAGACGGCTGTGGCAGTCGTAGTGGTCTCGTAGTAGCGATCGAAAGCAGGCGAACCAGTCGGAGGGAGCCTGGGAGTAGCGAAGGGGACCGCCGGGGAGAGGAGGGCGCCATCGGGCGGGACGCTGGGGAGTTTCTGCCCCAACAAACGTCTCACCACGCTCGTGGCGCGAAGCCTCCGTTAGCGAATCCTCTCTTTGAAGAACCGGATGCGTGAATTGCGCTCGTCCGGGTCTGTGGGGGTCTCGGCGGGCAACCGCCGGGACTACCCGGCAAAAGTGGCTGAAAAAGAGCGGAGTCGGGGGGCCTTGATTCTGCGCGGGCGGGCGCCGCGCGGACGCGGCGGGGATTGCGCAGCATCACTCCACGCGCTGCATCAACTCCCAGGTGGTTTTATACCGGCCCAGCAGCTCCGGGAATCGCGCATGGCCGTGCAGTCTGCGGAAAATCGGGCTGTGCTCGGCGAGGTAGGGGTACACGCTGAAACCTCGTCGCAAGGCGTTGTCCAGCCAGTCGAGCGCCAGCTCATCCTGGCCGATGTAGGCGTAGCACTCGGCCACGACCCACGACCAGAACTCAACTTTCCCCGCGCGCTGCAGCAAATCCTCGCCCACGCAATCCGCGGCTTCGGCGACCCGGGCATTCAGGGCCAGGTTGAGCCAAAGGCAAAGCCGCCCGGCAATGGTCGGAATCTTTTCCCCGGGCGCGGCCTCGACCAGCGTGCGCGCCTCGTCCAACCGTTGGGCCTGAACGAGTGCCAGGGCGAGCAGCACGCGGAGAATGGAAAACTCCGGCACGGCTCGGAGCAACCGCGGCGCATCGCGCCGCATCGCCTCGCCGTCGCCCGCCAGCATCTTCGCGCAGAATAGGCCGACTTGATGAATCGGGGACAACGGATCGATGTCCAAGGCCCGCTGATATCGGATCACCGCGTCTCCTTCTCTTCCCACCATCATGTAAACCCGCCCCAGCTCGTCGGCGACGTGACTAATGGACGGGTCGACCTGCCATGACTGCAGTAAGCTTCGAATCGCCTCGGCGGGCCGCCCCTGCGCCTGCCGGACCAAACCCAGCAGCGCGTGCCCGACCGCGGATTCCGGGTTCAACGCAAAGACCTGGCGGGCGCACTGCTCCGCCTGCTCGATGTAACCGTCGTCCCGCCTGATGGTGGTGTTGACGTACTGCCAGCAGACCGTGCCCCTGGCCGCATGGAGCAGTTCGTTGTCGCCGACGATATCGTGCGCCATCGCGATGAGCTCGAGCGCCCGGTCGAGACCTTCCGCGGTAAACTTGTAGATCTCCTGCATCGCCCGGTGGTAGCACTCGAGCGCCGCGACGTTGTTGATCGGCCGTTCGGCGAGCTTGTGCTCCTCGGCGGGCGAGAGCTGCATTTTCAGGGCATCGACGATCCGGCGCGAGATCTGTTCCTGGATGTTGAAGATGTCCTCGATCGAGCCCGAGTACTTCTCCGCCCACAGGTGCTCGTCCCGGACGGGATCCACGAGCTGCGCGGTGATGCGGACCGCATTTCCGGACTTCCGCACACTGCCGCTCAAGACATGGCGCACGCCGAGTTCGGCGGTCAGGGCCTTCAGGTTCCGTGCGGTCCCTTTCAGCTGCATGCTGGAGTTTCGTGAGATCACACGCAGCGTGCGGATCTGCGACAGGTCCGTGATGAGCTCGTCGGTCAACCCGTCGCTGAAATACTCGTTGTCGGGGTCGGCGCTCAGGTTCTGGAACGGGAGCACGACGATCGAATGTTTCCCGTCCGCCATGCCGGAATCCGGTTTCCCTCCCGGAGGCGGTGCCGGCGTGGCACCGGCGGCACGCGTGCCCGGCGTGGCGTTGCGCGGAGCTTTGAACAGGCGCTTGATCTGTTCGACGAACTGGGTCGTCGGGAGTGCACCTGCCAGCCGGGTCCACTGCACTTTCAGAAACTCCGGCGGAACGATGGCACTCGATTCGGCCGTGTCATCAATGACCACCGGCGCGAGGAACGGGACGCCTTCGGCCATCAAATGCGTCTGCTCGACGGCCAGTTTCCACTCGAGCCGGAAGTAACCCTTGTTCCTTTCCTGCGTCTGGCGCGAGATCACCGGCAGGAAGAGCGTGCAGTCGCCGATCTGCCGGCGGATTCTTGCATCCCAAACGTCACCGCCGCGGAGTTCTTCCCGGTCGAACCAGACCTCGACCCCGTGACTTCGCAACGCCTCCGCGATGCGTTGGGCCGCAGGAGTGTCCTCGCGAGCGTAGCTCACGAAGACGGCGCGGCTGGGTGACGGTGAAGGGCTTTCCGACATGTGGGGTCGAGGCTAACCACAACTTCCGTCTGCCATCAAATGCCATTCCGTCGGCTGCTATCCCTTCAGCCGCCGGAAGATTCGGCCGCCGTCGAGTTCCCGGGCCTGATAGGAACCAGATCTTCCGTTGGCGGGATTCTTGAAATTGATCATGCCGAAATCGTCGCTCACCGCGACCGGTGCGACGAGCAGGGCGGACAGCCCGCAGCGCAGAAAAGCGATTCGGATGCCGGTGGTGTCGCGTCGAAAAAAATCCGCCACCGGCAGTTCGTCGCTGCCGATCACGACGGGAAACGCCTCGGGATACCGGTGGAGAAACGCCTTGAGCCCGGGAGGGCGGCCGGGTGGTCCGGATTTCACCTCGACCGCGAAGAGTTCAGTCGGTGTTTCCACGACAAAATCCACCTCTAGATCCCGTTCTCGCCAATAAGTCAGTGTCCAGCCTTCGGCCTCCGCGGCGGAGAGCAGAATCGCACCGACCGCATTCTCCACCAGGCGACCGCGCCAGGCCGACCAATGAGCGGATCGTTCCGCCCGCTCGGTCGCGGGCAGACCGCGCGCCGGCGGGTGTTGGTGGGGGTTCATGGCGGTGACCAAGGCGTTATTGAAGACAATGAGTTTGGGGCTCGAGGCCTTGCTGCGGGTCACCCCGCGGCTGAATTTCGGCAGCCCGCCACAGAGGAAGGACTGGGCGAGCACGTGCAGATAATGGGCGAGCGTGGTGGTGTTGCCCGCGTCAGTCAGCTGGCCGACCATTTTCTCGTACGACACGATTTGGGCGGGTGCCTGGCAGACCAGGCTGAAAAGCTGCCGCAGCAACGCAGGCTTGGTGACGACGTGGGCGTTGAGCACATCGCGCGCGAGCACCGTTTCGATCATGGAGTCGCGAACGTAAGCCCGCCAGCGGACTTCGTCTGGAACCAGCGCCGCGGCACCCGGATAACCGCCGTAACGCAACCACTGTTCCAAATCCCAACCGAGCAGAATCTCGCACTCGGGCCAGACCCAATGCCCGCAGCGGGTCAGCTCAAACCGACCGGCCAGGCTCTCGGTCAGACCCCGCTGCATCAGCAGCGAAGACGAGCCGAGCAGCAACACGTGCATGGTACTGCTCGCCTGTCGATCCTGCTCCCAGAGCATTTTTACCGCTTCGCTCCAGCGGGAGACTTTCTGAATCTCATCCACCACTAGCAGCCGTGCCCGGCCGGTTCGCGCCCGCTCCCATTGCTCGCCCAGCCAGGCCGCGGACGGCGGGACGAGTTGATCCGCGGTGATGTACACGGCCTTCGCTCCGAAATCCCCGACCCACTGCCGCGCGGCAAATGTTTTGCCCACCTGTCTTGGCCCGACCAAAATTTGGAGGAACCTCGGTTTCTCGCCAAAGCGTTCGGCGAGTTTGTCCAGGATGGGGCGGCGGTAGGTGGCCACGCCGGGATGATCGCGACCGTTTTGGGTCAGTCAAATTCAATTTCCTCAGTCATTGAGGAAATTGAAGGCCGTCCCAAGGGGTCGACGCGTTACCGGGAACAGAGCACGTCGGCGTCCGGGCGCGTCAATGCCCGCCACCTCGCCAACGGGTAACGCATCGACCCCTACGGTTTTCCTCCGCTTAGTCTCTCTCCTGCCGGGTCGTGCGGCGAAACCCGCAGTTGGCATCCGCCGACGCTCCGAGACCACTTCGCGCACTTGGAGGAGCGATCCCCGAGTTGATCCCGTGCAGCAACCCCTCTGTCTTGCACCGCGGGGAATACTTGTTCCGCCGCGAGGAGAACTCGCCAAGGCAGTTGAGCCGCAAAAAGGCGCAAAAATTACCCGTCCTGCCGGCGTTCTGCTGGCCAGCAGAACGTGCGCCTATCGGCGCCTTGCAAGCCGCTTTCGCCCTCCGATCTTTGCGCCTTCTTGTGGCCAAAGGTTTGATGGCCTGGGTTTGGTTGCGGCTACGCCGCGCCAGATTTATACTGCGGCTTTCAGGATGATGATCCGCACCGCCGGGCTTGGGCCCTATTTTGGCGAGAAGCCCGCACACGAAAAAAGGAGAGGCCCGTGAGGCATCCTGACCAAGGCAGGGACAACGGGACCCTCCGGGCGAGCGCTGGCTCGGCCCACGCGAAGACTGTGCCTTCGCGGTCGCCCCGTGGCTCGCGAGGTTGACTCGCACCGCCGGGATGACTTTCGTTTTCGCGCAACAGGCCGACCCCATGCGATTGCACCCGCGGAAAACTGCTCTTCCATGACTCCCAACCTGAGCCGGTTCGCCGCCGTGGCGTTGCTGGGATGCGCGCTCGGTGGCTGCGCGTCGACGAGCCTCGAACGCGAGGAACTGCCACCGGATTGGGCGGCCGCGCTGCCGCGGCGGCCGCCGGCCGCGCCGAATCTCGACGGCGTTTACCTGAACCACGGGCAGCTTCTGCGTGAACGGCGCCAGGGTGTGCAGTCATCCGCAACCCGCACACTCGTCTCAATGCTCGACCCCGAAGAGCGGCTCCCGGTCGGCGAGCAGGTCGAACTGCGCCGCGCCAGCGAACGCAGCCTCGAACTCATCGTCACCGCGAAGGACCGGGTGGTGGGGCGGAGGCAGGTCGAGTGCGAGTTCGAGCCGGAGTCCGGCGCGATGCTCCTGCGGTGGCAGGAAGCGATCGGTGGCACCAACCTGCCCGGCGGGCGCATGGTGGCGAGAGCGATTCGGTTGTGGCGGGGAGCAGACGGCAGCCTGTTCGCGCGGATCACGGAGGCGTCCGCCGGTGTGGTCGTGCTGGTGCCGTACCTGGGCCGGGGCGAAGAGTGGGGACGTTGGTTGCAGTCCACACCGGAAGGGCTCGCGCGGCTGCGCAGCATCCCCCTGCCAGCGGGTGCGGTGGCCGGCACGCGCGCGCTGGGGGTCGGCGTCCCGTTTCCAGAATTCGCGTTGACTGACCTCGGCGACCGGCCGCTTTCGCGCGAATCGCTGCGCGGCAGGGTGGTCGTCCTGATCGCCTGGTCCACGCAGCTGGCGCCGGACCGCGGCGACCTGCCGAGGCTGCGGGAGCTGTTCCGGCGCCATGCCTCGCTTGGGCTGGAGGTCGTGATGCTTTGGAGCAACCAAGGCGGGAGGATGCCGGACGTGCTCGACTACGTGCATCGAAACGATCTGCCGTGGCGGCACTACGTGGAGCGCAATGGCGGACCCAACCAGCTTATCGCGGCGGCGGAAATGCGCGGGCTGCCCAACGTGCTCATTCTTGACCGCGAGGGGCAGATTGCCGCCGCGAACCCGCGGGGCACGGAGCTCGAGGAGACGGTCACGCGGCTGCTGCGGGGCCCGCCATAAGCGCTCACACTTCGAAATCTGCGGGATGAGGCACCCCGCCTCCATTATCCCAGGATATTGAACTCGAGCATGAATCCTTCACTGGCGGCATGCGCCGCGCCGCGAAAAATACGCCCCAGGACTTCCCGGAAGTGAACACTCGCCCTTCGCTTGGCCACCCCGGAGCAAGCTCCGGGGAATGGACCCGTCTGCGATTCAAAACCGCCCGCTGATCCCGAAGTTCACGAAGGCGCCGTTGTCAAAGTCGCTCTGCAGCCGGTCGCGGGAAAAGTAGTACCACTCCTGGTGGGCATTGAACAGGTTTTGGACATCGCAGTAGAACTCTAGCTTCGGGGAGTAGACATAGCTCAGGTTGAGGTTCGCCGCGGTGCGCTGGAACTTGTAGCGGAGCCGCGACCGATCGGTCGAGTAGCCCACGAGATGTTCGCCGGTGCGGTTGACGAGCGCCCGCCACCGAAACTTACCCCACGGCAGACTCAGGCCCGCATTGGCCGTCGTCGGCACGAAATTCGGCACGAGGTGCGTGGTCCGCGGTCCCGTCGTGCCGTAGTCGCCTTCCGTCGTCAGCCGGGTGTAGTTCGCAAAGAAACTCAGCCGCCGCAGCGCCCCGGGCAGGAAGGTGAGCTGCTGCTGGTAGCTCAACTCGATCCCCTGAATCCGCGCGCGGCCCGCGTTGAGATCGGTGATGAGGTTGTAGCCCCCGTAGCTGCCACCGAACCCGTTGTCGGGGCCGTTGGGCACCGTCTGGCCGCCGAGGGAGACGATGTAGTCCTTGAGCTCCTTCCGGAAGACGCCCGCGGAGAACGCGCCGACCGGTTCGAAGTAATATTCGAGCGTGAAATCGATGTTCTCGGCGAATTGCGGTTTCAGCGCCGGGTTGCCGACCGTGAGGGTTTGCGTCTGGTCGTTCACATCCTCGCGTGGAACGAGATTGGCGAAGGGCGGGCGGCCGATGCTGTTCGACCAGTTGGCCCGGGCCAGGAACGAGCGGGAAAAATTGTACGTGAGATAGGCGCCGGGAAAGGTGTGGCGGTAGCTGCCCTCGATCTGGCGCGGGTGGGCGTAATCCGCCCGCGCCCGCTGCACGGGATTCGGGATCGCCGCGGCCGTGGCGAGCGTGCGCGCGCGCACGAAGCCCCGGCCGAGGACCTCCGTCTCCTCGAACCGCAGCCCGGCCACCGCGCGCAATTGCCGCCACCGCGTGCCGCCCATAAGGTAGGCGGAGGAAACGTCCTCGGTGACCCGCCGCGTGCCGAGGAACTTGCGCGACTCGTCGTAATACTCGTCGGCGAACCAGTGCGAGGGGTTCTTCTTCACGTGCTCGGCCACGTAACCGACGTGCGTATACGGAATGGGTCCGTGGCGCTGGCTCTCCGTCGTCTGGACATCCTTGAAAAGGAAAACATTCAGGTCGCCATCGTTCCGGCCGGTGGCGGGATTGACGCCGAGCACGCCGTCTGGTCCCGCATATTGCCAGCGACGATCGCCGCCCACTTCCTCGGCGATTTGGCGGCGAAAGCGGACGCCGGTCTTCACATAGTTCGTCCCGCGGGAGTCGAAGTGATATTTCGCGTTTGCGGAAATACCCTCGAGGATGCCGTTGCGTTCATTGTCCCGCTTGTTCAGTTCGCTGTTCGTGTAGTTCTTCAGCTCGAAGATGCTCGGTCCGCCCGTCTGCGTGAAGATCGGTCGCGCCACGCTGGCCGTCTTGTCGAGCGTCCAGCCGACGCCGGTGAGCCAGGTGCGGAAAAAGCCGCCGGAGCCGACCTTCGGGCTGTGGTGGCCGTCGTTTTGCCGGACAAGGCTCTGGGAATAGGATGCGTCGTAATCGAGGGTGAACCGCGCATGCGTGTGTTCGGCTCCGGTGTGCAACTGGCGCTGCGAGTCTTCGAAGCGGTTGCCGTCGGTCTGGAGTTCGAAGGTCGACGCGGCCACGGGGCGCACGCGCGTGATCTTGTCGGTGAGCGTGCGGTGTCCGAGTGCGGGGATTTCGACCGCGGCGCCTTCGAGCAAGGCGCGGGTGGCGCCGTTGCTCACCTGGCCGGTGATGCGGCTGGTGCCGGAGCCGGCGTCCGGCGGACGCTGGGCGGGAACGGACGATACGGACAGCATCACCGCGAACGAAGCGTGGGCGAACCGGCGGATGACGCGCGGGCGGAGAAGAAAGCAGGGGTCCATCTGGGTGGAAGGGGTGAGAGCTGGAAACCGGACCGACGGCGCGATGGGTGCATTCTGTCGGGAAGGGTTGTCCCCGCGACAATATTTCTCCCAAGCGGAGTCGCGGGGCCGATGGAGGCTGGGTGCCCCACCCGGCAGGACGGTGCGATCGCGGACTGCATGCAACTCGCGGGGTGGGGGCACGCCGCCGCCAAGGAAACCCCGGCGCGCATGGTTTCACGACGTCTGCGGGTGATCGGATTTCCTGGACCGTTCCCGCTCCTCTTTCAGCTTCATCCACGCCTCCATGGATTTTGCATGATCGTGAGTCTTGCGTCGGCTGACGCGTTTGCCGCCGACCAAGCAGGGCGCGTAGACGCAGCTGCCGCTCCAGATTTCGCACCCACCGCAGATGAAGGCACGGGAATCACCGACCATTCGCGCCAGCCGAACCCCTGGCCCGCCGAGCTTCCTCCCGCCGCCAGCACGCCTCGAAACCCTCTTCGAGTTCGGAAAACGGCAGCGGAGCGGCGGAGAGTTTGAGACCCAGCGCCTGGATCGCTTTCTCGCCGATATGCTGACCGAGGGCGCGGTACGCTTCGAACTGCCCTTCGTCAAACCACTGGTCGGCGGTCGATTCATGCGGGAAGGCCGGGTGGCTGTGCCGATACTCGCCGATCACTTCGTTTTCGTCGCCGGTGTACGATGATTTCAGGTACAGCAGGCGGCCCTCGCCCTTGCCCGGATATTTGATCCGGCCGATGGCAAAGTGCGACTGGCTGCGGGGATTGGCGTCGAGCCCGGGTTCGCCCAGGCGCAATTCGTCGAGGCAGATCTCGATCTCGATCCCGAAATCGATCCAGGCGGTGCGCATGAGTGTCGCCAGACCATTGAAGTGGAGTTGGGGATCGGCCTCGCCGTCGCCAATCACGATCAATTTGCAGCGCCGGCGCAGCAGTTCAATCGTCGCCAGATTTTCGAGATGGCCGCCGTCGGAGAGGTTGACCCAGTGATCGGTTTCGTTGAGGCGCATCATCATTTCGCGCCACAGGGCCCCCGGCGGCACGCGCCAGCGAAAACGATTGAGGAAGGAGTTCTGTTCCTTGACCAACAAGTCGCCGGCCTGGATCGAGTCGCCGGTCTTGACAGCCAGTTGGTCGTATCTCGTCAACCGGTATGCCTGGAGTTCGCCGGGCTGGCCACCGGTGATGCGCACGATTTTCGGTTCCCCCTCCAGCCCTTCCACGCTGACGGTGCCGGCGATCTCGCTCCGGTGCCTGGCGCCCGGGCGGCGGATCAGCCGTTGTCCGGCGTGGATGATTTCGTCGTTCTTGACCACCAGCTGGGCGTCCTGCGAATAGCTATAGACGTGCACCGCGCCTTGCTCTGCGGTGACCCGGACGATCTGCTCCTGGCCTTCCTTTGTAATGGTCACCTTGCCGGCATACTCACTGCACGAGCTGGTCTTGGAGCGCATCAGGGTGCTGATGCTCGAACCGAGATAACCGCCACCGGAGACGGTGGACATATAGTCGAAGTGGTCAAAGATGCCGGCGCGGTGCAGGGCTTGGGCGATGCCGAGGTTGATGGTGGCCGAGCGAATGCCGCCGCCGGAGAATCCGATTCCGGCCAGCCGGTTGGCGGGGGTGGGCGTCGAGCGATCAGCCAGGCTGCGCCCAACGCTCTGCGAGCCGAGTTGTTGCCAGCGCTGCTCGATGGAACGGGCTTCTTCGCCGTACACCTCCGCGAAGGTGAAGCCGGGCTTTCGTCCCTCCCGGTCGGCGGTGTTTTTCCGGGTCGCAGCGGGATCGGCCGGATTCTCCTCGAGCCGGCCCGGATTTGGAATCCAGACACCGAGCCTCGCGTTGATGAGCGTCAGGAAGGCGACGAGCGCGGGGGAGGTGCCACGGCCCATGTTCGGCGAGGCCGCCGCCGCCGAGATCGCCATGGCGCTGGCCAGATCGATCTGCGGAAAAACCTGTTCCATGGTCGCACTCCGGCAATAACCGGTGCGATCACCGCCGATGAACTTCTTGCTGAAGACAAAGAAGTCGCTCTGGCGATCGCGCAGGCTGATGTCCTGGCTACCCTGCAGATTCAGGGTGACGTTGACCAGGTGATAGGGCGCGGTGGAGCGGGCCGCGTGGCAGCACAGTTCGTTGAGGTCGATGTCGTCCTCGATGTCCACCTGCTGATCGCGGGCCTTCCAGCTCATCAGGTACGCGGCCGCCAGCCGGTCGCGGTAGAGACCATGGATCGAAGTCAGATTGACGTCCACCGTCAGCCAGCAAAACAGCAAGATTTCGAGGGCGCACCCCGCCACGACCCAAAAAGCCAAATCCCCATACGTCCAAAAATCAAAGCCCCTCGCATCGTAGGTGGCCAAAAAAATGTCCGGGACGACGTCCGGAAAGGATAAATGAATGAAAAAGACCGCTCCGTAGACCACAAAAATCGTCGCGAACAACACGACGTGGGCCAAGATTATCCGGAGGAGCAGATCGAAGAGGTGCCAGCATTCCCGACCGGAGAAGGTGTGCTTGCGCCATCCTCGCAGAATGGCCCACAGGATTACGGCGGAGAAAAGACCGGGCACCACCAGGTAGATCCGCACCAGGAGCTGAAAATATTTTTCCGGCGGAATCGAAACGTAAATCAGGAAGTCGGAGACGAAGACGATGACCAGGAGCGGCACGAGCAGCCCGACGAGGGCAACCAGGCCATGGGCCAATTTCTTCGACACCCCGCTGAGCATCGACAGCAGCTTCGGAGCGCCGCTGAGGGCGCCCAGAACCGCCGTCGCCGTCACGAGGTATTCTTTCCAGGGCACCTCGGCGCCAAGGTGGGTCTGGCGAAGTTGGTGGTAGCAGTGCACCAGGAGGGGCAGCAGTTCGAAGAGGGCGACGGCCACGACTACCAGCAAGACCTTGCCAAAAGTGAGCTCGATGCGGTCGCGCGACTTGACCGAACTGTCGCTGCCGGTCACCACGCTTTGGCGGTAGCCCGCAATCTGGTGCATTGCCATCCGCACCGGGAAAAACAGGACCCAGGCGGCGGCGAGCGCCATGACCAACGGGGTCAGGAGGAACGGTGGAGTCAGTCCCCACTTATCCTGGATCCACCTGGCCCAGCCGGCGTCGGCGAAAATGGTTTTTTTTCTGAGGAAGAAAGAGATCGGGGCATCCTGGCTGATCCTCTGTTCAAAATTTTCCTTGGCGTTCTCAAACCGCCGATTTGCGCGCAGCGCCTCCTTGGCGTTGGCCGCCTCCTCTCGCCGGCTTCCGTGACGATCCCCGAAGTTTCGTTGCGCGGTCTCTCTTGCGATATTCGCCAGCCGTACTTCCTTCGCCTTCGGAGTTGCTTGATCGTTCCAGTCGTTGAGCAGTCCGCTATAGACGAGACTGAACGCGAGAGCGATCACCAGCAGGCCGGGGAGGAGGACCAGATTGTTGATCAGGATGCCGCGCACCAGCACCGCGGCCATCCGGAAATAGTCGGGAAATCCGCCCACCGCCATGTAGTTGGAGTGATTGCGCAGCCAGGTGAGGAAGGGCGACTCGTCGGGCCCATCCGTCAGAGGGAAGGGAAACTCGCCGGGCTTTACCTGAGGAGGGGGCGGGGAGTTCTTCATCGGCGCACCTCGCGGGCCAGGCTTTCCACTATCAGACGGCTGGCCTCCCTCCCTGCGACGTAGGCGGCGGCGAGACTGCCGTTGAATTCTGGCGGGCCGCACGCCTCGCCAGCGAAAAAGACGCGATCGCCGACCGGTTTGGCCAGCTCGGCGTGCATCGCCGACTTGCCGGGAAGCGCGGCCGAGTATGCGCCGAGGGTCCACGGGTCCTGCCCCCAGTGCGTGACTTTGGTTTTCTTGTCCAGGATGCGGCTGACGACTTCTTTGCCATACATGTCCGTGAGCGCGGCCTTGGCGTAGTCGATCGCGGCCTGGTCACCTCGCTTTTCGAAGTCGCGCGCCTGATCGGCGCCGTAGAAGCCGACCGCCATATCGGCGCCGAGCGGTTTGATCACGAACGCCATCACCTCGGGCGTGCGTCCCGCCGGCTGGCCGGGTCGTTGGTGCAGCACCCACTCGCTCGTGACTTCGTTGGCGAACACGTCTTTGGGGAACTCGAACACCACCTTGTTCAGGAGCCCCATCGGCAGGCTGCGGATGGCCTCCCACTTCGAATCGGGCAGCTCCGGAGCGAAGACGATCCGGCGCGCCGCCAGAATCCCGGTCGAGACCGTGACCACGACGCGGCGCCCGCGGTATGTTTGGGCGGCGCCGGAGCCGGAGCGGGTTTCGACCACCACGCCGTTTCCGGCGTCGCCGCCATAGCGGATGGCGGTAACCGGTGAGTTGAGCTGCACGGGGACGTCGCGGCCGAATCGGGCCACGAATGCGCCGATCCCCTCGGCGACGAAATCGTCGGGTTCGGAATGGAATGCGGCGGAGTCGGCACTCGAAGTCTTGTCGGCCTCCGCGCCGCTCTCCAGTGGCCCGATGTTGCTGGCGATGAGGGCGCGGTACACCGATCGACTGGGCACGAAATCCGACACGGCCTGGTCGCGGCCAGCTTTGGCGGCCTGCGCCATTTGGTCTTCCGCCACCTCGGTGTCTTTTTCCAACGCTTTCATCTCTTCGTCGTTCAGCTGATGATTGCCGATGAACACCCGACCATCGAGTTTGGTCTTCTCGCGGCGGAAATTGAGCTCATCGACGATCTTCGTGAGCGGGTTCTTGTCGGTCCCGTGGATCCAGGCCGCCCCGAAATCGATCGGCACCGAGAAGCTCCGGTCGGTGATCGTGCGGCCGCCGATCCGGTTGGTCGCCTCGAGCACCAGCACCGAATGCTTGGCGCGGATGAGCTCCTTTGCCGTGGTCAGCCCGGAGAGTCCGGCGCCGACCACGATGACGTCGTAGACTGGCGTCGTGGCCGCCGGGCCTGACCCGGTCCGGCGCGACTCCGGCCCGGCGCAACCGGCGAGCGTGAGCAAAAGCAAGGCAAGCCCGCTGACGGCCTGGCGACTGATGGTGAACTGGATTTTCATGGAGTTGGATCCGAGGGTCGGGAAGACGGGCTGGTTGAAAATGAGGCGAGCGAAACTTTTGCTGGTAATGGCAGCGACGTCGGCTGCCAAGATTGCCCGCCGGCGCTCCCGTTGCTGCGTCGAAGTCGGGTGGGGAATGGGAATTCTGCGGGGGCCGCAAGAGTTGAGACAAAATTCCCGCCGTCAATCGGCGAGTGCTCACCGGGCCGGGGGAAAAAGCGGCGATACCCGGAAAAGGACACGATTCTGCGGCGGGGATTGGGGGAGTGAATGAACTCGCCTGTTGGACGCGCCGAAGAAGGCGCCGGCGCGGAGGTCGGAGGACGGAGGCCTGAGGCCGGACGACAGAGGACAAACGGCGGACGACGGAGTACGGAAGACCGGTGGCAAAGGCAGGGGGAAGTGGGCGCTGGCGGCGGCTTGACGCCATTCTCCGATCGCATAAATATGCTTTTATGAGAACGACCGTTGACCTGCCCGATGCCCTCTTCAAGGAAGCCAAGTCCGTCGCGGCGCTGCGTGATCTGACGCTGAAGGATGTGGTCGTCCGCGCTTTGCAGCGCGAATTGCGCGACGGCCGCTCCGCCCCGGCCCGCCGCCGGTCCCGCCGGGCTGGGTTTCCCACGCTGGCCTGCAAGGGCGACTTCGTAATCCAGCCCACCCAGGAGCAGCTGGACGATGTCATCTGAGGCCACGCTGCCCGACGCCAACCTCTGGCTGGCGCTATTTCTGGAAGGCCATGTCCACCATGCGGCGGCACGGCGGTGGCTGGCCGACCATCCGGGCGAAACCCTGGTTTTCTGTCGGCTGACCCAGCTGGCTTTTTTGCGGCACATGACCAACCCCGCCATCATGGGACCCAATGTGCTCACGCAGGTCCGGGCCTGGCAGGAATACGAACAGCTGATCGACCGGGATGAAATCAGCTTCCTGCCCGAGCCCAACGGACTTGAAATCCGCTGGCGGGACTACACCAAGGCCCGCCAACCGGCCCACCAGACCTGGACGGACGCCTACCTGGCGGCCTTCGCCCGCGGCCACGGCCTGCGATTGGTGACGTTCGACCGGAGTTTCTCCCGTTATGAAGGAACCGACGTGCTGGTGCTGACCGGCGGCAAATGAGCGACCCCGCCAAAGCCGTCTTCCTCAGCTATGCTTCCCAGGATTCAGCGGCGGCGGCGCGCATCTGCGAAGCGCTGCGCGCGACGGGGGTGGAGGTGTGGTTCGACCAGAGTGAGCTCGTCGGCGGGGATGCGTGGGACCGAAAAATCCGCGGCCAAATCGCCTCGTGCACGTTGTTCCTGCCCGTGATTTCCGCGGCGACGCAGGCGCGGCGCGAAGGCTATTTCCGCGTCGAGTGGAAACTCGCCGCCCAGCGCACGCACGCCATGGCCGACGGCACGCCCTTCGTGCTCCCCGTCGTGATCGATGCCACCCGCGATGCGGAGGCGCTCGTGCCCGACGAGTTCCGCGCCGTGCAATGGACGCGTCTGCCCGGTGGCGAAACGAACGCGGCGTTTTGCGCACGGGTGAAAACGTTGCTCGGAGGTGGCGCAGTAGGGAGGGTCTTGGACCCGCCCTCCGAAAGTTTGCCGCGTGAAAGGGCGGGTCAAAGACCCGCCCTGCTTCAGCACTCGCGCGTATCGGCTCGGGTCTGGACTGCCATCGCCCTCGCCGCCCTCGTCGTCGTCGCCCTTTGGCAACCGTGGAAAGGATCGCCTGCTCCGCCTTCGGATTTCGCGTCCGCCGCAGGCTTGGCGAAGGCGGACGCGAAATCCGTCGCCGTGCTGCCGTTCAAGAATCTCAGCGGCGACAAGGAGCAGGAGTATTTTTCCGACGGGCTCACCGAAGAGGTGCTCGGCGCGCTGCGGCGCGAGCGCGACCTGACCGTGCCGGGCAACACGTCGTGTTTTTCCTTCAAGGGCAAGAATGTGTCTCCGACGGAAATCGCCCGGACGCTCAACGTCGCCCGGCTCGTCGAGGGCAGCGTGCAGCGCGTCGGCAGCCGGGTGCGCATCCGCGTCACGCTTTCGCGGCCCGCGGACAACTCCAGCGAGGACCTCGGCACGTTTACAAAGGAAATCATCGACATCTTTGCGTTGCAGGACGAGGTCGCCCGCGCCGTCGTCGCGAAACTCACCCGCCGCACCACCACGGCGCCGGTGGCCGTGCTCACGAAAAACCCCGAGGCCTACGACGCCTACCTGCGCGGACGGGCCCTTCAGGCGCGGGGAATAGCTTCGCTTCCCGCAGCCATCAAGCTGCTCGAGCAGGCGGTGGCGCTCGATCGGAGTTTCGCGCGGGCTTGGGCGGCACTCGCGGAGGCGAAGTTCGTCCGCTATGCTGGGAATAGCGACCGCAGCCCCCAACTGGCCGACGAAACCCGCCGCCTGATCGACCGGGCGCTGGACGCTCAGCCAAACCTTCCTGAAGCCCTGATCGTTCGGGCCAACTGGGAACGGCACGTCAAGTCGGACTACGCGGCGGCGCAGCGCGATCTCGCCCGGGCGGAAGCATTGCAGCCGGCCACGGCGGAATTGCGCGACAACCAGGCCCACTTGGCGCGCGACCTCGGGCGGTGGGACGAGGCGTTTCGTTTCTCGCGCGAAATCCTGCAGCTCGATCCGAACAACACCCAATATGTCAAAGTCCATGCGAACCAAATTTTCTGGCGCAAAGGCGACTATGCCGAGACGGATCGACTGCTCACCCGGGTCGAGACGCTCCGAGAAAATTCTTCAGATGGTAGTCGGGTCGATCTGCGCCTGATCTGGCGGGGACCAGCGGCTGCGCTGCGGCTGTTGGATCGCGTGGCTCCCGATTCGACGAATGGAAAGATGCAGCGCGTCGAATTGTTGCTGGCCATGAATCGCCAGCAGGAGGCTCGCGCACTCGCCGTCGGAATGGAGAGCGATCTGATCGCCGTTGCGACTGACCTCGAGGGTTCGTTTCGCCTGGGCGTCGCCTCGCTCAACCTATTGCCCGCCCTCGGACGCGATGAGACGGCCCGTCGCCTGGCAGAAGTGATGAGCGCCCGAGTCTCGAAGGAACTCGCACGGGGCAATCGAGCAGGGGGGCAGCTAATCTTATTAGTCCGGACTGAAATCGTCCTGGGGCATCGCGACGCGGCGATTGCCGCGCTGGAGCAATGGCGGCGGGAAATTCAGCTGATGCAAAACAACTATCAGCGGCGATTCATCGGGGCTCACCTGGCGAATCTTTACGCGTTGCTCGGCAAGGCGGACGAAGCGACTACGCTGTTGCGTGAGTTTATGGCGGACGGTCTCCAGTGGCATTACAGCCTCCGCTTCGACTTGGATTTCGCTCCGATTCGGAGCGACCCGCGCTTTCAGGAATTGATGCGGCAGCAGGAGGCGTGGGCTCAGGCGCAGCCGGACCCGGTGGACCCGTGAGCAGAACGGGAACGCTCAACGCTCAAGTGACCAAACCCGCTTTCCAACTCCGGAGGTCTGCCCATGGCAGAGGAATAAGACCCCAAGCCGCCGGCTTGGTTGGGGCTTGGGCCCAAACCGCCAATCATTTTGGCAAGAAGATGGCGGATAAGAGATGCCGGCATTGCGCTTGGATTTTTTACCCCACATTTTTTTGCCTCCAGGCTGGTCGGCGGAGAGTGCGGATGCTCGACGTCGTCGTGCGGCAGACGAGAAACCACGAATGGACACGAAGAAACACGAATTTCAGAGCAAGCCGCGCACCGCATCGCACGCTGATTCTGGGTCAACCATCCGGTGGCCGGTTCCCGAGCGTCGTCGCACACCCGTCTTCATTCGTGTCCATTCGTGGTTGAACTGAATTGTTCGGCCAAGGTGGCAAAGGCTTGGGGCGGCTGCACTGAACGCCGGCCATCTGCGGTCTTTCTGAATCTGCGGGAGGAAAAAACGAGGAACCAGGACCAATCCCATGGCAAAGGAATGGGTGGCAGGGGAATTAAACCCCAATCCGCCGGCTTGGTTGGGGGGTTGGGTCCAAACCGCCAATCATTTTGGCAAAAAGATGGCGGGTAAGAGATGCCGGTATCGCGCTTGAATTTTTTACCCCACATTTTTTTGCCTCCAGGCT
>SXGT01524732.1_pt1 | contig 17352 bp, 11 predicted proteins | sample 3176221 | NCBI WGS metagenome assembly SXGT01 (sample SAMN11356862, study PRJNA531348) | freshwater metagenome | isolation source: freshwater sample F1-120 | place: China: Fuxian Lake, Yuxi | collected 2017-12-25
ACGCCGTTCGCGTCGACGGCTCACTACAGCCTGCTCGCCGCACTCTCGCAGAACGGCTTGGCGCCCAGCGACGTTCAGCTGATCGACCTGCAGCCCCAGGCCATCCTGGCGGCGTGGGACCGCGGTGACATCGACGCCGCCTACACCTGGCTGCCCACCCTGGACGACCTGCGCAAGTCCGGCAAGGACCTGATCACCAGCCGCCAGCTGGCCAAGGACGGTAAGCCGACGCTGGACCTCGGCGCGGTGCGCACCGAGTTCGCCGATGCGCACCCCGAGGTTGTCGACATCTGGCGCCAGCAGCAGGCGCGGGCCCTCGACGTCATCTCCGGCGATCCGGAGGCCGCTGCCAAGGCGATCGCCGCCGAGGTCGGTCTGACACCGGAAGATCTTGCCGGACAACTCAAGCAGGGCGTCTACCTGACGCCGGCGCAGGTGGCCTCACCGGAGTGGCTGGGCTCGGACGGCAACCCCGGCAACATCGCAGCCAATCTGCAGAGCGCCTCGGAATTCCTCGCCGAGCAGAAGCAGATCCCGGAGGCGGCGCCGCTCAAGACGTTCCAGGACGCCATCTATACCAAGGGTCTTCCCGATGCTCTCACCCAGTGACATCGCCACCCGCGGCGGTCTGCGGATCGCGAACGTCGCGCACCGCTACGGCGATGTCACCGCGCTGGGCCCGGTCGATCTCGATGTCGAGCCGGGTGCGTTCCTGGTGCTGGTCGGCGCCTCGGGGTGCGGTACGAGCACGCTGCTGCGGCTGATCGCCGGTTTCGAGGAACCCACCGCGGGCGAGGTGCGCGTCGAGGGCGCCTCGCCCACGCCGGGGGTCACCTCGGGCGTGGTGTTCCAGCAGCCGCGGCTGTTCCCGTGGCGCACCGTCGGCGGCAACGTCGATCTGGCCCTCACGTACGCCAAGGTGCCGCGCGAACGTCGCGCCGAGCGGCGCAATCAGCTGCTGGAGCGGGTCGGGCTGGAGGGCACCGGTGACCGCAAGATCTGGGAGATCAGCGGCGGGCAGCAGCAGCGCGTGGCGAACGCGCGGGCGCTGGCGGCCGAGACCCCGCTGTTCCTGCTCGACGAACCGTTCGCCGCGCTGGACGCGCTGACCCGCGAACGGCTGCAGGACGATGTCCGTCAGGTCAGCGCGGAGTCGGGACGCACCACGGTGTTCGTCACGCACAGCGCCGACGAGGCCGCCTTCCTCGGGTCGCGGATCGTGGTGCTGACCCGCCGTCCCGGAAAGATCGCCCTCGACCTGCCCTCGGAGTTGCCGCGCTCCGGGGTGGAGGCCGATGAGCTGCGGCGCTCACCGGAATTCCTGAAGCTGCGCAACGAGGTCAGCGATGCGGTGAAGGCGGCCGCGGCCTGATGTTTCCCCACACGCGGCTCGGCAACGGCGGGGGTGCGGGCCGCGACCGCGGTGATCGGCGCGGACAGTTGTGGTTTCACCGCGCAATAGTTAGTCCGGTGGCGCGCCGGTCAACGTGACACATTCTTGCCGCTTCGCTTGGCCTCGTACATCAGCTTGTCCGCGCGATGCAGGATCGCTTCTCCGATGCACCCGGACTGCGAAACTGCCACACCGGCACTGACGGAGAGTTCGTCGTAGGTCTGACCATCGGCCAGGGTGATGGGTCTGCCGAACTCCGCGCGGATACGATCGGCGACGTCCTGAAGGCGGGCGATGTCGGATAGGCCGGGGCAGAGGACGGCGAACTCGTCGCCTCCCAGTCGCGCGGCGGTGTCGTCAATTCGGATTACGGCCTCTAGCCGTTTGGCGACTATTTTGAGGACCGCGTCACCCTGAGCGTGACCCCACCGGTCGTTGACGGTCTTGAATCCGTCGAGGTCGAGGAAGACCACACCAACGCCACCGGACTGATTTCGTTCGGCAGCCGCCATGGCCTGCTCGAGCCGGGCCATGAACAGCGAGCGATTCGCCAGCCCGGTCAGCTGGTCGTGGGTGGCGAGGTGCTGCAATTCGGCCTCGACCCGTTTGCGGGCGGTGATGTCGGTGGCGACACCGATATACCCGACACACATGCCGTCCGCATCGGCCATCTGTGAGACCGCCAGGCTGACGACAGCGCGGCTGCCGTCACACCGCACATACGTCCATTCGCGAACCTCGGCCCTTTCCGCAGTGACGTTATGGATAAAGACGTCGAAGCCCGCAGGGACGCACAGTTCCGCAGCCCTCGCACAGACCTCGGGGTAGTAGTGGAAGTCCACCATTGAGCGGCCGATCATCTCCGCCGCGGTCCACCCGAGGAGGCGTTCGGCACCGTGGTTGAAGACCGTGATCCGTCCGTGCGAGTCCGTGCCAACGATCGCTTGCTCGGACGCTGCGTGCAGGACGCCGGCAAACAGATCCCGAGCCTCCTGAAGCGCTTGTACGTTCGCGCGCTCTTCGGTGACATCGCGAAAGGCCATCACCCGGAACGGTGCCCGGCGGGCAAGGGGGGCCGTAGTGAGCTCGAGGACGCGGGGGTCTTCTTCGGCGGACACGACAACGTCATGGCAGACGCCGGTCCCGGTGAAGTCATGGTGCCGCGACGCCGAGATCACGGAATCCACCAGGCCTGACATGGATGCCCGGGCGTTCGCGAGAATGACTCTGTCGTCGGGGTCCACGAGTACGACGTTGTCGTGAATGCTGTCGAACAGGGCGCACAGCAGCTCGGAGTCTTGATCCGCCTGCGAACGCGAGCGATGTAGTTCGGTGATCAAGCGTGCGCGCGAGTCACGAAACAGCGACAGCGTGAGTACAGCGATCGTCAAGCTGAGCACCATCGCTTGCGCCAGCAGCGCGCGTGTCTGCATATCGGGGACGATCAAGGCGCCTTTACCCACCAAAGTGGCAGTGATGATCCAGACCGCTGCGATGGCGAGGAAGACAGTGCAGACGGGGGTGCTGTATCGCAGTGCCAGCCATATCGCGGGCACCAGCGTGATGAAGGAGACCGGCAGACCGGTGTTGAACCAGTAGGTCCAGAAGAAGACACCGGCGACGCCGATTCCGGAGAGTAGGTTCTTCGCTCCGGCGCGATCGGATATGCGCGGGACATGCCAGTTCACGTCCCGAAACAGCAGCCAAACCGAGACGCCGAGCAGTGCTGAGGACCCGTTACGTACTGCAAAAAGACCGAATGTCTCCCAGGCCGGAGCGCCGGTGGCCGCGGCGAGATAGGCCGTCGCAAGGACGGCTGCGCAGCTGTTCCCGACTCCCACCGCAGCAATGAGACGTGCCAGATCGGCGGGGTCGTTGAGGACGATAGCGGAGTGCCGGTGCGTCAGAACCCTGACCGTCACCACGGCAAGGGTGACGTTGACAACGACGAACCATCCCGCGAGCGGCAGATCCGCACCGGTCAGGATGTTCATCGCGAAGGTGCTCACGGCCAGCAAGACGAGGTGGATCGTGCGTTCCCGCCTTCCGGCCCGGAAAGTGGCGATCAACCAGATTGTCGCTACGGCTGCCGCCGGCCAAACAAGCGCAACCTCGGCTGCGCCCAACCGTGTGGCGCGACCCGCGATCACCGACAGCGCGTAAACGGTGGGGAACATCACGAAGGACATCGCGCTGTGTCTGGCTAGCTCCATCAAGGCCCCCTTCGGAGTTCAACCTCCGCTGCTGCGATCGGGTGTAAATCCGTGCTGTGGGGTCGACCCGACGGAATGGTAGTGTGCCGTTCCAATTGAAGGAAATTGGCGTCCCCGTAAGCGAATTCGCGACCTTCGGCTCGTTCCGATGCGCGCATCTCGCTCGGTCCTCACGGTGTCGGTGGGCGGCGAGGCCTTTGCGTGAATTCGAATCGGGGAACCTTTTCAGCCGACTGCTGGGGTGGAGTCGGTGTAGCTTCAGGTCGGTAAGGCCGAAATCGACAAGAGTGTTGCGACCGGAATGCTCGATGGATCGAATAGTCCAATAGACAGGCGGAAATAACCAGTCCGGCTTGACATGTCACACCAGCAAGAGGTCGCCTTTCACCATCTTTGGTGGCGGGGAAACGTCTCGCTGCGATCAATCCGGTGTCTTCGATCGGACATCGAAGACGGGGCCCGAGATGCCCAGGTGTACTCGGCCGCTGGCCCGGGGAAACCAGATCCACTCGAATCCGTTCCATTCCAGAATCTTTCGTCGCGCGCCAGGCGCGAGCTGCAACCGCCAGAGGTTGGCCGAAGGCACACCTTCATCTACCGCGTGCCGACTGGAAGCGGCGGATCGAACACGCGCTTCAGTCGTTGAGTTGTCACGCACGGTTGCTTCGGGGAGGTTCCCCAGACCCTCCGGCTGGACAGTGCTTGCGTCAGTGTCCAATCACGTACTACATTCGGGTGTCCGTTCCGATTGAGGAGGTCCAGTCCCGGTGTTCGATGCCCTTGTGGTGGTTATTCGTCGGACGGGAGCGACTCTTCGGACCGCTGTATCGGCCTGCTTGCAGCGACGCCGTCGGACGCCGATGGCCCTCTCGATCCCGACTCGGAAGGCCGGTAGCTGATGGCTGTCTTGCGCAGCAAGGTCTCGACGTCGAGCGATGACTACGCGCATAACCGCTCGGAGATGTTGAGGCTGGTGGGTGAGCTGCGCGACTTGGAAGAGCGCGCGCGTACCGCCTCAGAGCGATCAGCGGATCGCTTCGCTCGCCGGGGCCAGTTGTTGCCGCGGGAACGGCTGTCCCGCGTGCTGGACCCTGGAGCGCCCTTTCTTGAACTGCAGAATATGGCCGGATATGGGATGTCCGACAGCGGCGCTGACGCCGATCGGAACTCATCGGTACCGGGCGCCAATCAGATAGCCGGCATCGGTTTCATATCGGGGGCGCGCTGTGTCGTCGTCGTCACCGACAGCGGCATCAACGCGGGAGCGCTGAATTCTGCCGGTAGTCCCAAGATCATGCGGGCTCAGGACGTGGCGGCTCAGAACCGTTTGCCGTTCGTCCACTTGGTGGAGAGCGCGGGTGCCAATATCCCCGCCTACCGGGTGGAGATGTTCGTCGCCGGCGGCCAGATGTTCGCCAATCTGGCGCGACTGTCAGCTGCCGGGATTCCGGTGATCACGGTGTTGCACGGCTCATCGACGGCCGGCGGGGCGTATATGCCGGGTTTATCGGACGTGGTGATCGCCGTCCGTGGTCGCGCCAAGGCGTTCTTGGCCGGACCACCGCTGTTGAGGGCTGCCACCGGCGAGGTCGCGACCGACGAGGATCTGGGTGGCGCGCAGATGCATGCCGAGGTCTCCGGGCTGGTGGAGTACCTGGCCGAAGACGACAATGACGCCATCCGACTGTGCCGCCAGGTGGTGGGGCGGCTGGCGTGGGGCCGTGGTCAACTTCAAGCGGCCCCAGCAGGTTTCGCTGACCCGGCCTATGATCCGGACGAGCTTGCCGGCGTGGTTCCGGTGGACTACCGAACGCCGTACGACGTTCGTGAGGTGATCGCGCGTCTGACCGATGGGTCGGACGTGAGTGACTTCAAGCCGCGCTACGGGCCCGCCACTGTGTGCATCGAGGGCGAAGTGCACGGCCATCCGGTGGCGTTCATCGGTAACAACGGACCGATCGACAACAGTGGCGCCACCAAGGCGGCGCACTTCATTCAGCATTGCAGTCAGGTCGGTACGCCGATTGCCTACCTGCAAAACATCACGGGGTACATGGTCGGCACTGCCGCCGAACACGGCGGCATGATCAAACATGGATCGAAGATGATCCAGGCGGTGTCGACGGCCAGCGTGCCGCAGTTCACCTTCCTGACCGGTGCGAGTTTCGGTGCAGGGAACTACGGAATGTGTGGCCGCGGATATGCCCCGCGATTCCTGTTCGGATGGCCCAACAACCGCGTCGGGTTGATGGGCCCGGAACAGGCGGCAACGACGATGCGGATCGTGGCGGAAGCCTCGGCTGAACGCAAGGGCGTCACTCTCGACCCCGAGGCTGTCGCCCAGACCGGGCGGGAAATCACCGGACTGCTGGAACGCCAATCAGATGCGTTCTACACATCGGGTCGCGGTCTGGACGACGGGGTGATCGATCCACGTGACACGCGCCGCGTGTTGGCGTTCCTGCTGGCGACCGCCGCGGAATCCGCCCGCCTGGAATTGCGTCCGGTGTCATTCGGCGTGGCACGGATGTGATGACGGGAATGAATATGAAGCTTGAGGAAGCCGCAGGCCTGGTGGTGCGCGACCACAGCGGTGTGCTCCAGGTGACACTGAACCAGCCCGAGACGCGAAATGCACTGTCGGAAGACGTTGTGGACAGCCTGTTCCGGGTGTGTGCCCATGTCGAGGGGCGCAGCGGGGACTTGCGGGCCGTGGTCTTGCGCGGCGCGGGCGGAGTGTTCTGTGCGGGCGGCGATATCAAGGGCTTTCGGCAGAATTTTCAGGACGGCGGCGCCGCGCAGGCCATCGCGGTATCGAACCGTCGGTATGGCACGCTGCTGCAGCTGATCGACAATCTGCCGCTGTTGGTCGTCGCCGGTGTGGAGGGCGCGGCGATGGGCGGGGGTGTGGGGTTGGCTGCGGTGGCTGATGTGGTGATCGCGACCGCCGGCACCAAGTTCTCGCTGACCGAGACCACCTTGGGATTGCCACCGGCGCAGATCGCCCCGTTCGTGGTGGCGCGCACGGGTCGGCACACGGCACGGCGGTTGATGCTGACCGCCGCCCGGCTCGACGCCGACGGCGCCGCGCGGGTGGGGCTGGTCGACCAGGTGGTCGATGACGTCGCGGCGCTTGACGCAGCCATCGAGAAGATGATCGACGGTGTGCGCAGGTGCGCGCCGAGTGCAAATGCGATGACCAAGGCGCTCGTCAATGCCACAACCCGCCTCGATTCCGACGCCCTGTTGGACCATTCTGCGCAGCGTTTCGCTGAAGCAATGCTCAGTGCCGAGGCCAAGGACGGTGTGAGTGCGTTCTTGAAACGCGCCAGACCGACCTGGGCGCAACCTGCGCAGGAATCCACGGACGCTGGAATCAGAGGTGGCGCATGAGTTTTGACACGGTGTTGGTGGCCAACCGCGGGGAGATCGCGGTGCGGGTGATGCGCAGCGCCGCCGCTCTGGGATACCGGACGGTTGCGGTGTATTCAGATGCTGACGCAGGCGCGCCACATGTGCGGGTGGCCGATGACGCCCTACACATCGGCGCCGCGCCGGCGCGTGAATCGTATCTGGACATCGACGGTTTGATCCGGGCTGCGAAGTGTTCAGGCGCCACGGCGATTCACCCGGGCTATGGGTTTCTTTCGGAGAACGCCGATTTCGCCCAGGCGTGTCTCGATGCCGGACTGGTCTTCATCGGACCCAGCCCGGACACGATACGTGCGATGGGCGACAAGGCTGCGGCCAAAAGGCTGATGGCAGATGCCGGAGTGCCACTGTTGGCGGGATATCAGGGTGTAGAACAGGACGATGAGCGGCTGCTGGCAGAGGCGGCAGCTATCCGGTTCCCCTTGATGGTCAAAGCGGCCGCTGGTGGCGGGGGCAAGGGTATGCGGCTGGTCTCGGATCCACCCGCACTGCCCGAGGCGCTTGCCGCAGCTCGGCGAGAAGCGTTGTCGGCGTTCGGCTCCGACACGCTGATCCTGGAGAGAGCGCTGTTGCGCCCGCGACACGTCGAGATACAGGTCCTCGCCGATACTCACGGACATGTCATCGCGTTGGGCGAGCGCGACTGTTCGGTACAGCGCCGTCACCAGAAGGTCATCGAGGAATCGCCGTGCCCGGTCATCGATGCGACGACGCGGCGTGCGATGAGCGAAGCGGCAGTGACGGCGGCCAAGAGTGTGGGTTATGTCGGCGCGGGCACCGTCGAATTTCTGCTCGATGCCGACGGAACGTTCGCGTTCCTGGAGATGAATACCAGGTTGCAGGTGGAACATCCGGTCACCGAGCTGGTGACCGGCTTGGATCTGGTGGCGTGGCAGCTGCGAATTGCAGCGGGCGAGCCGCTCACGATCCAGCAGGACGATGTGAGGCTGACGGGGCACGCGATTGAGGCACGACTGTATGCGGAGGATCCCGGCAACGGCTACCTACCGGTCACCGGTCGCATCGAGCGGTGGTCGCCGGCTGTCGGCGATGGCATCAGGGTGGACGCCGGCATCGACACGGGCACCGACGTCACACCACATTACGATCCGATGCTCGCCAAGATCATCGCTTACGGGCACGACCGTGACCAGGCCCGCCGCCGGTTGATCAACGCGCTGGACCACACCACCGCGCTCGGTATCGCCACTAATCGCAGCTTCCTGACCAGGATCCTGCGCCACGAGACGTTCGCCGGCGGAGAGGCCACCACCGCGTTACTCCTCGACGTGGATTTGGCCGCCGATCCGGAGCCGACCTCAGCGGAGTTCGCCGTCGCAGCGGCATTGTTGCACCGTGAGCGGCAATCCGCCCACAGCCGATCTCCGGGCCTGGTGGGGTGGTCCAGTGCCGGAGCGTTGCACACGACCCAGCGCCTTGCGGCCGCCGAGCAGGTTGTGGAGGTCCGTCTCACCCAGCGTGCGGGAGAACTGAGCATCATCGTCGACGGCACCGCCCATGTGGCAGCCATCGACGACGCTTCAGGGACGGTGTCGATCGACGGTGCGAAGGTCGTCGACTCCGTCGCCTACTGGTCCGACGGAGCCGGCCGGATCGCGGTGCGCCTCGGCAGGCGCGACCTCGACGTTCGTGATGTGCTGTTCGCGCCGCCTGATGGCGAACAGGGTGCGGGCACGGGCACCATCGTGGCGCCGATGCACGGCACGGTCACCGCGCGGTCGGTCGTCGTTGGTACCGAGGTGACTGCGGGTCAGCGTCTGCTGGTCCTTGAGGCGATGAAGATGGAACAGCCGCTGATCGCCGATGTCGCGGGCACAGTGACCGAGATCGTGGATATCGGCGCCCAAGTTGCGGCGAATGATGTTGTCGTGCGGATCGAGCCAGCGGCAGACGGGGAGCAGGCATGACCGCGATGACGGTCAACATCGGTGGCGCGTCGGGTATGTGGGGTGATTCCGCCCTTTCGACCCCGCAACTGTTGGCCGATGGCCGATGCGACTACCTGATTTATGAGGGTCTGGCCGAGATCACGATGGCCATCCTCACCAAGGCTCGGTTGAAGGATCCTGCGCTGGGGTACGCGCACGACCTGGTCACCACCATCGGCGGCAATCTTCGCCAGATGCGCGAATCCGATGTCAAGGTCATCACCAACGCAGGCGGTATCAACCCGCACGCCGCTGCGCGGCGGCTGCGTGATATCGCTGCGTCAGCGGGCATCGACGTGCACATCGCTGCCGTCGATGGCGATGACCTGATCCCATACAAAAACCAGCTCACCGCGCTCGACGTGCGGGAGATGACTCTCGGTACGTCCATTCCCGACGCGCCGGTGAGCATGAACGCCTATCTTGGAGCGCGACCCATCGCCGCCGCATTGGCCGCCGGCGCCGATGTGGTGATCACCGGACGTTGCGCCGACAGTGCGTTGGCGCTCGGGCCTCTCATCTACGAGTACGACTGGAAGCTAGATGATTTCGACCAACTCTCGGGCGGCAGTCTGGCTGGGCATCTGATCGAGTGCGGGCCGCAGTCCACCGGCGGCTTGCTCACGGACTGGGAGGATACCCCCAGCTGGGCCAACAGCGGGTTCCCGATCGCGATGGTGCGGGCCGATGGCAGCTTCGACCTCACCGCACCCGAGGGAACCGATGCGCTGGTGGACAAGCGGACTGCGGTCGAGCAGATGCTCTACGAGATCGGTGATCCCGCAGCGTACCTGCTACCGGACGTGGTCTGCGACTGGACCCAGGTCAGGGTCGAGCAAATTGGCCCCAACAGAGTTGCGGTCTCGGGTGCGCGCGGCCACGCGCCGACGCCGACGTTGAAAGCCTGTGCGCAGGTGCCCGATGGGTACCGCGCCCAGGTGCAGTTCTTCCTCGGCGGCCGTGACGCCGACCGACGCGGACGCCGCGCCGCGCAGGACCTTCTGACACGATCTCGGAAAGTATTTGCCGACAGAGGATTCGGCGATTTCCGCAACACACTGATCGAGGTCATCGGCGCCGAAGACACCTACGGCGCAAACGCGCGCGTCGCGAGAGCGCGCGAAGTCATGGTGCGCATCGGGCTTCACCACGACGATCCGGCGGCACTCACCGCGTTCATCCGCGAGTTCCCCTCTATTGGGCTCGGCGGCCCATGCGGGATCGGAGGTATGAGCGGAGGTCTGCCCAAACCTTCCCCGGTGCTCCGGCTGGAATCGTTCCTCATACCGCGCGACCAAGTCACCGCCGAGATCCACATAGACGGCCACCCGGTGGACCGCGCGCAGTGGAGCGACGTTCCAGCGTCGCTGTGCCAGGCCTTGAACGGGCCGCGAGGAAACGACGTCGACATCGACGTCGATACCACCTGCCCGACGGTAGAACTGCCTTTGATCGCGATCGCCTACGGGCGAAGCGGCGACAAAGGCGACAACGTCAACATCGGTATTGCCGCGCGCCATCCCGACTTCGAAGCCGTCATCCACGCGCAGGTGACCAGCACTCTCGTGGCCGAGTACCTCGCTCATTACGGAGCCAAGCAGGTGCAGCGCTTCGTGCTCCCCGGCACCCACGCGGTGAACTTTCTACTGCATCAAGCGCTTGGAGGGGGCGGCACCACGTCCCTGCGCAGCGACCCTCAGGGCAAGGCCGCTGCTCAGCACCTCCTCGACCTGCCCGTGCATGTACCGACGACTCTCCTTCAACATCCCTCGCTCGCAGCCATTCCCGAAGTCGATGCGGCGCGACGTGAAAGGATCAACGATGAAGTTCACTCCTGAGCACGACGAATTCCGGGCGACGGTGCGCCGGTTCGTCGATGAGCGGATCAATCCGAACGCCGACGAGTGGGAACGCGCCGGGATGATGCCCCTTCATCAGATCTTCAGGGAGATGGCGGATCTGGGCATGTTGGGCCTGGAGTACGATCCCGAGTACGGCGGACAGGGCGCCGACCCGTCGTTCACCTTGGTGCTTTCCGAAGAGATGGGCAGATGCGCGTTCGGCGCCTTCGGGATGGCCTTGGGCGTGCAGGTGGCAATGGCGACCCCTTCACTGCACGAACACGGCAGTGATGAGCTGAAATCGCAGTTCCTCGCCCCGGCGATGCGAGGCGAGATGGTCGCCGCCATTGGGGTCACCGAGCCCGATGCCGGATCCGACGTCGCCGGCGTCCGGACGCGGGCGCGTCGCGACGGCGACGACTGGGTGATCAACGGATCCAAGATGTATATCACCAATTCCCTTCAAGCCGACTGGATCTGCGTGCTCGCCCGAACCTCTGATGAGGGCGGACACCGGGGAATGAGCCAGATCATCGTCCCCACCGACACGCCTGGCTTCAGTGTGGCCAAGAAGCTCGACAAGCTCGGCATGCGAGCGTCCGACACCGGCTTGTTGAGCTTCGACGACGTGCGGGTTCCGGTTCGCAACACCGTGGGTGAGATCGGTCGTGGCTTTCAGCAGCAGATGGTGCAGTTCGTCATCGAACGAACGTGGGCGGTGTACAACATCTACGTCGGCTGCGCTGAAGCGTTGGAGCGAACGAGATCGTATGCGCAGCAAAGGACTGCTTTCGGCGCACCGTTGGCCGCGAATCAATATCTGCAATACACCTATGCCGAACTCGCGGTCGAAGTCGACCTGCTACGCCAGTATTCGCACGCGATCGTCGACGAGTTGCTGGCCGGTGAGGTTCCCACCCGGATGGCGACCATCGCAAAGTTCAAGTCCGGTCGCCTCGCCCGCCAGGTCAGTGACTGGTGCATGCAAGTGCATGGCGGCATCGGTTACGTGGAAGAGACCTGGACCGCACGATTCCTGCGTGACATGCGGCTTCAGAGCATCGGTGGAGGCGCAGACGAAGTCATGCTGCGCGTCTTGTCGTCGATGGATGGTTTTGCGTGATGAGCGTAGACGTGGCACTTGCCACGCCGGGCGCTGATCAGGACATCCGCGTTGAACGTCAAGGTGCGGTCAGCACCATCACGATCAATCGTCCGCAGCGGATGAACGCGCTGACCTACGACTCGATGCTCGTCCTCGGTGATGTCATCGAGTCCGAGTCGCAGCACCCAGAGGTTCGCGTCCTCGTTCTGACCGGTGCGGGAGCGGCCTTCAGCTCCGGAGCAGATCTGACTCCGAGCGTTGGCGAGCAGAGCTATTCGGCCGAGGAAGGAGTGCGGGCGGCCAACCGCATCGTGACTGCCATACTGGGTGCAGCCGTGCCCGTGGTCGCCCGCGTACCTGGGCCCGCTGTGGGCGTCGGCATGCCGATCGCGCTGGCGGCCGATTTGGTCATCGCCAGCGTGGATGCGTATTTCCTGCTGGCGTTTACCAGGATCGGCTTGATGCCGGACGGCGGCGCCTCGCTGCTGGTGACAGCTTCGATCGGACGCGCCCGGGCACTTCGCCTTGCGCTGCGGGCGGAGCGACTACCGGCCGGAGATGCTGCGGCAATGGGTCTGATCGACCGCGTGGTGCCCTCCGGTGAACTCGACGCTGCGGTGCGACAAGCACTGGACCACTTCACCGATGGGCCGCGAAAGGCGTTCGCCCTCACCAAGCATGCCATCAATGCCGCCTCCCTCGATCTGCTCGGCGCGGCGATGGACCGGGAGGCGCAGGGGCAGTCGCAGCTGTTGCAGTCCAACGACTTTCTCGAGGGCGCGGCGGCCATGCTGCAGAAGCGAACACCTCGGTTCACGGACTGAACTGCCGATGATCCATAACAAGAAAGGGGCGCGAGACAATGGGGTTTTTGCAGCCGACCAAGCCACGCTTTGACACCGACGACTTCCTGCAGCGGCCCTATCTCCAGCGGATCGAGCTCGGGACGAAGTTCTGGGGTGAATTCGGGTATGGCCTTCCCAAGGTCATCATTGTGGTGTATTTCGTCAAACTCGCGTTGCTGTACATCATCGGTGGCGTATTGGTTGCGACGCTCACGTCGGATCTGAACCCCCTTGATGTGACTGCCTGGTGGCCGGAGTTCATCGTCTATCAGAAGCTTGTGGTATGGACGGTGTTGTTGGAAGTTCTGGGTATCGGCGGCGCGTGGGGTCCGTTGTCAGGCCACGTCAAGCCGCGGGTCGGTGGGTACCTGTACTTCGCGAGGCTGCGCACGATCCGTCAGCCGCCCTGGCCCGATCACATCCCGATGACGGGCGGCGATGAGCGCAAAGCCCCAGATGTGGTTTTGTACATCCTGCTGATAGTGAGCTTGGTCGTCGCGCTTGCGTTGCCGGGTGTTCCGACGGATCAGATTCCGGCCGGACACGGCTTGCTGCAGCCGTGGACTGTCATTCCCAGTGTCGCGCTGCTGGTGCTGTTGGGCCTGCGAGACAAGGTGGCGTTCTTGGCCGCCCGCGGCGAGCAGTACCTGCCCGCGTTGATCTTTTTCGCGTTCTTTCCACCGGGGGACATGGTGGTCGCGGCCAAGATGTTGATCGTGCTGGTGTGGGTGAGTGCCGGCATGTCGAAGTTGACGAAGAACTTCGCGTTCGTGATTCCTCCGATGATGTGCAACGCGCCATGGATGCCACGTTGGGCCAAACCGGCGTTCTTCCGTTCGTATCCGCACGATCTGCGGCCCTCGAGGCCGGCATCGCTGATCGCCCACGTACTAGGGACGTTCGTTGAGATCATCGCGCCGTTGGTGTTGCTCTTCTCGACCGATAGATGGTTGACAGTGGCGGCCGTGGTGCTGATGATCGGCTTTCACTTGACGATCATCGCCGTGTTCCCCCTGGCGAATCCGTTGGAGTGGAATGCGTTGTTCATGTACATTGCCGCGTTCCTCTTCCTGAATTTCCCCGCTGGGGACGGATTCGGCGTCCCGGACATGAGCCCCTGGCTGCTGCTGCTGTCGATCATCGGGCTGACGTTCTTCCCGGTTCTGGGCAACCTGCGGCCAGACCTGGTGTCGTTCCTGCCCGCGATGCGCCAGTACGCAGGTAACTGGTGTGGCAGCATCTGGGCGTTCGCGCCGGGCGCCGAGAACAGAATCGACGACCACGTTGTCAAGCCGGCGCTGACCATTCGCAGGCAGCTGGTGGCTGCCGGTCTCGGTGATAATGCAGACTTCACCTTCGGGACCTCGCTGTGCTTTCGGTCGATGCACCCGCATGGGCGCGCGCTCAATTCCTTGATGATGCGTTATCTCGACGACGATCTAGACACCTACAGCTTGTTCGAAGCCGAGCAGATGGGTGGCGTGGTACTCGGCTGGAACTTCGGTGACGGGCATCTCTACGGTCCGCGATTGATCGAGGCGGTGCAGCGACGGTGCCACTTCGCGCCAGGGGAGTGGATCATCGCCTACATCGAATCACAGCCGATCCACAAGCAATCCCAAGAGTACTTGGTGATCGATGCCGCGGTCGGTGTCGTCGAGCGCGGCAGGGTCCGCATCGACGATCTGGTCGCCGAGCAGCCGTGGCTGCCAAACGGTCCCGTTCCCGTCGAGGTGACCTGGCGCCGTGCTGGATACCAGCGAATCCGACACGGCCGAGCGCCATCCGGTGAGCGTGGACCCATGGGTACGGAAACGGATGAACGCGACTCTTCGCGCTGAGACATAGAACCATCTCATGCTCGCGATTCGACGGCTGAGTCGTCTCACGCGGGATCGAAACGGACAAGTGGAGGTTTGAAATGAAAACTAAAGGCGCGTTGGTGTGGGAACTCGGTCAGCCGTGGTCCATCGACGAGATCGAGATCGGCGATCCCCAGAAGGATGAGATCAAGATCCAGATGGAAGCGTCGGGGATGTGCCATTCCGACCTTCACATGGTGACAGGCAAGTTACCGATGGGCGGCGTCCCCATACTGGGTGGACACGAGGGCGCGGGCATCGTCACCGAGGTGGGCCCGGGAGTAGAGGGCGTCGTGCCCGGTGACCACGTGGTGATGTCTTTCATCCCGTCGTGCGGCAGCTGCCCATCCTGTCAGTCGGGCTTGCGTCACCTCTGCGATCTTGGGGCCAAGCTGATGCAGGGAGCCGCGATATCTGACGACACGTTCCGGATCCAGGCCAAAGGTAAGAACGTCTACCCAATCTCGGCGCTGGGCACATTCTCTCCCTACATGGTGGTGCACAAGAGCTCGGTGGTGAAGGTAGACAAAGACATTCCGTTCGAGCTAGCTTGTCTGGTCGGATGCGGTGTCACCACCGGATATGGTTCCGCGGTCCGCGCCGGCGGTGTCCGTCCTGGCGATGACGTAGCGATTGTGGGCGTCGGCGGGGTCGGCACCGGAGCGCTGCAGGGTGCAGTCAACGCGGGTGCTCGCTATGTCTTCGCGATCGATCCGGTGGAGTGGAAGCGAGATCAGGCACTGAAATTTGGTGCCACGCATGTGTACCCGGACGTCATGTCGGCGCTCGGAGGTGTCGCCGATGTGACCTGGGGGCGAATGGCACAGAAGGTCGTGGTCACCGTCGGCGACCTTCACGGTAGCGACATCGACACCTATCTGAGCCTCACCAGCAAGGGCGGAACATGCGTGCTGACTGCGATGGCTGCCATGATGGAGAACACCGCGACGGTGAATCTGGCGATGCTCACGCTGATGCAGAAGAACCTGCAGGGCGCCCTGTTCGGCGGGTGCAATCCGCATCACGACATCCCGCAGCTGTTGGGAATGTTCAAGGCCGGCAAGCTCAACCTGCATGACATGGTCACCCGCGAGTACCGGCTGGAGCAGATCAACGACGCGTATCAGGACATGCTTGAGGGCAGGAATATTCGGGGCGTCATCCGCTTCACGGACGCGGATCGATGAGCCCTTTCGAGCATTCGAGTATTTGTCGACAAGGAAAGTGAGCGAACCGTTATGCGCACCGTAATCGTCGACGGACCTCGGAGCATCAAGGTCGAGACGCGTTCCAATCCAGCGCTACCGGGTCCCGATGGCGCCGTCATTGAGATCACCGCAGCAGCCATCTGTGGATCCGACCTGCATTTCTATGAGGCTGACTTTCCGCTCCCCGGACCGATCGCGCTCGGGCATGAGGCAATCGGTACCGTCGTTGAGGTCGGTCCCGAGGTGCGCACCGTCAAAGTGGCTGACCGCGTCATGGTTTCATCGGTGACGGGCTGTGGCGCTTGTCCGGGTTGCGCGACGCTTGACCCAGTCATGTGCTACTCGGGCTTTCAGATCTTCGGCGGTGGAGTTCTCGGGGGTGCGCAGGCCGATGTGCTGGCGGTGCCTGCGGCTGACTTCCAGCTGCGCAAGGTACCCGAGGGGATCAGCACCGAGCAGGCGCTGCTCCTCACCGATAATCTGGCAACCGGATGGGCCGGAGCCCGGCGTGCCGACTTTCCCGTCGGCGGCACCGTAGCGGTGTTCGGGATGGGTGCGGTCGGCTTGTGCGCGCTCCGCAGCGCATTCTTCTTAGGCGCTGCAACCGTTTTCGCGGTGGACCAGGTCGAAGGTCGGTTACAGCGCGCGGCGCAGTGGGGTGCGACAGCGGTTCCCGCCCCAGCCGCCGAGGCCATCATCGCCGCGACCGGCGGACGCGGTGTCGACGCCGTCATCGATGCGGTCGCGACCGACTCGTCGATGATCGACGCACTCAACGCAGTGCGTCCGGGAGGCACCGTTTCAGTGGTAGGCGCCCACAACCCGCAGCCTTTTCCCTTCCCGGCGCTGACCAGCCTGATGCGCAGCGTGACTCTCAGGCTGACGACGGTGCCGGTCCAGCGAACGTGGCCGGAACTGATTCCAGTTCTGGTATCGGGCCGACTCGACGTGGACGGCATCTTCACCACGACATTGCCACTGGACGAAGCGGCCAGGGGCTACTCGATCGCCGAATCACGATCAGGAGACGATGTGAAAGTACTGCTGAAGCCATAGTTCGCCGATTGCACGGATCGCTATAGGACCCTGCGCGTCGACCGACGCGATGAACTGAGAGGACGGCCAACGATATGACTGTTTATGCACGTCCGGGCGCCGACGGCGCCCTGATGTCGTTCGACGCGCGATATGACAACTTCATCGGCGGCCAGTGGGTCGCACCGACCGCCGGTCGCTACTTCGAGAACCCCACCCCGATCACCGGCCAGGTGTTCTGCGAGATCGCCCGATCCGACGAGTCCGATATCGACAAGGCGCTGGACGCCGCGCATGCCGCCGCACCGGCCTGGGGCAAGACCTCGGCCGGTGGCTGGCAGCCGCGGCTGGAGCTGGCAGACCACCAGCACACACCAGTGGAGACACTGCAATTCAGCGCGTCGCTGGGAGGTGTGGTCACCGACCCAACCAGTGATAGTTGGCCGGTCCGCGCCACCACCATCGAGAC
>SXGT01838618.1_pt1 | contig 17352 bp, 18 predicted proteins | sample 3176221 | NCBI WGS metagenome assembly SXGT01 (sample SAMN11356862, study PRJNA531348) | freshwater metagenome | isolation source: freshwater sample F1-120 | place: China: Fuxian Lake, Yuxi | collected 2017-12-25
GCGTCCGGTAGCGGTAGCTGCTTTTGGATAGAGACGTACAGTTAAACCCAACAGATTATTCATTTGGGATTGGCTTCAGCTTGTAAAAGCTGCCCAACCAGCGTCTTGTGTATCCGAACAGCTGCGGGCTCTGCGGCAGCGCATAGAACGAGCCAGGCTGCAGACGTGCGGGCACCAGGAAGTCGCGGGCGCCCTCGGGAGTCGAGCGGGTCAGCGTCGGGGTCTCGATCTCCACGAAGTCATGCTCGGCCAGCACGCCACGCGCGGCGGCATTCACCTTGGACCGCAACCGGATTGCCTGTCCGGGGCCTTCGCGGCGCAGGTCCAGGTAGCGGTAGCGCAACCGGGCCTCCTCGCCGGCGGTCTCGTCGAGCTGGAACGGCAGCGGCGCGCTCTCCCCCAGCACCGTCAGCTCGGTGGCGTTGACCTCGATGTCACCGGTCGCGATGTCGGCGTTCGCGTTGCCCTCCGGGCGCACCTCGACAACACCGGTCACCGCGACGCAGAACTCGGCGCGCAGCCGGTGCGCCTGCTCCAGCACTGCCGCGTCCCGGAAGACGACCTGAGATGTCCCGGACGCATCGCGCAGGTCGATGAAGATGACACCGCCGTGGTCGCGCCGACGCGCCACCCAGCCCGCCAGGGTCACCGTCTGACCGGCGTCGGTGGACCGCAAAGATCCGGCGGCATGGCTGCGCAGCACAAAAACTCCTCATGAAGATGGGTGAGACGACAGCCCAGTCTAATGGGGTGGGTGCGGGGACCAGCGACCGCAGTCCACGGCTGGTCACGAGCCCGGCTAGGGTCAGCGGGTGGCGAAAATGTACCCGTGCGAGCGCGTCGACCTGGATTTCATCTCCGATGCCCCGTTCCGCTTCGTCAGCACCGTCGACCTGTCCGTCACCCCCGAGCAGTTGTTCGAGGTGCTCTCCGACGCCGGGTCGTGGCCCCAGTGGGCAAGCGTGATCACCGACGTGACCTGGACCAGCCCGCAGCCCTATGACATCGGCACCACCCGTACGGTCACGATGCGCGGCGGGATCATCGGCGATGAAGAATTCCTCGCCTGGGAACCCTTCAGCCACATGGCCTTTCGCTTCAACGATGCGTCGACGACCAGCATCGCGGCGTTCGCCGAGGACTACTGGATCGTGCCGACCGCGCACGGGTGCCACCTGACCTGGGTGATGGCGATGAAACCGAACGGCACCGCCGCCCGGCTGGGCATGTCGGCCGGAAAACCGCTGATGGCGTGGATGTTTCAGCGGTTCCTGCACAACTTGCGCCGCTACACCGACACCCACTACGGCTAGTACACCCCGTCCCAGGCCGCGCGCCGGATCGCATCGGGGTCCTCGACGGTGACATCGCGCGTCGAGCGGATCACCAGGGTGCGCCGCGCTTCGGCGTCATACCGCGGCCACTCGCTGAGTCCGTCGGTGGCGAAGTCCAGCCAGGTGCGCTGCATCCGTCTGCCCACCGAGGGTTGCACCCGCCGGCCCAACGGATGCAGCTTGCGCCCGAGGTAGGAGCCGTAGCTGTGCTGGATGTGCACGATCTCGCTGCCGTGGGTCGCGCCGAGACCGAGCGCCTTGAGCGTCCAGGTGGTGTGGTCGAAGCGGTAGACGTGGGTGGGTGCATCGGCGCTGTAGGCATCGGCGAACGCCCAGGTCGGCGCGCCGAACATGGCATCGGACCCGAAATCGATCAACGCGCGCCTGCGCGGGAATCCCGGGTATGCGGCCAGTACCCGGTCCCTGGCCTGCGGCGCCCGCCGCGCGAAGAAGCTGTCGATACCGGCGGCCGTGGTGGGCAGCATGGGTGGCTTGCCCCAGGCGAACATCGACGCCTCGTGGCTGTTGGTGCCGATGATCAATGGGGTTGTGGCCACCCGCCCCAGCCGCGCGGCCTCGATCGGATGATGCGGGAGCAGGTCGACACCGTGGGTCAGTCCGTAGGCCAGGGTGGGGGTCTGGGCCGCGCTCTCCAACTGGATCTGACCGGCCGCCCGGCGCAGTTTGCGCTGGGGCAGCGCCTTGAGCTCGTCGATGCCGACGCCGAGTTCGGCGAGGAAGGCGTGTGACTGACGCGCCCGACTCTCCCGGTCGGCGATCAGCGGCAGCGCCGGACTCTGCGCGATGGCCCGGTCGAACAGGCCCTCGGCGGCCGGGCTGGCCAGCAACGCGAGCACCGAGGTCGCGCCGGCCGATTCGCCGAACACCGTGACCTGTCCGGCGTCACCGCCGAACGCTCCGATGTTCTCCCGGATCCAGCGCAGGGCCGCGAGCTGGTCACGCAGACAGAGATTGTCGTCGAAGCCGGGGCCGAGATCGCCGAGCTCGAATCCGCCGAACACGCCGAGACGGTAGGTCACGTTGACCACCACGACATTGCCGTTGGCCGCCAGCCGGGAGCCGTTGTAGAGCTGAAGTTGACCGGCGCCGTACACGAACGCGCCACCGGGGATCCACACCATCACCGGCAACGATGCGGACACATCGGGTGACCAGACGGTGACGGTCAGGCAGGCTTCGTCGCGCATCTTCGGGTCGTCACGGCCGCCGCCCACGAAGGAACGGCCCTGCGGCGGCAGCGGGCCGTGATCGATGGCGTCCCGCACCCCCGGCCACGGCCGCAGCGGGCGGGGCGCCGTGAAGCGCAGATCGCCAACCGGTTGCTCGGCGTAAGCGACGCCGCGCCAGACTCCCACCCCACCGTCGGTGGTGCCGCGGAGCAGTCCGTGCGCCGTCTCCACGATCGTCGTCAGTTCGGCGACAGGGGGCACCCCGCAATCGTAGTGTGGAAAGCTGAGTCCGGCTTGGGCCAGGCGACGAGTGCCGGCACGCAGATGGGGTTGGTGGGCAACGATGACCTTCAACGAAGGTATGCAGATCGACACGAGCACCACGTCGAGCAGCGGCGGGCGTCGCGGTGGAGGCGGGCGGGGCATCGCCGTCGGCGGCGGCCTCGGCGGGTTGTTGATCATCGTGGTCGCCCTCTTCCTCGGGGTGGACCCGGGCAGCGTGATGCCGCAGACCCAGGGCGGTGGTTATGACACCGAAGGGGTTTCCGCACCCGGTTTCGACCTGGACCAGTGCAAGACCGGCGCGGACGCCAACGCGATCGTGCAGTGCCGGGTGATCGCCACCGGGAACTCGGTGGACGCCGTGTGGGCCCAGCAGCTGCAGGGGTATCAACGACCGCAGGTGCAGTTGTTCACCGGATCGGTGGATACCGGTTGCGGCCCGGCCACCAGCGAGGTGGGTCCGTTCTACTGCCCGGCCGACCGCACCGCGTATTTCGACACCGACTTCTTCGACGTCCTGCGAGATCAATTCGGTTCCAGCGGTGGCCCGTTGGCCCAGGAATATGTGGTCGCTCATGAGTTCGGGCACCATGTGCAGAATCTGCTGGGGGTGCTGGGGCGCGCCCAGCAGGATCCGCAGGGCCCCACCGGCGGCGGGGTGCGCACCGAACTGCAGGCCGACTGCTATGCCGGGGTGTGGGCCCACTACGCGGCCATCACCAAGCAGGAAGGCACCGACGTGACGTTCCTGGAGCCGTTGAGCGACAAAGATATTGCCGATGCGCTCTCGGCCGCGTCATCTGTCGGCGACGACCGTATCCAGAAGCAGGCCACCGGCCGGGTCAATCCGGAGGCCTGGACGCACGGATCCTCCGAGCAGCGACAGAAGTGGTTCACCCAGGGGTACCGGACCGGTGACCCCAACCAATGTGACACCTTCGCCCCCGGCGCGCTGTGACCGAAGACGTCGTCCCCGACGACAAGGACTGGACCTGGGTCCTGACCCGGGCCTGCCCGGACTGTGGTTTCGACCCCGCCACCGTGCGCCCCGCCGGTGTCGCCGGGCGCATCCGCCGCGACGCGGCGGCCTGGGTCACCCGCCTGGCGCAACCCGGCGTCCGGGTCCGTCCAGCGCCCGGGGTGTGGTCGCAGCTGGAGTACGGCTGTCATATCCGGGACGTGCACCGCATCTTCGATCACCGTGTGCAGTTGATGCTGACCGAACCCGATCCGCTGTTCCCGAATTGGGACCAGGACGCCACCGCGGTCGCCGACGACTACGGGTCCCAGGATCCCGGGGTGGTCGCCGGTGAACTGTCCGACGCGGCGACCGCCGTCGCCGACCGCTACGACCGGGTCTCCGATGACGGCTGGAATCGACGTGGATTACGCAGCAATGGAAGCGAATTCACCGTCGCCACCATTGCCGTCTACCACCTGCACGATATCGTCCACCATGCCTGGGACGTGTCCGGCGGAGTTTCCGGGATTTCCTGAACACGTTGCACACATCTGGCTAATGTGTGCAAGATGTCGCGCACCGGTTCCCGCTCACCGGCGCTGCTCACCGCCACCGCGGACACCCTGCGCAGGCTGGGTCCCCGGCAGTTCAGCCTGACCGCCGTGGCCGAGGCCGCCGGAGTGTCGCGTGGCACGGTGCACAACGCGTACGGCAGCCGCGACCACGCCATCAAGGTCGCGCTCGAGCACCTGGCCGCAGGTTTCGTCGACGCCATGGCCACCGAGGTGGACCGCCACGACACCCTGGCCGATCAGGTGGCTGCCGCGGCGGTCCTCATCTGTGCACACCGTAGGCGTTCGGATTTCATTGCCGCAGATGGGATCAACGAGAGCATCCTGGTGCTGCTGCTACGCAATATCGGCGACGACCTGGTGACCCGGGCGGTGGCGTTGTGGCGGCATCGGGTCAAGGCTGCCCAGAGCCGCGGCGAGGTCGGTGCCACACTCGATCCCGCCCGGGCCGGCGAATGGATCGTGCGAGTGCTCTTCAGTTTCGAGCTGCTCCCGCCGATGGGCGTCAATCTGGACAACCCACGGGCGGTGCGCGCACTCGTGGCCGGCCACATCATCGACGGACTCAACGGGAGACCCACGTGAACGAACCCGATCATGAGGTGGTCATCATCGGCGCGGGCCCCGGCGGGATCGCCTCCGCCCACCATCTGCGGCGCCAGGGCATCGATGATTTCGTGATCATCGAGCGCGGAGACGATTTCGGCGGAACCTGGCGCGACAACCACTACCCCGGCCTGGCCGTCGACATCCCCAGCCTCTGGTACCAGCTCTCGTTCGCGCCGAACCCCGACTGGTCGCGCCTGTTCGCGCCCGGCCCGGAGCTCTACCGGTATCTGCGCGACACCGCCACCCGACTCGGTCTCTACGACCATCTGATCACCGGTGCCGAAGTCACCCGACAACGCTGGGATGACGCCGCCGGGTTGTGGCGGCTCACCATCGCGGGCCGGCCCGAACTGAGCGCGCGCTTCCTGATCAGTTCGGTGGGCGGCTATGTCAACGCCAAACAACACATCGACATCGACGGCGCCGAGGACTTCGCGGGAACCATCCTGCGGCCCAACGCCTGGGACGACTCCTACGTCACCGCCGGCAAACGCATCGCGGTGATCGGCACCGGCTCCAGCGGAGTGCAGATCTCGGCCGCACTGTCCGCCGAGGCCGCGCAGCTCGACATCTACCAGCGCACGCCGGCCTGGGTGCTGCCCAAGATCGACTTCGATCTGCCGCCGGCCCTGCGGCGGATCCTGCGAATTCCCGGTGTCCTGGCGACGGTGAACACCGCCGGGCGCCTGCTGATGGACGCCGCGATGGTCGCACCGATCGTGCACGTCTTCTCCCGGCTCCCCGACCGGATCCTGGTGCGGCTGATACCGATATATGACGCCTACTGCCGGGCGCTGTACCGGCTGCTGCTCAAAGCCACCGTGCGTGACCCGGCCACCCGGGCCGCACTGGTGCCGGACTACGGCATCGTCGCCAAACGGCCGGTCATCTCCAGTGCGTTCTTCCGTGCGCTGAACAACCCGAACACCCGATTGATCACCACTCCCATCGAACGGATCACCCGTGACGGTGTGCAGACCGCCGACGGGGTGCACCGGCCCGCCGACCTGCTGGTGGCGGCCACCGGCTACGAACTGTGGACCGATCCCGAAACCTACCGCCCGAGAACAATTCTGGGCACCGATGGTTTCGACCTCGCCGAGTACTACCGCACCCACGGGTTGGCGAGCTATGCCGGCACCGCCCATCCCCGGCTGCCGAACCGGTGGGAGATCGTGGGCCCGCACGGGTTCGTCGGTTTCGCGTGGTGCGATTTCGTCGAGACCATGGCCCGGCACGCGGCGCGGGTGATCGGACAGACCCGCCGGCAGGGCTGCCAGGTCGCGGCGGTCACCGGGGAGGCCTTCGACCGCTGGAACGCCGTGATGGCCCGGCGTGGCAAGACCGCGCATCTGTACTTCACCGCCTGCAATCCGGGCCTGCGCACCTATTTCATCAATTCGCGCGGCGAAACCGTCTACCACCGGCCGCAAACCATCACGGCGTCACGACGGTTCGCCCGCCGCGGTCCGCTCGACGACTACCGATACAGCCGGCGCAGTGTGCCGGCACTGACCGAGGAGCAGCCCGCATGACCGACCTGCCGCTGGCCGGACGCGTTGCCTATGTCACTGGAGCCGCTCGCGGACAAGGCCGTTCGCATTGCGTCCGGCTGGCCCGGGCCGGTGCCGACATCGTCGCCATCGACGCGTGCGGGCCGGTCGCCGCGAGCAACGGGTACGCCCCGGCGACCGCCGCCGACCTCGCCGAGACCGTCACCCTCGTCGAGGGTGAGGGCCGCAAGATCCTGGCCCGCGAGGTCGACGTCCGTGACGCCGACGGCCAGCAGCGGGTCATCGCCGACGCCGTCGAGCAGTTCGGCAGGCTCGACATCGTGGTCGCCAATGCCGGGGTGCTGAACTGGGGCCGGCTGTGGGAGATCTCGCCGCAGCAGTGGCAGGACACCCTGGACACCAATCTGACCGGCGTGTGGAACACCATCCGGGCGGTCGTACCGCCGATGATCGCGGCCGGCAACGGCGGCTCGATCATCAACATCAGTTCGGCGGCGGGCGTCAAGGCGGTGCCCGGATGCGGGCACTACTGCGCCACCAAGTTCGGGGTGGTGGCGCTGACCAACTCGCTGGCCGTCGAACTGGGACCGTATGGCATCCGGGTGAACTCGGTGCATCCCTACGGCACCGACACCCCGATGGGCAATGACGTGGCCATGTACCAGATGTTCGCCGACAACCCGACCTACATCCACAGCTTCTCGCCGGGCGCTCTGCCGACCGATTCGCTGGCCGCGCCGGACCAGGTGTCCGATATCGTGCTCTGGCTGGCCGGTGACGGCGCTTCGCTGGTGACGGCGGCCCAGATCCCGGCGGACAAGGGCTATCTGAAAGTGTGACCTGCGGCCGAAAGGTGGCACCTACAGCCGGGACTGCTCCTTGATACCGGTGTCGGTGGTGCGCAGCGGGCGGATCAACCCGTCCTGGGTGAACGAGGCAAGCAACTCGCCCTCCTCGGTGTGCACGGTGCCGCGCACATGGGACATGCCGGCACCGACCTGGGTGCTCTCATGGCCGTAGAGCAGCCAACCCTGCCACTGCACGGGCTCGTGGAAGCTGACCGAGACGGTCATCGGTGCGGTCGACACCGTCAGGTGTGCCTGTGCGGTGCCGATACCGGCGTGTGCGCGCATGGTCGTCGAAATCCCCAGGTGTCCGGTGAAATACGCAATCAGTGCCTTGGCCAGGTCATCCCGGGCCGGGATCGGATCGTAGTGCAACCAGGCGAACAGTTCGGGTGGCCCCACCTCGTCGGGGCTGTTGACATCGACCACGTCCACCAGCCGCACCTGACGACCGGTCATCGCCATGATGCCCGGCTGGGCGTCGGCCGGAGCGACCACGTCCGCCTTGGGCAGCTGGTGGCGGATGACGTCACCGGAGGGCACGTCGGCCAGCACGGTGATGGTGATGCACCGCTTGCCGTTCTGCGAGGCGGTCACCACCGCGGTCGCCGTCGAACGGCCCTCGGAGATGACGTCGATCTCGAGTTCCACCGGCGGGCCGACCAGCACCACGCGAGCGAACACCGCATAGGCCGAGCGCACCGACTTGTCCGGAAAGCGGCGCGCCACCGCGACGATCGCCTGGGCGAGTACCTGGGTGCCCTCCACCACCTGACGGTCGTCGGCACCGGCGAGTCCGGTCTGCGCGATGAAGCGGTTCTCGCCGTCGGGTTGCGGCTCGAAGAGCTCGAGCAGTCCCTCCAGCGTCCACAGCACCTGCTGGGGTGTCTGGTCCGAAATTGTTGTCTTGTCCGATGTCGTCATGCGTCCCTTCCTGGCGGCTCTGCAAAAACGGTAACGTCATTCTCACGGGTTGCACAATGGTTCCGGTCCAGAGGGGGTCCGCAGATGGCCAAGTCGAGCGCACGCACGCCGGCAACCGCGGAGGACGCCGAATCGCGGCCCGCCCGGTTCATGAAGTCGGCCCTGGAGATCCTGGGCGAGACCGGCCGCACCGATTTCACCGTGCTGGCCGTGGTTGAACGATCCAAGACCTCGCTGCGGTCCTTCTACCAGCACTACTCCACCAAGGATGAGCTCCTGCTCGCACTGGTCGACAGGATCATGTCGGAGTCGGCGGCCCGCTGGCGCGCCGATCTGCGGGGCCTGGACGCGATATCCGCACTGCGTACCCTGGTTGCCCGGATCAGCGCCCCGGCCGCGTCGACCAAACAGGACAGCATCAACCGCGGACTGACCTTCTACAACGACCATCTCGCCGAGACGCTGCCCCGCGAATATGCCCGCGTGCTGTCTCCGCTGCACCTGTTGATCAGGGACATCATCGCTGCCGGGATCGCCGAGGGGGTCTTCCGGAAAGCCTCGGAGACCGAGACCGACACCGCATCCGCGCTCATCATGCAGACCGTGCTGGGCGCGCTGCGGTTACGCGTGCTCGGCGCCGAGCTGAACGGGGCTCCCGTCGAGGGCAGCCACATCTTCGAGTTCTGTGTGCGCAGCCTGCTGCGCGACCCCGGTCAACCCATCTGACGATCGTGGTAACGTCATTACCACTCCACGGAAACTAGCCTTTCAGGAGACGGAAATGCCCTCACGCAACCTGTCGTATCCGGTGTTCGACGCCGACAACCACTTCTACGAGCCCAAGGAAGCGCTGACGCAGTTCCTTCCGGACCACCGCAAGGGCGTCATCGACTACATCGAGGTCCGCGGCCGGACCAAGATCATGGTCCGCAACCAGGTCAGCGACTACATCCCCAACCCGACCTTCGAGGTGGTCGCCCGGCCCGGCGCCCAGGAGGACTACTTCCGGCACGGCAGCGGCGGCAAGAGCTACCGCGAGGTGATGGGCAAGCCGATGAAGGCCATCCCGGCGTTCCGCAATCCGGCGGCCCGCCTCGAGGTCCTGGACAGCCTGGGCCTGGACTACACGTTGATGTTCCCGACGCTGGCCAGCCTCGTCGAAGAGCGCCTGAAGGACGACCCCGATCTGATTCTCGACATCGTGCATGCGCTGAACCAGTGGATGTACGAAACCTGGCAGTTCAACTACGAGGACCGCATCTTCTCCACCCCGGTGATCAACCTGGGCAACGTCGGGCGCGCCCTGGAAGAACTCGAATGGTGTCTGGAGCGCGGCGCCAAGACCGTCCTGGTCCGGCCCGCCCCGGTGCCGGGGTACCGCGGCAGCCGCTCGATGGGCGTGGAGGAATTCGATCCGTTCTGGGACGCCTGCGTCAAGGCCGGCATCCCGGTGGCGATGCACGCCTCCGACAGCGGCTACTCCAACTATCTCAACGACTGGGAACCCGCCACGGAGTTCAAGCCCTTCTCCCCCACGTCTTTCCGGATGGTCGCGATGGGCAAGCGTCCCATCGAGGACACCATGGCCGCGTTGGTCTGCCACGGCGCCCTCACCCGCAACCCGGATCTGCGCATCCTGTCCGTCGAGAACGGCGCATCCTGGGTTCCCTACCTGCACTACCAGTTCAAGGACGTCTACTCGAAGATGCCGGATTCCTTCCCCGAGGATCCGATCCAGGCGTTCCGGCGCTGCGTGTATGTCGCACCGTTCTGGGAGGACAACTTCAAGGACATGGCCGACCTGTGCGGTATCGACCGCGTCATCTTCGGCTCGGACTGGCCGCATCCCGAGGGCCTTGCCGATCCGATCAACCTGGTGGGCGACCTCGAGGCCAACGGCCTCGACGATGAGGGCGTGCGGAAGGTGATGGGCGCCAACCTGATCGACCTGTTCAAGGTGCCCAACCAGATCGTGCACAAGCCGGACGTGCCCGCCATGACGTTTGCCTGAGAAGGAGATTCCGATGACCGCTGCGGCCAATCCGGAACAGATGCTGTTCGCCTCGACCGCGCAGGCCTTCCTGGACAAGGAGGTCCCGCTGAGCAAGGTGCGCGAGATACAGGGCAGCGGGGGCTCTTTCGACGCCCGGTGGTGGCAGCGCGCGGCCGAGCTGGGGTGGGCGAGCCTGCTGGTGCCCGAGGAACTCGGCGGCGGCAGCGTCTCCGGTGACGGAGTGGCCGATCTCGCACTACTCGCCGAGCAGGCCGGACGCACCGTCGCTCCCGGCCCGCTGCACCCGGTGAGCGTGGTGCTGGCCGGACTGGTCGAGGCGCCGGACGGTCACGAATCGACGATCGAGTCGCTGGTGTCCGGCGAGGCGGTGGCGAGTTGGGCGGTCTATGAACCCGGTAAACCGTTCTCCCCGTTGACCGCCGGCCTGACGGCGGCCGCCGTCGATGGCGGCTACCGGCTCGACGGCGTGAAAGATCGCGTCGAATCCGGCGATGCGGCCGACGTGCTGCTGGTCACGGCGACGCTGGACGGCGCGGTGCGGCAGTTCGTGGTGCCCACCGACGCCGCCGGCGTGAGCATCGAGACCCAGCGCTCGGTGGACATGGTGAAGCGGTACGCCCGCATCTCATTGCACGACGTCCGGGTCGATGCCGGCGCAATCGTGGGCTCGGCGGAGCAGACCGCCGAGGTGATCGAACGCCAGCGCCAGGTGGCGCTGGTGCTGCAATGCGCCGAGACCGTCGGCATCCTGGACGCGGTGCTGGCGATGACCAACCAGTGGCTGCTCGACCGGCACAGCTTCGGCCGGCCGCTGGCCTCCTATCAGGCCCTCAAGCACCGGTTCGCGGATATGAAGCTGTGGTTCGAGGCCGCCAGGGCCACCACCGCCGGTGCCGCAGAAGCCGTCGGCGCCCGGTCCCCGGACGCCCGCAAGTTCGTCAGTGTCGCGAAAGCCTATGTCGGCGAACGTGCCCCGGTGATGCTGCAGGACTGTGTGCAGCTGCACGGCGGTATCGGCGTGACCTGGGAGCATGACCTGCACCTGTATCTGCGGCGGACGGCTCTCAACAGGGCGATGTTCGGCTCTCCCGAGGACCACCACCGAGTCATCTTCGAACTGAGCCGGAAGGTTCCCGCATGACCGACACCGCGATCTCCACCCATACCGATGAGTCGGTCGCCGATTTCAGCACCAGGGCGCGGGCATGGCTGGCGGAGAACATGCCGCCGATCGACCCGGAGAACCCCCCGTTCATGGTGCGCGCCGAGCAGCAGTCCTGGGACCGCGCCAAGGAACTGCAGCAGAAACTGCACGCCGGTGGGTTCGCCGGCATCTGCTTCCCCCGCGAATACGGCGGGCTGGGACTGGATCTGGCCTACCAGAAGGCGTTCAACGCCGAATGCCGCGCCTACGAGATGCCGCTGATCCTGAACACCCCGTCGTTCACCATCTGCTCGGCGACCATCCTGGATGTCGGCAGCGAGGACCAGAAGCGCGAGCGCATCTCGGCGGCCATCCGGGGTGAAGAGATCCTGTGCCAGCTGCTGTCCGAGCCCAGCGGCGGATCCGACCTGGCCGGGGTGATCACCCGGGCCGACCGGGTCGGCGACAAGTGGGTCATCAACGGCGCCAAGACCTGGAGCACCAGTGCGTTCGCGGCCGATTACGGCCTGATGCTGGCCCGCACCGACTGGACCGTGCCCAAGCACGAGGGCCTCACCATGTTCCTGGTGCCGCTGTCCGCGCCCGGGATCACCATGCGCCGGATCACCGAGGTCAACGGCAACGAGGAGTTCTGCGAGGAGTTCTTCGACGGTCTCGAACTCGGCGATGACGCGGTGGTCGGTGCGGTCAACGACGGCTGGACCGTCGCGTCGCGGCAGCTCCATCACGAGCGGCGGGCCGTCGGTGGTGGATCCGAATTCGCCAGTGGCACCGGCGCCGAGAACGCCAGCGAGATGCCGCCCGATCATGTGGGCCTGGCCGAGGCGACCGGACAGGGCGGCGACGCCCGGGTACAGGACCTCGCCGGCCGGGCGCTGGCCCGTCGCATCGTCAAGGACCAGCTCATCGACCACGTGTCCCGGTGTATCGCGGACGGCTCCCTGCCGCCGAACGCGGGCACCTTGATCCGGTTGTTCCACGCCGAGACCACCGAACTCGAGGTCGACACCGCGCTGGCCATCGCCGGAACCGCCGGGGTGATCGACGAGGGCTCCGGGCTGCAGGAGATCGGCGTGCGCTACCTGTCCCGGCAAACCGGTTCACTGGGCGGCGGCAGCTCCGAGATGGCCCGCAACGTCATCAGCGAGCGGGTTCTCGGCTTCCCACGCGAACCGGCCGCCGACCGTGGTGTTCCGTTCAATCAGGTCAAACGCAACAAGGGCTAGATTTTCCCGTTCAGCGGCTGTCGCGCTTGGCTTGGCGCCGGGCGCCCGCGGCGATCGAGCTCGCCTCGCGCTTCTTGCGCCCGGGTGACTGTCGCGGATTGTCGGCGGGCACCCTGGACCTGGCCGCCGGCCGAGTGTTCGCAGCGGCCCTGCGTGACGGCTTGGCAGCCGATGCGGCCGTGAGGGTCTCCCGGCCGGCCAGCGCAAGGCGGGCATCCTTGAGTTCGCGTGCGCTCTGCCGGGCGGCGGCACCGAGCTGGCGACTCACCCGCGCCAGTGCCTCCTCGAAAATCTCGGCGCGGGCGGCGTTGTTGGCATTGGCCGGCCGCGCCTTGCCCCGAGCACCCTTGGCCGGCACCCGCGCAGCGGCCTCGCGCCGATACATCCCGACATGTTTGTTGCGCGCACGACGCACGCGCGCGTGCAGATCGAGCAGCCCGTCCTCGTCCATTGCCGTCAATTCACCGGGGGCCGTCTCGCGCACCAACAGGAGGTCGGATTCACTCAGCGATCTCAAGAGCTTTTGCGTGGTCATACCTGGAATGCATACCCGCTTCACACATCCGCCGGGCGGAAAAGCGCAAAGCGTGCCGCGGCGACCACGGCGACATCCGTTGCCCAAGCGCACCTCCAACCGTGGCGATATCGCCACAGTGGTTATCTCGCAACATATTTCGCCTCCTGTCGGGTAATTGAGTTGCGTGCGGACAGCGGCGGCAACAGGATGGCTGCATGCTCGATGTCGACCGCTTCATCAGTGACGGCTACCTCAAGATCGAGTCCGCCTTCGACCGCGAATTGGGCCTGCGCTGCCGCGACCAGCTGTGGCGGGCCACCGGCCTGGACCCTGCCGATCCCACGAGCTGGACGCAGCCACTGATCAGGCTGACCGCCATGGCAACCCCGGAATTCACGGCGTCGGCCAACACGGGCGTTCTCACCGCGGCGTTCGATGTCCTTGTCGGGCCGGGTGGTTGGCGACCCCGGATCGGGATGGGCACCTTCCCGCTGCGCTTTCCGAGCACCGCGGCGCCACCCGAAGCGGGATGGCATGTCGAGGCATCGTTCCATGACGCCGAGGGTCCGCGGTTGAGCCTTCGTTCCCGGGGCCGCGCGTTGCTGATGCTGTTCCTGTATTCCGATGTCGGCCCCGATGACGCACCCACCGCGATCCGGGTCGGCTCGCATCTGGCCGCACCGAAGGTGTTGGCCGAGTACGGGTCCGACGGTGCTCCATGGATGCCGATCTGCGAGCAGGTGGTCCCGGCGACCGAGAACTGCGATGTCGTCTCGGCCACCGGACGCATCGGCGACGTCTACCTGTGCCACCCGTTCGTGGTGCACACCGGCACGGCGCACCGTGGCGCGGTCCCCCGATTCATGGCCCAGCCTCCCCTTGAGCCCATCGGCGACCTCGACCTCGAGGCCGCGCACCCGAGCCCGGTGGCCCGCGCCGTGCTCAACGGGTTAGCCGCGAAGCGAGCCAGACCGTGAGGTAGAAGCTCTTTCTTACGTGGGCCGTATCGTTGCTTGTGCAACATCCGCAAATCCGCCCGAGATGCGAACACACGCCGATGCGCCGCGCCCGTCGAGCGTAATCTGCATATTGCAGCGGTTCACAGCGATACGCGCCGACCATCGGCTGGATCACACGTCACCTTCAGCAAACTGCTATCATTTCGCTCCATCCAGTGGGCGAGGTGTGATCACATCGTCCCTTCCGAAGGGCGCGACGTGGATCCACGACCAGGTCACACCGGGCCGTCTCCGTGAAAGAGCTCGTACGGGACCTCTTCGACTCGATCGACCCCTTGGCGCTCACCCGCCGCGTCGCCGAGCAGGCGTGCCTGCTCCTTCCGGACGTGGACGGCGCCGTGGTCGTCCTGCACCACGACGGCCGGCCGGTCGTGGTGTCCGCCCACGGCACGCTGGCCCACCTGCTCGGTGACACGGCGCCCGCGGACCTCGCCCCCCACGAACGCGCCACGACACACGTCGAACCCGGCAGGCTGAGCACTCCGCTCGTCCGGGATCACGCCGTATTGGGCTGGTTTTCCATCGTTTCCGCCCATCCGCTGGCGATAGGCGATGACCATATCGCCGTGATGTCGGCGGCCAGCCGATTCATCTCGACTCTCTTCAACGCCAATACCGAACTGGCCGAACAACTTCACGACCTGATGCGCGACCCGCCGGCGGACACCGCGCTGGACCCGACCGCGCGCTTTCTCACGTCACTGGTCGCCCCGGATGCCGCGCTACGCCGGCAGGTGCGCGCAGAGCTGACCGATGCCGCCTGCCCCGAGCGCATGCGTGCGGTGTTCCAACCCATCCGCGATCTGAGCGACCTGTCGGTCACCGGGTACGAGGGATTATCGCGATTCCTCGATGACTCCGATGCCCGGCCCGATCACTGGTTTGCCAAGGCGCACCAGATCGGCCGCCGCAGCGAGCTGGAATTGACCGCGCTGGAGACGGTCCTGGAGGCGGCGGACGCCATCCCGCCCCGGTTCGATCTCTGGGTCAATCTGAGCCCGACGGCTGCTGCGCATCCCACCGCCCGGCAGCTACTCCGTTGCAGCGGTCGGCGTGTCACGCTCGAACTGACCGAACACGAGGCGGTCGGCGAATCGACCTACGCCGCGCTCGAGGATCTACGCCGCGACGGCGTGCGACTGGCCGTCGACGACACCGGCGCCGGATTCGCCAGCCTCAACCGGATTCTGCGGTTGCGACCCGACGTGATCAAGCTCGACCGCGAACTCACCGCCGGCGTGGAACTCGACCCGGCACGCCAGGCATTGGCGACCTCGCTGGTGTACTTCGCCCAAGAGATCGGCGCCGCCACCGTCGCCGAAGGCATCGAAAGTGCCGACCAGCTTCACACGCTCCACGAGATCGGAATCCAATACGGCCAAGGCTTCTGGCTGGGCCGGCCGGAACCTGCCTCCGCACAACTCAACTAGAACAAGGTGGGGTGCGCCGGTGCCATGACTTCGGAGGAAACGGCACCGGCGCGCGCCATGGGCCCACGCCCAGTCAATCGGTACCGCGTGAGCAGCGGCGCCACCCGGGCGCGCAGTTCATCGCGGTACTCCGGCGGGAGATAGGCCCCGCGCCGGTACAGACTCCGGTATCGGAAGACGAGCTCGGGATGGGCACGCTGCAGCCACTGCATGAACCAGCCCCGGGTGGAACCGCGCAGGTGCAGCCCCAACACCGTGGCGCCCGTCGCGCCGGCGTCGGCGATGGCGTGCAGCAGCGCATCGAGGTGCTCGGTGGAATCGGTCAGGCCGGGCAGCACGGGCGCGACCATCACGTGGCAGTTCAGACCGGCGTCACGGATGGCAGAGCTCAGTGCCAGCCGGGCCTGCGGGGACGGTGTGCCGGGTTCGATGTCACGCTGGAGTTCCGGATCGATCACCGCCAGCGAGATCGACACACTGGCGCCCGGACCCTCGTGCTCGGCCTCGGCGATCAACGGCAGATCGCGGCGCAACAGGGTGCCCTTGGTCAGGATCGAGTACGAGGTACCGGATTCGGCGAGCGCGCCCAGGATGCCCGGCATCAGCCGGTAACGCCCCTCGGCCCGCTGATAGGGATCGGTGTTGGTACCCAGTGCCACCGTCTCCCGCGCCCATGACGGGCGCCGGAGTTCACGGGAAAGCACCTCGGCCACATTGGTTTTCACCACGACCTGGGTGTCGAAGTCGGCACCGGGATCGAAGTCCAGGTACTCGTGGGTCGGCCGGGCGAAACAGTACCGGCAGGCGTGCGAGCAGCCGCGGTAGCCGTTGACGGTGTACCGGAACGGCAGCATGGCCGCATCGGGCACCTTGTTCAACGCGGATTTGCACAGGATCTCGTGGAAGGTGATCCCGTCGAACTCCGGCGTGCGGACGGTACGGACGAAACCGAGCCGCGCCAGACCCGGCAGTGCGCCGTCGTCGGCGCGCACACTCTGCCCGTCCCATCGCATATTCCCATCGAACATCCGTTCGATGGGAATGTCAAGCGGTCAGACGGTCACCACTGGGTGCCCTGGCACGTGACGCTGTAGGGGTTGTCCTGCGCGGCGATGATCTGGTCGCCCGCAGCGATATCGCAATGTGCGTTCGGCGGTCCGACCGACCCCTTCGTCGTGCTACTCACCTGCAGGATGGCCCACTGCGGATCGGCGAGCGTGGTCTCGAACACCCACGGCGCCCCGGGGCCCACCGTGATGGTCTCGCGCTTCGCGAAGGCGTAGGCGTCAGCGTTGTAGGCCTCCATGCTGGGCGGCTGCGCCGTCAGGTAGAACACCTGGAACTGATAGGGCGCCCCCGAGGTCAGGGTGTAGCGCACCAGCTGACCGTCCGGCTCGGCGCCGGCCGTCGCGGTACCGAAGGCGAGCGCCGCGCCCGCCACCATCGCCGCGGCGCCGGCGACAGCTCCTACCTTGCTCGTGGTTTTTCGCATGCCCATCACATCGCCGGACGCTACCGGATCGTTACAACCGACCGTTCGGCACCGCCCGGCGGCGACTTGTACCCGGTGAATCGACGGTGAACACCCATCGAGCCACAGGTTAATTTGTTCGTCACATAGAGAAATTTCACAGAAACCTAGGCGTCCTAACGTGCCGATTCGACACCCACTCGGGTTCCGAAAGTTCTGACGATGCACTGAAATCGAAGGAAAGGCCTTAGATGCGACTCCCCCGACCGATGTTCAACA
>SXGT01690772.1_pt1 | contig 17346 bp, 15 predicted proteins | sample 3176221 | NCBI WGS metagenome assembly SXGT01 (sample SAMN11356862, study PRJNA531348) | freshwater metagenome | isolation source: freshwater sample F1-120 | place: China: Fuxian Lake, Yuxi | collected 2017-12-25
GACCGGCATGAAGGCGGGCGTCTCGACGGGACCGTGGGCCGTGACGAGACGGCCACGACGGGCTCCCGCGTCGAGCGCGAGAAGGCGAAACCCCAAGGCGCTCGCGGTCGCATCCCCGCAGAGTTCCGCCGCCACCATGATCGGCAGGCTCTAGCAGACTCCGCCGGGCCTGCGACCGGCAAGCCTCACAGGATCAGCATCGCATCGCCGTAGCTGTAGAAGCGGAAGCGTCGCCGCACGGCGGCGGCATAGGCCTCCCGGCAGCTTTCCGTGCCAGCGAACGCCGCCACCAGCGCGAGCAGCGAAGTACCCGGCAAATGGAAATTGGTCAGCAGGCCGGCCACCACGCGAAAGGTGTGGCCGGGTGAAATCAGAAGCTGGGTACTCTGCCAGCCCTCGGGCCAGCCCGCGCTTGCCGCCGACTCGAGAGCGCGGGTGGTCGTCGTCCCGACGGCGACCACCCGACCGCCCGTTGCGCGGGTCGCCGCGATGGCAGCCCGCGCCGTGGTCGGGATGAGGTAGGTCTCGGGTTCGAGTTCCGTCGGCGCTCGGCCGGGCAGCCCAGCAAGAAACGTCGCGGGGCCGACGTGCAGCACGATCTCCGCGATCCCGACGCCATTCGCACCCAGGCCAGCCAGAACCTCGGGCGTGAGATGCAGACCGGCGGTCGGTGCTGCGACCGAACCGGGCTCGCGGGCGAAAACCGTCTGGTAGCGCACCCGATCGGCGTCCGTCGCACCCGCGGCGCGCCGGATGTAGGGCGGCAGTGGCACGTCGCCGTGGCGCGCCAGCACGGCGTGGACATCGACGTCAGCGGGGAACGCCACGTCCAGCCAGGGACCATCGCGGGCGACGATCTCGAGTTCGATTTCGCCGACGCGCAGCTTCCGTCCGGGCTCGAGGCGACGCGCCGGACGCCCGAGCGCACGCCAGATCACGCGCTTGTCGACGCGGGTCTCGGCCCGTGGCGCGACCAGCAGGAGCTCGCTCTCGCCCCCTCCCGGCACTCGCCGGCAGACCAGACGGGCCGCAAGAACGCGACTGCGATTGACCACGAGGAGATCGCCCCGCCGCAACAGCCCAGGCAAATCACGAATCCGCGCCTCGCACGCCTCGGGGTCGAAGGAACCCCGGCCGACGAGCATGAGCCTCGCGTCGGCGCGCTCCGGCGCGGGTTCCTGCGCGATGAGATCGGCCGGCAGATCGTAAGCGAAGGGGATCAACTCCTAGGCGCTCGAACCACCGCCGTCCCGTCCACCCCGCTGCGCATCAAGGAAGGGCCGCAACAGCTCGATCGGCAGGGGGAAGACCGTCGTCGAATTGCCCGGTCCCGCGATCTCCGTCAGCGCCTGGAGGTAGCGCAACGAGAGCGACATCGGGTGAGCGGCCAATACCTCGGCGGCATCCTTGAGTCGGCTCGCGGCCTGGAACTCGCCCTCGGCGGCGATCACCTTGGCCCGCCGCTCGCGCTCGGCCTCCGCCTGACGGGCGATGGCACGCTGCATATCGGCAGGAATGTCGATGTCCTTGACCTCGACACTGCTCACCTTCACGCCCCAGGGCTCCGTTTGCTGATCGACGATGCCCTGCACGCGCTCGTTCACGCGCTCCCGCTCGGCCAGCAACTCGTCGAGCTCCACCTGCCCGCAGACGCTGCGCAAGGTCGTCTGGGCAATCAGACCCGAAGCGTACATGTAGTTCTCGATCGCGATGATCGCGCTCTGCGGCTCCACCACACGGAAGTAGAGCACGGCGCTGACCTTGACCGGAATGTTGTCGCGCGTGATCACCTCCTGCGGGGGAATGTCGAGGGTCACGGTACGCATATCCATCCGGCGCATGCGTTCGATGAAGGGAAGGACGATGATGACTCCCGGACCTCGCACCCCGACCGCCCGACCGAGGCGAAAGATCACGGCGCGTTCGTACTCCTGCATGATCTTGACGCCACTGAACACGAGCAGCACCAGAACGACGACAAATATCGGCAATCCACTCACGTCTCTTCCCTCTCGGCAGCCGGGGTCACATGCAGTGTCAGTCCCTCGACCGACACGACCCGGACACGACTGCCTCTCGCGAGCGGCCGAGCCGCCCGAGCTTTCCACAATTCGCCGTGCACGAGCACGATGCCTTCCTTGTCCAGGGCGCCCTGGGTTTCGCCCAGCGCCCCGACCATGCCCTCGAGGCCGAGCGGCGAGCGTCGCGCCTGCGCCCGTACAACCAGAAACGTGACCGCCAGCATGGCCATGGCCACTGCCGCGGCGGCACCCGCAATCAGCCCACGATCCACCGCCGGACTTCCCGGGCCACGCTCGAAGAGGAACAACGAGCCGAGCACGAACGCGACCACCCCTGCACCACCCACAATTCCGAAACTTGGCAGGAAGAGTTCCGCCACCAGCAACACCAACCCGCCGACGATCAGCAGCACTCCCGTCACGTCGATCGGGAGCATGGCGAGTGCGCCCAGCGCCAGCGTGAGACAGAGCGCCCCGACAATGCCGGGAACCCACGTGCCGGGATGGGAGAGCTCGAGGTAGAGCCCGAGCAGACCGGCCAGCAGCAGGATCCAGGCGACCGAGGGATCGACCAGGAAAGACAGGAAGCGCTGGCGCAGCGTCATCGGCAGCTCGAGTACGCGCGCACCTTCCAGAGCGAGCCGCACCTCGTTCCCTCCGACCGTGACCGTGCGTCCGCTGGATCCCGCGAGCAGGCCATTGAAATCGGCCGCGACAAAATCGATCACTCCCTTCTCCAGGGCCTCGCCATCCGTGGCCGAGGCCGCATCCCGCACCGCCGACTCGGCCCACTCGACGTTGCGGCCGCGCCGCTCCGCGATCGCACGCGCGAGCGAGCGGGTGAAACTCTCGATCTTGCGCCCCATGGCCCCCTCAACATCCCCGCCTCCGCCACCCACCGGAGTACTCGCGCCGATGTTCGTCCCCGGTGCCATCGCGGCCACGTCCGCCGCCAGCACGATGAACGCACCGGCACTGGCGGCACCTGCACCGCTCGGCGCGACCCAGACCACGACCGGCACCGGAGTCGCGAGCAGGGCCTTGACGATCTCGCGCGTCGAATCCAGCAGCCCACCCGGGGTATCAATCTCGAGCACCACGGCGTTGGCACCTTCCCGCCCGGCCGTCGCGAGAACCGACTCGAGATACTCGGCAGCGACGGGCGTGATCGCGCCGTCAAGCCGGGCCCGCACCACCAGCGGAACCGCTGCTCCGCCCCATGTCTCACCAGCTATTCCCGCAAGCAGGAGCACGGCCACCGCCAAGGCCCCAAGGCGCTTCATGGTGTCGTCCCGAGCCGCGCCATGACCAGTTGGATGTCGGCCCAGACCTCGCGCTTGAACGCCGGGTTGCGCAGCAGATACGCCGGATGGAAGGTCGGCATGACCGGGATGCCCTCCCACTCCTGCCACTGGCCGCGCAGGCGCGTGATGGGAGTGTCGGTGGCGAGCAAGGTCTGAGCCGCGAACTTGCCCAGCGCGACGATGATCGCGGGGCTGACCAGGCGAAGCTGTGCCCGGAGGATGGGCGAGCAGGCCGCGATCTCGTCGGGCTCGGGGTTGCGGTTGCGCGACGGCCGGCACTTGACGAGGTTGCAGATGTAGACATCGCTGCGGGGCACCTTCATGCCCTTCTCGATGATGTCGGTCAGGAGCCGACCCGCGGCGCCGACGAAGGGCTCACCCTCGAGATCCTCATCCTGGCCTGGCGCCTCGCCGACGAAGAGCAGCCGGGCCGCCGGGTTCCCGCTGCCAAAAACGAGATGGGTGCGCCCGCTGCAGAGCGGACAGCGCTGACAGTCACCAACCCAGGCACGAAGAGCCTCGAGTGACTCGAGGGGTGGCGGCAACGTCTCTATTCCGGCGCTCGACGACGCAACCGCGGCAGCGGAACCCGGTGCGCCCGCCCTCGCCGGTGGGCTCACGCTCCGGCGCACGGGATTTTCCGCGAGTGCTGCTCCCGAGCGAACCGCACCCTCCGCGCGGACCTCGCGAGGCGGATCCTGGCGCGCTTCCGGTGGGGCCAGCCCCGCGGTTTCCGACGCCTTCAAACCAGCTTCGGGCACCGGCGTCGCTGTGGCGACCTCCGCCACGAGCACCGGCGCACGCGTGCCGCGCACACCCGCCACGCCCAGGTCCCGCCAGAGTCGCACGTGGGCGGCAACCTGGCCGGCGATCTCTCGAAGCTCGTCCGACACCCGCGGCGAATCCTAGCAGGTTGCCGGGGAACACCAGCCCACTGCGCGTCGGCGGGCGCACCCGCGAGAACGCCCGGTGGCCCTGCGCTGACGCCCGGCCTCGGTTCAAGCGCTGCGGCGTGCCCGCACGACCCAGTCGAGGATCGCGTCGGCGACCTCCGACTTCGGCAGACACGGGAGGGCGCGGTCTTCGTGGCGATCGATGAGGGTCACGACATTCGTCTCGACATCGAAGCCGGCCCCCTCGGCGGTGACGTCGTTGGCCACGATCAGATCGAGACGCTTGCGCGCAAGCTTGGCCCGCGCCCGCGCCACGACGTCATGCGTCTCTGCGGCGAAGCCCACGACGACCAGACCGGCATGACGCACGACCGCGCTCGCCACCACGTCGGCCGTGGGCACCAGGTGAAGCGTGAACTCACCATCCGTCTTTGCCGGCTTCTGCGGCGACGTCTCGGCCGGCCGGTAGTCCGCCACGGCTGCCGCCGCGATCACCACCGTCGCAGCAGCGCTGTGCGTGCGTACGGCCGCCGCCATCTGGGCCGCCGACTCGACGGGTACGAACTCGACTCCCGAAGGAGCGGCCAGTGCCGCAGGCCCCGACACCAGCACCACGCGCGCCGCGCGTCGGCGTGCGGCGCGGGCGATCTCGAAGCCCATCCGGCCGGACGATCGGTTGGACAGGAATCGGACCGGGTCGAGAGCCTCGCGCGTGGGCCCCGCCGTGACCAGCACCGTCTCCTGCGCCAGATCAGGCTCGGTCAACGCCGCCCGGGTCGCCTCGATCAGCACCGGAGGATCAGGCAGACGGCCGTCGCCCTCGTACCCACAGGCGAGCAGGCCCGAATCCGGCGCCACGACGTGAATCCCGCGCGCGACGCAGGTGGCCAGATTCGAGCGCACCGTGGCATCAGCCAGCATGTGGACGTTCATCGCCGGAGCGATCACGACCGGCGCGCGCGTCGCGAGCAAGACCGTCGTCAGCAGATCGTCGGCGATCCCGAGCGCCAGCTTGGCGATCAGGTTCGCCGTCGCCGGGGCGACCAGCACGACGTCAGCCTCGTCGGCAAGGCGGATGTGGCCGATCCGGCTCTCCTCACCGGGGTCGAAGAGGTCCATCGAGACCGGAGTCCCGGCCACGCTCTGCAGGGCAAGGGGGGACACGAAGCGCTCGGCGTTGCGGGTAAGCACGACCTGGACCCGGGCGCCGGCGTCGCGCAGTCGTCGCACGAGTTCGGGGCCCTTGTAAGCGGCGATCCCTCCGGTGATGCCCAGCACCACCGTCCGACCGCCGAGCGTCATGACCGCGCCTCGCCCGTCCCCGGCCCCGCGCGCGCGGCACTCCAGAGTGCCCCGAGCGAGAGATCGAGCCGGACCACCGACCAGAGCCCGAGGCCGACGATCACCACCATCTGCACGGCCCAGTTGAGCAAGCCAAAACCGAAGCCGAGAGATCGCGGCACTCCGAAGAGTTCAAGCGCGATCTCCGAGCCAGCCCAGAAAACGCCGACGTAGCCCGGTGCCGAGGGAACCGCGACGGCGATCGCCACGACCACGGTCACCACGATGCCGAGTGCCGCCGCAGGAGCATCGATCCCGAGCGCCTGCGCGCTGAAGGCAAACCCGGCCGCTGTCACGCCCCATACCGCCACCGAAGTCGCGACGACTCCGGCCAGTACGCGCGGAGCTCCGAGCCCGGCCAGGCTTCCGAGCAGGCCGTGTACACCGTCCTTGACTGCGCCAGCCACGCCCGCGGGCAGAACCCTCGCCCATCGACTGACCCAGACCTCCAGCCCCTCGCGCCAGCGGACGGCCAGCACGCCGACGATCGCCACGATGAGGACCGCAGTCACGAGCAACCCGAGCCGATCGCGCAGGAACGCTCCCTGCGGGACGAGCACGACCGCGAGAAGGAGACAGCCGCCGAGCGCCACCAGATCGCAAATCCGCTCGACGGCCACAGTGGCCAGCGCCGCAGCCGCGCCGATCTCGCCACCGCGGGCCACGACAAGAGGCTTGATGGCCTCCCCGGCGCGCAGCGGAAAGATCATGTTCCCCATGAAGCCGATACACGTCGCGTCGAAGACCGGCGTGTGGCGAAGCGGCCCCAGCGACTCCAGGATCATCCGCCAGCGCAGGGCACGGATCCAGAGCGTCAAGGCAGCACAGAGCGCGACCGGCACAAGCCAGAGCGGCCGCGTTTCTTCCAGCTCCGTGAAGACGCGTTCCAGTTCGACTCCAGCAAGGCTGTACCAGACAGCAAGGCCAGAGATGAGCGCCGGAACTGCGATCTGGACGAGACGCTTCACGCCCGCCCGGCTCCGGCAGCAGCCACCTCGAGGCCCAGTGCTGCGGCAAGCGTCCGTGCCGCCCCTGCAAGAGCGAGAGCAGCGCCACTCTGCGCCCGGTCGACCACGATCGGTCGGCCGAGATCAGCGAGTTCGCCCACTTCGGGTTCGAGCGGCACTTCAAAGGTGAAGGGAGCGCCGATCTGCTCCGCCAGTGCGCGCCCCGCCCCGTGGCCGAAGAGATGCTCGGGTTGGCCGCAGCCCGGACAGTGGAAGACCGACATGTTCTCGACCACGGCGAGAATCGGCACCCCGACCCGTTCGAACATCGATATTCCGCGCTCGACGTCGCGCACAGCAACCGTTTGCGGCGTCGTCACCACGACTGCCCCGTCGAGGCGAACCTCCTGCGCCAGCGTGAGCTGGGCGTCACCCGTTCCGGGGGGCAGATCGACGATGAGGAGATCGAGATCGCCCCAGGCGCAGTCTCGCAGGAATTGCTGGATCAGCCCGGCGACCATCGGCCCGCGCCAGATCACCGGCGATCCCTCGTCGAGGAAGAAGCCCATCGACATGCAGGCCACGCCGTGACGCTCGACCGGATGGAAGCGTGCGCCGCCAGCCGAACGGGGCCGCTCGTCCGCACCCATCATGATGGGCAGCGTCGGACCGTGGACATCGGCGTCGAGGAGCCCGGTGCGGTAGCCCGCGCCGGCAAACGCCACCGCCAGATTGGCGGCAACCGTGGACTTGCCCACGCCGCCCTTGGCGCTCGACACCGCCAGAACTCGCCGCGCCGGCGCCGCGGTCTGCCCGGCCGCGGGCGAAGGGCCCGCTTCGACCGTGACCTCGGGCGCGACGATGCGGAATTCACTCGGCAGTCCGCCAAGCGCACCTTCGATGGCCGCCCGCAACGTCTCGGGGCACTCGCCGACGCCGCCGGGCAAGCGCAGCTCGATGACGGCCGGGGCCTGCGCGCCGGTCGCGTCGCCACTCGTCGTGACGGCCCCGACGATGCCGAGCGCAACGAGGTCCTGCCCGGAACCCGAGTACTCGACCGTCGCCAGCCGGCGGCGGATCTCTTCTGGTGATGTCTTGTGGTGAGGCATGGCCTTGGTAAGTTGAGTCGAGGTTAGCAACCGCTGCCGAAGCCGGAAACCGCGCGGTAGCGCGTGGGGGCCGCGCCCGCTCGACGAATGGCTCTCGCGACGATCCAGACCGCCCCCGAAGGCGCCACCTCTGAGGTGAACGGCGATCCCACGCGGCTCGTAACGGCGGAACTTGCGCGCGTCGACCAGCGCATCCTCGAACTGGTCGCCTCGGATGTCGCGCCGCTGCGCTCGATCGCCGAGGAACTGGTTCTCTCCGGTGGCAAACGCGTCCGGCCCGCGCTGATCCTGCTCGTCTACCGCGCCGCAGGAGGTCGCAACCCCGCCGACGCCATCGACGTCGGCGCCGCCATCGAGCTGATCCATTCGGCAACGCTGCTGCACGACGACATCCTCGACCGGGCAACGACACGGCGCGGCCATCCCTCGGCGCTCGCGCGCCACGGCGAAGCGCTGACGCTGGTGGCGGGCGACTTCCTCTTCAGTCGTGCCTTCTCGGTGGCGGGACGCTTCGACGCCCGAGTGGTCAGTTGGGCCGCCGAAGCCTGTGTCCAGCTCTGCGAGGGCGAGGTGCTCCAGCAGCAGAACCGCCGCTCGCCAGCCGTCACCGCCGCCACCTGGGAGCAGATCGCGGCGCGCAAGACAGCAAGCCTCTTCGCTCAGGCCGCGCGCATCGGAGCCCACTTCGCAGGCGCGCCGGAATCGAGCGTGGCAGCGATGCGCCGGCTCGGCTTCGAGATCGGGATCGTGTTCCAGATGATCGACGATCTGCTCGACATCACCGGACCGGAGTCGCTCATCGGCAAGCCGCTGGCGGGTGATCTCCGGGAAGGCATTCCTGCCCTGCCCGTGGTTCTGGGCTGCGAGACCCTGCCCGCGGTCCGGACCGCCTTCCTCGCGACCTCACCCACGGCCGAGCAAATTGACGCGGCCATTGCCGCCCTCCACGCCTCGGAGATCCCAACGCGGATACGTGCTGCGGCACGCACCCGGGTCGCGCAAGCCCGAGCGGATCTCCATCAGCTGGCCCCAAGCTCCTATCGCGACGCCCTCGACGAACTGCTCGATCGCCTGGTCGGACGCGCTGCTTAGAGCCGCCGCTGGCGGACCTGGGACGGGGTGGCCCGTGGCGAGCTTCTGCTAAGGGCCCCTCGGAAGGTTCTCATGCCCCTAGATCGCTTCGGCCGGGAAATCGATTACCTCCGCATCTCGCTGACCGACCACTGCTACCTGCGCTGTGTCTACTGCATGCCCATCGAGGGCATCGCTTATGCGCCGAACGAGAATCTCCTCGAGGCGGCCGAGATCGAGCGGGTCGCGGCCGCAGCGGCCGCGGTCGGCTTTCGGCGAGTGCGACTGACCGGCGGCGAACCGACACTGCGCCGGGACATCGTCGAGATCGTCGAGCGGATCGCCTCGGTCGAGGGCATCGGCGACATCGCCATGACCACCAACGGACTGCGCTTGCCCGAACTCGGCCGGCCGCTGGCGGCTGCCGGGCTGCGCCGCGTCAATCTACATATTGATTCACTCCACCCCGAGCGCCTGCCGCAGGTCATGCGTTGGGCAACGCTCGCGGCCATCCACGCCGGAATCGCCGCCGCCGAGGACGCCGGCCTGGCCCCTCTCAAGATCAACTCGGTTATGACACGTGGGTACAACGAGGAGGACGCCGCCGACCTCGCAGCCCTCACGCTCGACCATCCGTGGCACGTCCGCTTCATCGAGCTGATGCCGCTCGGCGGGGGCGAGTGCTCCCAGCTCTCCCGCGAGCGTCTGGTTCCGACGCGGGAGACGAGAGCACGGATCGAAGCAGCGCTCGGCCCCCTGATTCCTGTGCCTGCGGCGCATCCGTCCGACGAAGCCCGTCTCTTCAGGCTCGCCGGAGCCGAAGGGATCGTAGGCTTCATCAGCCCGGTGACCGAGCCCTTCTGCGGGACGTGCAACCGGATGCGGCTGACCGCGGACGGGCGTTTTCACCTCTGCCTGCTCCACGACGACGAGCTCGACGTGAGAGCCGCGCTGCGACGTGGCGCCGATCGTGACGAGATCGGCGGCATCCTGCTCCGCGCCGTCGGCGCCAAGCCGACGGGCCATGCTCTGGCGGAAGGCGTGGAGCCGCTGCAGCGCTGGATGCACCACGTCGGTGGCTGAGGCGATGAAGGATCTGTGACGACGGGCCTTGCCTTCGAGTGCCCGGTGATGCGGGACGGGACGGGCACCCCACCGGGGCAGCGGCACCATGCTTGACTTGCTCGTGGTCGGCGCAGGGCCGGCGGGGCTTTACGCCACGACCTGTGCCGGCTTGCGTGGTCTCAGGGTCGGAATCGTCGACTCGCTGCCCTTCGTCGGCGGCCAGCTCACGGCGCTCTACCCGGAGACCGTTCTGGTGGACGTCCCCGGACAGCACCGAATCAGCGCCAGCCGTCTGACCCGGCTCCTCGCCGGGCAGGCAAGCGAAGCACGACCGCGCTGGCTGCTCGCGCGGACCGTGCAGCAGCTCGAGACCGATGCTCAGGGCGTCCGTCTCGCCGTCGTCGGCGCGGCCGCTGCGGGATGCGAGGCCAGCCCCGAGTGGATCGAGGCGCGTGCCGTCCTGCTCACCTCCGGGATCGGGGCCTTCCGGCCCCAGCACGCCAGCGCGCAAGCACTGGAACAGGCTGCGGTTCAGGGCGTCTACCTCTTGCGACCGCCTGGGGCGGGAGAGATCGCCGGGCAGCGCGTGCTCGTGGTGGGCGGCGGGCTCTGGGCGGCCTCCACTGCTCTCGCACTGAGCCAGAGCGGCAGCGAAGTCTGGCTCGCGCACCGGCGCGAGCGACTTGCCGTCCCAGCAGAGGTGCAGGCCGCGCTGCAAGCCGGCCGCGTGCGTTTGCTTCCTTCGCGCGAGGTCGGGCAGTTGCGTGTGGTGGACGCCGGACTCCGAGGCGTCTGTCTCGACTCGACGCGCACCGAGCCGCCGCTCGACCTCATGACCGATGCCCTCGTGCCCTGCCACGCCTTCGTCGCCCGCCCAGCTCTCTCGGCCCCGGGTCTTGTCCTCGAGGATTCTCGCCGGGTGCAGGTCGACAGGACCATGGCGACAAGTCTCGATCGGGTCTTCTGTGCCGGAGACGCTGCCGGCTATGCCGGCAAGTTGCCCCTCCTGGCGGCGGCCTTCGGCGAAGCGCAGGTCGCAGTCAGCCAGGCCATCGCCCGTATCGAGCCAGGCCGGCGTCCCTTCGAGGGCTTCAGCTCGCACCACCCCCGGCCCGAGCCCTCGCCCGAGTATCCGGCCGAGCCGCCGGCGCTCGGCCCGGCCGCCCTCCCCATTTCCGAGTGATCCGGGGGGTGTTAGCGTCGAGCGCGATGACGGAGAGCGAGATTCGCCAGTCGATCGAGGCGGGAATCCCGGGCGCAACGGTTCAGGTGCGGGACTACACCGGCGGAGGCGACCATTTCGAAGTGCGCGTGGTTGCAGCCGCCTTCGAAGGACACTCTCTCGTGGCGCGGCACAAGCAGGTCTACGCCGCACTCGGTGCCGCGGTCGATGGCCACACCATCCATGCGCTCGCTCTCAAGACGCTGACCCCGTCTCAGGCGGCCGACGCCTAGCGATACCTTCCGGCCGCCGGCATGTGCGGCCCCCAGTCAAGGAGAAATCAACGCCATGAATGCCGAAGAACGAATTCGTCAGACCGTCACGAACAACCGCATCGTGCTCTTCATGAAGGGATCGCCGGACTTCCCGATGTGTGGATTCTCGGCAGCAACGGTCGAAGTCCTGAACCGTCACGGAGTGCCCTTCGAGAGCGTCGATGTGTTGCAGGATCCGGAGATCCGCGAGGGCATCAAGCACTTCTCGAACTGGCCGACGATCCCCCAGCTCTACGTCGCTGGCGATTTCCTCGGCGGCTGCGACATCATTCGCGAGATGGACGCGACGGGCGAACTCGCACCCGTGCTGACCCGCGCCCTGGCCTGAGTCACCCGGAGGATCCTGGGGCCTAGGGCACAATGTCGAAGGTCGTCTCGCCGGGTGCCGTAGCGATGTCGATGCTCGCCGTGGACGCAAGATCCCCCGCCGCCGCGACGCGGAAGACCGAGACCAGACCCCGCCCGGGCTCGAGGTGCGCGAGCACTCCACCGTCCACCTCCGCAAGATCCGCCGAGGGCGTTGCTGTCTCCACAGCCGCGTGAACGGAACCGATTTCGGCGGGGGTGCGTGCGGTCCCCCCTGCCGTCAGTTCCGCGGCATCGATCCACAGCGGCAACCCGGTGCCGGCCCGCGGCGCGGCGAGGACGCCTGACCCTTCAGATCCGCAGTCGAGGACGACCTCGCGTACCTCTCGCCAACGCGCGGCCGCATCCCTGGCGTCAACGACTTCCCGCGCACTGCGATCTCGCAGGGGCACTGCGGCCACCAGCAGCGAAAGTGCTGCGCCCCGACCGTCGATCGAGACCAGCCCCAGCGTCCGCGGCCCTGTCGCGAGGGTGCTGGCCGCCCGCTGCACGTCGTCAACGCCACGGCCTCGCGCGAGGGCCAGCCAGCCCTCGAGTCCCGAGGCCAGCGAACGCGGCCCCCAACGCAGGGCGACAGGCCGCGCACTCACTTCGAACCCGAAGATCAGCCGGGAGATTTCGTCCGTCAACAGAGGACCGTTGCGAGTCTCGGCGACATCGAAGCGCAAAGTCTCGCCCTCGCGAATCCCGATGGCTTCCCGCCGTACCTGGAGCCGCTCCCAGCGATCGCCGTCGCGAAACCCACCGATACCGTCGACGTCTTCCACCACCACATCCACGTCGTCGATCCGGCCTGTCGTCAATCCAAATGCCAGATCGCGGCAGCAACCCGCCACAAAGCCCGGCCAGCCAAGGTCGAGCAAGCCCGCGAGTGTGATCCCCGGAGCCGACAGCCGCACCAGATAAGGCGCACCACCATGTGGCCTCCGGCTCCAGGCCAGCCCGGGCAGCCCACCAGATCCGAGGTTGGGACCGACCACGACCTCGGCTGCCCAGTCGTCGGACTGGCCAGTCAGAAGATCGTGCCGGTCGGACAGGCCATCCCCCGGTGATTGGGCCAAGGGCGAAAGACCATGAGCGAGCTTGAGGCATGCGGTTCCGAGAGCCCCCTCCCAAGCCTGAGCAAGCTCGAGCGCCAGACAGTCCGCAACGGTCCACGACGCAAGCTGGATCTTCGCATCCTCGGCCTCGGCACATTTCACCGCCGTCAGACCAGCATTGATGCCGCCGACAAATCCCGAGAGAAGTTCGTGGGCGCGACCGCGCAACCGACCCGCAGCAACGCTCGCGCGACGCGCCACGCCGCCGAGACGCATCCGCACGTCCGACACGAGCGCCGGCGCCCCCTCGATCTCGGCGCGTCGCCCGAGCGCATGCCGGCGCGCCATCTCGAGATCCCACGGGCGATCGAGCGCCATGCAGAAGCCCAGCGCGGCGTAAGCGTCATGCTCGCTGCTGCAAACAATGTGGGGGATCCCAACCTCATCGCGGGCGACCCGAACCGTCTTCGAGAGCAGGGCCAGGTGGTAGCGCGGATGGGCCGGCTCCTCGGTCGCGCGGCGTCGGCGCCCCGTGCCCGGCGAATTCGCTCCCGGATCGTCGTTGTGCTCGTGCCCTTCTTCCGGATGGGCAGCAGCGCCGAAGGGCCTGCCGAAGCCGGTTTCATCGACACCGAGCTCATCCCCTGGTGCGGACTTCCCTGCCGGATCGGCGACGGGGGAACCGTACCCGATCCGGGGCGCACCAGGCCGTCCTCCGAAGAGGTGATCGTCGCTTCGGCTCATGCTCGTTTTCCGAGAACGCACGCCGCTTCGGGCGTCCTCGACGATCAACCTCTACCGGGCAAGGGCTGCTGCTTCCACCGGGTCAGGGCGCGGCTGGCCGGAAGCTTGCACCCGGCAACGGGGGTTCCGTTCGCAGGGCCATCCCCGCGTCGGACCCTCGTGGAAGCGGAGCGGGTCGTCGGCTAGCCTCGCGCGGACGGCAATGGGCGGGCGCAGAGAAGTGAGCATCAGCGAGTGGACCGAGACGATCTACGGTGTGGCATCGCTCGCTGGTGATATTCTGAAGTCCGCTGCTGCCCTCGCCGGCGATGTCGTGCGAAGAGTCCTCACGCCGCTGCTGGGCCCCGAGCCTACGCGGCCCGGAGGCCCTCCCCTCCGAACAGCGAGCGCCACGAGCCTGCCCAGTGAAGTGCAGCCGGGCACTCCGCTGCGGCGCCCTGTCGCCGCCCTAAAACCTGCCCCTGACAAGACGGAAACACCGGGCACGGGGCCTCGACACGAACATGCCCCTGCCCTGCCTGCCGAGGATCGATTGCTGGTCCTTTTGCGCGGGCCCCTTGAGGTCTTCACCTACTGGACTCTTGCGGCGGACACCCGGGAGCGCCTCGCCGGAGAGCTGCGGAGCGATCCCCAAGCCGCCGCGGCAGTACGGGTGCGAATCGACACGGGCGAAGGCAAGCTCGAGGAAAGCCTGCTGACGGTCCCTGCCGGAGTGCAACACCTGCACCTGGACCTGCCGCGCATGGCCACTTCCGTGCGGATCACCTTTGGCTGTCGCACCCCTGCCGGTTTTGTCGGCCTGATCGCGGAGAAGGCAATGCCGCTGCCCGTGCATCTGATCAGCGGTACGACGCGCCAGATCCGCCGCTGGATCGATCGGCGTACGGGAACGGAGGCAACAGCCCCGAGCGCGCCACCGCCTGCCCCGGCCAGTGCGGCCCTTCTCGCCGAGCAACAGACCATCCTCGACCTTCTGGAGCGCACTTCGGCGCCGTCCTCTGCTCCACCCTTCGCATCCGCATGACACCGTTCCCGACACTGCTCGGGCTGGTGCTCCATGCCCACCTGCCCTTCGTGCGCCACCCCGAGCACGAGGACTTCCTCGAAGAGCGATGGCTCTTCGAAGCCGTGCTGGAGTGCTACCTGCCACTTCTCGAGGTCCTCGATGGCCTCCTGCGCGACGGCGTGCCCCACCGCGTCGCGCTCTCCGTCTCGCCCACACTGGGACACATGCTGACGGATCCGCTGCTGCTGCGGCGGCTCGGCCGTCACTTGGAAAAAATAGAGCGCTTCCTCGTCGCCGAGAGCCAGCGCCCGGAGGTGCCGGAAACCACCGCAACCTTGCTCCGGTTCTACCGGGACCGCACGCGACGGATGCGCCGCGCTTTCGTCGAGACGCATGGCGGGCACCTCATCTCGTCTCTGCGGCGCCTCGCAAGCAGCGGCTCGGTCGAGTTGGTGGCAACCGCGGCGACGCACGCCTTCCTGCCCCTGCTGATCCCCTGCCCACCGGCGGTACGCGCCCAGATCCGAGTCGGCATTGCCGAGCACCAACGCCTCTTCGGCGAAGCGCCGAGGACCTTCTGGTTGCCGGAATGTGGCTACGACCCGGCGTTGGACGACGCGCTGACCGGGAACGGAATCGATGTGGTGGTGCTCGAGGGCCACGGCCTGATCACGGGTACCCCGGCCCCGGAGATGGGCATCCGCGCCCCGGTCCAAACGCCGCGCGGCCTGCTCGTCGTCAGCCGCGACACTTCCCTGTGCAAGCTCGTCTGGGATGCTCAAATGGGATACCCGGGCAACGCTCACTACCGCGAATTCCACCGTGACGTGGGATATGATCTGCCACCCGAGCGCCTCCACCCGCTCGCGATCCCGACGGGAGAACCGTCGCCAACAGGGATCAAACTACACCGCGTGACCGGGCCCGGGCTGGAGAAACTGGCCTACGATCCGATCCTGGCCAGCGCGACCGTTGGGGCACATGCCAGCCACTTCCTGCATCACGTTGCCGGGACCACCAGCGTCTACCGCTCCCATGCAGGCGCACCACCGATCGCACTCGCGGCCTTTGACGCCGAACTCTTTGGACACTGGTGGTTCGAGGGTCCGCAGTGGCTCGACCAGGTTCTTCGCCAACTCGCCTTCGAGCATCCCGACCTGCGCGCTGCGGGCCCACGCGAGCTGCTGCAGAGCTTCCCCATCGTCGAGCAGATCGAGCCCGCTCCCTCGAGCTGGGGTGCCGGCGGCCACGCCACGACCTGGCTTGCACCCGAGAACGACTGGATCGTCCCGCAAGTGCTGTCGGCGTCCTTCCGCATGGCGGCGCTGGTTCAGCAGCGGCCCGACGCGCGCGGACTCGAACTACGTGCCCTCAACCAGGCCCTGCGCGAACTCATGCTGGCGCAGGCGAGCGACTGGCCATTCCTCATCGCACGCGGCACCGCAAGCGACTACGCCCTGGGTCGCGTCCACACCCATCTCGGCCGCTTCGCCGAACTGGCCTCTTCCCTCGAAGCCGGGACCGTCGCAGCGGCACGCGTGGGCGAACTCGAAGCGACCGACAACGTCTTTCCTACGATCGACTATCGCGTCTTCGCCTGAAGCGCGATCTCATCAGACGAAGAGAGCCGACCGGGAGGACCCGGCCGGCTCTCTTTGTCACCGACGCCACGGGGGCCGGCGGTCAAACTTAGGTCAAGCTTCGAGGAAGGACTCGAGGCCTGCGGTCATGCAGAGATCGCGGAGACGTGCGAGGGCCTTCGCCTCGAGCTGTCGGATACGCTCCCGACTGACGCCGTAGCGCACACCGATCTCCTCGAGGGTCTCGACCTGATCGTCGTCGAGGCCGAAGCGAAGCCGGATGATGGCCTGTTCGCGATCCGGCAGTTCCATCAGGATGCCTTCGAGGTGACGCGAGAGATCCCCTGCCATCGTGCGCATCTCGGGCCGCTCGCCAGCCTCGTCGGGACTCACCTCCGAGAGAGTGCGATCGTCGTCGTGCCCGAGTTCCATGTCGAGCGAGAGCACATGTGCCGGCTCCGCCATCATTTCGAGCTGGCTCTGATCTATGCCGCCCGCCTCGATGATCTCGTCCTTCGAGGGGGCCCGGTGCAGCTTGCTCTCCAGTGCCTGCGAGAGCCGGCCGACCTTGCGGCGCAGCTCATGCCAGTGCACTGGCGTCCGCACCACCGACCGGTCGTTGTCAATCGAGCGCGCGATATACTGCCAGATCCACCAGACCGCGTAGGTCGAGAACTTGATGTCCTTGGCCGGATCGAACTTTTCGACCGCCCGGAGCAGGCCCAGCGTGCCTTCCTGAATAAGATCGGGCAGCGGCAGGCCGCGCCGCGCATGCTTGCGTGCGATCGCCGCAACAAGGCGAAGGTTCGCGCGCAGCATCCGGTCACGCGCCGTCCGGTAGAGGGCGAGACGCCCGTCCAGCTCCTTGGCGAACTTGGCAACGCGGTCGCGCACGAGCTTGAGTTCGCGCAGTCGCGCCGGGCTGCGCGCCAGGCGACGCGCACGCTCGGCCACGAGCAGGATCTCGCGCTCGCGGAATTCCTCGGTCGGCCGGATGACGCCACGGCCGCGCTCGGTCAAGGTCACGTTCACGATACGCGGATTACGGCGCAGCCAACGAACCACCGATTCGCGCGCCTTGCTGATCTCTGTCGTCAGCTCGCGCTCGGCCTCGCGGTCGAGGAGCGGCGTCCGCGCAAGATCTGCATAGAACCGCCCGAGGACATCGAGGTCCCCGACGAAGGGTTCCACCTTCTTCGAGGCCGCGGCCTCCACCTCACCGAGTTCCTTCGGAGAGGGGGCTGCGGCCTCGGCCGCAGATTCGTCGGTTGCCGCATCTCCCCAGTCCGTGTCGGACGCACTCACGCCAGCTGTCTTCGTCGAGCTTCGCATTCTCCCGCCCTGTTCTCCCTGCCTCGGCGC
>SXGT01502064.1_pt1 | contig 17345 bp, 17 predicted proteins | sample 3176221 | NCBI WGS metagenome assembly SXGT01 (sample SAMN11356862, study PRJNA531348) | freshwater metagenome | isolation source: freshwater sample F1-120 | place: China: Fuxian Lake, Yuxi | collected 2017-12-25
AAACGTCTGATGCCTGCGTTTCGATGATAGGCAGCGCAGTCAATGAGCCTCCTCCTTTCACCATTGGCTGACCTTTGGCATCTTTACCATTTTTCAATGACTCTGGTAAATCATTCATTGTTCTGGCTATACTATCATTATTGATGATTTTAGCAGCTCTTTCCAATAATCGAGAGTGCAAGTAGAATACGTCACCTGGATAAGCCTCACGACCTGGAGGACGACGAAGAAGTAAAGAAACCTCACGGTAAGCAACCGCCTGTTTAGACAAATCATCATAAACGATAAGTGCCGGACGACCTGTATCACGGAAGAATTCACCAATGGAAGCGCCTGCAAATGGTGCATAGAACTGTAAAGGTGCCGGATCAGAAGCGGAAGAAGAAACAATAACTGTATAAGCCATTGCTCCATTTTCTTCTAAAGTTCTGGCAACCTGTGCCACTGTAGAAGCTTTTTGACCAGACGCTACATAGATACAAAATACGGGTTCCCCCCTATCGTAAAATTCTCTTTGATTTATAATCGTATCAATAGCAATAGCCGTTTTACCTGTTTGTCGATCCCCGATAATCAACTCTCTCTGACCTCTTCCGATAGGAATCATAGCATCGATGGCTTTGATACCTGTTTGAAGAGGTTCATTTACAGGTTGGCGGAAGATAACACCAGGTGCTTTTCTTTCCAACGGCATTTCATAAAGATCACCCTGAATAGGACCTTTACCGTCAATAGGCTGGCCTAAAGTGTTGACAACACGACCAACGAAACCTTCTCCCACCTTGATGGAAGCGATTCTATTGGTTCTGTGCACTCTGGAACCTTCGCGAATCCCGTCTGCAGAACCCATTAATACAACACCGACATTATCTTCTTCCAAATTTAAGACGATAGCTTGCGTTCCTGTACTAAATTCAACTAATTCGCCTGATTGCGCATTATTCAATCCATACACTCGAGCAATTCCGTCTCCAACTTGTAAAACGGTACCGAACTCTGCTAATTCAGCAGTATCATTAAATCCAGAAATTTGCTGTTTCAGGATTTGGGAAATTTCTTCAGGTCTTACGTCACCCATTTTTTTTATGTTTTGCTACTGATTCAAATAAATATTATCTGTCGCGTTAATTTAACGCGCTATAATTTTAGACTCGTAAAGATTTTCTGCAAATGATTTTTTCAACCTAAAAATCTGATTTTTAACACTTGCATCATATACATAATCTTCCATTTCAATAACGAATCCTCCGATTAAAGATTCATCAATGACCGATTCCAATTCAATATTTTTGAAACCAATCTTAGAGGAAGAAGCTAATTTCATTATTCTATCCTGCTCTTCTTTTCCTAAAGGCTGAGCAGAAATAACTTTAATAGTAGATATTTCCTTTAATGTTTTATATTGAGAAAGGAAAGATTCTACAATCGACGGAAGATGAAACTCACGGTGTTTTGTAACCAGTAATTGAAGAAAAAGCAAAGTTAGCTTACTTAATTTACCGTCGAAAAGGGAAGACAAAATTTTCTTTTTCTTGTCATAAGAAATGACAGGGCTACGGACAAACGCAGCAAAGTCAGTATTTACTTTAAGTAAATTTTTTAAAACTTTTGCGTCAGCTAAGGCAGTTTCAATCCCATTCTGTTCAACAGCAAGATCGATCCATGATTTAGCGTAACGAAAGGCAATTTTATTGGTGGTCATTTTTTTTCCTTAAAGGCGTCTAAAAACTAATTTTCGAAACGAATCTCGTCCACTAATTTTTGTGTTAATTGTAAACTCTCTTGTTTATCTGATAGCCGTTGGTGGATTAATTTTTCAGCAATTTCGATCGACATCAATCCAATTTCATTTCTAACATTAGTTAGCATTTCCATTTTCTGGTGTTCAATTTCCAGTTTTGCTGCCTGCGCAATTTTCTGAGCCTCTTCTTTTGCTCTTTCTCTCGCTTCACTGATAATAGTCTCTTTTGCTTCTTTCGCCTCCTTTAGAATGGCAGCTCTCTCTTCAGCGGCTTGTTTTAGTAAATTTTCATTATGAGACTGCAAGGAAGAAATCTCCTCTTTTGCCTTTTTAGCTGCATCTAATGAATTTTGAATATCTGTTTCTCTTTCCTTTAAAGCATTTTGTATAGGTTTGAAGGCAAATTTGCCCATCATACCCCAAAAAAGAAGGAATATTATCGTTGTCCAGATTAAAAGACCCGGCTCTGGGCGGATTACTGAAAAGTCTGCTAAGAAAAGAATCATATTTATATTTTTTTGCTGGTATCAACCAGTTCATTTAATAAAAGATAAAAATGCCGCCAGGTGCCAACCGCACCTGACCTGCATTTCTTTCAGTTTAACCCTGATTACTTAACGAAAATCGATAAGATAATCGCGATAAGGGCAGCGCCCTCAATAAGAGCGGCCATAAGGATCATATTAGAACGGATATCTCCAACAACTTCTGGTTGACGGGCAATGGCTTCCATTGCTTTAGAACCGATGTTTCCAATTCCAATTCCTGCGCCTATTACGGCTAATCCTGCACCAATTGCGGCTAATGTTCCAGTCATGATGACAATTTTTATTATAAATTAATGATGTTCGTGATGTTCTTCAATAGCAGCACCAATATAAGAGGCTGTTAATATACAAAATACAAAGGCTTGCACAAAGGCTACCAAAAGCTCAATAGCCATCATAAATAAGGTGAGTGGAACTGCCATTACACCTCCCAGAATTGATCCGCCTAAACTTTCTCCCGCTTGTCCAAAAATAAATATTAGACTTACAAAAATAATAATTACGATGTGCCCTGCAGTGATGTTAGCAAAAAGACGTAACATCAACGTCATAGGTTTGATAAATAATCCAAGTAATTCAACAGGTGTCAAGATAAATTTTATGGGTAAGGGTACTCCTGGCATATTGAAAACATGTTGCCAGTAATGTTTGTTCCCACTAAAATTGGTTATTAATGCAGCTATAACCGCCAAGACTAAGGTTACGGAAAGATTACCTGTTACGTTACCACTTCCCGGAAAAAAAGGTAACTGACCCACTAAATTTAAACCTAGTATAAAGAAGAAGATAGACATTAAGTAGGGTAGGTATTTTTCATATTTGCTTCCTAAAAACGGAATAGCAACTTCATTTCTGATAAACTCAAATAATGGCTCAATAACTGCCTGCACTCCTTTGGGTGCCTGACCCTTTCGGGTGATATAACTGACAGCTGCTTTTCTGAAAAGGAAAAACAAAATCAAAAAAGCCAGTATCATCGTAAATACGTTCTTTGTCATACTGAAATCATAGAAAGAAGTAATTCCACCTCCCATAATGCCACCGTCATAAGACGTTTTTTTGTCCAGGTTATAACACTTTTCGTCATAAACAACCTGGTAAGTAACTTTACCATCTGCGGCCTCTTTTTCTGTATAACAAGAAACTTCTACTTCACCTTCCATTGGAAATCCATCCTGATTTACTCTCATGATGGAACCATGAACCATTACATATCCATCAATGGCTTTTGAACCAGAACCATGGTGGTGCATGTGGAAAGCACTGGACATGATGAACTTGATTCCACTTTCAGGAGCATATAAAAGACAAGGTAAGGGCAAATAGTAATCGCCGAATAAATGAAAAGCATTCGCGTCGCCAATATGGTGGAAAGCGGAAGCACCCGGATCATATTTCTCTTCATGATGGCATGAACATTCATCATGGTGGGCTGTTGCATGCTCTGATTCCTCCGTTTGTTTAGATGCGCCTTCAGCAGATGATATATTCGCCATTATAACGAACAAACAGATGAATGGAACCATGAATTTTTTCATTCTAATTATTCTTTTATTGCGCTTTTTTAAAATCGCCACAAAATTAGACATTTAAATGATTTAAAAAAAATATGTGGGAATTTATTTTCTTTATAGTTTACCTTTTTACATTTGACAGACCTTAAAGTTTCAAAATGGCAAAATATGATGTTCTAATCATTGGTTCCGGAATTGGTGGTCTCACCACGGCAATCAAAATTGCGGAGGATAATCCTGGTTTATCGGTATGTGTACTTACTAAAACCGTTGAGGGAGAGAGCAATACACGTTATGCACAGGGAGGAGTTGCTGCAGTGTGGAATCCTAAAGTAGATTCTACTATGAAACACAAAGAAGATACGCTCGATGCAGGAGATGGACTTTGTAATGAAAAAATTGTTGACATCGTGGTCAATGAGGGGCCCCTTCGCGTGCAGGAACTCATTGAGTGGGGAGCTCGTTTTGATAAAAAAGAAACCGACGGCACTTTTGACCTGGGCAGAGAGGGGGGGCACTCAGAAAATAGAATTTTACATTATAAAGATCTTACCGGATGGGAAATGCAAAGAACTTTAATGGCTAAGGCTGACGCCATTAAAAGTATCAACATTTACGAGCATTATTTTGCCATTGATCTCATCACCCAACACCATCTGGGTTATGCTGTTACACGCTTAACCCCAGATATTACCTGCTACGGTGCGTATGTCCTTAATAAAGAAACGGGACAGATTGAAACCTTTCTGGCAAAACATACCATCATCGCAACGGGTGGTGCTGGTCAGGTTTACCGCTCTACCACTAATCCAGTGATAGCCACAGGCGATGGCATCGCTATGGCCTACAGAGCAAAAGCCTGGCTGGAAAACATGGAATTTGTCCAGTTTCACCCCACTTCTCTCTATAATCCTGGAAGAGATAATCCGGTTTTCCTGGTTTCGGAAGCGGTTAGAGGAATGGGGGGTATTCTGAAAGATAGAAATGGTCATCCATTTATGGATAAATACGATGCCAGAAAATCTCTTGCTCCCCGTGATATTGTTGCCAGAGCTATTGATAACGAGATGAAGATTATGGGAGAGGAAAATATGTTTTTAGATTGCAGACATATTCCCGAAGAAGAATTCATTCAACATTTTCCCACCATAAGAGATAAATGTCTTAGCGTTGGCGTAAATCCTGCTAAAGACATGATTCCAGTGGCACCAGCCTGCCACTATATATGCGGTGGCATAAAAACAGATGAAATGGGTCGAAGCTCCATTGCCAGACTTTCAGCCGTTGGCGAATGCACCAGCACTGGCCTGCATGGTGCAAACCGACTGGCTTCCAATTCTCTCCTTGAAGCTATGGTTTTTGCACACCGAATTGCCCTCGATGTGCGTGAAGTCATTGGCACGGGAACCTTTAACCATCAAATTCCCGACTGGAATGCATCAGGAACAACTGATCCAAAAGAAATGGTGTTAATTACCCAGTCCATAAAAGAATTAAAGGAAATAATGAGTAGTTATGTGGGTATTGTCCGCTCAAATATAAGATTAAAAAGGGCCTTAGACCGTTTATGGCAGTTAAATCAGGAAACTGAAAATTTATATGCTTCAACAACGCTAAGTCCTCAGTTATGCGAACTTCGAAACCTCATCAATATTGCTTATCTTATCACCAGGACGGCAAGAATGCGCAGAGAAAGCAGAGGATTACATTTTACTACGGACTACCCTCAAAAGCAAGATATTGCGCAAAGTCTTATTTTGTAAACGCTCTTTCTTGTTTTGAAAAGTCAAATAATGAAAATTGAATGATTCCCTTTCTTTGAAGGAAATGCATACAGGAGACTTTTAAGACACCCAAACCATATATAAGGCTTCGTTTGAAATTAATAGAGGAGGCATCGGCGAAATACAAAGTAGGACAAGTTATTTCGCCGATGTTACATCCACCATAAATAGCCTGTGCCAACATCTGGTTGTCAAACAGGAAATCTTCAGAATTATGATGAAATGGGATACGGAGCAAAACATCTTTGGTAAACGCCCGGTAACCTGTATGGTACTCTGATAATTTATGTCCGCCCAATAAATTTTGAATGAGTGTTAAAAACCTGTTAGCTATGTACTTATAAAGAGGCATTCCTCCTTCAAGCGCTCCTTTACCTAAAATTCTGGAACCCAGGACCACATCGAAAAGACCCTCTCCCAATAAATGAATCATTGGAATAATAAGTTTAGGTGTATATTGATAATCTGGATGAAGCAGAATCACAATATCTGCATCAAGAGCGAGTGCCCGGTGATAAAGAGATTTTTGATTACCACCATATCCACGATTTTGTTCATGGATGATCAGTTCCCGAATACCCAGTTTTTCTGCCAGCAAAGCGGTGCCATCCTGACTGGCATCATCACAAAGGATAACATCGTCAACCCAATCGAGCGGAATCTCTTTATATGTTTTTTCTAAAGTACGAAGGGCATTGTACGCAGGGAGGACAACAACCACCTTTTTTCCTTTGTACATGCTCCTATAATTAGTTTATTCGACGACTTCTGCTTCAACGGCAGGTTCAGCAGAATCGAGAAATCCTCTTGTTTCGAGGAAATTAAACCATTTTATGACCTTCTTCATGTCACCAACCTGCACCTTATCTTTATCGTAATTAGGTAATAATTTACCAAAATAAGTTTTCACTGTGTCAGCAGAAGCATCTGCATCACAAGGAGGATTCTCGGTTTTGGTATCTTTTATTTTTTGAAAAATAACTTTTAATTCCTCTGTTTCCCCATTATCAATAAAAATACCAATGGTTTCTAAGGGAGTAAATTGATGTTTACGACTAGAGGCAAAACTGCGTTTTCCTGTGTCTAAATCTTCGATAATGAGCCCATTATTACGATTTGCTACTAAGCGAAAAACACCTGAAATACCGGCTACGGCAACTAACTTTTCTAAATTCATATTAACTTTATTTTGGAAATCCAATGACGTCATTCCATTTTGAGCGGCAAAATTAAAGATTTTCTTTAATACCGCAGTAAATAATCTAATTTTTCGCGAAGTCTTGATTTTGGCATGAACTGTTTTTCCAAAATGGGTGAAAAAGGAATTGGGCTATCCAGCCCTCCAACCCTCAGAACGGGCGCATCCAGATACTCAAATGCCTTTTCTGAAATGAGTGCTGAAATTTCTCCTCCAATACCCCCCGTCAAGGTGTCTTCATGTAAAATCATTACTTTACCAGTTTTTTTGACACTATTTAATAATGTTTCCTCATCTAACGGCCACAAGGTACGTAAATCTATAATTTCAATAGCCTCATTCAATTCCTGAACAACCTCCTTTGCCCAAATTACGCCCATTCCATAAGTAATTAAAGTAGCTGAATTACCCTCTTTTAAAACAGCAGCTTTTCCTATGGGTAAAGTGTAATATTCCGTTGGCAGTGGTCCAGTTACCGATCGATATAAACCTTTATGTTCAAAAAACAACACCGGATTAGGATCTTCTAAGGATGCTGCCAGTAATCCTTTTGCATCGTATGGATTCGAAGGATAAACAACTTTAAGACCAGGTGTATGGAAGAACCATGCTTCATTACTTTGAGAATGGAAGGGACCTGCCGCCATACCTCCCCCTGTAGGCATGCGTATAACAACATCAGCATGGGCACCCCATCGGTAATGAATTTTAGCTAAATTATTAATAATCTGGTTGAATCCACAGCTGACAAAATCTGCGAATTGCATTTCAACCATCGATTTATAACCTTTCAAGCTCAAACCCAGCGCTGCTCCAATAATAGCACTTTCACAAAGCGGGGTATTTCTGACCCTGTTTTTTCCAAATTTATATACAAAACCTTCTGTTATCTTGAACGCGCCTCCATATTCTGCAATATCCTGTCCCATAAGGATCAAATTAGGAAATTTTTCCATGGACTGGTTTAAAGCCTCAGAAATGGCATCGATAAAACGTTTTTCCGGAACATCGTTTTCAGGTTCAGGTACTATAATGGAAGGCTGCCAAGGCTTATAAACATCTTGTAATTCCAAAGTAAGATCAGGTGAAGGATCCCTGTAATTTTCCGTCTCCTTTAAATCTTCGGCAATTTGTCTTTTAAAAGCGTCCTTGATAGCAGTCATATCAGCTGGGGAAAGCACCTTTTCATTTTCAAGAAATGCTTCGAAAAGTAAGACTGGATCGCGAAGTGCCCATTTTTCCATCAGCTCTTTGGGGACATACTTAGTACCCGAGGCTTCCTCGTGACCCCTCATTCTAAAGGTCATGCATTCGACCAAAACGGGTTCAGGCCGCAAGGTGATTTCCTCTTTTATTTTTTTAATCGTCTGATAAACCTCTAGTATATTATTCCCATCAATGGTCATTGATTTCATGCCATAACCGATTCCTCTGTCTGCCAGTGTGGCACATTTATATTGTTCTCCGGTTGTTGTGGAGAGGCCATACCCATTATTCTCAATAAGAAAAATAACAGGCAATTGCCAAACTGCAGCCACATTTAACGCTTCATGAAATTCACCCTGACTGGTTCCACCTTCCCCTGTAAATGCCAGAGCTACCTTATTTTTACCCGACAATACATCGGCAAGTGCCACGCCATTGGCCAAGGATAATTGAGGACCGAGGTGGGAAATCATACCAACCACCGCATTTTCTAAGGAGCCAAAATGAAAAGAACGATCCCGACCCTTTGTATATCCTTCCATTTTACCTTGCCATTGAGCAAAAAGTCGAGTCAATGGCATTTTTCGGGTAGTAAAGACTCCCAGATTTCTATGTAGTGGAAAAATAATGGAATCTTCGTCCAGTGCCAGTGTAGCACCTACAGATATGGCCTCCTGACCTATACCTGAAAACCATTTGCTAATTTTCCCCTGTCTTAAAAGATTGAGCATTTTTTCCTCAATCAATCGGGGATAAACCAATGCTTTATAGAATTCTGTCAGCTTTTCATTGCTCAACGTTCCTCGCTGAAAAGGAGTTTCAACACTTCTCATTTTCTTCCTGAATTAATGACTAATAGCCCGAAAAAGTAGGACAAAATACGCCCAATCCTTTCGTTTTTCCAAACCTGTAGCCAAACAACAATTCGTGTCCGCCAGTAGTAAACGAATTAATCAGCGTCAGTGGATAAATATAACGGTAAGAAATCTGATAGGTATCTATTTTTAGACCAAAAATGGCACCGACAGACAGATTCTCATTTTTAAAATGCAATTGCTCTCTATTCAACGAGAAAGTACTTCGAACCGCTACTTTTTTTGAAATAGGTATATTAAAAGTAGCATTTAAATCGGTCTGCCAGTCACCCGAAGGATTTACCTTAATAAAAAAAGAAGGCTCAACATAAAAATCAGGGGAAATTGCCATTTGAAAGCCAGTCAAAAAATGGACTTGGTAATTAGATTTATTTGTAAAATCAAAGGTTACGGGCAAAAGATCTCTGACTGAAACCCCTGCATAAAAGGGATAATGAGAAAAATAAAAGCCTACATGGACATTGGGTGTAAAGCGGGAAGGATTACTACCGGTTACCAAAGGATCATTTGCCGACGGAGTAAATTTATCTTCCCTGACCGTCCATTGATTTCCAGAAATGGCTAGTCCAAATAAAATGCGCGAATTATCAGTCTCTTCCTTCCTTCCTTTAAAACGGAGATGATAGGAAAAAGAGGACTCGAATCCCGTATTTCCTGTCAGGCCGTTCTGATCTCTATAAAGCCATCCACCCAAACCTGTATTTCCTTTATTTGTCTGTATTGCAATTGTTTGAGTATTTGGTGCATTTGGAAATTCAACCCATTGACTCCTATGAGTAGCGCTTAAAAGGGTTCCATTTACGGCACCCGCAAAAGAAGGGTTTATATAAAACGGATTAAGGATATACTGATTTTGAATGGGCTGGTATTGTGGAAATCCTTTTTGTAAAAAAAGCAGAAAAATGAATATTGTTAATAAGTACCTCATGCTTTTTACCACTCCACGAATTGATTTACCATCGTTTAACTAAAAAAAGTGATTTATTCATATAAAATGGTTTTGCCCCCTATTTTTATACTTTAAATTAGCTTCATTGCAAAACTATAATAAATTACTTACAAATTTGCATAAGGAAACCTTACTGTACATTTTATTGTCCTTGATAAATTTGAACATCTATAGCAGGCAAAAATCAATTAGTATTCTATTCAAAATAAACACTAATTCATTGGCGTTTTAGCGTAAAATGCCCTCGCTTTGGAAGTTCCCCATTTTTCAAATCTACGACATACCAATAGTCATTTTCAGGCATTGGCAAAGAGCCAAAAGTTCCATCCCATCCCTTAACAATGCCCTTGTATTGAGACAAAAGTCTTCCGGAACGGTCAAAAACAGAGATTATACAGTCAGGAAAGGCTTCAATACCTCCAATCTCCCAAAAGTCATTATAACCGTCCCCATTGGGTGTAAAAAAATTAGGAATTGAAATCTGCGGGAAACCTAACAATAGATTTAATTTTTGATCTCTACAACCGTTTTTATCTTTAACATAGAGGGAATAATAATTTCCAGAAATAATAGAAATCGTTTTATCTGCCTGAAAATAATCGTTATCGCGGGAGTAATAATAAGGTGGCGTTCCGCCTTTAACCTCCAGCGTAACTCTAAAGGGTACAGAGGCATCAAAATCGATCAATTGCGGAAGTTCATTCATTCCAACCTTTTTAGCTCCATATCCAATACATCCACCCTCATCGGTGACCGTAATTTTAAAAGAAGTGGGAGCTGACACCGTCAAAGAGGCATTCGTTTTTCCGTTATCCCACAAATAGGTAGCGTACTTCTTTGAAGGTTGCACAACAATGGAATCACCACGGCAAAACGAGGTATCTTTGCCCAAATCGACCTTAAAAGCCGGTAAAGCCGAAACCCTGATACTGTCCTCCGACCAACAGGAACCCTTTCTTACTTTTACGGCATAAACCCCATTTTTTCCTACTGCATTAGTTTGCGAAATGGTACCATCAGACCATTTGAATTCATTATAAATAGAACCTGCATCGAGCGTAACTTTTCCACCAAAACAATAATTCTGGTCAGGTCCCATCTCATATTGAAAGGGGTCTTGTCTCCTTACATGAAAGGAATCTATAAATGACCCGCACTGATTTTCCAATTTCACCCAATAAAGCCCAGTATCGCGAATTACTTTTCTATCGGTTTTTGTTCCGTCTGACCAGCCCAGCAAATTAAAGCCTTGTGCTTTATTTAAAACCAAAGAATCATTCAAACAAAAAGATGTGTCGGGGATAGCTGAAATCTCTGGAATTTGTGTGTATATATGAATATTTTTTACAGAGTGAATATCTGTTGAACCACCTGTTGAAGCGGTAAAACCCATATAACCCGCATAATTGATAGGATAAAAACCTTCCAGCGTGATAGTGCTGTCAATCGTTACTTTTATATTCCCTTGATTGTATTCTACCCTGGCTTTTTTATACTTATTGTCTCTCAGTTCTCTAACGGCAAATAAGGTAGGCTGACTATTCGTTGGGCACTCTGAATAATTCTGCCCGTTGCCATAACGAATCTGAAGCTCAGGATTTGCCCCTCCACAATTATTATAGGTATCAAGTACCACCATTAACCCCCTTGGATTCTGGGGAATTCCAACCCCACTTCCACTGATATATCCCGTTGGCGGACTTACAAGGAAACAGAAGGCAATGCCATCGGCACTGGAACCTTCAAACATTCTGAATTCAAAAGAAACCGCCCATTTGCTGCAAACGCTTAAATCTATTGCTTCCTTTAAGAATAACCCTCCATTTCTAAACAACTGAGCGGGACAAAGAATAATTTCATCTTCGTTATTATCTGCATCCCCATTGGTGTCTCCTACGCGCGTATCAGCTACAAGGTTCCATTTATCGGTATTCAATGGAAAGCCAGAAAGAGAGGCAAACACATTGTCTTGCGCGCGCAGTGAGGAATGAGACAGATATAAAAAAAATACCCCCAAAGTTATATGGAGAACCAAGGGGGGTATTTTTGTTATACAAGTAAAGCCCATTTTATTTAAAACCAGCTGGTTCCATAACCCATAAATGGCCAGGGAATACTTGCTAAAATAAGAATAAGACCTATCAGATAAGCCCAAAAAATGCGACTGAACGCTTTCTTTTCAGGGGCTACTTTTTTTGCCATAATATATCCAACAGAAATGATTATGATAGCCAAAATCATCATAGAAGTATGTTCAACCAAAAAGAAACGGCTCATGGCATTCTTCATTGATTCAGCAGAAAAAACCACTTTTGGGCTAATTGCATATAATATCAACCCCACTAAAAGCTGTATGTGACAAGAAATGAAAGCAAACAGAGGCATTTTTTTATCCTTATCGGTAAAAGAATGATTACCGGACAATTTGCCCGCTACTTGAATAATAGCTAAAACAAGGGTTATTAAAAGAACCCATCTGAAGCCAGAATGTAAATGAACCAAAACAGGATACATATTTGTTGATTTTAAAGGTTATCGTCCAAGGTGAATGAGTAAAACGCTGATATCTGCCGGAGAAACACCACTAATACGACTTGCCTGACCAATAGTCATAGGTTTCATGCGCGTTAGTTTTTCTCTCGCCTCAGCGGAGAGCGAAGTTAAGGAATGATAGGCAAATGATTCTGATAATTTTAGCATTTCCAGTCTGCTCATTTTATCAACCATTTCTTGTTCTTTTGCCATATAACCGGCATATTTCATATTAATTTCGGCTTGTTCAATGGCTTCCTTGCTATAATGGACGAGAAAATCATTTAAGCCAGGCGTCACGGCTCTGACATCGGCGATAGAAATATTTGGCCGAAGAATAATGCCCTGTGCTTTCACTTTTTGCTTAATGGGCATACTTCCCTTTTCTTCTAACAAAGCATTTATTTGAGAAGGTTCCAGGCTAAAATCATTTAAAAAGCGCGTAATTTTTTTAGCATCAGCCACTTTATCCTCCACCTTTTTAATTCTGTCCTCCATATAATTCATACCCAGCTCAACGGCCAATGGAGTTAAGCGTATATCGGCATTATCCTGCCTGAGAAGTACCCGGTATTCTGCACGGGAAGTGAACATTCTATAAGGTTCCTGGGTACCTTTAGTCACCAGATCATCTATCAAAACGCCTATATAAGCATCGGAGCGTTTCAATATGAACGGATCTTTTTCCACTACAGAAAGATGGGCATTGATACCCGCCATAAGGCCTTGACTTGCCGCCTCTTCATAGCCCGTTGTTCCATTTATCTGCCCTGCAAAAAACAGCCCTTTCAACAAATGCGTTTCCAGGCTAAGCGAAAGTTGGGTTGGAGGAAAAAAGTCGTACTCAATCGCATAACCAGGACGGAACATTTTCACCTTTTCAAAGCCTGCAATTTTTGAAATCGCTTTATATTGCACGTCTTCAGGAAGAGAAGAAGAAAAACCATTGACATAAACCTCACAAGTAGTCCTACCCTCTGGTTCAACGAATAACTGATGCCTGTCCTTATCGGAAAAGCGGTCAATTTTATCTTCAATAGAGGGACAATATCTTGGACCTAAGCCCCTTATTCTACCATTAAACATGGGAGAACGGTCAAATCCCGTCCGTAAAATATCGTGGACCTCCTGACTTGTATAGGTAATATGACATGGAAGCTGATTTTCCAACGGCGTTGTTTCCGTATAAGAAAAGCGACTGGGATATTCATCTCCCGGTTGTATTTCCATCGCCTCATAATTCAACGTGCGGCCATCTACCCGGGGAGGAGTGCCCGTTTTCATTCTGCCAGACTCAAATCCAAGACTTACCAGTTGCTCCGTTATGCCTTTGGCAGCCGATTCTCCAGAACGGCCACCACCAATTTGTTTTTCCCCTATGTGTATAATCCCATTTAAAAAAGTACCATTGGTCAGTACCACCGATTTACTGTTAATGGACAAACCCATGCCCGTAACGACCCCTTTCACCCGATGATCTTCGACGATTAACTCCTTAACCATATCTTGCCAAAAATCTATATTGGGATGATCTTCAAGCATCATTCTCCATTTTTGGGCAAATTGCATTCGGTCACTTTGCGCGCGTGGACTCCACATAGCTGGGCCTTTAGAAAGATTCAGCATTCTGAATTGAACGGCTGACTCATCTGTAACGATTCCTGAATATCCACCTAACGCATCAATTTCTCTGACAATCTGACCTTTAGCAACGCCACCCATAGCAGGATTACAAGACATTTGAGCAATCGTTTGCATATTCATGGTAACCAATAGTACCTTTGAACCCATATTGGCGGCGGCAACCGCTGCCTCACAACCAGCGTGGCCGGCACCCACTACAATTACATCATACGTTTGAAACATGTATCCTTTTCATTAATTGAGAACAAATTTAATCTGTTTTTATCATTTTTGCGGAACAATCCGATTTAGCTTAACTTTACAGTCAAATAATAAATACTAATCATGGCTTACACAGAATCGAATATGCTGCCTTTAGGCACTAAAGCACCCAATTTTACTTTGCCTGACACTCTTTCAGGTAGTGAAATAACCTTATATCAGCTAGCGCCAGCCAAAGCTACGCTCATTATGTTTCTGTGTAATCATTGTCCCTACGTCATACATGTAAATCCGGAAATAATTCGAATAGCACATACGTACAAAAAATCAGGAGTTCAATTTATAGCCATCAGTTCCAATGATGCTGTAAAATATCCACAAGACGGTCCCGAAAAAATGAAAATTCATGCTGTCGAAACGGGGTATTCTTTCCCTTATCTATATGATGAAACCCAGGAAGTAGCCAAAGCTTACGATGCTGCCTGTACCCCCGATTTTTATCTTTTTGACGAACAGTTAACCTTGGTTTATCGGGGACGTATTGACAGTTCCAGACCCGGAAATGATAAGCCTTTGGACGGAAAAGACTTGCGTCAGGCCATTGAAACGGTTCTTTCTGGTAAAGAATTACCCTCTCAGCAATATCCAAGTGCTGGTTGCAACATCAAGTGGAAATAATTCCTTATTTTTTGGAAATAAGATTATTCCCTGTCATTTCCACGGGTAATTTAATCTCAAGCAAGTTCAGAATGGTAGGCGCAATATCTCCAAGTTTTCCTGCTGACACTTTACTGTTTGAAGCATTTTCAGCTACATAAATAACAGGAACAGGATTCATGGTATGAGCAGTATTAGGGGTTCCATCAGGATTTATCATGTAATCAGAATTTCCATGATCCGCAATAACAATAATATGATAATCGTTATTTAGTGCCGTTTTAACCAAATCGGACAAGCAGGAATCTACTGTTTCCACCGCTTTTATAGCTGCCTGAAAATCGCCGGTATGCCCAACCATATCTGCATTTGCATAATTTAAACAAACGAAATCTGGTTTTTTGGTTTGTATGGCCTCCGTAATAAGCTCCGTAATTCCTTTTGCACTCATTTCTGGTTCAAGATCGTAGGTAGGCACTTTAGGAGAAGAAACCATTAAACGTTCCTCCCCTGGGAAGACAGATTCCCGACCACCGGAGAAGAAAAAAGTAACATGAGGATATTTTTCTGTTTCTGCAATTCTAATTTGCGACTTGCCTGCTTTTGAAATAATCTCGCCCAGGGTATTATTTAAGTTATCATTTTGAAAAAGCACAAATACTCCTTGGTAAGATTCATCATACTGGGTCATGGTAACGTAATAAAGATTCTTTTTCGTCATGCCAAATTCTGAAAAATCCTGTTGCGTCAGTACCTGGGTAATTTCACGAGGTCTGTCAGTGCGGAAATTAAAACAGAGCACCACATCGCCATCCTGAATGGTTGCGGTAGGAGAACCGTCCGGTTTGGCGGCAAATAATGGCTTAATAAACTCATCGGTTTCACCAGACTGATAACTTTCACCTATAGAGGCCACCAAATCATTTGATTTGGTACCTTTTCCAGACACCAGTAAATCATAAGCTAATTTGACCCTTTCCCAACGTTTGTCGCGATCCATGGCAAAATACCGTCCTATAACAGAAGCCAGTTTTGTCCGCTTATTTTTCAGAAAATCAGACAGATCAGCTATAAAACCCAATCCACTTTTAGGATCACAATCGCGACCGTCTGTAAACGCATGAATATAAATTTCAGCGACCCCCGCATTTTCCAAAATATCAACTAAAGCCTTCAGGTGATTAATATGCGCGTGAACGCCACCGTCAGAAACGAGACCCATCAGGTGGAAAGGTTTTTTATGACTGACTGCATACTCAATAGATTCCAATAAGGTAGGATTTTGAGCCAGGGTGCCTTCGCGAACTTCTTTATTTATACGAGCCAATTCCTGATAAACAACCCTTCCCGCCCCAATATTTAAATGTCCAACCTCGGAATTACCCATTTGACCTTCGGGCAGACCTACTTCTTCGCCAAAGGTAATTAACTCATTATGAGGATAATTGGCTAAAAGATGGTCCATGAAAGGTGTATTTGCCTGAGAAATGGCATCAGAAGAAGCATCTTGTCCAATACCCCAACCATCTAAAATAGCTAATAATACACGGGAATTGCTCATAAATATTTTATTTTTGGAACACAAATGTAAGGTATAAAACAATAAAAGCGATTATTAGGTATATTAATAAAGCTATACTTTTTGTTTTGACTATTACGTTATAATCAAAAAATATTCCATTACATGAAATTATTCCTAGGTATTATATTCTTCTTCACCCCTTTTTTTCAGACCATTACTACGGACATCACCCGCTCACTAAATGAAGGAAATACAGTTGGGCTAAGTAGTTTTTTGGACAATCAGGTAGAAATATCGATGTCTGAACTGGAAGCAACGGTATCAAAAGCGGAAGCCATAGCACAATTAAAAAAATTCTTTTTAAAAAATCCTGTGAAGTCCTTTACGCAGGCACATCAGGGAAACTCCAAGGGAAATGATTCTGCTTATATTATAGGCAATTTAAATACCCAAAATGGAATATTCCGGGTATATATTTATGTGAAAATAGATGCTGGCAAGCAATATATACAAGAAATCAGGTTTGATAAGGACTGATGATTAATGATGTCGAATTAAAAACTTTTTTAGACGAAAAGGTAGTAGCTTATAATACGTTGGATGCGGAAAGTAGCCATAGCGTTCTCAGGGAAGCCATTAAGAACCATGGAAAACCCCAAATAGTGAATTCAGATTAGGGATCGCAATTTACTTGCAAGGAATGGGTAGCTTATTTGAATAAGGAAGAAATCAGCATTAGTATGGATGGTAAGGGTCGGGCATTAGATAACATATTTATTGAGCGATTATGGCGCAGCGTAAAATATGATTATGTGTATCTTAATCCTGCACATACCGGGGATGAATTATACAGAGGTTTGACAAAATATTTCAAGGATTACAATGAAAGTAGCCACCAGGGAATTAACAGAAAGAAGCCGGTAGAAATCTACCAAAAAGTTGCATAATGAAAAGAGACGAAAAATACATGCGAG
>SXGT01898827.1_pt1 | contig 17344 bp, 13 predicted proteins | sample 3176221 | NCBI WGS metagenome assembly SXGT01 (sample SAMN11356862, study PRJNA531348) | freshwater metagenome | isolation source: freshwater sample F1-120 | place: China: Fuxian Lake, Yuxi | collected 2017-12-25
CACCGCCTCAATCAGGGCGTGAACGACGGCGGGATCTCGGCCTTCGCTGAAGTTCGGGACGCATTCGCGCCACCGTCTCGGCGCCGGCGAACGAGGTGGGCACCGCGCCGTCGACCGCGAGGCCGGCCACCGGGGCCACGACCCACCCGTCGCCCCGCAGCTCGGGGCGCACGCGTAGCGCGGCGAGCGTGCCCGCACTGCCGTCGTCGGGGAGCCAGCCGAGCGCGCGGACCGGGCCGTACGCCGCCAGCGCGCGCGACTGGTGCCACCCGACGCCGCGGTCCACGAAGGCCGGGCCGTAGTCGGCGGCGTAGGCGCTGTCGCTCTGCACCGTGACGTCCCACGCGACCCGTGCGGCGCCTGGCGCAAATCCGCCCGAGGTCGCCGCGGCGCCGCGGACCTGCGCGGTCGGCTCGTCCCAGGCGAGCGCAGCGTCGGCCTCCACCGGGCCGCGGGCCTCGAGCTCGGCGCGGAACCCGCGGTCCTCGCGCCACGCGGGGCCGAACCGGAGGCGCTCGTCCGCGACGCCCACCTGGGCCCGCCAGCGGGCGTTCCAGCCCGGGGTGCCGTACCCGAGCTCCGGAAAGAGCATGCGGAAGCGGCGCGGGTCGAGCGGCTCGCGCCACCACGGCACGGGCAGGACCGGCACGTCGAAGATGCGCACGGAGCCGCCGTGGATCACGGCCACGTCGGCGTCGAGGAGCTCGATGTCCCGGGCGCGGAAGCTGAGCGCCGGGGGGGCGCCGTCTTCGCAGCGGCACGGGGTCAAGCGCGCGTCGGTGCCGCGGAGATCGCCGTCCGCCTCCACCTCCAGGCGCGCGGCGTCGAGCGTCGCGCCGCCGACCTCGGCGTGGGCGTCGGCCACGACCCCCGACCGCGCCCGCAGGACGATCCGTGCGCGCGCGAAGCGGAGCTCCCCCTCGGGTCGACTCCACACCCCGTCTTCGATCTCGAGCTCGTCGGCGGTGCCCGACGCCTTCGCCGCCCGGAGGCGCTGATCACCCACGTCGACGACGACGTCGCCTTCGGCCTCGAGGCGCCCCCCCACCCAGGTCAACCGGGTGGCGCGCACGGTGACCTGCTCGACCGCCGCGGGCACCTCGGCCGCGGCCACCTCGGCCGCGCCGGCGCCCGCCTCGGCGGGGGTGCTCACGTCGCTCCGATGCCCAGGCGCTCGCGCAGCTCGCCGACCAGGTACAACGAGCCGGCGACGACGACCAGGTCGGTGCCGTTGCGGCACGCCGCCAGCGCATCGTCCAGGGGGCCGGCCGGGGTGACCGGAACGGTGAGCCCTTCGCACTCCCGGGCGACGTCGAACGGGGTGCGGGCGCGGGGGTGGCTGCCCGCGGTGGTGCAGATGCGGTCGACCACCGGGGCGAGGGTGGCGGCGACGCTCCGCATGTCCTTGTCGCCCCCGCCGCCGAGCAGGAGGGTGCGCCGCCGGTCGTGCGGGAGGCGGGCGAGGTAGCTCGCCAGGGTGGTCGCGCCGTCGGGGTTGTGGGCGCCGTCGACGAGCAGGTCGGGCGCGAGCCACTCCAGGCGCCCGGCGTGGCGCGTGTGGGCGAGGCCGGCCCGCAGGTGCCCCTCGTCGACCGGGAGGCCCGCCACCTCGAGCATGCGCAGGGCCACCGCGGCGTTGACCACCTGGTGGTCGCCCAGGAGCGAGGTGGACAGCCCGGACAGCGTGCGCCCGCCGACGTAGCGGAACTCCTCGGCCGTCCCGTGGGCGTCGAAGTCGTGTCCCCACACGTGCAGCGGCGCACCTTGCGCGGCGGCGACGGAGCGGATGACCCCGAGCGCGGGGGCGGGCAGCGGGCCCACGACCACCGGCACGCCCGGCTTGATGATGCCGGCCTTCTCGCCGGCGATGGCCGCGTGATCGCGGCCGAGCTCGTCGCAATGGTCCAGGCCCACCGTCACGATGGCGCAGACCCGAGGCGTGACGACGTTGGTCGCGTCGAGCCGCCCGCCCATGCCGACCTCGACCACGGCGGCGTCGACCGCCGCGTCGGCGAACGCCTGGAACGCGCACGCCACCGTGAACTCGAAGTAGGTGAGCGGCCACGCTTCGTCGGGCGGGAGCGCCGCGCGCGCCCACGCCCCCCGGGCCTGGTCCATCCGGGCGATGAGGGCCTCGAGACGGGCGTCGTCGAGCGGCACGTCGTCGACCAGGAACCGTTCGTTGACGTGCTGCAGGTGCGGCGAGGTGTGCACCCCCACGCGCAGCCCCGCCGCGCCGAGCATGCGGCCGAGCATCCGCGAGACGCTGCCCTTGCCGTTGGTGCCGCCCACGTGGAGCACCGGGTAGCGGCGCTCCGGGTGGTCGAGGCTGCCCAGGAAGTCCCGCATCCGGCCGAGCCCCAGGCGGATGCCCGCCCCGGCCAGCCGGTCGAGCACCGGGTGGGAGATCATGCGCGCGGGGTGAGGTGGCGGCAGAGGCGCGCCAGCGTGTCCTTGAGCTCGGCGCGCTTGACGATGAGGTCGACCATGCCGTGCTCGAGCAGGTACTCGCTGGTCTGGAACCCCTCGGGGAGCTCCTGCCGGATGGTCTCCCGGATGACGCGCGGCCCCGCGAAGCCGACGAGCGCGTGCGGCTCGGCCACGATCACGTCGCCGAGCATGGCGAAGCTGGCGGCCACTCCGCCGGTCGTCGGGTCGGTGCGCACCGAGATGTACGGCATCTTCGCCTCGTCGCGGAGGCGGGCGAGGGCGGCGCAGGTCTTCGCCATCTGCATGAGCGAGAGGATGCCCTCCTGCATCCGCGCACCACCCGACGCCGAGATGACGATGGCCGGACGCCGCAGGGCCGCAGCCCGCTCGAACTGTCGTGCGACCAGCTCGCCGACCACCGACCCCATGCTGCCGCCCATGAAGCGGAAGTTGAACGTTCCGATCTCGACCGCTACGCCGTGGACGGTGGCCGACCCGGCAACGTACGCGTCCAGCTCGCCTTGTGCGCGCTGGGTCGAGCGCAGGCGCTCGTCGTAGCGGCGACCGTCCGAGAAGCCGAGCGCGTCGACCGGGGCCACGTAGCGGTCGTGCCGCACGAAGCTGCCTTCGTCGCACAGCGCTTCGAGCCGCGCGAGGCTGTCCCACCGGTGGTGGTGGCCGCAGTGCGGGCACACACCCATCAGCTCGGCGAGCGCTTGGCGGAACAGGATGGTCTCGCACCCCGGGCAGCGGACCCACAGGTCCTTCTTCGCGGGCTGCGTGCGCGGCTCGGCCTGGAGCGGAGCGGGGATGGTCTCGAACCAGCGCGGTGGGGTCGGGTCCTGCGACATCGGCGGCGCATAACCGTGCGCGACGCACGGCGCGGGCCCTACCGCTCGGGCCGCACGTCCCAGACGGCCTGGTGCCACCCGTGGCGCAGCGCCCGGATCCGCGCCGGGTCGCGTCCGTACGCGACGCGGTTGGTGAGGAGCACCGCGACCAGCCGGCGGGAGGGGGACACCCACACGCTGGTGCCGGTGAAGCCGGTGTGGCCGACGGCGTCGGCCGGCGGCCGTGGACCGGCCGACGAAACGTCGCCGGAGGGCGTGTCCCAGCCCAGCGCGTGGCTGCCGAGCCCTCGTTCGTGGAACGCACGCTCAGCGAGGGGCACCGCGCCCGCGAGCCAGCGGTGGGCCACCGCCGCGACGGCGCGTGCGTCGCCGAAGAGCCCGGCGTGTGCGGCCACCCCGCCCATCGCGCGTGCGTTGTCGTCGTGGACCACGCCCTGCAGGCCACCCTCGGTGGCGACGGCGTCCGGGTGGCCCCAGCTCAGGCGCGCGGCCGCGTCGGGCGCCTCGGCGCGGAACAACGTGTCGAGGCGGGCGCCGCCGAGGTCCTCGAGGGCGGCGCCGAGGCTGAGGAACCCGAGGTCCGTGTACGTGTGCGCAGTGCCCGGCGGGGTGACCAGCGGCTCTTCCAGCGCGGCGCGCAGGATGGCCGCCCGATCTCCCGCGCGCCACAGCTCCTTCCACCACAAGCACCCCGCGCAGTGCTGCAGGAGCATCCGGGTGGTGACGCCGCCGTGCCACAGGGGGTGGCCCTCGTCCAGACGGAGCGCCCCGCGGTGCACCGCGCGCAGCGTGAGCTCGGTGGTGCACAGCACCTTGGTCAACGACGCGAGGTCGTAGATGCGGTCGGCGTGGTGCGCGAAGACCTCGACGCCATCGTGCAGGACGCACGCGGAGATGGACGGCGCCACCGTGCCTTCCGCCGCGCGGAGCGCGGCGTCGAGCCCCGTCACCGCTGGACCGCGCCTACGCGCAGGGTGTCGCCGTCGAGCGTGGCCTTGACCCCCAGGGGCACCGCGAGGTGGGTGCGGCCGTGGCCGATGGCCAGCCCGGAGAGGACGGGGACACGGAGCGGCGCGAGCCGGTCGCGGATCACGTCGAGCGCTTCGTAGTCCGCGCCGTTGGCCTTGCAGTCCAACAGGTCGCCGATCACGAAGCCGACCGCGCCGTCGAACGCGCCGCTCTCGATGCACTGCGTCAAGAGTCGATCGACCTTGTAGGGGGCCTCGCCCACCTCCTCCAACAGCACGATCGCGCCGTCGGCGTCGAGCTGGTGGCGGGTGCCGCACAGGCTCGCGAGCACGCACAGGTTCCCGCCCATCAGCCGCCCGGTGGCACGGCCCGGGTGTACGGAGGTGCCGAGGTGGAGGCTCTCCGCGCCGGTGGCCAACAGCGCCCGAAGGTGGCGCCGGCTGGCCTCGTCGTTGTGCGCGGCCAGCGCGTTGAGCACCGGTGCGTGGACGGCGAGGCGCTTCCGCCGCGCGAGCGCGTTGAGCAGGGCCGTGCCGTCCGAGAAACCGAAGAACGGCACGGGGGCGAGCCGCTTGATCTTCACGTGCGCGAGGAGTCGGCCGAGCCCGAACCCGCCGCGCGCCATCCACACCGCGTCCCACCGACCGGAGAACGCCTCCATCAGATCCGCCAGGCGCACGTCGTCGTCGCCCGCGAGGTAGCGGTGGCGGTCGGTCGCGTGGGGGAGGAGCTCCGGCGCGTAGCCCCAGTCGCGGAGCACCTGCAGGCCGGCCTCCAGGCGCTCAGGGTCGGAGATTCCGGACGGGGACACGACCGCGATTCGGGCGTCAGGCTTCAACATCCGCACAGAATATCCCGGTTGGGCGCCGCGCCGCGACGGGCCGCTTCGAGCGGCGGGGTGTCGGCGCGGCGCGGTGCGGGGGCGACGGTGCGCGTCTGGTCGGGTAGCTTGCGCCATGCTCGTCGTCTGGCTCGGCTGCTGGCAGCCGGAAAGCTACACCCCGCCTCCCGCCGCGCAGGTCGAAGCGAGCGACGTGCTCGAGGGCACCGCCGGAGAGATCCAGCCCCCGTCGGCCGCCGAGGCCACGCCCGACGGGGAGGGCGCCGCGGACGAAGCGCCGGCGGCCGCCGATCCCGCCGCCGAGGCCGCTGGGGACGAAGCCGCCGCCTCCGCGGATGGTGAAGCGGCCGACGAGGTCGAGGAGCCCGCGCCGCCCGTCGCCGTCGCGGTCGCTCCGTGGAAGGGGCGCACCGTGGGGCGGCCGCTCACGCTCGTTGGCGACGACGGAACACCCCTCCAGGTCGTCGAGCAGGGCGTGGCGGTCACCGTGCTGATGGAGGGCGAAGACCGCGTGAAGCTCCGTTGCGACGGCTGCCTGCCGGTCGTCGAGGGCTGGCTGCAGAAGCGCAACGTCCTCCGCTGAGGCAAGCGCGCGCACCACGCCGCGGTGCGCGCCTGCCTCACCGCGCTTCGGGACGGGCCTGGCGCACCGCCCCGCCGGTGCCCCAGGTCAGAGCTGGAAGCCGATGGAGAGCACGCCGCCGTGCGTGGAGTCGATGAGCTGCCCGACCTGCTTGCCGTCGGTGTTCTCGATGCTGATGTCGCGCATCGACAGCTCGTACGCGAGGCTCGCGTAGACGTTGGGCAGGAAGGCGTAGCCGAACTCGGCGTCGAGCTCGTGGTTCCACGGCACCGTGCCGCCCGCGAGGTGCTCCGAGAACGCCACCACCGCGAACATCTGTTCGCCGATCTCGGCGTTGGCCTCGGCGCCCACCACGAACGAGTTGAGGTTGAGCTGGTCGAGCTGGATTTCCTGGCCGCCCTTGACCGAGAACGTCTGCACGTCGCTGATGCCCCAGCCGATGCGCGCGCCGACCCCGAAGGCGTTGGCGCCCGCTTCGAACGGGTAACGAACGATGCCTACCGCGCGGGTGGAGAGGAGCCAGTCGTTGACGATGCCCTGCGACTCACACTCGTTCTCGAGCGCCTTGCAGAGCTCGCGAGGGTCGAGGCCGTAGCTGACCACGCCGAAGTCGACCTCGCCGCCGACGTAGGGGATGCCTGGCACGTACACCCGCGCCTGTGCGTGGGCGCCGTACGCCGGCGAAGTCAGGACCAGGCGCTTGGGGAAGAGCACCGTCATCTGCGTGAGCGGGAGCTGGTCGTACTGGTAGAAGGCCCCTTCGAAGCCAGCGCGGACCCGGAGCCACGGGCGCTCGGAGTCCGGACGCGGCGCGGGCGTCGGCTTCGGGGTCGGCGTGGGCGTCGGGGTCGGCGTGACCGGCACCGGCGTGGGCGTCGGGGTCGGCGTCGGCGTGGGCGTGGGCGTGGGGGTCGGCGTCGGCGTCGGCGCGGCGTACGGGTCGGTCTTGGTGGTGGTCGCGTAGGGGTTGCTGCCCCAGGCGTCCGCCGCCCCGCCGACGGGCAGGCGCATGAAGCTCGAGGTGGAGCCGTCGGCCGTGGCCACGGAGACCTTCACGTCGCCGGAGGCGTTGGCCGGGACGGTGAGGGAGGCCTCGTACGTGCCGCCGCCGAGGTCGGTCACGGTGCCGACCGTGCCCGCCGAGCTGAGGAAGTCGAGCTGCTGGCCCGCGACGCCGCGGCCCTGGTCGTCGTTGAGCGTGACGCGCAGGGTGACCTTGCCGCCGGGAGAGACGGTCGCCGGATCGGAGACGATCGCCGCGCGGCTCGGACGCACCGCCGCCGTCGAGGTCGCGGTGATCGGACCCGCCGCGGCCACGCCGCCGCCTTCGCGCTCGACCCGGAGCTCGGCGAGCGCCTGGTCCCACTCGGCGACCAACGCCGCGTCGGCCTTGGAGCCTGCCACGGGGAGGGTCGGCAGCACCACGCCCGCCGGCACCTGCGCCAGCGCACCCGCCGCGACCAGGTCGCCCGAGGTGACCTCGTAGGTGGCCAGGCCCGCCTTGCGGCCGGCGGTGTAGTGCACCTGGGCGAGGCCTTCGCCGTTGGTCGTGGCCTGCTGCGGGAGCGTCCCGTCGCCGCCGGTGAGCTTGATGGCGACCGGCACGTTGGGCACCGGATACCCGAACTCGTCGACCGCGAGGATGGTCAGCATCGCCGAGCCCTGGCCGTCGTTGGCGACGCGGGTGCGGCTGGGCACGACCAGGAGGCGCGCGAGCGGGTTGCCGGTGACCGGGGCCGCGACCGACGCGCTGAGCTCGACCGCGCCGCCGGTGGTCGTGAAGAGCGCCTGGTAGTCGCCGTTGCGGAGGTCCTTGACGTCGCCCTTGAGACGCGCCCCGGCCGCGCCGAAGCTGAGCGTACGCGCGCCGAGGCCGACACCGTCGGGGCCGGTGACCTTCGCGAACACCTTGAACCCCTCGGCGGTGGCGGGCAGCGTGGTCGGCTCCGCGGTGATCTCGACCTTGGCCGGCCGGACGCTCACGAGGTTCACGGTCTGGGACGCGGTCTGCACCGCGGGGCGGTCGGCGAGGTTGGCCGAGATCGTGGCCTGCGCGGCGGTGGCGCCGGTCGGCGGCGAGTAGGTCGCGGTGTAGACGCCGTTGCCGGCGTGCTTGGCGGCGGTGATCGTGCCGCCCGTCGCGGTGAAGACCACCTGGGCCGCGGTGTCGGGCCGCCCGTCGGGGGTGGTGACCATCGCGTGTACCGGGACCTGGACGCGCGCGTCGCCCGGGAGGGCCACCGCGGTGGGCACGATGGCGATGCGGCGCCCTTCGGGCACCTGCAGGTCCATCGGCTCGGACAGCGTCTTGCCGTCGGGGGTGATCGTGATCTTCTCGGCCATCGGCGCCCCGGGCGGCACGAGCATCGGTACGCGGGCACGCCCCTGCACGTCGGCCTGGATGGGGCCGTACTGCTGGTCGCCGATCTTCACGATCACGCGGGCGTTGGGCTGGGTGGTGACCGGGAAGTCGACCTTGCCGACCATCGGGATCGCGAGGGTGCCGAACGTGCGGGAAGGATCCCGCTTGTCGGCGAAGGTGACGAGCTCCACGTAGGGCGCGTGCACGTCGGTCGGGGAGACGTAGAGGGCGCTGAACTGCCCGCCGCCGAGGTTGGTGACGTTCTCCACCTTGCCGCGGGTCGCCGACACCAGCAGGTCGACCCCGCCGAGGGCCTGACGGTCGCCGCCGGCCAGGTTGAACGAGAGGGTGGCCGTGCGGTCCTGGCCGAGCGTCATGCGCATCGGGTTGGCCGCCGCGGTGAGCGCCCGGCTGCGCGGGGCGGCCACGTTCACGTTCCAGCTCTTCTGGACGTTGTCCTTCCCGATCTTGCCCTTGAGGGTGAGGCTCACCGTGGTGCGGGCCTCGACCTTGGCCGGGGTGTAGGCGATGCGGTACAACCCGCCGCCCGCATCGGTGAGCGCGCCCACCGTCCCGGCGGAGACCGAGGGCTTGAGCTGCAGGCCGGCGAGGGGCGCGCCCGACGCGTCGAGCGCGAGCACGTAGAGGTCGGCCGAGGTGGCGCCGTCGCCGACGATCGAGGTCGCCGGGATCATCTCGAGCAGGCCGGTACCTTCGAAGACCGCGGCGGGCTGGGCGTAGGCGGCCGAGGGGAGGACCGCCGCGGTGGCGGTGGCGCCGACGAGAACGAGGCCGAGGACGAGGGACAGCTTGTGCATGGACATGGACTCCGCAGCGGGGCGCGCTATGGTACTGCGCCCCCGCACCATGTCAACGAAGGTGGAGAGCGATCCCACGATCTCACGAGCCTTTGACCGCGAGTCGTGGGGGTACGAGGCGCGCTGGGAATGTAGCCCGTTGGTGCAGTTCTGGCGTGCACGTGTGCTGGGTCGTGTGCTCGCGGCCGTGCCCCCGGGGGGCCGAATCGCCGACCTCGGCGGGGGCACCGGCGCCGACGCGGTGGTGCTCGCGGCGGCGGGGCGGTTCGTGCGCGTGGCCGACGTCTCGCCGGGGATGGTGCGCGTGGCGCGGTCCCGTGGCGTCGACGCGGTCGTGGCCGATCTCGCGGACGCGCCCGCGGTGCTCGGCGGCGGCCACGACGCCGTGCTCGCCAACTTCGGCGTCCTCAACTGCCTGCCTTCGCTCGACGGCCTCGGCGAGCGGGTCAGCGGCCTCGTGGCCCCGGGCGGCCACGTGGTGCTGGTCTGGATGTCGCGGCACTGTCCGGTCGACACGCTGGCTTGCCTCGTGCGCGGCCGCCGGCCCCGCCGCGGGCGGCCCTCGGCCGAGGTCGGTGGGCTGACCGTGCCGCTGAGGTGGTGGTCGGTCGCCGAGGTGCGCGCGGCCTTGCCGCAAGGGGCCGAGGTCCTCGCCGTCGAGGCCATCGGCCTCTTCGACCCGGCGCCCGACCTCGGGGGTCGGCTGGGTCGGCGCTCGGTGTGGGAGCGGCGGGTGGCGACCCTGCCCGGGTTGCGGGCGCTCGGCGACCACACCCTGCTGCACGCCCGGCTCCCGGGGCGTGCGTGACGCCCCACCGCCTCATCCTGTTCAACCCGCGGGCGCAACGTTCGCACCGGCGACTGCCGCTCTCGTTGCTCCACGTGGTCCGCGCGCTCCCGCCGGACCGGGACTGGACGTTGGTCGACGGCAACGTCGAGCCGGACGCCGAGCTGCGCCTGCGGTCGTTGTGCGCGGAGGGGCCGGTCGTCCTCCTGGTGACGGTGATGCCCGGCCCCCAGCTCCGCGTGGCGACGCCCTTGTGTCGGGAGCTCGTGCGCGCCAACCCGCGCCTGGTGGTCGTGTGGGGAGGGTACTTCCCCTCGGTGCACCCGGAAGCGGTCGCGCGGGATCCCGGCGTGCACCTCGTGGCGGTGGGCCAGGGCGAAGCGACCGTCGCCGACGTGCTCGCCGCAGTCGAAGCCGGCGCCGATCCCCTCGTGGCGGGGACGGCGGCGTGGCGTGGGGGCGCCCTCGTCCGCGGGGCCACGCGTCCGCTGGTCGCGAGCGCGACCTACGGCCCCACGCCGTACGGGCGGGTCGACATGGAGCGATACGCCGCGCGTACGTTCCTCGGCGAGCGCACCTACAACCTCCACACCAGCGTCGGCTGCCCCTTCCTGTGCAACTTCTGCGCGGTGGTCAACCTGTACGCCGGGCGGTGGTTGCCCGACCCCGCCGCCGCGGTCGTCGCGGAGGTGCGGACCTTGGCGCGTGACCACCGCGCCGACGCGGTGGAGTTCCACGACAACAACTTCTTCGCGTGGGAGCGTCGGTGTCGCGAGGTGGCCGACGGCATCGCCGATCTCGGGCTCTCCTGGTGGGGCGAAGGCCGGGTCGACACCATGCTCGGGTTCGCCGGGGCGACGTGGGAGGCGATGGCCCGCGCCGGGTTGCGGATGGTCTTCTACGGCGCCGAGAGCGGCGACGACGAAGCGCTCGAGCGCATGGACAAGGGCGGTCTCCGGTCGGCCGACACGCGCGCGCTCAACCGCCTCGCGCGCCGGCACGGGGTCGTGCCCGAGTTCAGCTTCGTGCTCGGAAACGCCGGCGACCCGGAGCGCGACGTGCGCCTGAGCCTCGAGCTCATCCGCGTGCTCAAGGCGGACAACCCCGACTGCGAGATCATCCTGTACCTGTACACCCCGGTCCCGCTCCCGGGGCAGTGGGCCGAGGCGGAGCGGCTCGGCATGCGCTTCCCCGACACGCTCGACGGCTGGCTCGGCCCTCCGTGGAGCGACTTCGACCACCGCCGCACCGAGAGCACCCCGTGGATGACGGCCGATCTTCGGCGACGTATCTACGATTTCGAGGTGGTCCTCAACGCGCGGTACCCCACCGCCACCGACCGCCACCTGGCCGCGTGGCAGCGCCGGGCCCTCCGAGGCCTGGCGCGGTTCCGGTGGTCGCGCGGGTGGACGGGGCACCCCTGGGAGCTCAAGGCGCTCCTGCGAGCGTGGTCCTATCGGCGTCCCGAGGAGATGGGATTCTGAAAAACGCGATCACGGATCGCTTGTATTTTCGTTTTTTGTGTTTTATGATCGGATCGTGCTTCCCCACCCGGTCCGACCATGAACGGCGACCACGCCCTCTGGCTCCAGGCCACCCGCCGGGACTCGGCCTCGGCGGCGCGGTTGTTGGCACCCGAGTTCCGCATGCAGGTGGGCTCGGTGCTCGCGGGGCCGCTCCTGGCGCGCACCCTGCGCGGCGGGCTCTTCGCGGTGGTCGACGGCGACACCATCCTGCCGCGCGTGGCGGTCGAGGTGGGGGCGGCGCCCGCCGAGGACCAGACCGACGGGGTGCTCGTCGAGGCGGTCCGGGCGGCGGCGAGCCACGGCCTGGCGATGGTGCACGCGACGGGCCGAGAAGCCGGCGTGCGGTGGGCCCTGGTGGAGCGCGTGCACGGCTGGCCCCTGCGCGTGCTGCTGGGTCGTCGCGGCCTCGCGTTCAGCGGGCGCCGGCTCGCCGCGCTCGGCGCCGAGCTCGCCGACGTCCTCGCCACGATGGGTCGGGCCCAGCAGGGGGTGCGGCTGGTCCACGGCCGGCTCAGCGTGGGGCACGTCCTCATCGACGTCACGGGCCGGGCGCGCCTCGGCGGCTCGCCGGTGGCCTCCGACTTTCCCGGCCTCGTCCCCGATGCGATCGGCCTCGGTGTCACGCTCGCCTGCGCCGCGCTTGCGGTCGCGCCGGCCTCGGCCACGTCCACGCCGGCGTCGAACCGTGCGCTCGCGGCGGCGCTGGACCGGCCCGAGCACAGCGGGCGGCTCTCTCCGTCGTTGCGCAAGTTGGTCCAGTCGCTGCTCGTGCTCGATCCGCGCGGGTTCCTGCCGTCGATGTCGGTGCTCCGCGACGAATTCGCGCGCCACATGGAGGGGCTGCCGATGGGCATGCCCGACCCGGCGTGGGGCCGAGCGCTGTCCGACGCGGTGCAGGGTCTGCCCCCGGGCCACCGTCCGACCGCGCAAGACGCGCAAGCGGTCTACGACGAGCTCCTGCCGCACGTCGAGGCGCTGCGTCCGCCCCGGCCGCGCGTGTTGGCGTTGGTGCCGCCGCCGGACCTGGGCGCGCCCATCGACGGCGCCGAGCGGCCCGACGCGGGGTGAAGGGTAGGTCGTCCGGGCGGGTGGGGCGGTGCGGTAGGCCCGTCCCGAAGGCAGCCGGGGCGGGCCCGCACCGCGGCGCGACTCAGGCCGGCTCCGCGAGGACGCGCGCCAGCAGGGCTTCGTAGCGCTCCCACACCTCGGTCCAGCGGTACCGCTCGACCCAGGCGCGGCCGGCGTCCCCGCGGCGACGGCGCTCCGTCGGGTCGGCGACCAGCGCGAGGATCGCGTCCCGCAGCGCGACGATGTCGTCCCTCGGGACCAGCTGCGCGAGCCCGCCCGACGCTTCGGACACCGCGGCGTCGTGGAACCCGACGACGGGGAGGCCGCACGCCATCGCCTCGACCGCGGCGAACCCGAACCCCTCGGCCATCCGGGTGGGGAACAGCGCGATGTCGGCGCCCTGGTACCAGGGCAGCACGTCCGGCACGTCGAAGTGCAGCGCGGCCGGGAGCCCCCACGCCTGGACCTGGAGCTGGTCGGCGTACACCCGGTCCGCGACCGTGCCGACCAGGTCGAGGTGCACCCCGCGACGTTGGTCGGGGCGCATCCGGCCGAGCGCGTCGAGCGCGCAATGCTGCCCCTTGCCGGGGAGGATCCGGCTCACCTGCACGAGCTTCACGACGGCGTCCGGCACCCGCGGCGAGGGCACGAAGTGGTCGATGTCCACACCGTTGTGGATGGCCACCACCCGCTCGGGCGGGAGCCCGGCCGCCAGGAGCGTGGTGCGCGTGGTCTCGGACACCGCGACCACCGCGGCGAGCCGTCGGGCCTGCAGGCGGTAGAACTGGCGGCGGAGGAGCGCGCCGGCGCCGCCCGCGCCGCCGCCGAAGTTCAGATCGTGCACCAGCGTCACCACCGGCACGCCGGGCACCTGCACCTCGATCGAGTTGCTCAACACGGCGTCGGGACGCCACCGCCTCGCCGCCCGAGCGGCCGCCAGCGCCATGGCCGGCCACGCGGCGACCCCGCGGCCGCGAAGGTCGACCGCGTCGGCGTCCGCGGGCACACGGTCGCGCGCGGTGCGGTACCCGCACACCAGGTGCACGTCGTGGCCGGCGGCCCGGGCAAGCTCCAGGAGTCGGGCGAACACCGTCTCCGAGCCGCTGACCACGTCCGGGGGGAAGCGCCGCGCGACGAACAACAACCTCACGGGGTGGGCTTCCCGTCGTCGACGTAGCCGAGCGCCTTGAGCATGTCCTCGTTGACGCCGCCGTCGGGGACGGCCGTGCGCCCCCGCAGGAGGCCATCCCACGATTCGACGCGGGGGATCTCGGGCCAGACCCGCGCCACGCCGGGCATGTCCCGCGCCGCGGGCAGGCCGGCGCCGGCGAGGAGGGTCGGCGCGGCATCGAGGAGCGGCACCTCGCCCAGGTCGGCCCCCGCGGGCGCGCCGCGCCCCCAGGCCAGGAAGATGCCCGACTCCTCGTGCATGCCGGTGTAGGCGGCGGTCAGGGTGACGTAGTCGGAGAGCGGCTCCCCGCCCACCCGGTCGGTGCCGAGCCGCGCCTGGGTGATCTGCTCGTCGGCGAGGGTGAGCGCGAGGCTCGCTTCGTCGTCGGGGAAGTCCGCCACGACGTAGAACGGCTCGCCCTCGGCGTCGGTCAGCGTGGCGAGCCATGCGCGCGCCCGCTCCACGTCCGCCTTGGAGCGGGTGCCCACGACCAGCTTGTGGCCGATCCGCGTGACGTCGACGTCGGGGACCTCTGCCCCCAGCCGCGCCCGCAACCGCTCGGTGAGGGGGAGGAACTGCCCGGCGACCCCCTTGGCGTCCATGGCCTGGAAGCCGTGGTCGCTCACGACCAGGAGCCGGGCCTCGGGACCGAGCCGGGCCATCAGCTCCCCGAGGATCTCGTCGGCCTGGCGGTAAGCGGCCCTGACCTCGGGGCCGCCCGCTTCGTGGCGGTCCCAGTACAGGTGCGCGAGCCCGTCCGTCGCGTAGTAGTTCAGGCTCGCCACGCCGGGCGCCCGCGCGTAGAGCTGCGCGACGAAGACGTCGCGGTCGATCTCGCCGCGGATGAGCTGCATGCTCACGTTGCGTGCGGTGTCGTCCGCGCCGAGCTGCTCGCGCACGAGCCACGCGGCGCCACGCACCAGCGTCCCGAGGCGCACGCCGACCCCCACGAGGCCGGCCACCCGACGCAGGCTCGCGCCCCGTTCGCCCACCGCCTGGCGCCGAAGCCGATTCCCGAGCTCCACCTCCTTGACGACGGCGAGTGACTCCGGCCACGCGTCGGGCGCGGGCGCGAGCCAGCTCGGGACCCAGAAACCCCCGTGCGCGAACTGCCGCGGCGGGTAGTCCACGAGCCACTTGTAGAGCCCCACCGCGTCGCCGCGCGCTTCGGCGACGTCCCACCACCGCGCGACCTTGCAGTCGTGGGTCTGCACCCGGAATCCGCGCACCCCGTGCTCGTTGACGGTGCGGCCGCTCGCGATCGTGGTCCAGAGCAGCGGCGAGAACATCGGCTCCATCGAGATCAGGTCGGCCCGGGTGCCCTCCCGCGAGGCGCGGTGGAAGGCGGGGAGCGGCTCGGCGTCGATGAGCGACCACAACGCACCGTCGACCCCGAAGACCACCATCCGCGCCGGCACGGGTCCGAGGTGGTCTCCCGTGGTGGCGAGCCACAGGACCGAGGCGACGGCGGTGGCGGCTGCGGCGCGCCCGGTGCGGTGTCGCCGGGCCAAGAGCGCGCCCACGCCCGCGGCCACGCCGAGGCCGGCGCCGACCCACGGCAGGTCGTTGAACATCGGGTGGACCACATCCGTGGCCGCCACGGCGAGCGCGGCGACCAGCGCGCCACCGGCGAAGAGCTCGAGGAGCCTCATGGGATGAGCAGCCCTCCCGGTTGGAACTGATCCCAGAACAGCCACGCTTCGGGGTGGCGGGTGAGGACCAGGCCCAACCACGCGGCGGTGAAGTCGGCGCCGGACTCGAGGGCCTCGTCGAGGCTCCGATCGCGGGCGACCGCCACTTCCGGCCCGATGAAGCTCGCGTGCCGGCGGGGGTCGAGCGGGTCGCGGGCAGTGTACAGCGTGTGCAGGCGCGCGCCGGTCCGGTGGGCGAGCCAGAACGGCGTGACCGGGACCCCCATGCGCTGCCCGAGCACCCGACGCTCCAGTCGGCGCCCCAGCTCCTGCCCGCCGCCGGTGCCGTCGCACGCCGTGAGCACGATGCCCCCGGCGGTGAGCGCGCGCAAGAGGCCCCGGAGGAACCCGGTGCCGTCGTGCAGCGTCACCCGCATGCGCGCTTCGAGGCGGGCGCGCTCGGCGGCGGCCCACTCCCCGGTCGCGCTGCGTTCGACCTGCACCCCGCCTCCGCCGACCTGGTGGACCGGCCGCCCGAGGGCCCCGAGCACCGCCAGGGGCAACTGGGCGGGGCCCATGTGGGGGTGCATCAAGACCACACCCTGGCCGGCGCCGGCGGCCCGGTCGAGGTGCTCGAGCCCTTCCAAGCGCAGCCACGACTCCCAATTCTCGGGCCCGAGCCGCCCGAACGCGAACGAGGCGTACTGGTTCTCGAAGTGGGCGCCGAACGCTTCGATGGCGACCGCCTCGAGGTCGTCCCGCCCCGGGAACGCCCGGCGCAGATTATCAACCACTGCCCGGCGTTTGCCCGGGTTGAGCCGCCCCGCGGCCCGGCCCGCCCGCCGCGTGGCCCGGTAGTCCCACCCCGCCGGAGCGTGCTCCAGGAGCTCCCGAACCGGACCCCAGGTGAGGCGACGGTACGCGTCCTTCAGCGGCGACTCGGCGATGATCACGTCAGGGGTCCAGGTAGCCGAGCGCTTCGAGGCGGGCGCGCTCTTCGTCCGACAGTTCCACCGCGGATCGGGTGGTGTCCCCCCGCAACAGCTCGTCGGTCTGGCCCCGCAGGCTGTCGAGGGCCGCCGCCTTCTCCGGGTCGGCGGTCCAGTCGCCTGCGCGATCGTTCACCCCCGCCGGGTCGTTCGCGAGCTCGAAGAGTTCGCCCCGGTCGTCGAACTCGCGCTGCACCCACCGCCCTGCGCCCGAGCGGAGACCGGCCAGCCGCCACTTCGGGGCGGTGATCCGGCCGGCCTTCCGCTCGGCGAGGTTGGTGTCGCGGTCGAAGCACATCGAGGGTGCGTGGACGCGGTCGGCGGCGAGCGCGTCGTGACCGCTCATGCCTTCGATCGACAGGCCGAGGCCGCCGAGCACGGTCGGTGCGACGTCGGCTCCGCTGACGGGAGCCGTGACCACGCCCGGCGCGGTGCGCCCCGGCCAGCGAAGCGCGAACGGGACGTGGAGGCTCGTCTCGTAGAGGTCGTCGCCGTGGTTGAACCACACGCCGTGCTCCCCGAGGGACTCGCCGTGGTCGCCGATGACGAGGACGACCGTGTCGGGGCCGACGGCCGCGAGCAGGCGGCCGAGCTGCGCGTCGGCGTAGCTGATCTCCCCGGCGTACTGCGCGAGCACGTAGTTGAGGTCGGTGATGCCATGCAGGAACGGCCGCAGGTACGTCGCGACCGAGCCGACCGTCGCCATCGAGGTGTAGGCGGGGTCGCGGGGATCGCCGCTGTAGTAGGCGGTGTCCCACGGCGGAGGCGGCAGGTACGGGCCGTGAGGATCGAAGAGGTGGACCCACGCGAACCACGGCCCTTCCTGCGCCTGGATCCAGCCCAGGGCGTGGTCCACCGTGTCGGCCCCCCGCCGCTCGAGCACCCAGTCCGGGTCGGCGTGGCGGTGCGCCATGTCGATCGCGCGCGCCAGCAGCAGGTCCCGGAAGCCGGGCAACAGCCCGAAGTCGTCGTCGTACACGGTGAAGCCGCGGTCGAACCCGAGGCCTCCGTCCAGCACGTACGCGCTGACGAAGGCGGCGGTGGCCCACCCGGACTCGTGCAGGCGCTCCGCGAGGAGCGGCCGGTCGTCCGGGAGCGGAACGCCGTTGAGCAGGACGCCGTTCTCCCAGGGACCGGTGCCGCTCAGCATCGCCGCGTGGCTCGGCCCGGTGACCGCCGCGACGGCGGAGGCGCTCTGGAACAGGACGCCCTCGGCGGCCAGCGCGTCGAAGTGGCGCGTGGTGGAGGCCGTGCTGCCGTAGGCGCCGAAGTGGTCGGCTCGCGCCGTGTCGAGCGTGACCAGGAGCACATCGGGCGC
>SXGT01021359.1_pt1 | contig 17343 bp, 14 predicted proteins | sample 3176221 | NCBI WGS metagenome assembly SXGT01 (sample SAMN11356862, study PRJNA531348) | freshwater metagenome | isolation source: freshwater sample F1-120 | place: China: Fuxian Lake, Yuxi | collected 2017-12-25
AACGGTTTGGCCATTGACCTGTTTACCGCCATGGGCGCTGCGGTTAATGCCTTGCCAGGCGGCGAGATCGTGCCAGCGATGGACCGCGGCTTGCTCGACGGCGCTGAGTTCAACAACGCCACCTCCGACCGTATCTTGGGCTTCCCCGATGTGTCTAAAGTGTGTATGTTGCAAAGCTACCACCAAAGCGCTGAGACTTTCGAGATCATGTTCAACAAGACCAAGTACGACGCGCTACCTGCCAAGATGAAGGCCGTGATTGCTGGTGCCACTGAGGCGGCTTCTGCTGATATGTCATGGAAGGCGGTAGACCGTTACTCACAAGACTACATCGAATTACAAACCAAAGACAAAGTCAAGTTCTACAAAACACCAGATTCCATCTTGCAAGATCAGCTCAAACTTTGGTCTGAAATTTTGGAGAAGAAGTCTGCTGAGAACCCGCTTTTCAAAGAGATCGTGGCCTCACAAAAAGCGTTTGCAGCCCGTGCTGTGAAATGGGACCAGGACACCAACATCAGCCGACGTATGGCGGTGAACCACTTCTTTGGTGCCAAACCCAAGGCAGCTGCACCTAAAAAAGCGTGATCTTTTAATGAGATCTCCTCAGCCATCTGGTACTCCTGGATGGCTGATTTATGTTTTTTAGCCATCTAGAACTTCTGGATGGCTTATTTTTTATGTGGTTCCCTTATGCAAAACCTGCTTCTTTTCATTGACAAAGTCAGCACCTGGGTTGGTCAGTTTTTTTCTTGGCTGATTTTGTTTTTGACTCTGATGATTTCTTGGGAAGTTTTTTCCCGCTACTTCCTTGACAACCCGCATGCGTGGGCTTTTGATGTGATGAGCATGATGTATGGCTCGTTGTTCATGATGGCAGGTGCATATACCTTGTCCAAGAATGGCCACGTGCGCGGCGATGTGCTTTACGGTTTTTTCCCGCCCCGTCTGCAAGCCTCGTTTGACTTGATTCTTTACTTTGTGTTTTTCATTCCAGGTGTGGTGGCTTTGGCCTATGCAGGTTACGGTTTTGCAGCCGATTCTTGGGCCATCAACGAACACTCCAACGTCACGGCCAACGGCCCGCCGGTGTACCCTTTTAAAACGATTTTGCCAATTGCAGGTTTTTTTCTACTGGCCCAAGGTCTGGTTGAGATTGTGCGTTGCATTGTTTGCATACAGCAGGGTGAATGGCCTAAGCGCGGTGACGATGTGGACGAGGTCGATGTCGAAAAACTCAAGGAAATGGTCAACGTCAAAGACGAAGACATCGCCAAACTCGATGCGCTTTTGACAGCCGGTAAGGGAACTAAATAATGAAAAAAGAAATCTGGTTTGGCCTGACGATCATGGCCTTGGTCGTGTTGACGGCCTTTGTTTTGCTGCCTGCACCTTCTGAGATGGCCAACGGCCACTTGGGGCTGTTGATGTTGGCCTTGGTGGTCGTGGCGATCATGTTGGGTTTCCCAACAGCCTTCACCTTGATGGGCATGGGAATGATCTTTGCATGGATCGCCTATAAAAGCCAAAACCCCGCCCTAGCGGTTCAGCAAACCCTCGATCTGATGGTACAGCGCGCCTACTCGGTGATGTCCAATGATGTGCTGATCTCGATACCCTTGTTCGTGTTCATGGGCTACCTCATTGAGCGCGCCAACCTGATCGAGAAATTGTTCAAGAGCCTGCACTTGGCAATGGCCCGTGTACCTGGCTCGCTTGCCGTAGCAACCATCGTGACCTGCGCCATTTTTGCGACAGCCACCGGAATCGTGGGCGCGGTGGTCACGCTCATGGGCCTACTGGCGCTTCCCGCCATGTTACGTGCTGGCTATAGCGTTCAGTTGTCGGCCGGTGCCATCACCGCTGGCGGCTGTTTGGGTATCCTGATTCCCCCTTCGGTGATGTTGATTGTGTATGGTGCGACCGCGGGCGTATCGGTGGTCAAGTTGTATGCGGGAGCATTTTTCCCGGGGATCATGCTGGCCGCTTTGTATGTTTTGTATGTGGTCATCATTGCCAAAATAAAACCCAGCATGGCTCCGCCCATGTCGGCCGAAGACCGTATAGTGCCTTTGCCAGCGTTCGCGCAAGTGGTGTCCAAAGAGATCAGTAACACCGTGTTGCCTGGCTTGATCGGTGCCCTCAAAGGCAAGCGCAATGCAGCTGTTCCCATGCGCGACCTTCTTAACCACATGGGCATTGCCTTGCTACCCGCTTTGGCGGTGGCTGCGATCATGGGGACCATCTATTTCAAGGTCACAGCTCCCCTGCCGGTCGAGGCCGTAGCAGACGTGGTAGCCATGGGTGGCGATCTGGCCGATTCGAACACCACGGAAGAAGAAGCCCCCAGTGTCAGTGGTTTGTCAGAACCTGAGCCCGATGGTTTGCAACCTCCACCGGGTTCGTCCGAACTAGCCAAAGCAGAAGCTGCGCCTGCCGCAGAACCAGCCAAAGAGCAAGCGCCTGCTGTAGCTGCTACGGCAGAAACACCAGCGGAAAAGGCTGAACGCCAGCCAGCGCCCGCGTCTTTCTGGATCGGTTTGGCCAGTTGTGCGGTGGCCTTGGCCCTGTTCTATGCCTATTTCAGCTTTGCCCGTCTTGAAATCTTCAAGATGCTTTTGGGCTCATTCTTTCCCTTGGCCCTCATGATTTTGGCGGTCCTGGGAACCATTGTGTTTGGCTTGGCCACACCGACCGAGGCCGCGGCTATGGGTTCCTTGGGTGGCTTGCTGTTGGCGGCTGCTTACCGACGCCTGAACTACGTGGTGCTGCGCGAGTCGGTTTACCTGACAGCCAAAACCAGTGCCATGGTGTGCTGGCTGTTTGTAGGGTCTAGCATTTTCTCGGCGGCGTTCGCACTGCTTGGGGGGCAAGAGATCATCAACACCTGGGTGTTGGGAATGGACCTAACACCCGTGCAATTCATGATCTTGGCGCAAGTGGTTATTTTCTTGCTGGGCTGGCCTCTGGAGTGGACAGAAATCATCGTGATATTCATGCCGATTTTCATCCCCTTGTTACCCCACTTCGGCATTGATCCTTTGTTCTTTGGCTTGTTGGTAGCCCTGAACCTGCAGACCGCATTCCTCAGCCCGCCCGTGGCCATGGCAGCGTTCTACTTGAAAGGTGTGAGCCCGCCTCACGTCACGCTGAATCAGATCTTCGCAGGCATGATGCCTTTCATGGCCATCCAAGTCTTTGCGATCGTCCTGCTCTACATGTTCCCCGCAATCGGATTGTGGTTGCCTGAGTTGCTGTACAAGTAAAAGTAAAATCGCGCCCAAACACTTTCAACTGAGGGGTGTTTGGGCGTCTTAGCGTGACAAGGTTAAGTGTCCAAGCCCACAAGCATTGTCTGAGAGGCACTTAGAATACCTCTGTACCATACACAGACAATCTACACCACGGGAGCTACATGCTCCGAAAAAAACATGCGTTCCGTAAATCCCAATGTCCCCTCGGCAGAACCGCGTCCGATGGAGTGGCCGACTTGGCTGCTTATCATTTCCATTTATAGCGGCTGGATTGCGGCTTTAGCGTGGTATGCCCATGCGGCATCGGCAGGCCCCCTCTTGGTGTTGGTGATTTTGGGCGCGTGGTATATGAGTTTGCAGCACGAATTGGTCCACCAACACCCAACGCAGAACGACAGCCTTAACCGAGCGCTGGGCCTGGTGCCAATGGCCGTGTGGTACCCGTTTGATGTGTACCGCGACAGCCACCTCGCCCACCACCGCGACGAGCTTTTGACCTTTCCTGGCATCGATCCTGAGAGCAATTACACCGAGCCTGATGATTACGTTCAATTTTCTGCGCCTTATAAGTTTTTACTTAACGCGCAAAGAACCGCTATTGGACGATTTTTGATTACACCGGCTTTCTCTGTCGCCAATCTTCTCCAACCTTTAACCCAGTTGAAAAATTGGCGCAACGCTGCATTTCGAAAGACCTGGCTTCAACACTTGGTCCTGCTGGTGGTCATGCTTTGGGCGATTGAACGTTTCACAGGTTTGTCCGCTTGGATATATGTTTCGATCAGTTACTTCATGCTCAGCTTGGCTTTTATGCGTTCGTTTTATGAACACCGCCCCGCAGCCAACCCCATGCACCGCATTGTGATCAACGAAGCTGGCTGGCCTTGGCGGCTGCTGTACTTAAACAATAACTTTCACGCTGTACACCACAAACAACCCGGATTGGCTTGGTATGCGATACCGGCCGCCTATCGGCAAGAGTCTGAACGTTATTTACAAGAGAACGGCCATTTTTACTTCCCCGGTTACTTGCGCCTTTTTATACGCCACGCAGTAAAACCCATAGATTCGGCACAGCAGATCACCCGCTTATGACCATGGGCCTGGCTTCATTGCCTATGTACGTCAGTAATCGCGGCGCGGTAGCGCAGTTATGGGCGGCTGTGGCGGCAAAGTTGCGGGAAAAGGGCTTGATATACACGCCCCATGCGTTAACGTGGCCCACAGACTTGCATGCCCATTGGCTGAATCCTGATCTGCTCCTAAGCCAAACCTGTGGCTACCCCTTGATGGACGACTTAGCTGGCAAAGTGCAGCTCGTTGGTTGCTTTCAATACGACGCGCCGGGGTGTGAAGGAATCACCTGCCATAGCGCGCTTATTGCCCGCGATGAACACGCCACCTTAGCGCTCGAAGATTTTCGAGGGCTACGCGCCGCCTTTAATGTTTCCAACTCTCAATCGGGTTACAACGCTTTTCGCGCTCTGTTTGCTCCGCTCTCCACAAACGGAAAATTCTTTAGAAGCACCATAGAAACAGGCAGTCATCGACTTTCGGTGGATGCGGTACGCTCAGGGATGGCGGACTTGGCAAGTATTGACTGCGTTACGTATGAAGGCTTGAGAAGATCCAGCCCCGAGGCTATTCAAGGACTTCACGTCGTGGGCTATACCGCGTCTTATCCGGGTTTGCCATTGATTACTTCTGGGAAAACATCGGCACTCGACCTGGAAACCATGCGAAGTGTTTTGGCTTCTGTATTCTCCAACCCCCATGCCGCTCAGGCTTTAAGCGACCTCGGTATTGTGGGTTTTGAAAACCCGCCCGCACAGATCTACCAGCGTTGTATGGACATGCGCGAAGCCGCTATCGCGCTGGGCTACCCTACGTTGGCTTAGATTTTCCCAGACCTAAAAAAGCTTAAAGGCCTTAGTAATCGTGCTCTACAAAACTCTCAAAGCATGCTTTGAGTTGGTGTGTCCACTGCTGCTTAGTGGCATCCGATACAAAAGCGGCATGCAAACTGTTGTGGGCTAGGGTGTAAGCTTGTTGCGTCGTTAAGTGCAAAGCCTGTGCGGTTTGAACATAGTTGTCGCCCACATAGCCGCCGAAATACGCAGGGTCATCGGAGTTAACCGTCACGCACAAACCGGCGTCAAGCATCTGCCCCAAAGTGTGGTCTGCCAAGGTGTTAAACACCCGCAACTTTACGTTAGAAAACGGACAAACAGTGAGCGGGATTTTGTCTTGGGCTAAACGCTCCATCAATGCCGAATCACGCGTGGCCTGAACGCCGTGGTCAATACGCTCGACCTTAAGAATATCCAAGGCACTCCAAATATAGGCCGGCGGCCCCTCTTCTCCCGCATGCGCAACCAGATGAAATCCTAACTGACGCGCCTTGGTAAATACCTTTGCGAATTTTTCAGGCGGATGGCCCTGCTCGCTAGACGCCAAGCCAATGCCAATGATTTTTTCACGCAACGGCAGAATGTCTTCCAAGCATTCAAACGCTTCTTCTTCGCTCAAGTGGCGCAAAAAGCACAAAATCAAAGATGCCGTTATTCCAAATTTTTGGGGCGCATCGACACAAGCGCGGTGCAGTCCGTTGATGACTGTTGCAGAACTCAGTCCGTGGCCGGTGTGGGTTTGGGTGTCAAAGAAAAGCTCGGCGTGAACCACGTTGTCAGTCTGCGCACGGGCAAGGTACGCACAAGCCAAATCGTAAAAATCTTCTTCGGTTTTTAAAACCAAGGTTCCTGCGTGGTAAATGTCTAAAAAACTTTGCAGGTTGTCAAACACATAGGCATTGCGCAGGTCTTGAACACTGGCGTAGGGCAGGGTCACGCCGTTACGCTTTGCCATTGCAAACATCAACTCAGGTTCTAAGGAACCTTCAATATGCATATGCAACTCCGCCTTGGGCATGGCACGCAATAGCGCGGGCATGCGCTTAGGGTCTACCGGGTGCACCTTGAACATAAAAATCCTTAAAGAAATACGTTTAGCACGTGCCGAAATCAATGGCTGAATTTTTTAAAAACCGACGGTACAGCGACGATGCCTTATCGGCAGCGGTATGGGCTTCAGCTTGAAGATCCAAGGGCAAGCATTTGGGCTTTTGCTACTCTAAAACAGGTTGGTCTTGGGTAAAGATGGTGTGCTGAAATTCCTGAAATTTCAATTCTGGGGATTCAAAATCCGCCACCGCCAAACGAAACCAGACCCGGCTACTTTCGGGTGTCATCGGACAAATAAAAAGTGCAATCGATTCCCGCCAGCCGTCAATCGCCGTTTTTCCCGCCTCGGGTATTTTCGTCAACACCGCGGCATAGGGCGCAGTCACTTCGTAGGTGTATTCCACTAGAGCGGGTTCTGTGGAGTGAAGATTAGACTGCGGCTGCCAGGCTTTGCAACCCGTTGCCAATAGGCCCGTCGCAGTTAACTCCACCTGGTAGTCTTCAATCCCGGGCGAACCCCGTGCGCCTAGCCAACCCTCGTGAACAAAACTAAAGTGGGACATATCCAAAAAGTTTTCCACAATGCGCGGCGCACTGGTGGCTACGTCATAGGGCCCACAGTTGATTTTTCGCAAGCGCGTATCCGCCTCGGCCTCAAACGCGGGCAAGGCAAACGCCGGGGATGCCACATCAACGGGCCGGGTGTTTAAACGCACCCACACCAAACCGTAGCGCTCTTGAACCTCAAAGACGTGGGCACTGTGTCCTATGGGCGGCGTAAACGCAGGCAACGCAGGAACACGAACGCAGCGCCCCGAGCCCTCAAACTGCCAACCGTGGTAGGGGCACTCCAAGCGCCCTTCACATACGCGCCCCAAAGACAACCGTGCGCCCCGGTGCGGGCATTGGTCGGCCCAGGCATGGAGTTGGCCTTTCAAGTCACGCCAAATAACGACGTCTTGGCCAAGCAAATGAACCGCATGCGGGCTACTCTGCAAATTAGCTGCCAAAACCACCGGATGCCATAGCGCTGCAGCAACATTGGCAGGTTGAAGATCGTTTTTCATAGAGCACTATTGTCCATTCAATCTAGGCGCCACGGCGCAAAAAAAAAGGCCGCATCTGCGGCCCTTTTTTTGCTCGCGCGAAATTTATTTTCCGCCAGGCACTTTACCTTCAACGCCTTTGACGTAGAAGTTCACGCCGCTGAGGAACTTGTCATCAGCAACTTCATCCTTCTTAAGTAAAGTCTTGCCGGTGTTGTCTACCAAAGGACCTTTCCAGATCGAAAAGCTTCCGTCTTTCAAGCCCGCTCTGACCGCATCAACTTTAGCTTTGGTGTCCGCTGGTACGTCTTCAGCGATAGAAACAATGTCAATCGCACCTTCTTTAACGCCCCACCACACGCCACCGGTTTTCCAAGTGCCTTCTCAAGCGTCTTTGGTGGCCTTCATATAGTAAGGAGTCCAGTTGATGATGGCTGAAGCCAAGTGGGCTTTAGGACCGTAGGCGGTCATGTCAGAGTCCCAACCAAAAGCGCGCTTGCCTTTGTCTTGGGCTGTTTTCAAAACGGCTGGGGAGTCGGTGTTTTGGAACAAAACGTCCGCGCCGCCATTGATCAAGCTGGTCGCTGCTTCGGTTTCTTTCGGTGGGTTAAACCACTCATTGACCCACACTACTTTGGTCTTGATTTTGGGGTTGCTGGTTTGTGCGCCCATAGTAAAGCTGTTGATGTTACGGATCACTTCAGGAATTGGCACTGAAGCCACAACGCCCAAGGTTCCAGTTTTGGTCATCTTACCCGCGATCAAACCAGCCATGTACGCGCCTTCGTAGGTGCGGCTGTCATAGGTGCGCATGTTGTCGGCTGACTTGTAGCCCGTTGCGTGTTCGAACTTCACATCTTTGAAATCAGGAGCCACTTTGAGCATGGTTTCCATGTACCCAAACGTCGTACCGAAAATTAACTTATTGCCTTGGCCTGCCATGTCGCGAATCACGCGCTCAGCGTCTGCAGACTCAGGTACGTTTTCAACAAACGAGGTTTGGATCTTGTCGCCGAATTCTTTTTCTAGGGCTTTGCGAGCGTTGTCGTGAGCAAAGGTCCAGCCGCCGTCACCCACAGGGCCTACGTAAGCAAAGGCGATCTTCAAGGGTTCGGCTTTGGCTGCGGCTGCAGGCGCTGCCGCAGGAGCCGCCGCCTCTTCTTTTTTGCCACAGCCTACCAGAGCCGCGGCAGCGACGGTGGTGATCGCAGCGAATTTCAGCAATGCGCGTTTTTGTACATCTGTCATTTGATTTCCTTTGTTAAAAAAGTAAGGCCAACGGTAAAAAAATCAGAAAAAATCAAGAACCCGGATAAAACGGTTTTCCAATGGAAGCCGGCATGTTAATCCGAATCCAGGTGGGATTGCGAGATATTAAGGCCAGAACCACAATGGTAGCGACATAAGGGAGCATGCTCAAAAGCTGGCTCGGCACGTCGACGCCAATGCCTTGGAGGTGGAATTGCAACATCGTGACCCCACCAAACAAATACGCCCCCAGCAAGACCCGAGCAGGCCGCCAGGTGGCAAACGTGGTGAGCGCCAACGCAATCCAGCCCTTGCCAGAAACCATGCCCTCAACCCACAAAGGCGTGTAAATAATGGAGATATAGGCCCCCGCCAAGCCACACATAGCGCCGCCGCCTACCACCGCCGCAAACCGGATCCAGCGCACGGGGTAGCCCAAAGCGTGGGCCGACTCGGGGCTTTCACCGACGCTGCGCAACACCAAACCGGACCGGGTTCGGTACAAAAACCAGACCAGCGCCGCAGCAAAAAGGACGGTAAGGTAGACCAAAGGGTGGTGCTTAAAAAAGGCCGATCCGACAAAAGGAAGGTCTGACAAGAAGGGAATAGCAAAGTTAGGGCGCTCAGGGATTTTTTCTTGCACGTAGGTCACCCCGGCAAAAGCCGAAAACCCCGCGCCGAACAAACTCAGCGCCAAGCCGGTGGCGTATTGGTTGGTATTGAGCCAAATCACCAAGCCGCCAAAAACCGCAGCCATGGCAGCCCCGGCGCACATTCCGGCCGCAAAGCCCACGGTGTCGCTGCCTGAATGGACCACAGCGGCAAAGCCCGCAATAGCAGCACACAACATCATGCCCTCAGCGCCGAGGTTGACGATGCCGGCTTTTTCATTGATGAGCAAACCCAAGGAGGCGATGGCGAGAACCGTGCCGGCGTTCAGCGTTGCCGCAATCAGCAGTGCGTAAGATTCCATTACGGTTTTACTCCTGGAAGAGGGGCGCTCGCGCGGGCTTGGCGAACCCAGCGGTAATTAACCAAGGTATCGCAAGCCAGCAAGGTAAACAACAACAGCCCTTGGAACACGCCGGTTAACGATTTTGGCAGGCCCATGCGTGACTGCGCCAATTCGCCGCCGATATAAAACATACTCATTAGCAAACTAGAAAAAACCAAACCGACCGGGTGCAAGCGCCCGACGTAGGCGACGATGATGGCGGCAAATCCGTAGCCTGCGGGAACATAAGGGGTTAATTGACCAATGGGGCCGGCCACTTCAAGCGCACCGGCCAAACCAGCCATTCCGCCGGAAACCAACAAAGCCGTCCACAGCGCACGGCGCGAGGAAAATCCGGCGTAGCGGGCTGCCGCTGGAGCCAAGCCACCGACCTGCTGGGCAAATCCGGCACGGGTTCGGAACAAAAAGACCCACACCGCTGCAACGCCCACCAAAGCAAACAACACCCCGATGCTCATGCGCGAACTGCTGATGAGTTTAGGAATGCGGGTGGCTGCTTCAAAATTTTGGGTCTGCGGAAAGTTATACCCATTGGGATCTTTCCAAGGGCCGTAGACCAAAAATCCCAAAACCTGAACGGCGATGTACACCATCATCAGGCTGACCAAAATTTCATTGGCGTTGAAGCGATCGCGCAGCAGCGCAGTGATACCTGCCCACACTAGGCCACCGGCTACGCCCGCCAAAATCACCAAAACCACAATCCAACTGCCCGTGGTTTTATCGGCCATCAAGGCCACACCGCTGGCGGTAACCGCGCCCAGGATGTATTGGCCCTCCGCTCCAATGTTCCACACATTAGAGCGAAAACACACGGCCAGACCTAATGCAATGAGCAACAAAGGCGTTGCTTTCACAACCAACTCGCCCAAAGCATAAGCACTTTTAACCGGCTCCCAGAAAAACATCTGCAAGCCGCGCACTGGGTCTTTGCCCAAGAGTTGGAACAACACAATGCCAATGAGTACCGTTAAGACAAGTGCCAACAGCGGTGAGGCAAAGGTCCACAAGTGCGAAGGCGCGGGTCGAACCTCGAGTTTGAAATTCAGCATGTCGCGCTCCACAATCCACTCATCCATTCGCCGAGTTGCTCGACCGTCGCGTTAGCCGTCGCAATAGAAGGCGACAACTTGCCGTGGGCAATGACGTGCAATCGATCACACACTTCAAACAACTCATCAAGTTCTTCACTCACCACCAACACAGCGCATCCGGCATCGCGCAAGGCCAAAATCGCTCCGCGAATTTGCGCCGCAGCGCCTACATCGACGCCCCAAGTTGGTTGCGAGACGATGAAGACCTGAGGCTGCGCATCGATTTCGCGCCCCACAATAAATTTTTGCAAGTTACCGCCAGAAAGTGACCGCGCAACAGCCCCCGGGCCGTTGGCTTTCACTTGGAATCGGCGAATGATGCCCGCCGCCTGCGCGTGCAATGGTGCCAAAGAAATCCAGCCGCCTGCAAAGCCGGGATATGCGATGGCTTCGTTGCGGGTGAGTAGCAGGTTGTGCGCCAAACTCAGCTCCGGGACAGCGCCGCGCCCCAAGCGTTCTTCCGGAACAAAGTGAAGCCCACGTTTACGCCTCCCCCCCGGATGAATCTGAGATACGTCTTCTTCACCCATACGAATGCTGCCCTTGGGCGATCGGCAATCTTCACCCGATAAGGCATACAACAGTTCGCGCTGGCCGTTGCCGGACACGCCCGCAATACCAACCACTTCGCCTGCGCGGACCTGCAAGTCAATGCCATGTAAATCCACGCCAAATTGATCCTCACGCGGCAGGCTTAAATGGTGAACTGTTAAACGGGCCTCTCCTGTTTCCCTTGCGTTGTGCTCCAGCTTGGGCGGCTCGGCTCCAATCATCAAGCGCGACAGCGAGGCGTTAGATTCCTTCGCCGGATTACATACCCCGGTGACTTTGCCACCGCGCAGCACTGTGCAGGCATTACACAGTTCGCGGATTTCATGGAGCTTGTGGCTGATATACAAAATACTGCAGCCTTCCGATGCGAGTTGCTTCAGCACAATAAACAGCTTGTCAACCGCTTGGGGCGTGAGCACGGAGGTGGGCTCATCCAAGATCAACAACTGTGGATTGGTCAGCAAGGCGCGAATGATTTCAACCCTTTGCATTTCCCCCACGCTCAAGGTATGGACTGGTCGACTCGGGTCGATGTCCAAACCGTACTGCGCTGCTTTGGCGTTGATGCTTTGGGTAACCTGGGCCAAAGTCAAACTTTTTTCCAGTCCGAGCCACACGTTTTCAGCCACGGTAATGGTGTCAAACAAGTTGAAATGTTGAAACACCATGCTGATGCCCAAAGCACGTGCTTCTTTCGGATTGCGAATGTGCGCCACGTGGCCGTTGAAAACCATCTGACCGGCATCGGGCTTGATCGAGCCGTAAATAATTTTCATCAACGTGGACTTGCCCGCACCGTTTTCACCCAAGACCGCATGGGTCTGGCCTGGCATGACAGTGAGCGCAATACCGCTGTTTGCGACAACGCCGGGGTAGGCTTTGGTGATACCAGTGAGTTGCAGTCGGGGCTTATCCATGAAAAAGTCTCATTGTTTTCTTAACGTCACAGGCCAGCGGCCACGGCTTTGACCCGTTCACGCAGCCACCGGTTGGCCGCCGATGCGTGGGTGCGTTCATGCCACAGTTGGTAGTACACCATTTTAGGAAAGTCAACGGGACACGGCACCACGACGACGGGTAATGTCTTTACAAACGCATCGCAGTAACGCCGACCTGTAGTGAGCACTAGCAAAGTCGATGCCACCATGGCCGGAATCAGCCCAAAATGCGAACACCGGGCCACCACATTGCGCTTCAAACCCAATTCAAGAAGGTGGCCGTCGATCACACCTTTGGCTCCAAGGTGGGTCGCTCCGGGGGCAATATGTTCGGCCTTGAGCCAATCGGTTGGGTCCCAACCACGTCGAACCACCGGATGTTTTTGCGAGACCAAACACACCACATCGTCGCTAAACAAGGGGGCCTGGTGCATGTCTGCCGGTAAAGAAGGCCAGTTGCCGATCACGATATCAGCCTCGCCACTGGCCAATTGGGCGCGGTAATCTGAGGCAGGCGTTAAAGGCAATATTTCTATCGCAGCGTAAGGCGCTTGGGTTTTGATCGACGCCACCAACTGGGGCAAAAAAGAAGGCGCCAAATAATCAGAGGCAGCAACGCGGAAGACATGGCGGGCTGTATTCGGAATAAATTCACGAGCGTCTGAGAAAAGCACTTCGGCTGAGCGCAAGAGCTGGGCACTGGGCTCAACCATGCGTAAACCGGCTTCGGTTGGCACCATGAAGGCGCCTGAACGCACCAAAAGTGGGTCGCCTGAAGCACTGCGCAAGCGTTTTAAGCACGCGCTCACCGCCGGCTGGTGCATGCCCAGTCGGATGGCGGCCTTGGAAACACTGCGCTCGGTCAACACGGTATGTAAAACCTTTATCAAGTGAAGGTCTATCTTGTCGAAAAGCGGGGTTAAGCTCATATGCAAAGGTGAATAGGTGTCATATGCTATCGCGTATAGAGCTGAAGAAACTACCGATTTACCCTGACGGCCGGAGAACCAAGCCCATGAAAACCCAGTCCATTCGATTTTTGAAAAACGGCGAAGCCATCACCTTGCACGCAGTGCCTCCAACCCGCACCTTACTCGAAGTCTTACGCGAGGACTTGCATTGCACCGGAACCAAAGAGGGTTGTGGTGAAGGTGATTGCGGCGCATGTACCGTTGTCATTGGACAAGAGCGCAACGGGAAATTGCACACCAGTGCCATCAACAGCTGTATTCGGTTGGCCCATTCGGTAGACGGTCTTGCCGTTTGGACGGTAGAAGGTTTAACTCAAGATAACGGCGCACCCCACCCCGTACAAGAGGCCTTGAAAACTAGCCATGCCTCGCAGTGCGGTTTTTGCACGCCAGGGTTTGCCATGAGTTTGTTTGGTCTGTACCAAAAACACGCAGGTCAAGCTATTGACCGAGCAACCGCACAAAATGCCCTTTCAGGGAATTTATGCCGATGCACGGGGTACCGCCCGATTGTCCAAGCGGCCCAAGCCATGCAACAACTTCCGGCAGTGAAGTTAGATCACCCCAAAATCCTCAAGGACCTGTCGGCCATGACTGGCAAGCCGTCAGCGCAAGACGCATACCTACTGCCGCGAAATTTAAAAAGCCTGCTTCAACTTCGCAAGCAATGGCCCGATGCGCAATTGGTTGCGGGGTGTACCGATGTCGGACTGTGGGTAACCAAACAACATCGTGAATTTGCCAAAGTGATTGACATCACACGTGTCAAAGAATTGCGAGACATTCAAAATTACCCGCACCACTTAGCCATTGGCGCAGCAGTGACTTTGACCGACGCCTTTGCCGCCTTGGTTGCAGACCGACCCCAACTGCAAAGCTTTGCCCACCGATTTGCGGGCTTACCGGTTCGCAACTCTGGCACCTTGGGCGGCAATGTGGCTAACGGCTCCCCGATTGGCGACTCGATGCCTTTGCTTATTGCCTTAGGGGCGCAAGTGATTTTGATGTCCACGCGCGGACACCGCCGAATGCCATTGGAAAACCTCTATACCGGTTACCGAAAAAACGTGATGCAAGCCGATGAAGTTTTGGCGTGGATTGTGGTTCCCAAAGCCACACTTGCCCAGAAGAACCAAAACCATGCGTGCAAGGTCTACAAAATCTCAAAGCGCTTTGAAGACGATATTTCTGCTGTCTGTTTAGCGCTTGATATCCATATTGACAAGGCCGTGGTGACCCACGCCAGCATCGGTGTCGGTGGGGTTGCTGCAACACCGGTTCGTGCCCGTGCATCAGAAAAAGCACTGCTTGGCAAACTGTGGAACGCAGCGACTGTAAAAAATGCGATGCAGTGCTTGCGCAGCGAGTTCTCACCGATTTCAGATATGCGCGCTAGCAGCAGCTACCGGCGCGAAGTGTTGGGAAATTTACTTTGGCGCTTTTGGTTGGAGAGTCAAGGCCAGGCAGACCTTGATTTGCAAGCCCTTGAACCCTCGGGTTTGAAATGGAATCTCACGGGAGCAGCGGTATGACAAGCATTCATGATGCAAAAAGTTCAAGCCCTGCCGCGGGCAAAACCACCGCCCATGAAAGTGCCCGTGCCCAAATTGCCGGAGCTGCCTCCTACATCGATGACCTTCCCGAGCTGCGGGGCACTTTGCATGCTGCGCCGATTTTGTCGACCCATGCCCATGGCCATTTACGCGCCGTGGACTCTCAAGTCGCACGGGCCATGCCGGGTGTGGTGGGCGTGGTGTTGTCCCAAGATATCGTGGGTGATCCGATGCTGGCCGCCTTTGCAGGCGACGAACCCGTCTTTGCCATCGACACCGTTCAACACGTCGGCCAAGTCGTCGGACTTGTTGTGGCGCGAACCGTCATGCAAGCTAGGCGTGCCGCCCGCAAAGTCGTTTTAGACATTGAAGCCTTGCCCGCCGTTTTGACCATCGCAGACGCACTGCAAGCGAAAAGCTACGTTCTGCCGCCCGTCTTTGTGAACCGAGGCAATGCCGAAGCAGCATTGAAAAAAGCAAGCCACACGCTCACGGGAACGTTGGAAGTCGGAGGTCAAGAGCATTTTTATTTGGAAGGGCAAGTTGCCTATGCCGTTCCCCACGAACAAAACCAATGGTCGATTTACAGCAGCACGCAACACCCCGGCGAAGTCCAGCACTGGGTTGCCCACGCGCTGGGTTTGGACAACCATGCCGTGCGCGTCGAGTGCCGGCGCATGGGTGGTGGCTTTGGCGGCAAGGAAACCCAAGCCGGCCACGTTGCGGTCTGGGCCGCCGTAGCGGCGCAAAAATTCAAAGTCCCTGTCAAGCTGCGCCTTGACCGCGATGATGACTTCATGGTGACGGGCAAACGCCATCCTTTTGCTTACGAATACACCGCAGGGTTTGATGACACCGGACGACTGACCGCGCTGCAATTACAGATGGCTGCTAACTGTGGCTTTAGTGCGGATTTATCAGGCCCAGTTGCCGACAGAGCGATTTTTCACAGCGACAACGCCTACTTTCTTGAGCACGTTGCGATAGCCTCCTACCGATGCAAAACTCATACCCAAAGCCACACCGCCTTTCGTGGCTTTGGAGGACCGCAGGGCGTCATCGTGATTGAAGCCATCATGGGCGATATTGCGCGCTACTTAAAGATGGACGCCTTGGATGTTCGCATGCGCAACCTCTATAGCGATGAAGTGTTAGTGAGCGAAAAAATCAGCGACCCCAAAGCGGCCCGTCGCGATACCACGCACTACCAAATGAAGGTGGAAGACAACATCTTGGCTCCCTTGCTCACCAAGCTGGAGCAGACCTCGGACTACCGCCAACGTACACAGTCTATTGCCGACTGGAACACCACCAGCCCCATTTTGAAACGCGGCCTAGCGATCACGCCGGTGAAGTTTGGCATCAGTTTTACCGCCACACTTTTTAACCAAGCAGGGGCTTTGGTACATGTGTATTTAGATGGCAGTGTGCAGGTCAACCATGGCGGAACAGAGATGGGTCAGGGCTTGCATACCAAGGTCTCACAAATCGTGGCCGATGAATTAGGCGTTGCGTTTGATCGCGTGCTGTGCAGCGCCAGCGACACTAGCAAGATTCCCAATGCGTCTGCCACGGCTGCGTCAGCAGGCACCGACCTGAACGGCCGAGCTGCGCAATTTGCCGCTCGCCATGTGCGCGATAACTTGGCTGCCTTTGTTTGCGGCTTAGACGGTTGCGGGGCGGGGGCGATTGAGTTTCGCGGGGGCATGGTTATCTCTCCCAAAGTCACACGCAGCTTTGATTCCGTAGTGCAGATGGCGTATGCCAATCGGATTCAATTGTGGAGCGATGGCTTTTACCGCACGCCAAAAATCCATTACGACAAAACCACGCTCACCGGTCGTCCGTTTTACTATTTTTCCTATGGCGCAGCGTGTACCGAAGTGGCCATTGACACCCTGACCGGAGAAAGCCGCGTATTGCGCGTGGACATCTTGCATGATGTCGGTCGCAGCATCAATCCGGGCCTGGACATTGGCCAAATTGAAGGTGGCTTTGTTCAAGGCATGGGCTGGCTTACCACCGAACAATTGGTCTGGAATCAAGAAGGCGTTCTCGGTACCCACGCACCGAGCACTTACAAAATTCCAACGGCGGGTGATGTTCCAGAACACCTCAAAGTCGATCTCTGGCCTGAGCCGAACCGCGAAGACAACGTCTTTGGATCCAAGGCCGTCGGCGAGCCGCCTTTTATGTTGGCGATCAGTGTGTATGAAGCGCTGCGTGATGCGATTGCCCAAGCGCGTCATTCCGACACGCCCGTTGTACTCACTGCGCCAGCAACTGCTGAAAATGTTTTAAGTGCTTTGAAATAAACCTGCTACGGCACAATCAAAGCATGTCGACCCTGCTCATTCGCAACGCCCATACGATCGCAACCCAAGACGATGCGCAAGCCGAACTGCGCCATGCCAGTATTTTTATTCGCAACCATGCCATAGAAGCCATCGGTCCATCCGATTCTTTGCCTAATTCTGCTGACAAGGTGATTGATGCACACGACCATGTGGTCATTCCTGGGCTCATCAATACCCACCACCATATGTACCAATCGCTGACCCGGGCGATTCCTTCGGTACAAAATGCCGAACTGTTTGGCTGGCTGCGCGGGCTCTATCCGATCTGGGCGGGGCTCACGCCCCCCATGGTTTACACCAGTACGCACGTCGCAATGGCCGAGTTGCTCTTGAGCGGCTGCACCACCAGTTCCGA
>SXGT01222997.1_pt1 | contig 17339 bp, 18 predicted proteins | sample 3176221 | NCBI WGS metagenome assembly SXGT01 (sample SAMN11356862, study PRJNA531348) | freshwater metagenome | isolation source: freshwater sample F1-120 | place: China: Fuxian Lake, Yuxi | collected 2017-12-25
CCTGAGTGGGAACACCAGCGAGATCGGGTTCGCTCCCGGCTCGGTGCTCAGCGGCACGATCCTGTTGGAGGGCGCGAACACCGGCAGCCGGTTCGTGGCGCTGAACGGCTTGTCGGGCACGTTGACGATCGGCCCCACGGGATTGATCCGCACCACGGCCGACTTCGGCGGCTCAGCGCAGATTGGATCGGGCTTCACGTTTGGCGGCAGCATGGCGTTGATCAACCAAGGCACGATCCGCTCGCAGACCAACAACCATTCAATCACCGTCAACCCCGCCACCAGCTTCGCCAACCAAGGGACGTTGGAAGCCCAGAATGGCGCAACGCTCAGCGTCAACGCGACCAACTGGAGCAATGCCGGCACGATTCAGGCCGGAGTGGGCAGCGCGGTCACGATCAACGGCGCGTTCACTCAGACGAGTGCGGGGAGCATGGGAATTGACGTTGCCGGCTCGGCGGCAAGTCAGTTCGGCCAAGTTTCGGTAACAAACGCAGCGGCACTCGATGGCACGCTCAACATCCGCTTTGTGAATGCCTTCGATCCGGACGTGGCGACGAGCTTCCCAGTGCTGACATTCGGGTCGAGTAGCGGGACGTTCTCGTCGGTCACGTCCACCGGACTGGGCGCGGGCAAAGCCGTGCAGGCCGCGTACAACACTGGTGACGTGACGATCGTGGTCGCAGCGGCGTTGCAAGCAGGCAGCGGTGAGGGGCGAGGGCTGAGGGGCGAGGGCGAAGAACTGACGGCGGATGCCTTGAAGGCATTTGTTGCGGCCGGTCTCCCTCGCTTGCGCGTCGGGTTAGTGGAACTCGATGCGATTCGGCTGGCGGATGTCGAGTTTGTCGTCACCGATCTGCCGAACAACCTGCTGGGTCTCGCGGCCGGACACGTCGTTTGGATCGACCGAAACGCCGCCAGCTTCGGTTGGTTCGTTGATTCCACTCCCGACACCGATGAAGAATTCGGGCCGGGCGGTGCAGCGGCAGGGCGAATGGATTTGTTGACGGTACTGGCTCACGAATTGGGCCATGTGCTCGGCTTCGAGCATGACACGGAATCCGGCCACCTGATGGCCGAAACGCTCGCCCCCGGAACCCGCCTGCTGCCGATCGGAGTGACCACCGACATTGACGATGTCTTCGCGAACCCGGACTGGCCATGACGTCGTCTCGCGTGAAGCAGGGCAGCTTGCCCGGAAGAACGAGGATTAGCTCAAAGACAACAAACCCTGACGAAAGTTGATTTCCAACAGTCGCTCTCGCAAGAAGTCCAGACCCAATAGTCCGTCAATTCCAGCAGTCGGCGGAAGTGTGTGAGCCAGCACGGGTAGGTCGAGAAGATTCTGACCCAAAGCGATGATTCGGCGAACCATGACCAAGGGCGAGAACTCGACACCACTTCCGGTTGTGACCTGGACTCGTTCCGGTTCCAGGCTTGGGTCAAATCCCACGGTGACCAACATGGCGACGCTGATCATTGTCCTGGTCGCACCGGTGTCGAGGGCACACCGCACGACGATGCTTCCCGTCGGACCAAAAATTCGACGGGGACGACAATCAGACCGTATTGAGCATTGAACGACTCGCTCACAACACCACCGCTGTGTTCTCTGGGATTTGTCCAGTGAAGAGGACTGCACATCGCGCGGGTCGCAGCGATACCGCTTTGCGATACACCTCATCCCGGTCCTTGCTGTGACAAATCACTTTGCCTTTGAGCACATGCAGTCCGGCATCGGTTTGTGGGTCCACGACCAACACCCATTCGTCATCGAATTGGGTTTCAATCTCTTGAATCGTCATCTCTTGTTCCATGATCGGACCTCTCGCGAGTCGTGTCTTGCCTTGAGAAACAAAGTACGCGCAACGGCATGGTTCGGACAAGTGAGGCAGTGGAGATCTCGTTCGTCGTCACCGATCTGCCGAACAACCTGCTGGGTCTCGCAGCCGGGCACGTCGTCTGGATCGACCGAGACGCGGCGGGCTTCGGTTGGTTCGTCGATCGCACTCCCGATACGGATGAAGAATTCGGGCAGAGCGGCGCAGCGACCGGGCGAATGGATTTGCTCACGGTACTGGCTCACGAATTGGGCCATGTGCTCGGCTTCGAGCATGACATGGAACCCGGCCACCTGATGTCCGAAACCCTCGCCCCTGGAACTCGTCTGCTGCCGATTGGATCGGGTGCTGACATCGACGATGTCTTCGCGAACCCGGACTGGCCATGATTCTCAGGAGGTCGTCACCTGTGGCGGTGATGTTGATGTTGATGATCGCGTCTGTGATAGAATGAGCCGATGCGAATCACGATCGGCGGCAACAGTGAGCGAGGAGAGTTGGTTTGACAACAACAATGACAGGCTGGGAGCGAGTTGCGATGGCGATCCAAGACGTTCGTGACCGATTGTTACGGAGCACGGCGACTTTGGCGGCGGCAAAAGTGCCGTATGCCGTGGCCGGAGGTAACGCGGTGGCGGAATGGGTCGGGCGGGTTGACAAGGCCGCCGTTCGATTTACCCAAGATGTGGACCTGTTGATCCGCCGCGCCGACCTGCCGCGCGCCATCGAAGCCATGCAAGCGGCCGGCTTCATTTTTCACCAATCGTTCGGTGTGTCCCTGTTCTTGGATGGCCCGCAAGCCAGCCCTCGCGATGCCGTCCATCTTGTGTTCAGCGGCGAGAAAGTCAAAGAGCGTGAACCGCTCGCGGTCCCCGATGTGACCGACTCGGAATCTGCTGAGCAATTCCAAGTCGTGTCGCTGGAGAGCTTGGTGACGATGAAGCTGACCGCGTTTCGTCGTAAGGATCAAGTTCATCTTCTCGATATGCTCGGAGTTGGCTTGATCGATGATTCCTGGCTCGCACGACTCCCCGAACCACTCGCCGAACGACTGAAAGAGTTGATTGAGCACCCGGAATGATCATGGCGAGAGATTCGAGCATCGGAACCATCAATCAAGCTGATCGGAGAGTTGCCAGTCGAACGTGAAGACTTGACGGCGGATTCCTTGCAGGCGTTCTCTCTCGCCAGTCTCCCTCACGGACGCATCGGGTTAGTGCGTGATGTCGAATTCATCGTCACCGATCAGCCGAACAACCTGCTGGATCTCGCTGCCGGTCACGTCATCTGGATCGATCAAGACGCCGCCGGCTTCGGCTGGTCCGTCGATCGCACTCCCGCCACCGATGAAGAATTCGGGCCAGGCGGCGCTGCGGCCGGGTGAATGGATTTGCTGAAGGTACTGGCTCACGAGTTGGGCCACCTGTTCGGCTTCGAGCATGACCCCGATCCCGGCCACCTGATGTCCGAAACCCTCGCCCCCGGAACCCGCCTGCTGCCGATCGGTACGGGGGTTGACATCGACTTGTTTTTCGGCGGTGCAGAATGGTCGATTGCTTGATGTTCGGTCCAGACATTTCGGGTCAGGACTTCAACCAAACTCGTTTTGACACGTTTTGGACTCGTGGCTATCGTCCCGCCGCTTTTCGCCGGATGGGGTCTTGTCACGAAGGATCGTGGTGCTTGGCCTCGTCTCGGTTTCGATCGCCGGACATGGAAGGCAGGCATCGTGGTGGGTCACTCGCCGAGCATTTTGGTGGTGGACGGTTTGTCGGAGACGACCGCCGTTCTCAAGGCGGTGTTCGAACCGCGCGGCCACTCGGTCAATCGAGTTCGCCAATCGCAGTTGCCCAGCAGCACGCTGACTCCGCCGAAAGTCGTGATCTGGCACACCAATGAATCGGAGTCCGCGCCGCTGGCCGGGCGCTTCCAAGGAATCCCGCGCATCTTCATCGGCCGTGCCGACTGTCCGGCGTCCGAAGGTGAGACTCAGCGGTTCTCGCAGCCGTTTGAATACCGCGAACTGCTCCGCACGATCGAATCGCTGCTGGCCAAGTAGGCCAGTCACTCCGTGGCGGGAGATTTCGAGTCACGGAGTGACTCGTCGACGTTCCATCGCCAAGCGGCTGTCCCACGATAGCCTGTCGTGAACGAGCGCCGTTGATATCATGGCCCCGTCGTTGAAACGCTGCCTTCCGGCGGCAAACTCTCGTCCGCGCGACGATGTCTCGTCCGCGTTGCCAGGGAGGCGATTTGTGCCGAAGGCCACGTTGCTAGTGATCCAGGGAGCCGATCAAGGGCTACGCTTTGAGCTGGATGGGGGCGCGGTCACGCTCGGCCGCGGCGCGCTCAATCCGATTCGCCTGCGCGACGACGAAGTTTCTCGCACACACGCCCAGATCCGCTTCGACGAATCCGCCAACGGATTCGTCATCAGTGACCGGCAAAGCTCCAACGGCACGTTCGTCAACGGCGAGGCCATTCAAACTCGAAAGCTTGTCAGCGGCGATCAGATCGCCGTCGGAACCACGGCATTCCTGTTTCAGGAGGTCATGTCCGCTCGCCCCATGCGCGCGGCGGATCAACTGGAAGTGTTCGTCGGCGACGACGTCCGCGAGCGTTCCAGCATCATCAGCGAAGTGAGCCAAGAGGTGGGCCAGCAGTTGCTTCGCGACGCGACGTCGATCATCCGGGCCGGTTCGACGACACAGACGCTCGCCAATTTGCAGGTGCTGTATCGCATCACCGAAGAAGCGGTCACGCCGACTCTGTCGCTTGATCAACTGCTGCACCGCATCTTGGAGTTGACCATCGAGGTTGTCGGTGCCGACCGCGGTTGCGTGTTGGTGAACGACCCCCGCACCAGCCAGCTTGTGCCGCAAGCCTTCAGCCATCGCCGAGGTTTTTCACCGGGCAGTCCGATGCCCGTCTCACGCAGCATCGTCGATTATGTACGGAAGAAGGGACAAGGGGTCCGAACGTCCGACGCGCCGCACGATCAGCGATTCAGCCAGCAGAGCATCATGCAGGCCGGTATCCGCGAGGCGATGTGCGTGCCGATGCAAGGCCGCTACGAACTCATGGGCGTGCTGTATTTCGACACCACGACTCCGAGCGATCAGCTTCCGCGACTCGGCCCGGAAGGCTATCGCTTCACGGAAGAGAAATTGCATTTGCTCGCTGCCATCGGCCGACAAACAGCACTCGCGGTCGAGGATCATCGCTTCCAGGATGCCTTTCTCAAGGCCGAACGCCTGGCTGCCGTTGGGCAGACCATCGCGATCTTGTCGCACCACATCAAGAACATCCTGCAAGGTGTGCGCGGCGGCAGCTATTTGATCGACATGGGCCTGAAGCAACACGACGAGGACCTGATCGGCCGCGGCTGGAAGATCGTCGAGAAGAACCAGGACCGCATTTATCACCTCGTCATGGATATGCTGAGTTACAGCGCCGAGCGAAAGCCGGCGTTGCAGGTCGCGAACCTCAACGACGTCGTGCGCGATGTGTGCGAACTGATGGAGCCTCGCGCCGCTGAATGCCAAGTCGAGCTGACCTGCCAACTCTCCGATCAAGTACCGGAGAGTGCGTTCGATCCCGAAGGAATTCACCGGGCAGTGCTCAACATCGTCACCAACGCGATCGAGGCGGTCGAAGGAACGACCGGCGGCCGAGTCGCCGTCGAAACTGGCTACGATCCGCAGTCAGACGAACTTGTTGTGCTCGTCCGCGACAACGGTCCCGGAATCCCGGCTGCTCAGCACGCGATACTGTTCAACATTTTTGAATCGACGAAAGGCTCACGCGGCACTGGGCTGGGCTTGGCAGTGTCGCAAAAAATCATCCGAGAACACGGCGGCGATATCTTCGTCGAGAGCCGAGAGGGCGAAGGTGCAACCTTTCGCCTCGTGTTGGCTCGACTGGACGAGGATGCCGGCCCCGGTAGTTCAGCCACCGCTGGGTGACAGTTCACAAGGCCGAGGACTTCGATTCGATTTCCAACCAAGCATGCCTCTTCCCTGGTATCGACGTTGTCGTGCCATGACCGCATGATTCTCAAGGGTGATCTGCCCTTCAGCAATGACGTGGCTCTCAGACGTGAAACTCTTCCAGACCATCATGCACGGCGATCACATCTCGCGAGTCCGCATTGCGAAATCCCGCACACCTATCGTTGGCGAGTGACCACAAACGGCCAACGACTGCTGAGTACGTTCATCACCCTCTACCACCAAGGTCTCACTCAGGCCGCAAGATCGCCACCCGATGGACTCGCCTCCATTCCGCTTCAGAGGAAGCATCCGGCAAGTGACGGTGGACCTGAAATAGAAATGGATGAACTCAAAACCGAGAACGTCTTCGTCGATCAACCGGACGCCCAAGGCCGCTACGTCGAATCCGAGATGTTGGAGTTCTTCCAGAAGCAATTCGCAAAGGTGAAGTCACCATTTTGGACTGCGGCAGCCTGCTGCCGCTTTCCCTCCAACAGCCTGCTGTTGGAGGAATGGGTTTGGTTGAATGCGTTTCGAGACACTCAATCCCTCAGCAGAAGGCTGCTGAGGGCAAAGCGGCAGCAATCTTCCGCAGTCCCAAATCTATTTCGGGCGGAAAGGTGATTATGACAACTCACCGATGTGAGAAAACGAAACTCACACTTTAGATTTCTCAACCAGGCGATTTCTTGGCTCAATTGAGGGGCTCATCACGATGAAGATGTTTTGGAAATCATTCATTGTTGCCGTTGTTGCGATTATTGGCGCGTCGTCGTTGGCGTTGGCTCAGGAGCAGGACCGCACGCTGTTGCCGATCGCGGAACCGAAGCGAGAGACGATCACCGAGGTCGACGCTCGCAAGGCGAAGGCTCCGCCGCGGTTTGAGGTGAAGGCTCCGGCGGAGGCTCCGAATGTCGTGATCGTGTTGATCGACGACATGGGGTTCGGGCATTCGAGCGCGTTCGGGGGACCGTGTCGGATGCCGACGCTCGAACGGCTGGGGAACAACGGGCTGAAGTACAACCGCTTTCACACGACGGCGCTCTGCTCGCCGACGCGGATGGCGTTGTTGACGGGACGAAACCATCACGTCACCAATACGGGTGCGGTCATGGAAATCGCGACGGCCTTTCCCGGAAACACTGGCGTGCGGCCGAACAGCGTCACGCCGCTGGCTGAGACGCTGCGGCTGAACGGCTACAGCACGTCGGCATACGGAAAATATCACGAGACTCCCGCGTGGGAGGCGTCGGTGTCGGGACCGTTTGATCGCTGGCCGACTCGGTCGGGGTTCGACAAATTTTATGGCTTCATCGGGGGCGAGACGAATCAGTGGTCTCCCGCGATTTACGACGGAGTCGCGCGTGCCGAAATTCCGCACGATCCGAACTATCACTTCACGACTGACATGACGAACAAGGCGATTGGGTGGGCTCGGTTCCAGCAGTCGATGACTCCCGACAAGCCGTTCTTCATGTACTTCGCGACGGGTGCGACGCACGCTCCGCATCATGCTCCGAAGGAATGGATCGCCAAGTACAAAGGGGAGTTCGACGACGGATGGGACAAGCTCCGCGAGCGGACGTTGGCGAAACAGATTGAGCTCGGCGTTGTGCCGAAGGGGACGAAGCTCGCGCCGCGACCGGCGGAGATTCCGGCGTGGGACGGGCTCAGTGCGGATCAGAAGAAACTCTTCGCGCGTCAGATGGAAACTTACGCGGGCTTCGCCTCGCACACCGATCACGAAGTCGGGCGGCTCGTGAAGGCGATCGAAGACATGGGCGAGTTGAACAACACGCTCTTTTTCTACATCGCTGGCGACAACGGCGCGAGTGCCGAAGGTGGTCCGGACGGAACGTACAACGAGATGCTGGCGCTCAACGGCATCATCAGCGATGTCGCCTCGCAGATGCCGCACCTTGACGAATGGGGCGGGCCGAAGACGTTTCCGCACTTCTCGATTGGCTGGGCGTTGGCGGGGAACACGCCGTGTCAGTGGACGAAGCAAGTCGCGTCGCACTTCGGCGGCACTCGCAACGGCATGGTCATTCACTGGCCCGACCGGATCAAAGCGAAAGGGGAAGTTCGCTCACAGTTCCATCATGTGATCGACGTCGCGCCGACGATCCTCGAAGCGGCGGGCTTGCCGGAACCGACGAGCGTCAACGGCACGAAACAGCGGCCGATGGATGGCGTGTCGATGCTCTACACGATTGACGACGCGAAGGCGAAGGACCGCCGCACGACCCAATACTTCGAGATGTTCGGCAACCGAGCGATCTATCACGATGGCTGGGTGGCGGCGACTCGGCATTCGATCCCATGGCTGAACGTGCCGCTGCCGGGCTTCGACAAGGATCGCTGGGAGCTGTACCACGTCACCGACGACTTCAGTCAGGTCAACGATCTCGCCGCCGCGAATCCGCAGAAGTTGAAAGAGCTGCAAGATCTCTTCACAAAGGAGGCGATTCGCAACCACGTCTATCCGCTCGATGATCGCCGCTCCGAACGTTTCAATGCGGCCATTGCCGGACGACCCGATCTGATGGGCGCTCGCAAATCGTTGACGCTTTACGAAGGGATGACCGGCATCGCCGAGAACGCCTTCATCAACGTCAAAGGCCGCCCGCACTCGATCACTGCCGAGATCGAAGTCCCTCAAGCCGGAGCCGACGGCGTGATCATCGCTCAAGCCGGCCGTTTCGGAGGCTGGAGCCTCTACATGAAAGGTGGCCGAGTCCACGAAGTCCACAACTACGGCGGCCTCGAACACTTCACGGTCTCGTCCGAGAAGCCGCTCGCACCCGGCAAGCACACGATCCGCTACGCCTTCACTCCCGACAGCCCGAAGCCCGGCAGCGGTGGCACAAGCCAACTCCGCATCGACGACGAACAACCGACCGAGGCCAAAGTCGGCCGCACGATGCCCTTCGCCTACTCCGGCGACGAGGGAGTCGATGTCGGTACCGACAACGAAACGCCCGTGACCGAGGAATACGCCGAAGGTCACAACCAGTTCACCGGTAAGATTCACAAGGTCACAGTCGAGCTGAAGTGACATCCACTCAATAGTTTCGAGACTCAGTCATTTCGCGAAATTCAATTGGCATCTACTCCGAAGGAGTTGTGTCGCATAGCCCAGGGTTGCTCGCGCAGCGAGCTACCCTGGGATGAGAATCAATACGCTCGATGTACCCCGAAGGGGTTCCGCCATCGGGATTGCTCGAATGACGCAACCCTTTCAGGGTAGGGCGAACGGATTCTCCACAACCCAGGGTAGCCCGCGTTGCGGGCAACCCTGGGCTATGTGACGCAATCCCTTCGGGATAACGACACCACCGAACCAACAAAGGAATTCAAACGATGAAGTCAAAACTCTTGTTCTGCGTCGCGCTGGTTTCGGCGTGTGTGTTTTCTTCTCGTTCAATCGCGTTCGGACAAGCACCGAAGGCCGATGTTCCGGCTGCGAAGGTGGCCCAGGCAAAGACCAAGCCGCCGCTCGGTCAGGTGGCGGACAAGGACTCGGGCGACGAGTCTTTCAAGAAATATGGGCAAGCCTTCAAAGGCAAGATCGGTCGGAGCTACGCGGAGTCCGAGGAGTGGTATCCCGAACGCAAGAAACCCAAGCCGGGCACGCCCAACGTGTTCATCATTTATCTGGATGACGTGGGCTTTGCTCAGTACGGCTGCTTCGGCGGTCTCATCAAGACACCCAACATCGACGCGCTCGCTGCCGATGGCTTGCGCTACAACAACTTCCACACGCCGGCCTTGTGTTCCCCTTCGCGGGCGGCGCTGATGGCGGCTAGAAACACGCACAAGATTGGCCTCGGTTCCCATGCGCTGACCGCGATGGGCTTTCCGGGGTACAACGGAACGCCGCCGGAGAGCGCGAAATCCATCGCCAAGCATTTCCAGCACGCCGGCTTTGAAACCTTCGCCATCGGCAAATGGGATCACACACCGCTGCCGGAGGCCTCGCACAGCGGTCCCTTTCATCACTGGGCCAGCGGCGAGGGATTCGACCATTTCTACGGCTTCATGGCGGCCGACGCGGACGATTATCGCTCGCTGCTTTTCAACGATCACGAGCCCTCGGAAACCTGGATGGGCAAGAAGGACTATCATCTGACGGCGGATCTGGCGGACCGCGCGATCAGGAACGTCACCTCGCACACCTCGATCTATCCCGATCAGCCGTTCTTCCTGTTCTGGGCACCGAGCGCCATGCACTCGCCGCACCAAGTCCAGCAGCGGTACATCGACTTGTACAAGGGCAAGTTCGACATGGGCTGGGACAAGGCGCGGGATGAGATTTTCGCCAAGCAGATGGCGATGAAGATTCTTCCCGAAGGGACCAAGCTCTCCAACGGCATCCCGGAGATTCCGAAGTGGGACAGCCTCAGCGCGGACCAGAAGAAGCTCTATGCCCGCCAGATGGAAGTCTTCGCGGGGATGATGACGCAGACCGACGAACAGATCGGCCGCATGATCGCCACTCTCAAACGTACCGGCCAATACGACAACACGCTCATCATGCTCACAGCGGACAACGGCTGCAGCGGCGAGGGGGGATTGAACGGCCTGTACAACGAATCCTTGGTGCTCAACGGCAAACAGGCGTCGCTCGAAGAAAACATGAAGCACTATGACGAGTGGGGTGGCCCGAACACTTACCCGCACTATCACGCCGGCTGGGCCATGGCCGGGAACACGCCGTTTAAGTACTGCAAGCAGATCGTCCACGAGGGTGGTCTGAAGTGCGGATTGATCATCAGTTGGCCCAAGGGGATCAAGGGCAAGGGGGAGATCAGAAATCAATACTGCTACGTCACTGATCTCATGGTGACGGCGCTGGATGTCACCGGCACCAAGTTCCAGGAGGAAGTGGACGGCATCAAACAAATGCCGATGGATGGCATCAGCCTCGCGTATTCCTTCAACAAGGCCGACGCCCCCTCCGCCCGCACCGAACAGTACTACGAACAGCTCGGCAACCGAGCGATGTACAAGGACGGCTGGAAAGCCGTGACGATCCACGGCAACCGCATGCCGTGGGTCACCGGCGGCACGTTCGATTTCGCGAAGGATGTGTGGGAGCTTTACAACCTCAACGAAGACTTCTCGGAAACCGAGAACCTCGCGGCCAAGCATCCTGAGAAACTGGAAGAGCTGAAGAAGCTCTGGGACGAGCAGGCTTGGAAGAACAACGTTTATCCCCTCTACGATGACGTGAACAGCCGGCTCGCTAAGCAGTTCGCCCGTGCCTTTGGCGACCGCAAGAGCTTCACCTACTTCGCGCCGGGAGCCGAACGCATCGCCGAAGCGGTCTCCGCCCCCATCAAGAACAAGTCGCACACGATCGAGACCACGCTCGACCTCAAGGGGGATGAAGAAGGCGTCCTCGTGTCCTGCGGCGGTGTGAATGGCGGCTACACCCTGTTCATCGCCGACCACAAACTGCACTACAACTACAACCACTTCAACGCCGAACGCTACGCGGTTGTCTCGCCCGAACTGCCCAAGGGAAAGGTGGACCTGAAGTTCAACTTCATCAAGACCGGCAATCTCAAAGGGACCGGCGAGCTATATGTGAACGGCAAGAAAGTCGCGGAAGCCCCCATCGAAAAGACCGTTTCGGGAAGCTTTTCGCTCAGCGAGACCTTCGATGTCGGCGTCGATAATGGCACGCCCGTCTCGAACAACTACAAAGAGAATGACCACTTCCGCTTCACCGGTCAGATCGACAAGGTGACCATCAACCTGACACAAGACGCGGGCAACAAGTAATCGAAGCTGTGCGATTGCGGATTGGGGGCGAGAGTCTCAATTTCGGCGAAGTCCCGGCTCTGTCGTTGATGAAACCTCCCCCCACCCTTCCGCTTCAGAAGAAGCATTCGCCAAGTGACGGTCGAGCTGAAGTGAAGTGATGGAAACGGCCCGCATCAGTCAGGCCGTTCTGGTGAAGTCGCCGCCATGAGCATGTCTGGTGGATACCAGGAGATTCTGTGTGTCTGATTCCCACGACGACCTGCCGCCTTCCGAGCCGATCAGTCGTCTGGTCAAGCCGATCGTGCGATTTCTGCATGTTGAGGCGGCGAGTGGCGGCGTTTTGTTGGTGGCGACGATCGTCGCTTTGATTCTGGCGAACTCCCCCGCCGCAGCGTGGGTCGAGCACTTTTGGCAGACTCCGCTGTCAGTCGCGGCGGGGAAGTTCGCGTTTCAATTGACGATCGAGCAATTCATCAACGACGGCCTCATGGCCGTGTTCTTTTTTGTCGTCGGCCTCGAAGTCAAACGGGAACTCGTGCTTGGCGAACTCCGCGATGTTCGCCGAGCGGCCTTGCCGATCGCGGCCGCTCTGGGAGGCATGATTGTTCCAGCGGGGATCTACCTCGCGCTGCAATCGGGACAGCCTGGGGAACGGGGTTGGGGAATTCCGATGGCGACGGACATCGCGTTCGTGGTCGGCTGCCTGTCGGTGATGGGCTCGCGCGTGCCGCATGGCTTGCGCGTGATGATGCTGACCCTGGCCATAGCCGACGACATCGGAGCCATCCTGGTCATCGCCATCGGATACAGCGACGGCATTCATTGGAATTGGTTGCTGGCTGGCTTGGCGGGGCTTGTCGTGGTGTGGGGCTTCTCGCGACTCGGCGTTCGCAGTTTCATGGCGTACATCGTGGCGGGCATTTTCGTCTGGTTCGCGTTTCACGAATCCGGCATCCACGCCACGATTGCCGGTGTGATCCTGGGAATCATGACTCCAGCTCGCAGTTCCGTGCGCGTCGATCGGGTGAAAGCGTCCCTCAATCGGATCGATCAACTGTTTCAGGAAGATTCGCAGCACACGCCGCATCGAGCTGACAAGCTCAACCGGTTTCGTCATGCGGCGCGCGAGTTGGTTTCGCCGCTGGAGTTCTTGATTCATCAACTGCATCCCTGGGTCAGCTTTGTCACCATGCCGGTATTTGCTTTGGCGAACGCCGGTGTCGCTGTGCGGATTCAACAGATTGGTTCACCGATCGCTGTCGCGGTGCTCGCCGGATTGGTCATCGGCAAAGTGTTGGGCATCGTGCTGTTCAGTTGGCTGGCGGTGAAGCTACGAGTGGCACGCTTGCCCGACGGTGTCGATCTTTGGTGTCTGCTGGCGGGAGGCTTGCTGGGAGGAATCGGCTTCACGATGGCCCTCTTCATCGCCAGTCTCGCGCTGGAGTCTCATCATTTGCCAGAGGCCAAGGTTGGCATCCTCGTCGGATCAGCGATCAGCGCCATCGCTGGAATGCTCGTTCTCGCCATGAGACCTCGGCCTGAGAGTCCCGCTCAACAATTGCAGGAGTCCCGCCCATGAGCACCGCCTCTGTCGACGACACCATCAATTTCGGGGCACAGAGAGACTGTGCCCATGCACATGAACTGCGGAACGTTGTCTTCTCCGGACAATCCTGTCACGGCGAAAGTCGTCGACCGCTGGCCTCTGCGCCGTCAACTGCGGAGCAACTTCATTGCAATGCTGAGGCCAAGTTCTATGAGACAACTCGATGACGTCGCTTGGTGCATCGTGCATCTGCGAATGCAACCCGAACCGAATCTCGCCGACAAAAATCGCTTGGGCGAAAATGCGTCCGCATGAGTTCATGCGAGGCGGAAGCACTCTGGCATCTTCGGAGAATCATCAATCGTGTCAGTCATCCAACCGAATTCCAAACCAGTGACTGATAACGAAGCGGAAAGGGACTCGTTCCTGCCGCTGCTGCTCGCGCTGGTGGCGATGTTGGCGTTCTTGCCACTGTTGGCCCCGTGGCCGCTGCTGATGTCGTCGATCGCGTCGCTCGTGCTGCTGACCGGGCTCCTTGCGGTATTGCGTGACCGGCCATTCCGGCTTGCGGTAATCAGTGCGCTGGTCGTCGGCTTGCCGTTGCGCTGGATGGCTCAGTTCTGGGGAAACTCAACGCCGGTGTTGTTGCTGCTGTCGCATGCGACGATCGCTATCACGTTCGCGATTCTCGAGATCGTGGTGCTGGTCCGCATCCTCACCCATTCGCGAGTCACTCGACAGAGCGTGATTGGTGCGATCTGTGGCTACGTCATACTCGGATTTCTGTTCGCGTTCGTGTACGCCGTGCTGACGTACTTTAACTCCAACGCAATCAACGTCGGCGGCCAACCGCTGGGTGTCGAGCAGGTCTCGAACGTTCAGCGGCATCTGTCCGAATTGGTTTACTTCAGCTTCATCACGCTGACGACGGTCGGCTACGGCGACATCGTGCCGGTGAGTCCGATTGCTCGCTCGACGGTGATTCTCGAAGCGTTGGCCGGCCAACTGTATCTCGCCGCATTCGTCGCACGCCTCATCGGAGCGATGAGTCCGCCGGCCAGCTGTCCGCTTCCGAACGAATCGAAGTGACGGCCTCAGAACCGCCAGCCCAGTCCCGCGTTCGAGAAGAAACGTGGAGCCTCGTTGTTCAAGCCCCGGCCGACTCGCAGGCCGATTTCGATGTTCGGCGTGATGAGGTAATGCACGCCGGGGCTGACGAAGTGCTTCGCGAAGTTGTCGGTTCGGTCCTGCGAGAAGTGACCGAAGTATTCGGCGTGGACGTTCCAGCGGTCGGTGAGCGTTTTGCGCAGCACGATCGACGGCGACCAAGTCTCGAATCGGTCATCCTTCTCCTTGTCCACGCCGAAGCGAATCGCGGAATCGAGCTTCCACTCGTCCGGCAATTCCCAGCCAGCGACATAGCCCAGCGAGAACGCGGTCGCGGGATCTGGGCCGGCCAGCGGAGTGTGGCCTTGCACGATCACGCTGCTCTCCGGCAGCCAGTTCTGTTGTTCCGACAGTCGCAGCTTGAGGCCGTAAAGAATTTGCGTTTCACGAACGATGCGGTCTCCATCGAACTCCGCGATGCCTCCGCCGGCCGAGACATCGGCCCCCTCACCGCCAACTTCGTAGTTGCCGCCGAGCCGCAACTCGATCCAGTCCGAGAGGCCATAGCGCAGCAACGACTCCGGCAAGCTATGCGTCTCGGCTGTGTCACGATTGTCGATGAACGAGTACGACGACTCGATGATCCAGCGTCCTGCATTCACCGTGCGAGTCGATGGCGTGAACGAATCGCGGTCGGTCTCGATGTGCTCGGCGAACGGATTCTCCTCACCGCCAGCGTCGTCAAGTTCCGGTTCCTGTCCACGGACCAGGAAACTGGATCGCCAAAGCGGACTTGTCGTGAGCCAGTCCTCGGCGCGAATGACTGCCGGGCCGATCCGCAGAAGGCAGCACGCCGCCAGCCCGATCCATGCCGCACTGTGAAATCGACGTCGAGAAATCATCATCGACCTCGCTCGATCACGGTGTCGCTGGCATGTCCGATGGAGCGGCACGACCGCCGAAACGCCATGCCGTGCCGAAGCCGACCCAGTAGTTGCCGCTGACGGTGACGATCGTGTCGGCAAACTGATCGGTCTCCTTGAAGGCAAAGCCACCGAAGAGATCGAAGTCGATTCCCGGCAGTACGTCGCGCATCCCGACACCGGCCGTGATGCGATGCTGCGTGATCGCTGCGAATTGACCTTGGACGTAGCGAACTCCGGGAACACCGTCCGGCAGGTCCACTCGCCCGACAGATTCCAATTGAGCCGCTTTCATCGGGTTCTCGTTGTAGCCATAGCCCAATCGGAACCGCATGGAGTCGGTCACCGAATACTGAGCACCGAACTGGAACGCCCACTGGTCGTCGTAGATCGCTCGCAAGAAGTCGGCCTCGCTGTGAACCTTGTAGATCGCATCGGCCGCCAGGAGCAGTCGGCCGTCCATCAAGCTGCTGTTGGCGATTCCGAAGCCCACGTTCATTGGATGGTCGAACGACATATCGATCGCCGCCCCTCCGGGCAGCAGCGCGGCGTCGTCGAATTGGAAGTTTTTCTTCGATTGCCAATATGCTCCGAGTGTCGTCGCCGGAGCCAATTGATAATTCGCGCCGACGTTAAACCGCACACCGTAGGCCGGGGTCATGCCGCCCAGATCGACGAACGGTCCATCCAAAAAGGATGTCCCCAGCGCGAACGAAGCCCCCAATGACAATCGCTCGGACACATCGACTCCGGCAGCCGCGATCATGTCCAGCGCGAGGTATTGAGCCGAGGTGCCGTTCGATTCAGGAATGCGCCGGAAATCGACTCCCGCTCCGGCATTTGAGATGAGACCCAAACCCAGAGTGACCGGCAGTCCAAGCGCATCCAGATCCTGTGTGACGCCGATGTTGCCGAGCAAAGCACCCGGAGTTCCCGAAACCGCATTGAAGGCGTCAACGCCAAGGCCCGGCGGACTATCGAGCAAGTCCGCTGTTTGATTGACTCGGTAGTCCGCATCCGCCCAAGCACCACCGAACGAGAACTGAATTCCCTGAAACTGCCGTAGCGTCGCCGGGTTTCCGTTGATCGCCGACTGCAAGTCCTGTGGCCGGGAAAGACTCGCCCCAGCCATGCCGCCCGACGCCGGCATCAGGTTGTTGTGCAGTTCAATGCCAAAAGTCTGAGCGTGCGAATCACTGGCCGTCAATCCGACCGCGACTGCGCAACTCAAAGCTAACAGCGCACGCCCAATTCGCCACATGATCGCCCCTCCCTGAGCGTGAAATGCGGACACACCGACTCCGCAACCGCAGCGCAGAGTCCGCTGTCGGCAACATCGGCATAACTTGGACTGAGGGCGTGACGCCATTTTCCGAAGGGGCCTGCATCGAGCGAGAATTGATCGGCACGCATATTTTCTCAAAATTCTCTGGCCGATCCCCCTTGTCCCATTTCGCCGAGCTTTGATATTGTCCCCGCCTCACCCCCGGCTCGATGGGGTTTCAGACAACGATTCGCATGGCAAGGAGGCCATCGTGAGTTGGATTCATGCACCGCAACAGGCATTGAAGGTCCAGATTCGTTGGTTGATTCGGCGCGACATGCCCGAAGTGCTCGACATCGAGCGCCAAAGTTTCGAGTTCTCTTGGACCGAAGAAGATTTCCTCTGCTGCCTGCGACAGCGAAATTGCATCGGCATGGTTGCCGAATACAACCACCGCATCGTCGGCTTCATGATCTACGAGCTGCACAAGGCGAAGCTGCATGTGCTGAACTTCGCCGTCGATCCTGAATTCCGCCGCCAGGCGATCGGATCGCAAATGATCGAGAAGCTGGTGGACAAGCTCTCGCAGCAACGCCGCCAGGAAATCGTCTTGGAGGTCCGGGAATCGAACCTCTCCGCGCAGCTCTTCTTCAAGAAGATGGGCTTCAAAGCGGTGCTGGTGCTTCGCAGCCACTACGACGACACCGACGAGTCCGCCTACGTCATGCGGTTCGCGCTGCATGAAGAGGACGCGATCCTGCTGCCGTTCGCCCCCGCGAACCGCATCTCGGAATACGACGCGGCGTGACGACTTCTACCCCGCGCGGCCTCGAAGGAGATGTTTTCGGCGATCGGCAGGGCGTCAGCCCTCCGAGTGATTCCATCGGTTTTGAC